>OKVG01000335.1_pt1 | contig 41244 bp, 34 predicted proteins | sample 1606981 | NCBI WGS metagenome assembly OKVG01 (sample SAMN03281018, study PRJEB24777) | human gut metagenome | isolation source: fecal sample PR128 from 1 month old male Malay infant, vaginal delivered... | reverse complement strand
GAAAATATCATTGTAAATATTTTGTGAGAAATTTGAATATGAAGTTAATTTATTGAAGTAGTAATCATACCCATCGCTAACGGTCATTCTATTAGTCTGACCTAAGTCTGAAGCTATAAATACTCTTTCTTGACCGACAGCATCAATTAATTCAATATCTCTTTTTATTGTTCCCTTGTTGATAAAGTTCATTAAAATATTACATTCAAAATAAATATTTGGATATCTTTTTGACATCCTATATAGTTCTTCAACAGAAAAGTTAGTTAATTTATAAAAAGGATGAGTGACAATCAATCTTACATTAAATTTCATGGCTTCATGAAGTAGTAATTCAACTTCTGTTTTGCTAGAGTGGCCACTAGCAACAGGGATACCATTTTCACCAGCAAATTTTAAAATGTCGATTACATTTGACTTTAGTTTTTCATTTATTGAAATTTGATTTCTAGGATAATCAAAATCTAAAGCAGAATGAAATTTTTTTTGCTTTATAGAAGGAGAAACATAACCAGTTAAAGTTGGCATCCAAATAATGAATGGTTTCTGGCTTATGATAAATTGGGATACAACAGGTGGTAATTTCAATCCTCCTTGAAACTCATTCAAAACAATGGAACCGAATATTCGTTTGGAATTAAGTGTTAGTGGAACTGTTGAATTAGTATGACTTTTAAAAACAGCAAAGCTATCAGATTCAATTAGTTCTTTTTCTAGAGAATCAACGGTATATCTTCTTTGATATAAATCAGGTGCTGCATGGGTATGCAAATCAAAAAATTTCATCCTTATCCTCCCAAGCATGGCTGTAATTAAATGTCTCTCGGGCAATATCCAATCTTTCTCCTTTTTTAATCATATTACGTATTTTCTTCTCTTTATCTACTACTATTTTTGCCATTTGGATGACTTGGTCGACATGTTCTTGAGGAATTACTACGATACCATTTTCATCGCCTCGAATATAGTCACCAAACTTTATATGTACTTCTCCTATCTTCACGGCTACTTTACTTGCCGACATTACAGTTCTTCCTTTTCCAGACTGCATGAATACTCCCTTTGAAAACATTTTATAACTACAATCTCTGATGTGCCTTATATCTCTACAAAGTCCATCAATTACGGTTCCTGGGATACCATTTTTAATAGCAACATCTGTAAGTATATCTCCCCAAACAGTACAATCCATTCTTCCATTGTTAGCCAATACCGGTATGTATCCTTCAGGTATATCATCGATAAAATTCGCTGCATTCTTTTGTTTCTTTTCTGATTCAGTAGGCTCAATGTACTGAATAGTATATGCTTGTCCTACCAAATTGCATTTTTCTGTCTGGGGGGTTATCCCAGTCAAACCTCCATTAATATTGAGACTATCTAGAGCATCAGAAATTGCTGCAGTATCAAGTGTTTTTAAATCTTTTAATTTATCATAAATTTCCATAGATTTTTACGGCCTCCTCAATAATATGTTTAGCAGATTCACTTAGTGTGGCAGCTCCAGATAAATCAAAGGTACAAAACCTCTTGTCTTTCGCTGTATATTCAACAGCTTTCTGGATTGATTGACTTGCTTCTTTATATCCTAGAAAATTTAATAGCATTGCGATACTCAAGAACATAGCCATGGGATTTACTTTGTTTTGACCTGAATATTTTGGTGCCGATCCATGAACAGGTTCAAAATAGGCTGTCTCTTTGAGTCCATAATTTCCACTATAAGCTAGCCCTAGTCCTCCCATTACAGCAGCTCCTACGTCAGACAGGATGTCACCAAACTGATTTTCACAAATTACGATTTCATATTTTTGTGGTTTCTTTACTAACCACATTGCGACTGCATCAATATTTTCTACAGTATAGTTTAGCATTGGGTAGTCTAGTGAATATTTTTTTATTAGTCTAAATATAATATCGCTTGAGTTTCTAAAAACATTTGGCTTATCTGCAATTACAATATTGCTTTTTCCGTGTTTTAAGGCCCACTCAGAACTAAACTTTAATAATCTATTAAATCCTTCTTCTGTGATAATTCTAATAGTAGCAGCTCCATTTTTTAGTTTATTACTATATTTAGAGGTGCTTTCATTAATAAAATTTTCTAATGGTTCAGGTATTGGATTAAAATCTAAACCACTATACAATCCTTCAGTATTTTCTCTTATAATATATACTTCAAAACTTTTGTTGTTTATTAATGAAACTATTGGTCGGACATTAGCAAATAATTGTAGCTTTTGTCGTAATTGTATTACAGGTGATACATAATCAGTGGTGTTACTGCTTTTTACTTTTAATTCTTGTTCTGCTTCATGCTTAGGTTTGCTTGTTATTGCACCAACTAAAACTGCGTCACAATTCTTAATAAGATTCCATGTTTCATTTGGTACTGGATTTGCAGAATTTATCCAACATTTCCACCCAATCTCTCCATATTTCAGTTTAATGTCAAGATTTAACTCTTTGAAAATTGGAACACAAGCTTCCATAACTTCAATACCGATTCCATCCCCTGGTAGTACTGCAATTGATTTCATGAATTCTCCTCAATAAATTGTTTAATCTTTTTATAACTACTTTTTGGATTTTCTTCCAGAACCCTCATTCCGGAGTCTGCTATTGGACAAATTGTAATATTTTTAAAGAAGTCTGTGAATGGTATCGTTTCATCCATTCCTATCAATGGGCTATTTTTACCAAAGATTACAAGAGTTTCTTTTTTACTTATAGTATTTTCTTCTTTAAAGTTGTGGCTTGAAATTGCTTCTAAAGATAGTTCCTCTTTGATTACACTAAAACCTTTGGATTGATTTAACGAGTTTTCTTCTAGTATTCTCCCTTTCACCCAAGAAGCCAAATTTACATTAAATCCTTTCTCTCCTAAAAAATGTAAATTGTTTTTCCAGCTATTAAATACAGTTTGTACTTTCAAATTAGATTTAATTATCGTTGAAATAAAGATAGTAGGAATCTCGGAATATTTGTAGATAAACTTCTGTGCAATCATGCCTCCTAAAGATACTCCGATTAACACTTTAATATTATCTATTTTTTTCTTAACCAAAATATTATTTAAGACATCAGCCATATAATCTGTTGTTTTTGGAAATTTAGAATTGTTTCTTCTACATAAATATTCCGGAATATCTATAATGACCAAAGTAAAGTTAGCCCCCAAAGTTAAATATAACTTTTCCCACTCACCAACAGTCATCTCATTTCCATCTTTTCTAGGTAATATGAGGACTATGTTGTTACCGTTACCGATTTTGTAATACCACTTTCTATCCATCATTTGTTTTCCTCGTCTAATAAAGAAGAAATACCTTTTACCTTATAAATTTCTTGTACTTCATCTAAATTTATATTTTTCATACCAATTATCGCACCTTCAGGTTGCGAGAGATAAAAGCCAGACTTCCTTACAACAGTTGTTAATTGATTTGCTAGTGACAAAATTTTAGTAATATTCCATTTATAAATGAAATTTTGTCTTCTCATTAGACTTAATAGCAATTCTAGTGATAAATTTCCAGAAGATTTCCCATATCCCAAAATACTTGCATCAATAAAATCACACCCTACTTCAATAGCTGCAAGAGCATTTGGAATTGCCATTCCCAAATTATTATGAGCATGAAACCCCAATCTTTGTTTGCCTCTTTTTTTCATAATTAAGTGTTTTAACGAAAAAAACATATTCTTAATATCTTCTGGGAGCAACGCCCCATTCGAGTCAGCTAAATAAATGATGTCTGTATTTGTATCAACCAACTCATTTACTAATTCATTCAGTTCTTTATGACCTAGACGGCTGACACGTATTAAATTAGTACTAATAGTAATATTATATTTTGATAAAGAATTGATAATTTCTTTTACTCGCTCTAAGTTTCTTTTTGTAACTGTCAACCGTACCATTCCAATACGTCTATCAGCTAGAATCTCAGCAGTTGATTGAGAAAATTTTTCAGGATTAATCATAACCGAAAATTTTCCTTCCCACTTCAGAATTTCTCCATCAGTCAGAAAGTCTAGGTATTCAGAGTCACATTTTTCTACACCAGAATCCTTAGAAATATTACCTAGATAACCGATCTCAATTAAGTCAATTTTCGCTTTGTTAAGTTCATGAACTAATTTTTTTGATTCAGATTTAGTCAATGCATTATTTACTACATAGCTACCTTCTCTGAGAGTAACATCCATTAATTTAAACATAATACCTCCTTCTAATCTAGATTATAAAAGACTAGATTAGTGATTTCAATCTATTTATAAATTATGAAATTATAACTAAATAGATAAAGTTGAAAAGAGAGTTTTGTTCAATTCCAATTATAAAATACAAAGCTAACAAGCAATTTAAGATTTGAAGATTATGAAATCGAAAAGGTAAATAATTCAGATATAAATAGTAATATAAAACAGAAATAGATAATTTGGCGACAAGCTGGAGTACATTTCAAAGTGAAATCACTTTTTGAGAAAAACAATCAAATTTCAAAAAGTTGGACCTCTAGAAATATCATTAAGAGAGGTTAATATAATTAGACTAATGTTATTCGTAATAATGATACTAAGAATATCTTTATTTACATCATCGTTAATATCCATGCTTTTGGAGACAAAATGACGAATTAGGTTGTGGTTTTTGTAAAAGAATATGTGTAGCGGTAACCGATAGTAACTTCTTGTAATTATTATTGTACTTATATGATGAGATGCATGAGGCCTAATTATAAAAATAAACAAAAAAAGAGCTCTATAATTTCTGTAGTGGGTAAAACCACTGTAGAGATTATAGAGCTTTTTAAGTGTACACAAAAAGTCCCATAAGAACTATAATGAAAAGCAACCAAACCATCATTAGGAAGAACTTATGAGACTTATTAAGAATACCACAGAACTAATCGGAATTAAAGACCAAAACATCAAGATTTCACTTGTTTTTGAAACTGACACTCATAAAGAGATTCAAGCAAAACTCGATTACCCTGCACCATCATGTCCTCACTGCCATGGAAAGATGATCAAGTACGACTTTCAAAAAACTTCTAAAATCCCTCTTCTCGAACAAGCGGGAACGCCGACACTACTACGTCTGAAGAAACGTCGCTTCCAGTGTAAAAATTGTAGACGAGTCACGGTAGCTGAGACATCAATCGTTGAGAAAAACTGCCAAATCTCCAATCTAGTCCGACAAAAGGTTACACAACTCCTAACTGAGAAGGTGGCACTAACTGATATTGCCAGAAGGCTTCGTGTATCAACCTCTACCGTCTATCGTAAACACGATGGATATGTCTGGAGCTTATATTCCACTGGCTCGCAAACTCTTCCCTAACGCCAAAATTGTTCTTGATCGATTTCACATTATCCAGCACCTTGGACGTGCCTTTTTAAAGACAAGAATTGCCATTATGAACCAGTTCGATAAGAAGTCTCTACCCTATCGAGCCTTGAAAAATCACTGACGACTCTTTCAAAAAGACAGCCGTAAACTATCTCTCAACTCTTTCTATTCAAAGACCTTCCGACAAACTTTAGTACCACATAAAATCATTGAAAAGACATTGGTCTTTTCAGAAGAGCTCACCGACTACTATACTCTTTATCAGCTTTTGCTTTTTCACTTTCAGGAGAAGAGAGTAGATGAGTTCTTTGAGTTAATAGAGGAGAACATAAGCAAGGTCAATCACTACTTTCAAACGGTCTTTAGGACTTTTCTTAGACACAAGCAATACATCCAGAATGCACTACTCTGAACGTACAAAAAGAGAAGACCTATCTGGTCCTCTCTAGATGTTAACTTTTCGTCACCCACTACAGTTGACAAGGAGTCCAACTAAGCCACATACGATTGCCTCTATACATCGTCTCATTCGAACAATGTATTACCTCATTACGCATAACAAACTTTACGATTACTCTCTGGCCCAAAATCGATAAGTCTGTCTATGCCGTATTATTGTAATACCTTGTTTCAACAAAATACCAGATGAGTTTTTTTTAGCATGCCCATTTATGGATCAAAAAGTGTTAAAAATAAGACAGTAACTTCAGAATAGCTACTGTCTTATCTCTTTTTTTACTTAAAGCCTTGATAGACTTGACAAATGGTAGAAAAGAGCCTTTATCATATGATAAAGGTGCTTTTACTCTGTTAACCAAACTCTCCTGCTTCTTCCTCAGGATGCGTTTCCATGTACTGGATGTGCTCTATATAGGCATCTTGAGCCTGGTTGAAGGCTTCCTGATCACTATATGGATAATCTATATAAAATAGGTCCCGCCAACCATTAAAGGTTTGACTATTGTAGAAGCCTTGAATCTTTGTGGGAAGAAACTCTTTGTTGTAGCTGATGCGCAACTTAAGCAAGTCCTTGTCTTGAAACTGAGTGATGATACTGTTGGAGGTTTCTTGACCTTCCAGACTAGACCAAACGTTATGCAGAACAATGTCCTGACTATAGTGATTAGCCTTGATGCGATTTTTGTCCACTGGGAGCTTCTGGGTAGCCTCTAAAAGGTAGGACACCTCGCCCTGAAAATAAACCTCAATGGTCAAATCTCCAAGGCTGGAGCCATATAACAGGCCATCCTTAATAGCAATGTTTGATCCAAAAAGTCTTTGGCCAGCCACATCAAAGGACATCCCTTCATCCTGCCCGTAGAGCTTGATGGCATAGGCATCCCTTACACGATAGAAATTTTTAGCGACAAGAACACTATCAAGGGTTTCAGTTTTTTTTGTCTCCACCTTGGGACTTGTAGGTTTCTTGGTAAAAGCTGTCAAACCCATTAAGCACAAGATGAGAGCGAATATAATCAAGGTAAGCATTATAGACCTGGAGCCGGTCTTCAGCTTTAACTTGTCTCCATGTTTCAAGGTCTTTCAAGCCTCCTTTTTTAACAATATCAGCATAGCGTCCACCGTTTAAGACATTCTTGGCATTTTTCCACTTCCTTACCATCTTGCGTCTAATCGCATTGTCAGCAGGGTGACGAACGTCGAGATAGGTATGGCTATTATTGAGATAGGCCGGTAAGTCAGCATTCAAGCCCTTAGACAGCCCATAGTTAGCAGAGTCCGTATCGGCAATGTCAGCACCGTCCTCAATCTTATAATGCTTAGGATTAGAGTCGATGCTACCGTCTTTCCTTTTCTTGTAGAAATTCCACTCAGAGACAAATCTCCCTGTATCCATATTGACAATAAATTCAATAAAGCGGGAATTGCTGACACCGTAAGATCCCATGACACTGGTCTGAGGTAGCTGAATTTTCATGTTCTCTGGATAGGTAAAGTCTCCCAAACTTCGATTATGATAGGAAGCACCTGTAGTATAATCCAGATGAATCTTCCTGTCCTTGCTGTAGGCCAGAAGCTTGTCTAAATCCGTCTTACCCTTGTAGTTGGCCCTAATATAGTCCATTGACTGCTTATCAATCCATGACCTAAAAAGGTGGAGCTTGATACCCAACTCATCCTCGCCCAGTCCTAAATCCGTCTGATAAGTCTCCATAATAGCTTCGCGGAAGTAACTGTAAAAAGGGCTGGTTGGCTCAAGTTTCTTGGAAAATTTATAACCTGACTTCCCTAATTGAAGGAACTGGTACTTATCCACATAAACCTGCATGTGAGTCATAACCAAATTGAGCTTGTCATGATTAGGGAGTTGAGAAGCTTGGAAAAAGGCTGTATAGGTATCTGAGCCCACTTCCTTACTTTCTTGATCGATTTTTTGCAGAACTTTATCCAACTGGTTCAAAGAAGTCTTCTTCATCTTACTTCTGACCTGAGCCACATAGGCCGGTTTAATACCTTGATCCCAGTGATCACGAGTTATAATAGCATCTACCTTTTGCGAAATTAAGGTCAACCGTTTCTGATAAGTCTCAGCCTCCAAAGCCAGTTTCAAAGCCTTTGACGGAGTCACTTCAACCACGGATAAATCACCATAAATATCGGCCTTAAGGACAAGATTTACCTGCATATCATAGGAATGATTAATATGGAGAGCTAGACGAATCTTCCCGTTTTCCTTCCTAACTGACAGGGGATCGAGTTGATAGGATTGAATGACCCCAGCTCGACTCAGAGCCAGTTTGTCTAGATTTTCAAGAGAATCCTGATAAATATAGGAAATCTCGGGATCATTGACCTTTGTGACCAAGTATTGGTTTTGATGCCGATCAAAAACCACAAGACCAAGTATGAGGATTACAGTCAGAGCACTTGCCAAATACTGTAAAATTACTTTCTTCATAGTACCTCCATTATAGCATAGGACGACAAAATATTCTGAAAACGATTGGTCAAGCCTGAAAACAAATGAAAAACAGGCCAAATAGTACCTGTTTAACTCAATTTTTTATAAATCACTCAAGCAACGATGTTTAATACTGAAGTCAAAATAAGCATTTTCCTGAAGCTTATAAAATATCTCTCTGTAGGCTTCTTCGTCAAAGTGATCTCCACGATAGAGAATCTCAAAACTCAAACCCTCATACTCCAAGAAAGCATTGGACGTCTTGAAACCATTACGCTTATAGAAATCCCAACGCGCCGCTCGTTGCTCTGGATTGTCATTGGGTTCATCCAAACGCTCAACTTCTAAAACCATAGAACGTGATGGTCCATAAAAGTCCACCAGTTTATCAATAATCTCACTTCCGTAGCCATGACTCCGCATTTGAGGGACAATGGCGAAGAAGCTCACATAAAAAACTTTGGCATTGTAAAGAACTGAGGCAAAGCCAACAAAATCATCTTCATCGTAAAAGGCAAAGAAATGATAATCATCACGGCCATCTAGTTGTAAGAACTCACTCAAAGGAATACGTTCTTCTTCTGGAAAAGCCTCGTTGTTTAATCGCTCTACCCTATCTAAGTCTGGAAACTCCTTGGTAATTAATTGGCTACGTAAAGCCATAAATTCCCCCCCCTTTTTAATGCTCATACCTATAGGTCATTATAACATTCTAGAAGACGGTTGCAAGTTTCGAGAACTAAGGTTGGGATAAAGAATTGCTGTAATATCTTTCACACGACGGCGAGCTTCCAATGTTGGGTAATCCAACTCATATTCTTCAGGAATTTCAACATCCCAAAGACGAAGGTTGTTAATCACACCATTTTGGTAACCAATTTGTGGCACATCGTAAGGCACAGCGCGAAGAACTTGAGCGTTCTTATAAGTTGGAACGAAGCGACCTTCTTCATTGCTTTCAAGGACAACATCACCGAAGAGTTTCACATCAACGATATCATGGTCTTTACGTATTTCCCAAACATTCCCTGTTGAGCCAAACCAACTATCTGGCAATTCAACTTGATAACCATCAACAATACGTTGTTTGAAAAGTCCATAACGGTAACGAAGACCATTACCAAAACCTGGGTAACCAGTAGTCGCAAGTGAATCCATGAAGGCAGCAGCCAAACGACCAAGACCACCATTACCAAGTGCCATGTCATGCTCAGCTTCTACTACTTCACGGAAGTCGATATCAAGTTCTGCGAAACCTTCTTTAACAAGGTCAAGAATACCTAGGTTGAGGAGGTTAGTTTCCAACATACGACCTGGAAGTAATTCGATTGAGAAGTAGAAAGCAATCTTTTCTTGATTGTCTGAAAGTGCATGCTTACGTTCAATCCATGTGTCAGTGTAATACTTACGAATCAAACCAGCCAAGGCTGTGAAGATTTCGGTTGGTGTAGCCTTAGCTACTCTAATCAACTGTTCTTGGTGGAGCGTATCTTTAAAATCACGGATAAATTGTCCTTTTGTTAAATTTTCGAATTGCATAGAAATCCTTTCTTATACTTCTATACCTTTGATAGACATCTTATAGGGTAAATAATAGGATAAGGGGGAATTATACTTCTAGATAGCGCCTCTCTCATTTGCTTTAGCAACAAGATTTGGGCGACTATCTTGTTTTTTCTAACTGCAGTTACAGCGCTTTTAAACTTTTTTACATGAAAATAACTTTTCCCTTTCGAGAAAAGTTACCTTTGTATTACACTAATTGTTTATACAAATCAACATATGCCAAACTTGCTGTATCCCATGAGAAATCACGAGTCATAGCATTGTGCTGGAGTTGTTTCCAAGAATCAGTATTATTTTTGTACACATCGAGAGCTTTTTCAAGGATTTGAACCATCCAGTAACCTGAAAAGTTACCAAATGAGAAGCCTGTACCTGATCCCGTTACAGGGTTGAAAGGTTCAACAGTATCACGAAGACCACCAACCTCACTAACCACTGGCAAGGTACCATAGCGCATAGACATCATTTGTGAGAGCCCACATGGTTCAAAAGCTGAAGGCATAAGGAAAATGTCACAACCAGCATAAATTTGTTGAGCCAACTCTAGGTTGAAGGTAATGTTGGCAGACATTTTCTCTGGATAAGCATGACCAAACCAAGAGAAAGAATTCTCATAGTCGCTGTAACCAGTACCCAAAAGAACAATCTGGACGTCATGTTGCAAAATATTGTGAAGTTCGTTAACCACCAAATCGAAACCTTTTTGGTCTGTCAAACGTGATACAATACCAATCAATGGAACATCTTCACGAACTGGGAGGCCAACACGCTCTTGAAGAGCTACCTTGTCTTTGGCTTTACCTGACAAATCATCCACCGAGAAATGATAAGGAATGTGAGTATCTGTTTCTGGATCAAGGAGGTCTGTATCGATACCATTAACAATACCAGACAACTTACCAGATTCCATGCGCATGATTTGATCAAGACCTTTACCAAATTCAGGTGTTTGAATTTCACCAGCATAAGATGGAGAAACTGTTGTTACACGATCTGCGTAAAGAACGGCAGCTTTCATCCAGTTAAGGCAGTCATTCCAACGGAGCGTACCGTCTGCATAACGCTCGTAACCAACACCGAAGATTTCCCAAAGCATACCACTGTCAAATTGACCTTGGAACTCAATATTATGGATAGTGAAGACCGTCTTAATACCTTGGTAAGCTTGAATCCAATGGTATTTTTCCTTAAGAAGGAATGGTATCATGGCTGTGTGGTAGTCATGAACATGAAGAATGTCTGGAATAAAGTCCACTTTTTCCATCAACTCAAGGGCAGCCATTTGGAAGAAACCAAAACGCTCACCATCATCCCACTCACCGTATACCGTACCTCGGTTGAAATACTGCTCATTATCAATGAAGAAGAAGGTCACACCATCACGAACAATTTTCTTGATACCGACATATTGACGTCGCCAACCAACATTTGTATAGAAGAAGCCAAGGTCTTCAACTTGATTGCCAAATTTAGCCGAAACCACATCATAATATGGGAGAATTACGGCTACTTCGTGACCATTTTTGACTAGAGATTTAGGAAGAGCACCGATAACGTCACCCAAACCGCCAGTTTTAGCAAAAGGTGCCCCCTCTGCTGCTACAAATAAAATTTTCATCGTACAATATCCTCTGTTACAACGCTACCTTTTTTGATGACAACTGGATTGTTTTCTGTACCTCGAATCGTAACACCTTCGGCGATTTCAACATCTTTATCCACAATAGCATATTTAACTGTTGCACCTTTAGCAACTTTAACACGTGGGAAGATAATTGAATGGTTAACACTAGATCCTTCAGATAAGTAAACATTACGTGAAATCACTGAGTTCTCAACTTTACCTCGTACGATCGAACCAGATGCAAATTGTGAAACCTTAACTTCAGAAGAGTCTGCATAATATGTTGGCTCTTCATTTTTAACTTTTGTATAAACTTTTTGGTTTGGTGCAAAAAGTGAATAGAATTTTTGTGATTCCAACATATCCAAATTGGCATCAAAGTACGATTTCACTGAGTGGATATTTGAAAGGTAACCAGTGTGCTCGTAAGCAAAAGCATTCTCAGCAACTGCCAAATCACGAAGCACATAACGAAGCTTACGTGGCTCTTCTTTAGCAGCTTCTTCTTCCAATTTTTCAATCAAGAATGGTGTATCCACGACAAATATGTCTATAGACATATTGTAAACTTCTTTATCCCCACCCTGGAAGAGCTCATGCTTAAGCACTTTATCAGATTCATCAATATCCAAAATGCTGTTTACATCTGAAATGAGTTCTTTAGGAAGTTTTTTGTAGACTACAGTAACTTTTTGTTTTGTTACATTGTGAAGGTGGAAAACTTGGTTAAGATCAATGTTGACCAAAACATCACTATTAAGAGCTACAGTCTGGTCTGAGCCTGAACGTTTAAGGTAGGTCAAAATTTGATGATAGTATTCTTTATCAACAGTTGAACTATCAACTGGAGTATTGTAGATACCAAGATAGTAGTGGCTGAGGAGAGTAGACAAGCCCCACTCACGACCTGAACGAATATGGTCGAAGACAGAACTAATGTTTTCGTTTTGGAAGATTCCGAAGACGCTACGGATACCGGCATTAGCCAAGTTAGACAACGGGAAGTCGATGAGGCGATATTTTCCACCAAATGGTAGGCTGGCAATAGGACGTTGATCAGTCAAGCCATCCATGTCATGGAATCCTACGGTATTTCCTAGAATTGCAGAATATTTATCAATCTTCATCTTTTGATACCCCCACTACTTCATTGTATCCTACGACTTGCACTTCCTCTGTACCGTCAATTTCCACACCATCAGAAACGTGTGCACCTTCACCGATAATAGCACGTTTAATTTTTGCACCTTTACCAATAACTGCACCACTCATAATCACTGAATCTTCAACGACTGCCCCTTCACGAATTTGTGCATTTGTTGAAAGCACAGAATGCTTAACAGTTCCATCAACCAAACAGCCATCAACAACGAGTGAATCTTCAACCTGAGCATGTTCACCAAAGAAGTTTGGTGTAGCAATCACGTTACGTGAGTAAATTTTCCATTGACGGTTACGACTATCCAAGGCATTTTCAGGAGAAATGTACTCCATGTTTGCTTCCCAAAGGGATTCGATAGTACCTACGTCTTTCCAATAGCCTTCAAATTCATAAGCATAGACGCTTTCACCTGTTTTAAGATAAGCTGGGATAACGTTCTTACCAAAGTCTGACATACCAACTGCATTCTTTTCAGCTGAAACTAACATATTACGAAGACGTTTCCAGTCAAAGATGTAAATACCCATTGATGCTTTCGTAGATTTAGGATTTTCAGGTTTTTCTTCGAACTCAACAATACGGTTATTAGCATCAGTGTTCATGATACCGAAACGGCTAGCTTCTTTAAGTGGCACATCTAGAACGGCGACTGTAAGACTTGCATTGTTGTCTTTGTGAGATTGGAGCATATCATCATAGTCCATCTTGTAAATATGGTCACCAGACAAAATCAAAACATATTCAGGATTGATGCTATCGATATAATCAATGTTTTGGTAAATAGCGTGGCTGGTACCTTCAAACCAACGATTACCTTCGCTAGCTGAGTAAGGTTGAAGAATTGATACACCAGAGTTAACACCATCCAAGCCCCAACTTGAACCATTACCAATATGATTATTCAAAGCAAGTGGTTGATACTGTGTAATGACACCTACATTGTTAATCCCTGAATTGGCACAGTTAGACAAACCAAAGTCAATGATACGGTAGCGTCCACCAAACTGAACAGCTGGTTTGGCAATACTTTGGGTCAATTTTCCAAGACGAGTTCCTTGCCCACCAGCAAGGATCAAAGCCAACATTTCATTTTTCATGAATAGTCCCCCTCATGATTTTTAGTTCCATCCTCAAAAGAATGTGAGACAATCAGTCAAAACTGATTATGACAATTAAAGTAGGTTTCTCAGTGTAGCAATAGTTTGGGTGTCAAAAAGCTTCTTTCAACCGCGACTTTCTTTCTATCATCCCTGAAAAACAAATCGTGTACACATTTAAATCTAACCTTTATTTCAAGCGACGTTTAACACGCCAAATACTTGCTCCAAGAGCTGGCAATGTGAAGCTAAGAGTATTTTCATAATCCTTCCACTTCGCTTTTTGGGTACGGGTATCGGGATTTCCTTCCTTCCAGACACCACCGAACTCTTCCATCTCAGTGTTAAGGACTTCTTCGTAAATACCGGCAATTGGCAAGCCAATAGTGAAGTCTTTACGTTCCACTGGAGTAAGATTGAAGACACAGACTAGGATATCCCCCTTATCACCTTTATCACCCTTACGGATAAAAGAAAGAACACTTTCAGCACGGTTATCCGCATCAATAATCTCAATACCATCGTAAGAATCATCAATCTGCCAGAGAGACTTGTGGTCCTTATAGAAAGCATTCATATGACTAGTGAAGGCCTGCATCTTCTGGTTCATCTCATCTTCAAGATTTCCCCATTCAAGTTGGTAATCATGTTTCCACTCTAAGAATTGACCAAATTCAGATCCCATGAAGAGCAATTTCTTACCTGGATGACAGAGTTGATAAGCGTAGAGGTTACGAAGACCAGCAAACTGATTGTATCGGTCGCCCCACATCTTATGCATCATACTCTTCTTACCATGTACCACCTCATCATGTGAGAATGGTAGAACATAGTTTTCATTGAAGCAATACATGAAACTGAAAGTCATCAGATTGAAATCATACTGACGGTAAACAGGGTCCTCCTCATAGAATCTTAAGATATCATTCATCCAACCCATATTCCATTTGAAGTCAAAGCCTAGACCACCTTCTTCAATAGGTTGTGTGATTGGCGTTGCTGCAGTTGATTCTTCCGCAATCATCATGACATCTGGATAGCGTTTTTTAATTTCACGATTGAGTTTTTGAAGAAAGCCGTAACCTTCCAAGTTACGATTACCACCATCCTTGTTGGGCATCCATGGACCCTCATCATAGTCTAAATAGAGCATATTAGAAACTGCATCCACTCGGATACCATCGATATGATAATTCTCAATCCAATAAAGAGCACTTGAAATAAGGAATGACTGTACTTGATTTTTTCCTAAGTCAAAGTTCAAGGCACCCCAACGATAATTATGAGCTCGATCGTGATCTTGATATTCAAATGTTGGTGTGCCATCGAAATAGGCCAAAGCATCGTCATTTTGTGTATAGTGACCTGGGACCCAGTCCACTAAGACACCGATATTATTCTGGTGACATGCTTCAACAAAATCTTGAAACTCTTCTGGTGTACCATAAGTATGCTCAAAAGCAAAGTAACCCATGAGCTGGTAACCCCAACTCATCCCTAATGGGTGAGCCATGAGTGGTAGAAATTCCACATGAGTATAATTCATCTTAACTAAATATGGTATCAACTCCTCTTTCAATTCCTTGAAAGTATAAGGCTGACCATCCTCTTTTAGTTTCCAAGACGATGCATGAACTTCATAGATATTTACCGGACGTTTTTGGAACCCAAATCGTTTGCGACACCCCATCCAAAGGCCATCTTTCCACTTCTTAGCTTTCTGCTTACGAATGACAGCTCCTGTTCCTGGGCGTGGTTCCAAATAAGTAGCAAAAGGATCCATCTTTTCAACTACTTGACCACCCTTACGTTTTACCAAGAACTTATAAAGTTGTCCTTCTTCAGGGAGAGATGAAGTCGCCTCCCAAACGCCGATATGGTTTTGAGTCATATCCAGAGGTGTATCAAACCAACCTGTGAAATCTCCTATTACCTGAATCTGCTCAGCATGAGGGGCCCACACACGGAAGACAAATCCTTCTTCTCCCTCCAATTCATGCACACCCAAATAATTCTGAAGGTGGAAGTTCTCACCTGTTCCAAACGTGTACATGGCTTCATCAAGATTCATACCATCACTCCTTCCTTAAACTCGTCTTGATAAGAGATATCAAGGCAGTAAAACATTGAAATTAATATATGTAAATACACCAGAAAACCCTTTACGATGATAGAGCTTTCAAGCCCACAAAAATCAAATATGTAAGCGTTTTCTATATTATATCATTTTTTGACTACTTTGTCAGTAAATCTCCAAATCTTTTTTCATATTATCGAACACTAAGGTTTCATCCAGTTTTCCAGAAATATGTAGTTCCACGATACCTGAAGCAAAGTCTGCTTTAGTCACGTAGAGATTATCATATATATCCGCATATGAACGATATGACAATTCTGCTACTGTTTTCTTGCGTTCAATTAATTTGGCAATTTTATCAATCAATTCTTTCTTAAGAGTCACCTGATTCCAATCCACCCGATTTACCTCATCAGGGGCATTGTAGCTATTCATAGCACGCTTAACATCTGCTTCTGTGTAATTTCCATCTTCCCCTGTTGCAACCATCTTACTACGCTGAAATTCTTGCCCTAATTGCATGAAACACATCCCCTGCATAGTCAGATTAAGAGCGTTAGCCAAGTAAATTCGTTTTTCAATATCCTCTGGCGAATCATGTGGATGCAGATGATGCATAAGATCATTCAAATTGTAATTGTCATGAGCTTCAATATAGTTGAGAACCTGACCTGGCATGAGGTAGTTTACAAAGCCACGGCTACCAAGTAAACTCTTAGCAATTTTATCTTCTAAAGGAGCTCCGGACACATAACCATTGCTGATGTGGCCATAGACTTCTGCCCCTTTAACGGCATCACGCGCATTGTCATTGAAAAATCCGATTCTAGGCATCAAAGCTGCGTTATCCTTCTTGGCCTTTTGGTCCACAGGAAGACCAATCCCCATGTCCCATCCTTCACCGTAAATAAGAATCCTAGGATCTATATCATCCATGGCTGAACGAATGGCATTCATAGTAGCAACGTCATGCAAGCCCATAAGGTCAAAACGGAAACCATCCACTCCAAATTCTTCTGCCCAATAGGTCAAAGAATCAATCATATACTTGCGGTACATTTCTTTTTCACTAGCTGTTTCGTTCCCACAACCTGATCCATCTTGGAATGAACCATTGTCGTGCATACGATAATAATAAGCCGGTACTGCCAGTTGGAAAGGCGAACTATATGACGAATAGGTGTGGTTATAAACAACATCCATGATGACCCCAATACCCGCTTCATGGTAGACCTGAATCATCTTCTTAAGCTCCAAAATTGGTGCTAAGGGATTTTTTTGATCAACCGCAAACTGACGATCTGGAACATTGTAATTTTCAGGATCATATCCCCAGTTATAGAGAAGATTACCATTCTTATCATAGGTCTTGTGATGATCAAAGACCGGCTGTAACTGGACATAGTTATAACCCATGCGTTTGATATAATCAAAACCAGTCACATCCCCTTGGTCATTTTTAGTTCCTTTCTGGCAGGCACCCAGATAAGTCCCTCTATATGCCTTCTTAACACCAGATGTTTCTGAGATTGAGAAGTCTCGCAGATGCATCTCACAGATAACAGATGAGCAGGCGTTGACATTACGCCAGTTGGCCTCTTGTCTTGTAACCTTCTGATACCCCTTAGGAACCAAACGCTCAGGGTTTACCACCAAGCTCTTTTTATTATTTAAGCTAAGGGCAATGCTATACGGATCTCTAGTATCTTGATAGAAACTCTCCTCATGGTAGACTCGAAACTGATAGGCTAACCCATCCAAATCCCCAGGGACAGAGACGCTCCAAACACCGTGTGTGTTCATCTCGTGACGATCCTTATTTACACTGGTTCCTCGGCTCATCTTAATCACCTTAGATTTTTTACTACCTTTTTTAAAAAGTAGTAGCTGCACTCGCCGAGCTAGTGGCGCCCAAAGGCGAAACTCTGTGGAACCTTTTTCATACTTATGTCCTAACCAACCTTGAAATCCCCACTTTTGATCAAATTCCTGTCTACGAAGAGCCATATCAAAGGCATGCTGATCACGCCCTTCAAAACTATGACTCGTCATAGCAGCCTGTTTAGAATAATAAACAGTCGGGTCTCCTTCAACCACCCAAATAGCATTCGGGGCATCCCCCAAGAAACGTCTGATACGATAATCATGTGTCTGCTTTGACCAATCTTCCGTCTTAACCAAGAGATTGACATAGTCAATAAAACGATTAGCCGGAAAGGTGAGCTGACCCACCAGTCCAAAATCATCCTCACGAGAAAAATGGGCTTCTTCGCCCCAATAACCATCTAGCCACTTCCACATACTATATCTCGAATAGTCGCCATGCATACTATGAAAATGAACGGTTAATAAATTGTCCATTTAAAACTCCTTAAATCTTTATTACTCATTTTCCTTTTATTATAGCAAAAAACGTTCGTTTTGTAAGCGTTATTATGAAACAGTTTGACACTTTTTGATTTGTGTTAAACATAAAAAAGAATGAGAAAATTTGCGCCGAAACAGTTACTCTCTCATCCTTTTATTATTTTTAAAACATATGTAAATGGTGGGTAGTACTTTTCCCATCATCACTCTTGAGTCATCAAAACCTTACGTGGCTTAGTGCCTTCAGCTGGTCCAATCACTCCGGCTTCTTCCAGTTCTTCCATCAAACGAGTGGCACGGTTAAATCCAACCGACAGACGGCGTTGAATCATAGAAGCGCTAGCTTTTTGTGTTTCCAATACCAAGGCCTTCGCTTCTTCAAAGAGAGGATCTCCTTCCGAGCTACCACCATTAGTGGATGAACCACCACCAAAATCATTCTCTGAAACTTCACCAGGATCAAAGCTCTCGTCATAGTCAGCTGAAGCCTGGTCCTTAATAAAGGTCACAATACGTTCCACGTCATCATCTGAAATGAAGGAACCTTGTAGACGAACAGGGTGGTTCTCATCAATCGGTTTGAAAAGCATATCCCCACGTCCGAGTAGCTTTTCTGCCCCATTTTCATCTAAAATGGTACGACTATCTGTTCCGGAAGACACCGCAAAGGCCACACGAGAAGGCACATTGGCCTTAATCAAACCAGAGATAACATCAACCGATGGACGTTGGGTGGCAAGAATCATGTGAATTCCAGCCGCACGTGCTTTTTGTCCAAGTCGAATGATGGCATCTTCCACTTCTTTACTGGCCACCATCATCAAGTCAGCCAACTCATCAACGATAACCACAATCAAAGGCAAGGGGATCTGTTTCTCTTGCGACTGGGCATTCCAGTCTTCAACCTTGGCATTATAGCCTGCGATGTTACGCACGCCAAACTTACTAAAGAGTTCGTAACGATTTTCCATCTCATCGACCACTTTTTGAAGAGCCTTGGCGGCCTTACGTGGATTGGTCACCACAGGGATAAGGAGATGAGGAATATCGTTGTAAACAGAAAGTTCAACCATCTTAGGATCGACCATGAGGAACTTAATCTGATCTGGGCGAGCCTTCATTAGAATACTAGAGATGATTCCATTAACCGCAACAGATTTACCAGAACCAGTTGATCCAGCCACTAACAAGTGAGGCATCCGACCTAGGTCAAAGCTACGAGCTGAACCATCAACAGCCTTACCAAGAGGAACTTCCAAGAGCTTATTAGGATCCGTCTTGGACTGTTCCCAAAGTTCACGGAAAGAAACCGTCGCAATCTCGGAATTAGGTACTTCGATACCAACTAAAGATTTTCCAGGTATAGGTGCCTCAATACGGACATCTTTTGCCGCAAGAGCCAGAGCCAAGTCATCTGCTAAATTGGAAATACGATTAACCCGAACCCCAACAGCAGGCTTGACCTCGTACTTAGTTACAGACGGTCCAATCTCAGCCCGCTCAACCTTGACATCAATATTGAAACTCTTGAAAGTATCTTCTAAGATTCGAATATTCTTACGAACGATGTTTTTCTCTTTAGATTGACTCTTAGGCTTATCAGGTGCAAAGAGATCTATCTGAGGTAATTTATACTGTAAGAGCTCCTTCGGTGTGAAATCAACCTCGACAGGTGCATCATCTCCCTCAACAACCATAGATGGCGGGAATTCTGCGGTTGGTAATTCCTCCGGATAAGGTGCATAATCTTCTTGAAAATCCTCATAATCCTCTGGAGGCAGATTATCATAGTAGTCCTCAGAGGCATAATCACTGATTTCAGGTTCAGGTTCAAAAATCTCGGCTTCTTGTGGCAACTCTTCTGCGGCGTCATCTAAGATTTCTCCCGTCTCCTCGTCAACAGTTAAATCAGCCAAACGCTCGGCTTCAGCACGTTCTTGCGCTTCACGTTCTTTCTGAGCCTGACGTTCTGCCTTCTTCTCCTGACGTTTGGCCGTTCGTTCCAAACGCTTCTCGGAACCTCTCTTCCAGATACCTTTTGCATAATCCATGATATCTAAAACATCCCAAGGACTGAGAATAAAAGCACCCAATAGAATAATCAAGCACCCAATCATGAAGCTACCAATATTTGAAAAGAGGAAGGAAATCGGTTGGTATAGGAGAGCTCCCAACATACCACCACCCGCAAAACGAGCTACTTGCACACTGACCAGTTCCCCAAAAAGCAAGTCCTTTGTCCCAGGGAAAATATCCAGACCACTCATGCGTTCTAGACTAAAGAGATAGGCGTGAAACTCCAACAAGAGACCCGCGAAGACCATCCAAAATCCTGTTACGTAGTTACTATGTTTCCGTAACCATTTAAAACCAAAGAGATAGATATAGATAGCAAAAATTAAAGGATAAGCCATACTCCCCACAAATACTCGAAAGAGATTATAGAGGGTAACCCCAAAGAAACCCAATCGAAAGACTGGGAAAATTAAGACAAAGGCAAAAAAGAAGGTCCATAGCATTCGCTTAATCGCCTTCTGTCTGTCTAATTCTGCTTTTGTAAGCCGCTTCTTACTGTTCTTAGAAGTCGACCCTTTTTTCGTTCTTTTCGTTGTAGCCATAGGTGTATTATACCACGTTTTTAGACATGAAAAAAGAGAGACAGGTCTCTCCTTAGATTGAAGACAAAGTCTTTTTTTGAGACTTTCCTTCTTTTGAAATTATTCTTCAATTAATGATGTTGAGTGAACCGGACGATTCTTACCGTCTGGATCAATATATTGAATAGCTTGGTTGATAGCGATAGGAGCTTCACCCATTCCCACAGCAATCAAATCAATCTTACCCTCATATTCTGCCACATCACCAATAGCATAAACACCTTCTTGTGAAGTTTCAAACTGAGCATTAACCGTAACACTAGAGCGTTTGAAGTCAACATTCCAGTTACGAAGGTTTTTATTATTGGTTGAGAAGCCAAAGCTAACAATAAGGGCATCAAGTGGCAATTCCACAACCTCGTCTGATTTCACTTTTTGAACGGTCAAACTTTGGGCAAGACCATTTTCACCCTTGATTTCAAGGGGGACATAAGGCGTCATCACATTAACTGATGATTGATGAAGAAGCTCTACACTATGCTCATGGGCACGAAAGGCATCACGGCGGTGAATCAAAGTCACGCTCTCAGCAATCCCATCCAAGTGATTAGCCCAGTCAACAGCTGAGTCACCGCCACCAGCAATCACAACCTTCTTGCCAGCAAATTGGTCCAGGCTATGCACATTGTAGAACAAGTTATTGTCCGCATAATCTTCTTCATTGTCCACTCCCAAAGGGCGAGGGGCGAAGGCACCATTCCCACAAGCAATGACGATAGCCTTGGACAAGTGTTGACCCTTGCTAGTAGCAATCGTGAAGATACCATCTGTTTTTTCAAAGGTTTGAACCTCCTCTTTTAAGCGAATACTGACACGATCTTCAAAACGCTTAAGCTGGGTCAACAGATTTTCTGTCAATTCGGCACCTGTCGTTTGAGGAAAGGCTGGGATATCATAGATTTTCTTCTCAGGGTAGAGAATGGCAGGCTGACCACCAAGCTCTGACAAACTCTCGATAATATTCACAGTCATGCCACGTAAGCCGGCATAGAAGGCAGCCCAAAGGCCTACTGGTCCACCACCGATAATAGTAATATCATATATCTTTTCTTCTGACATTTTATTTTCCTTCTACTTTTATCTCTTCTAAAATGTGACGTTCTTCGTCTGTAAAGGCGTAGTTTTCCAAGAGGTCAGGTCGACGCTCCCAAGTCTTTCGTAAACTCTGTTCCATACGCCAACGTCGAATATTAACATGGTGACCTGACAAGAGTACATCTGGCACCTTCATGCCACGAAACTCAGCTGGGCGAGTGTACTGTGGAAATTCCAAAAGCCCTGATGAGAAACTATCATCCTTATGACTAGCTTCCTTACCTAAGACCTCAGGAATCAGGCGGACAGTCGCATCTACAATAGTCATTGCAGCCAACTCTCCCCCAGTTAAGACAAAATCTCCCAAGGAAATCTCGTCTGTCACCAAGGTTTTGATGCGCTCATCATAGCCCTCATAATGGCCACAGATAAAGACCAATTCCTCTTCTTGCGCCAATTCTTCTGCATAGGCCTGATCAAAGGTACGACCCGCAGGATCTAAGAGAATAACGCGAGGCTTAGTGACATTTAGCTTGTCAAAAGTATCAAAAATTGGCTGGGCACGTAGCAACATGCCTTGGCCACCACCGTAAGGTTCGTCATCTACATGACGAGCCTTTTCCGCATTTTCACGGAAATTGTGATAATTGATTTCTAGAAGCCCCTTATCCTTTGCCTTACCAACAATGGAATGCTCTAAGGGAGCAAACATATCTGGAAATAGGGTCAAGATATCAATCTTCATCGTCTAATCCTTCCATGAGCTCAACCTCAATACGACCAGCTGCGACGTCAACATCAAGAACCACTGGTGGAATATATGGCAAGAGCAGGTCCTTTTTACCTTTACGTTTCACTACCCAAACATCATTAGCACCCGGTTGGAGAATCTCTTTGACCTGACCAATCAAACTATCGCCTTCGTAAACATCAAGGCCAATGATTTCATGATAGTAAAATTCACCGTCATCAAGATCTGTTAGATTTTCCTCAGCAATCTTTAGCCTACAGCCCTTATACTTCTCTACATCATTGATATGGTAAAGCCCTTTGAACTTAACGATATCAAAGTTCTTATGCTTACGGTGACTCGCAATCTCGACATCCATGATGTGATTATCTTTGTCATCAAAAAGAGCTAGTACACTCTTCTTCTTAAAACGTTCGTCCGCAAAATCTGTTACAGACAGAACACGAAGTTCACCCTGCAATCCCTGTGTATTTACAATCTTTCCAACGTTATAATATGTCATTTAACTTCCTTATTAATTCTTATTCAAATCAAACCATGAGTCAACGAATTTTCAAGTAGCCTATGACGGCATCTCAAAACACGCGTTTTAAACCAGGTTAGATTCTTGTTATTCTTTATTTTAAAGCGATATAAAATGTCTGGCTTAGATCATTCAACCCCTCTATTTTATCAAAAAGGACACAAAAAAACCAGCTTTCTCTAGCTGGTGCTTATAGTCCGTACGGGATTCGAACCCGTGTTACCGCCGTGAAAAGGCGGTGTCTTAACCCCTTGACCAACGGACCATAATCTGTATCTCTACCCTCAGATAGAACTGGGGTAGCTGGATTCGAACCAACGCATGAGGGAGTCAAAGTCCCTTGCCTTACCGCTTGGCTATACCCCAAAAGACTCTTATTATTTTACAGAAAAATCAGGAGGCTGTCAATACTTTTCTTAACTTTTTTTCAAAAAAACAATCGGCATAACCGATTGCTAAGTGTTAGGAGATTTCATCATCTAAGTGACCTTAGATTGATGATTCGAGGTTGAAGCAACCTCATATGAAAAAAGAAAAGTTTTAGGATGATTTAATTATATATGTTGCTAGAAATAAAGTCAAACACTTTGACTCGAAAAATAAGAGATAATTTGCACAGCCATAATTAACCTTTTCCAACTCCTAAAATAGATTTATTCATCATCCTGTGAAACCAGATGATGTCTAAAGGCATAAACTACAGCCTGAGTACGGTCATCAACATTTAATTTCCCAAGGATATTAGACACATGGGTCTTGACGGTTTTTAAAGAAATAAACAGTTCGTTAGCAATGGTTTGATTGTCATAGCCTTTAGCTAAGAGGGCTAAGATATCACGTTCACGCGCGGTCAAATCATCATGTAAGTCCGGGTGACTATCGTGGTATTTAATCTTATTGTCCACCTCAGTTTCGATAGCTTCTTCTCCACGGTAAACCTTTCGGATACTATTTAGAATCTCTGCTGCACTGCTCGTTTTAAGCATATAGCCTTTGGCGCCAGCTTCTATGACTGGATAAATTTTTTCATTGTCCAAATAGCTGGTCAAAACTAAAATCTTAGCTTCAGGCCATTCTTTGAGCAATTCCAAAGTCGCCTGAACACCATCTAACTCAGGCATAACAAGATCCATAACAACAACGTCTGGACGCAACTCCAGGGCAAGATCGATACCATCACGACCATTTCCTGCCTCTCCCACCACTTCTACATCTCCTTGGAGATTCAAGAAACTCTTAAGGCCTAAACGAACCATTTCATGGTCATCTACCAAAATCACATTAATCTTATTCGACATTGTCTTCTCCTCTTAATATTGGCACACGAACATCAATAGACGTCCCTTTACCTTTAGCTGATAGGAACTGCACAGTCCCCGCCATTTCATCAACACGCTCTTGGATGTTTTTTAGCCCATAACTCATCTCGTCAGTCGAGGCGTTCAAATCATAACCAACACCATTATCTAGCATTTTTAACTGAATTTCCTGACTATTTTGATAGAGGTAAACCTCTATTTGGCTGGCCTTGGCGTGCTTAAGGGTATTAGAGATAAACTCTTGGGCAATCCTAAAGAGATTATTTTCAATACGTTTGGGCACTTTCTTAACCATATCCTTGTAGACAACACGGATATTGGATTTATCGGTTAATTCCTTAAGAATCATCTGCAAGCCTTCTTGTAAGGTCTTGTTCTCAAGCTCTGTCGGACGAAGGTGCAAAAGCAAGACACGCATATCATTTTGAGCATCTGTCAGCATGGCCTCGACTGCCTGAATCTGATTATGTAAATCTTCCTTACTTAGTTGGCCCACCATCTGAGAGACACCAGATAGGATCATACTAGCTGCAAAAAGCTCCTGGCTAACGGTATCGTGAAGATCTCGAGCAATGCGGCCTCGCTCTTTCTTAAGAATATCACGACTTTGCAAAGCCTGAGCATTTTCCGTCTTTTGCAGATCCTTGGTCAATTTACGCATTTTATGAGATAGACGCATCATATTCTTGTCCAACTCAATATCTCCCTGACGTTTGACTGGCTGGTTATTGATAATACGACGCAAGTCCTGATTGACCGAACGCATACTATTATCATTAGCAATGGCCCAAAGAATATATAGTAAAATGAGCAAACTCAGAACCACAAAAAACATGTTAAAAAAGAAGTGAAATGCCTGAGAAATACTACCGAAAACCAGCGAAAAGTTTAGGTTAAAGCTATCCATAACCACAAGGGTAACCCCAATTAAAACAACAACTGAATAAGTTAGGATTAAAAATAGGTACTGTTTCTTCATTTACGACGTACCTCCACTGGTCCAGCTCCCACATTGAGAATCAATTTAACCGTGCGATGGGCATGCTCATACTCCGCTCCCTGCAAGGTCAATCTTTCGTAACGGAGGTCGTATTCATCTTCATTAAAGAAGGTCACAGAGCTATAGATAGCTGATATATTCAGCTTTACAGAAACATCAATTGGTACCAAGATTGTCGTTGGCCCATAAAGTTTCTGTAAAATGACGACATTTTCTCGACCCGAAACGATAACCTGGGTCAAATCAATCACATCTGTCCCAAAGAAACGGATAATATTAATATCATCAAAGTCATAGCGATCACTGACAGGTTCCATACGAGTCCCAATCCACTGATTTCGCACAGCCTGTGGATTCAAGTCGTCTTCCTTAAATTGAATGAGAGCATAGCGATTCTTTTTCTTAACCTGTGAAAAATGGTTAATCATGACATAGGCCACACCCACTAAGATAGCAAGAACCACATAGATATTCCACATGGAAACCAGAAAAAGTGAAATCAAGCAGATTGTCAAGACAAAGTCGCTCTTGGACTCCTTGTTAAAAAAGCGAACTGCCAACAAGGTCAAAACCAGTATGAAAATAAAACTGGTAATATCATTATTAAAGATGGTGATTAAGCCTAGAGTTAAAAGAAGAGCCTCCACCACTAAGAAAAAATTAAATTTGGTCATAAGGACCTCTCAAATAAAAGTATACAGGGTTCATTCTATCAAATTTTGGACTAATTGACAAAAAGACCTAGTTTGAGAACTTACTAGCTATGGGAGATAGGAGCAAAAAAGTACCTCCATTATAGGAAGCACAATCTTTAATCTACAGAAAACCTAGTCGTCGATCTCATCCATTTCCCTATTCATAGCAAGCACCGTACTTCTGATTTCCTCAAGAATGGCACGTTGTTCAGCCAACTCCTTCTCAAACTCAGCTAATTTTCGTTCAGTTTGGCGACCTGAACGTACAAAAATATTATTAAGAGAGTTAGTCAACAACCCCAGAGTAGTAATTCCACTAAACATGAGCACAACAGCAATCACCTTACCTACGATGGTTTTAGGGACACTTTCCCCGTAACCTACTGTCGTAACTGTTGCCTCAGACAACCAAATAGCATCTATAAAATCATGATGCTCCACACGGACGATAATAGCACTACTGATAAAGATGATAATACTATTAACCGAAAGCAAAAAGTAAAAACCATTCCTACGATTAATACGATTTGAATTATGCTTAAGTTTACTACTTAGACCAATTAGACATGAGATTTTTGCCAAACGAGCAAAGCGGCCCCCCTTGAAAAACAAAGGAAGGTGAATACTTCATTGTAAGAGACAATAGCCAACAAGTCCAAGACATGCGTTTTAACAAAAATCCGCTTTCGAAGTGCCAAGGAGAAACAAATAATATAATCTAAAGCAAAATATAAGGGTAATGGTCTGATTAATAAATAGAAAAGAGTGTCTCCCAATAGTAATCAACCCAACCAAATCAAAAATCACTCTCCCTATGGAAAGAAGTGCTAGAACCGTCATGACAATATCGTAGCTAATAATATACCTTTTTCAGTTTTCTACGGTTTCTCATTGCGCCTCTCCTCTATGTGACGCGTTCATTATAAAAGAATCTGCCATTCCTGACAAGCAACCACTTTAAAATCCCCAAGCAATTGAATCAAAAAGAGAGGCAAAAAACCTCTCTTTCTCTTATATCTAAGATTTCAAAACTTATTATTGCTCTGTGTGGGTAGCTTCAGTAGCTGTTTCGGTACTAGAAGCTGTACTTTCAGAACTAGAACTTGTAGATGACGACGAATGTGTCGTACTTGCTGAGCTTGACTGTTGAATGCTTGAACTCTCAGTTACAACTGAAACATAGAGAATCACTGTACCATCAACGGCAGTACCAACTTGTGGGTCTTGATAAAGTACCTCTGTATTACTAGGTACCTTACTCTTATCCAACTTAACACCAGTATTATAGTCGTGATACTCAATACTGCTACTTGAAATATCTTTACGATTCAAGGTTTGGACTGCTGTCGAGACAGTTAAACCAGTCACATCAGGCATAGTTATGGTCTTAGGAGTTGCCACACGGAACTTGATTTTTGCCTTACTATCTTTAGGATTGAAGGACTTGTTTTTCTCCGGACTTTGAGATAGGATTTCACCTTCTTTAGCATCATCGTCTTCAACATGTTGAATATCAATTTGATCCTCGGAAACCCCATAATTCGAAGTTAAATCCTCAATGGCATCCTTATAATTTTTCCCCTTGTAATTTTTCAGAGTGAAACCTTTGCTACCAGAAGAAACATAGACATCAATGCTTGTTCCCTCTTTACGCGTTGTCCCAGCTGTAGGGTCGGTCTTGATAACTTTGCCCTTATCGACTGAATCATTCTCGACTTCATTAACATCGCCAACTTTAAAGCCTGCACTTTCAAGTTTCGTCTGAGCTGTTGACAACTCTTGACCTACAACATTTGGCACCTGAACATTGTCAGGATTGGTAAAAACAAGATAGGCAAAAATGATAATTCCTATAAAGACTAAGCCTAGGAAAACCTTGAGTAGAGTTGAAAAGAGATTTTTCTTCTTTTTAGCTAGAGAAGCTTTTTCCCTCGGTTGTTTGCTTGGAGCCGGTGTTGGCTCTGATGGTTTAGGAGAAACCTTTTTCTCAGGACCTACTGATGGAACTGAATCAACCTTTGGCAGGGTCTTAGTATCCATCATGTCATCAAAAACTACCTTAGAATCACGACTATGACTAGGATGCAAACTAGTTACTAGGTCGCGACTCATTTCCAAAGTGCTATTGTAACGATTTTCAAGCTTTTTAGCAGTTGCTCTAATAACAACATTTTCTAACGCTTGAGGAACATTACGGTTCTCAGCCAAAATCGATGGCAGGGGCTTTTGGAAATGTTGAAGTGCAATGGTTACTGCACTATCGCCATCAAAAGGAATATGCCCTGTCAACATTTCAAAGAGCATAATCCCCATAGCATAGATATCACTTTGGATAGTTGCTTTAGAACCACGTGCCTGTTCTGGTGACAAATAATGGACTGACCCCAACATTGAGTTAGTTTGTGTCAGACTGGTTTCAGCAAATGCTACTGCGATACCAAAGTCTGTAACCTTAGCTCTACCATCCTTAGTTAATAGAACATTCTGTGGCTTAAGGTCACGGTGAATAATGCCCTTTTGGTGGGCAAGAGTCATGGCGGAAAGGACTTCCCCCATAATACGCACAACATCTTGGTTAGACAACGGAGCATGGTCTTGAATGAATCTCTTCAAGTCCGAACCGTCCACATACTCCATCACCAAGAACTGCTGACCGTCTTCTTCACCAATATCTCGAATCGCAACGATATTCGGATGGCTAAGCTCAGCCATGGCACGCGCTTCACGCTGGAAACGCGCCACAGCAACCTGATCAGTTTGATAATTGGTACGTAGCACCTTAATAGCTACACTTTCATTATCCAGAATCAGGTCGTTAGCCAGATAAACATCCGCCATACCACCACGTCCGATAGACTTAAGGATTCGATAACGTCCAGCAAACAATTTGCCAACTTGGATCATTATCCTTCCTCACTTTCTACTTTGATGAGAGCAACGGTAATATTATCATAACCACCGGCCTCATTGGCAGCGGCAACTAAACGACTGGTTTTTTCTTCGACGAAACCAGGACTGTTAACAATATGAATAATCTGTTCAATTGAAATCATATTAGTCAATCCATCTGAATTGGCCAAAATATAATCTCCCGGTTCCAATTGTTGAACACCAAGATCTGCTTCAACTGGAGCAGCTTGCCCTATAGATTGCGTAATAATATTACGTTGTGGGTGAACTGCTGCTTCTTCTTCTGTCAACTGACCAGCCTTGATAAGAGCATTAACCAAGGAGTGATCGTTCGTCAATTGCTTATACTCACCATTACGGATAAGGGAAATACGTGAATCCCCAACATGAGCGAAAATCACAGCATTATCAACTAAGGCAAGAACCTCGATAGTTGTTCCCATTCCTTTATATTCTTCATTTTGACCAAGCTCATAGATTTTACGATTTTCTTCATCGATGGCAGCAATCATCCAATCACGAATATGGCTCAACTCACGAAGATCAGTGTTAATCCAGTCACGACCAAGGTCAGTTACTGACATCTCACTGGCAATATTTCCAGCACGGTGTCCACCCATTCCATCTGCAACAATGACAAGTGTAACACCAGCCTTGTTGACAAATTTATTAACAAAATCTTGATTGTTTGACCGTTTTTGGCCAATGTCTGTTAATAATGATATTTCCATAATTTTCTTTCTGACTTGCGTCAGTGTTTCCTCCTCTGTAACCCTAGACCTTCTTACGCAACTGAGCGATAAAAAAACCATCAGTTAGATACTGTTCGGGGGTAATAGCCAAACAGCCATTGACCACGATGTCCTTGCATGGATGATCCAAGGCAACTTGCTCAAAATCAGGATGGCTCTCAAGAAAGGCTTGAATCACCTCTTGATTTTCTTCTGCTATGATGGTGCAAGTACTATAGGTTATTATACCACCTTTTCGTAGGGTTTGACAAACACTGGATAAGATATCCAATTGCACAGACTTGAGGGATTCAAAGTCTTGGAGATCCTTATTGTATTTGATGTCTGGTTTTCGACGAATGAGACCAATCCCTGAGCAAGGAGCATCCACTAGAATCTTGTCAAAACTATCAGATGGAAAGACTTGATGCACCTGACTAGCATCCAGCTTCTGAGTCCTAACCTTATCAGCCTGGCCAAGACGTTGTGCATTTTCTTTAATAAGAGCAAGCTTATGATCATAAAGGTCAAGAGCCGTCACATGTCCACTCGTCAAGTATGAGGCCATATGGACAGTCTTACCTCCAGGTGCTGCACAAGCATCCAGAATTTCTTCCATACCTTGAATTCCTAAAGTTGGTGCAACTAGCTGACTAGTCTCATCCTGAATGGTCAATAACCCCTCTTTAAAATAATCAGTCCCAGCAAAATAACCCGAAGATTTAACAAGCCCGACTGGTGATAGGACTGAACGCTCTGCTCCAGTGGCCTCCGCAATCTCTTCCAAACGTGACGCATCCGTTACACGCACACTAGCCTTATTTCTAACAAAGAGACTTTGGAAAATAGCAAGGGCACGGTCCTCTCCATACTGGTCAATAAGCTTTTTCACCAACCATACAGGTAGGGAATATTGAACAGAATAGCGTTTATTGACACGTTTAATCTCGCTTGGATCTGGCAATGGCTGGCTAGATAGTTTACGAAGAACTGCATTCACCAGCTTCTCAGCTCCTTTTTTATTGCCACGATTTTTGGCAATAGAAACCGCATCATTAACCACCGCATGGGCTGGAATCTTATCTAAATAGGCCAACTGGTATAGACTCAAAAGCAAGAGGTCGTAGACCCAAGGTTCAAGCTTATCTCGGTCCTCGATGACATGGGCTAAAATCCACTCCAAAGTAATCTTACGAGCTACGGTCCCATAAACAATTTCCGTCACCAAGGCCTTGTCTTTATCAGTCAAATATGACTTGCTCAGATGTGCATTGAGAGCAATATTTGAGTAAGCACCTTCTTGGAAGACTTCTTCTAAGACTTCAAGTGCCTGTCCACGGGCTGTTTTTTTCCAATCATTGGCCAAATGCATCACCTACTTCAAGATTGCGACCAACTCCATTAAGGAAATCAACAATAGCCATACGAGGTTTACCTGCAGGCTGAACACTCTTAAGTGAAATAGCCCCCTGACCAGTCGCAACGACCAAACTCTTCTTAGTTTTTTCGATAATATGACCAGCCTGTCCTTGCCCTTCTACTAAGTCTCCTTCATAAATTTTGAAACGTTTACCATCAAGCAAAGTATGTGCCACAGGCCATGGGTACATGCCACGAATTTGATTAAAGATGTCACGAGCCGACTTATTCCAATCAAGGCGTTCCTCTTCTGGGCTAATGTTTGGTGAAAACGTTACCTGACTGGCATCTTGAGGAACAGGTTTGATTTCTCCAGCAATGTAGGCAGGCAAGGTTTCAAGCAATAGGTCACGACCCAAAACTGCCAATTTTTCAAACATAGTACCGACATTATCTTGGTCCAGAATTGGCAAGGCCTTTTGGCTGACCATGTCACCAGCGTCCATTTCCTTGACCATTTCCATAATTGTCACACCTGCTTCTGTATCACCATTGATAATGGCATAATGGATAGGTGCTCCACCACGGTATTTTGGCAAGAGTGAAGCGTGGACATTCACCGCAAAATCCATGCTATCAAGCAACTTACTTGGCAAAAATTGTCCATAAGCCGCAGTAACAATCCCATCAGCACCAAGTGACATAAGTTGTGCCATTTCCTCAGAACCTGACAACTTTTCAGGTTGATAGATTGTCAAGTCATGCGCCAAGGCTACTTCCTTGACCGGTGTCATGCGGATTTCTTTTTTACGGCCGACAGCACGATCTGGCTGTGTGACAACAGCGACAATGTCGTAACGCTCATCTGTCAAAAGTCCCTCCAGCACTGTCGCTGAAAAGGCCGGCGTTCCCATAAATACTATTTTTGTCATATTCTTCCTTTTCTAAATTAGGTAAAATTCTGAGGCTCATGGTCGATAATCAAACGCAGATCCTTATTTTCAGGTTCCTGAGTCATATCGAGGATCTTATTAAGCGTCTCTTCCAAGCTATCCTCAAAACGATATTTGATAATAATCTGATAATGATAAAGGTTATGTGTTCGGGCAATAGGTTTTGGTGTTGGTCCCAAGAAAGTCACCTTGTCCGACAAGTGTTCTCTTAAATAAGCCATGACATCATAGCTCTTACGGATTACAAACTCTTCATCCTTGTGGGAAAGAGTGATCCCTACCGTATAAAAATATGGCGGGTAGGCCAACTGACGTCGAATCGCCATCTCATAGGCATAGAATCCCTCATAATCCTGTTGCTGTGCAAAACGAATGGCATAATGACTAGGATTATAGGTTTGAATAATAACTTCCCCTTCCTTGTCAGCACGACCAGCACGACCAGCCACTTGTGTCAAAAGCTGGAAGGTACGCTCAGCCGAACGAAAATCTGGCAAATTTAGCGACGTATCCGCATTTAAGACCCCTACCAAGGTAACATTGGGAAAATCCAAGCCCTTGGCAATCATTTGGGTTCCTAGCAGAATATCAGCCTGGCCACTTCCAAAAGTCTCTAGGAGCTTCTCGTGAGCCCCTTTTTTACGTGTAGTATCAACATCCATACGAATCACTCTGGCTTCTGGCAAAAGTTCCGTCAATTGATCATAAGCCTTCTGTGTTCCTGTCCCATAATAGCGAATCTGGCGACTCTGACAGTTGGGACAAACATGAGGAATAGCTTTTTGAAAATCACAGTAGTGACAATTCATGGTCTTAGTATCCATATGCAAAGTCAGTGAAATATCACAGTTCGGACAATCATCCACATAGCCACAGTCACGACACATGACAAAAGAGGAATAGCCACGACGGTTCAACATTAACACGACTTGTTCCTTACGTGCCAAGCGTTCTCGGATTTTCTCTAAGAGAGGGGGCGTAAAATCACTCGCCTCTTGTCGGCCTACAAAGTCCTTAAAGTCCACCACTTCCACCTGCGGAATTTTAGCCTTAGGATTGGCCCTCTCCGTCAACTCAAGAAAATGGTAGACCCCTTTCTGAGCCCTCGCTCGCGACTCAATAGAAGGCGTAGCTGACCCAAGTACAAGCACAGCTCCATGACTCTTAGCCCTAAGCAAGGCCACATCTCTAGCATGGTAACGAGGATTAGACTCTTGTTTATAAGTAGCCTCATGCTCCTCATCGATAATGATAGCCCCAATATTTTCCAAAGGAGCAAAGATAGCCGAACGCGCTCCTACGACAACCTTGGCCTGACCAGACCTAACCTTACGCCACTCGTCAAATTTCTCACCGTCTGACAAACCTGAATGCATGATTGCTACTAAGTCACCAAAACGGGAGATAAAACGATTGGTCATTTGTGGCGTCAGAGAAATTTCTGGAACCAAGACAATAGCCGTTTTCCCCATAGCCAAGGTTCTCTCAATGAGATGTAGGTAAACCTCAGTCTTACCTGACCCCGTCACACCTTCCAACAAGAACGGCTTCCCACCATGACCAATCTGACCTGTCATTACTTCAACAGCATATGCTTGCTGAGTATTAAGCTCTAGAAAATCCGTCTTCTCTACCTTTTCAAAGTAGCTATCAGCACGATTGACCTCAACTTCAGTGATAGATAGAGCTCCAGTACCAATGAAAAACTTCACCACATCTCGAGAAAAAAGTTTGTGCAGGTCTACCAACTTTCCAGACTCATTCTTTTCTAACAAGAAGTCGCGCAGCTCCATCCGTTTCTTGGCTCGTTGCGAAATATCCAAAGTCTCTAAAATGCCCCTTTGAACACTATAATGCTTCTCCGTTTTTATATTTTGTTTATCCTTAGCAATGTAATCAACCGTTACGCGACCAGATTCCACCAGACGCGGAATAGCTTGACCTTGTTCCTTCGACAATTGGGAGAAGAGAATATGATCTCGCCCCTGAAGAAAAATGTCCCTCTCCTCTTCGCTCAGTTTATCAGTTGCCATGATAACTTTGTCATACTGTGAATTAAGGAGACCCGGAAGCATAGACTTCAAGATGGAAATCTTATAGGAAAAAACCGTGTGTCGCATTTGGTCAGCCAAATCCAGCTGATCCTGATTAAGGACTGGTTCATAATCCAAAAGTTCCGCAATTGACTTCAAGTCTGGCAGCTTTCTTACATTTTCTTGCTCTCCAAAGCCAATAACAAACCCTTGCAAGAGACGATTTCCTTTACCAAAAGGCACATGAATCCTCATGCCGATGGCAATTTGCCCCTGCATGGATTCGGGTACAAGGTAACTATAAGGCCTGTCCGTCTGCATCAGAGGAACATCTACAATTATTTGTGCAACTAACACCATATATCTCCTCTCTTCACCTTTGGACCAGCGATTTCCTAAGCTCCAGAAATCCTGAGCTAGTGATATTCATCATAAAGAAGGAAGCTGAGACACTATGCCTCAGCTCCTCCTATCCTTGTAAACCAAAGCAAGACTTTGATTTTAAATTTTATCGCCTTCTTCTTTTTCTTTAGCGATTTGTTCTTTGATTTTACGTTCTTCTTCCTCAGCAGCAAGACGCGCTTGGATAACTTTCAAACGTGCCAATTCACGTTTAGCTTCTGGATCTGGGTGGATAGTGACATTACCAGATTCAATTTCTTCAAGGGCTTGAAGCGTAGATTTTACAGCCGAAAATTCTTGAGTAGGTTCAGCACCAGCTGCCAATTCATGGGCACGTTTTGCTTGCAAAATAACTAATGAATATTTTGAAGGCACTTTATCCAAAAGTTTATCAATAGAGGGTTTCAACATCATAATTCTATACCTATTTCTAATTTATTTATCTGATAATTTCTTGTCTGAAATCATATTACGATAATGACCAATCACACGGTCAACTCGGAAGTGTTCCGCTTCAATAACACGCTTCACACGCTCGGCAGCCAAAGGCACCTCATCATTGACAATGGCATAATCGTATTCGCTCATGAGAGCAATCTCTTCACGCGCACGTTCAATACGTTGGGCAATAACTTCTTCAGAATCCGTTCCACGGCCAACTAAACGTTCTTCAAGTTCGTTCAAATCTGGTGGTGTCAAAAAGATAAAGACAGCATCTGGAACCTTTTTCTTAACCTGTAGGGCCCCTTGAACCTCGATTTCAAGGAAAACATCAATCCCTTTATCCAAGGTTTCATTGACATAGGTCAAGGGTGTTCCGTAGTAGTTGCCCACATACTCAGCATATTCCAACATTTGACCATTACGAATAAGCTCTTCGAATTCCTCACGCGAACGGAAGAAATAATCCTTCCCATCAACTTCACCAGGACGTTGAGCACGTGTGGTCATCGATACCGAGTATTCAAATTTGTGGTCAGGTGTTGAAAAAATCTCCTGACGAACAGTTCCTTTTCCGACACCAGAAGGCCCTGAAAAAACAATTAAAAGTCCACGTTCAGACATGTCTTCTCCTTAAACTAAGATTAAAATTCTTCTTATGACTCACCTTAAAAAAGAGAAGTAAATCATCTCTTTTTATGGCTTAGGGGTTGTTCAGTGATTAAGTTACAGCTCACTTTTCAAAGCAGTCGTATTTCTTACTATTTTATCAATAAAAGCGACTTTTTTCAAGGTGAGGACACCATTAAAAAGAGTGAATCTCTTTTCCCAGTACTCACTCTTTTTAAACCAATCCAGTCAAGAGACCTTGCATGAATTCTTCTGAATGAAACTCCCCAATGTCGTCAATTTTCTCACCAAAACCAATTAACTTAACTGGAATATCCAACTCTTGGCGAATGGCTAGAACCACACCACCCTTGGCACTACCATCCAACTTAGTCAAGACAAGACCTGTAAGAGGTGTAATTTTTGAAAATTCCTTGGCCTGACTAAGGGCATTTTGACCTGTTGAGGCATCCAAAGCCAAGAGGGTTTCATGAGGTGCTTCTGGCACCACACGCTTGATAATACGGCCGATTTTTTCAAGCTCTGCCATAAGGTTGTCTTTGTTTTGTAAACGACCCGCAGTATCAATCATAAGAACATCAACATCTTCAGCAAGGGCCTTCTCCATACCATCAAAAACCACTGAAGCAGGGTCAGCCTTCTCAGCACCAGTCACTACTGGCACATCAACACGACGTCCCCACTCGACCAATTGGGCAACAGCTCCCGCACGGAAGGTATCTGCAGCAATCAGCATGACTTTTTTGCCTTCTTGTTTGTATTTATGTGCCAACTTACCAATAGAAGTCGTTTTACCAACCCCATTAACACCAACAAAAAGCATAACTGTCAAACCATCTTGGAAATTAATATGCTCCTTGTAAATATCGTCCTTCTCGTAGATATCCACAAGTTTTTCAATAATCAAGCGTTGCAAATCCTCAGTCTTTTTGACATTCTCAAGTCGAGCTTCGTAGCGCAAGTCTTCCGTTAATTGCGTTGCAACATTAACACCTACATCGGAAAGAATCAGCATTTCTTCCAATTCTTCGAAGAACTCCTCATCAACACGACGGAAATTCGCAAAGAATTCATTCAGGCGGGCAGCAAAACCTGTACGCGTCTTCTTAAGGGTACGATTATATTTTTCTTGTTCTGTTTCAGTTTTTGAAGCCTGAACTTCTTCAGGTTTTTCCTCAACTTTACGGGTTTGAACAGCCTCAAAAGTAACTGTTTCACCTTTTTCTGCCGCAGCAACTACCTGAGCCTTTTTAGCATAGTAATCAGCCATGACATCCGCAAAGTGGTTATCCACAGTTACTTGGCTTTCTTCTGACTCTGATACGCCCTCTGCTTCACTTTCTTCTGTCACTGTAGATTCGCTTTCTTCAACAGATTCTGTAGACGAAATCTCTTCTACTTGAGTCTCTGACTCACTGAGCTGTTCTGCTTGACTTTCACTTGTTCCTTCACTTGTTGACAAGTCTTGATTATCAAGAGCCTCAGTTTCTGAAAATTCCTGATTTGCTACAGTTTCCTGTGACTGGTTCTCCTTTTGTCCAAATAATCGATCAAATAGACCCATTTGGTTCTCCTTATTTCTCTAGAATATATTTGTGGATGGCCTCAGCCACTCCAGATTCCTCATTAGTTTTTGTCGTTACTGCCTTGGCAACAACTTTAACCTTAGGAACAGCATTTGCCATAGCAACACCCAGACCAGCCCACTCCAACATGGTCAAGTCATTTTCCTCGTCTCCCATAGCCATAACCTGACTTTTATCAAGGGTAAGATAATCAGACAAAAGTTTCAAGCCTACAGCTTTATGAACTCCTTTCGGCATGACCTCAAGGATAATCTCACGAGACTTAAAAACTTCAAAATTCTGATATAGCTGTTTAGGTAGTTTTTCAATTTGGGCATCCAAAAATGCTTCCTCACAGACCGTAACTACCTTATTATAGACGATATTTTCAGGAATGTCATCAATACTCTCCACATCAACGAAGGTCAAGGTAGGATTAGCCTGACGATAGAGAGAATGATTGCCTTTACTCGAAACACCATAGACAATGCCATCACTGATAACATCCATAGGGAGCCCTAGAGGTTCAAATACAGCATAAATCTGCTTTAAATCTTCTCGACTCATCTCTTTCTTTATGAGGATATCCCCATTATTACGCTGAACCAAGCCACCATTGAAGGTCACACTATAGTGCTTATCATCCAACAAGCCCAAATCTTCCAAGATATGAGTAATAGCTGGCAGAGGACGACCAGTCGTAATGACCACATGAACTCCCTCAGCTTCTGCCGCCTTCAGAGCAGCTCTATTTTCGTCTGTCACCTGCTTATCCTTGGTAAAGAGTGTCCCATCCAAATCCAAGGCCAACAATTTAATCTCAGACATCTGATCCCACCAATCCTTCCATGTAGTCAAAGACTGCACCGTCTTTATGGTGACCAATCACTTCATCAGCTACTGCCTTAATCTCATTGCGCGCATTTTCCGTAGCAACCGCACGCCCTGCAAAGGTCAGCATCTCCATATCATTGAGATTATCGCCAAAAGCAACGACATCTGAAGCCTTACGCCCCAACTCTTGACAAAGATGGTAAAGCCCAAATCCCTTGTCTATACCTTTAAGGATAATATCCATAGAATCAAAGCCAGTTGTCACTGCTGTCATATCCTCAAAGATTGTGTTGAGGTAGTCACCACGTTCCATAACAGTATCCCCTTGGAACTTAGCAGTTACCTTGAAAATGTCATCTGTAACCGCTTCAAGGTCCGTCGCCATAACATTTTCATAGTAACGTTCCATGGCCTTAAGATAGGCTGGATCTGCATCGTTTGGTGCATAGGCACCTCGACGGCCTGACAAGAGAATCCCCTCGCAAGTTGGCAAGGCTAAAGTCATGTCTGCAATTTGCAAATAATCCTTAGGTTCTAGCTTGGACTCAAACAGGACTTCACCCTTATACTGAACCAAGGCCCCATTTTCCGCAATAATAGCAATGCGGTCCACAAATCCATCAAAAAGCTCTTCCAAAGCCAAGAGAGCTCGACCAGAAGCTACTGTAAAGACATAATCTTTAGCTTCACAAGCATCCAAAAGCTTATCTAAACGTGCCTTATCATAGGTACCAAGATGGTCTAGAAAAGTACCATCCATATCTGTTGCTAAAATTTTCAAAATAATCTCCCTTCAGGTCGAATATACTTGCCCCTATTGTACCAAAAATAGGAATATAAGTTTGGGAAAAGCCAAAGAAATTAGAGAAAATATAGCATTTTACTTGCAAATTTATCGTTTTAGTTGTATCATTACTGTAGTACAAAAATAATACTATTATACTTTTAGAAAGGAGTCTTTTATGGCTTGGACATTTGATGAAAAATCACCAATCTATCTCCAAATCGCCTATCGTGTAAAACTGAAGATAGCTTCCAAGGAATTGAGCATGGGACAACAACTCCTACCTGTAAGGGAATTTGCTCAGGAAGCCGGGGTCAATCCCAACACCGTACAAAGAGCCTTCCAAGAACTTGAAAAAGAGGGGCTGGTCTATTCTGCCCGTACCTCTGGCCGCTTTGTTACCGAAGATGAAAAACTTATTGATCAAAAACGGCACGAGATTGCCCAAAGTCTCATGAAAAACTTTGTCACTGAGATGGCAGCCATTGGTTTTAGCTCACCTGAAATCAAAGCTATCATTACTAACTACATTGAACAAACAGGAAAGGACTTATAGACCGATGACTGATATTGTAACTCTAACAAATCTCACCAAGACCTATAATGGTATTCCAGCCCTTAGAGATGTGACCATGTCCATTCCTTCTGGTAAAATCATTGGTCTCTTAGGACCAAACGGTAGTGGTAAAACAACTCTCATCAAGATTTTGAATGGCCTCCTCCAACCAACTTCTGGTTTAGTAACTATTAATGGATTTCAGCCATCACCTATCACTAAAGCTCAAGTGGCATATCTACCCGATACAACTTATTTGGATGAAAGTAAGACTATCCAATACTACTTGGACTTATTCCAAGATTTCTATGCTGACTTCCGCTATCCTCTTGCCTTGCAACTCTTGCAGGATCTAAAACTACAGCCTGATTTGCACCTCAAAGACCTTTCAAAAGGTAACAAAGAAAAAGTTCAGTTGATTTTGGTTATGAGTCGTGAGGCTAAACTCTATCTCCTTGATGAACCTATCGGTGGGGTCGATCCCGCATCACGTGACTATATCCTTAAAACTATCATCAACCAGTACTCTGAAGATGCTTCTGTTATTATTTCAACCCATTTGATTGCAGATATTGAATCTGTCCTAGATGAAGTTGTCTTCCTAAAATATGGTCAGATTGAACTTCAGGGTGATGCTGATAATATCCGTCAAGCCCATGGCAAATCTATCGACAAACTCTTTAGAGAGATGTTCCACAATTAGGAGGTATGAGCATGTTTTGGAAATTAGTTAAGTATGAATTACAATCAGTCCGCAAGTGGTATCTTGGCATCTATGGGATTGCCATCCTACTGTCCATACCTTTGGGCTTAATGCTTCAAAAATTAACGGTCACCTTTGAACACAGCCACAAGGAACCAAGCTTACTGTTTATGGCTTTCTTTACACTGATTGTGATTGCTACCATTGTTGTTTGGGGAACCATCTATATCGCAACCATTGTTCTCATTATCAAACGCTTTGCGACTAGCGTCTTTGGACGAGAAGGCTACCTAAGCAACACGCTTCCTGTTTCAGCGCACCAATTAATCTTGTCTAAACTTTTGGCAGCTTTTATTTTAGATACGATTTCATCTCTCGTTGTACTCGCTTCAATTGGCATTATAGCCACTTTCAACCTTGATATGAAAGATATCCTACTGACTACCAGCTACTTCGGTCAAATCTTAAAAGAAATGGGAGCCCTCTATCTCTTCATCCCTGCTACAATTTTAGGAACAATTGGCAGTATCCTATTCTATTACCTCTGTATCAGTATCGGAAACCTCTTCAATAATAACAAAGTTCTTATGGGATTTGTCGCCTATTTTGCCATTCAGGCTATCCTATTCTTTATTGGTTTCTTCTTTGGAATCGGTGCATCCTTGACCGGAAATGCAACAAATACTATAATTAATAACTCGTCATATATCTTTAGTCTAGTTCAATCTCTCATTCTCATCGCAGCAAGTTACTTTGGTACCTACTATATCATGACAAAGCGTTTAAATTTGGACTAAAGAAAAACCGTGTTCCTTTTGGAACACGATTTTTTTTTGGCTCTATAATTTCTGTAGTGGGTAAAACCACTGTAGAGATTATAGAGCTTTTTAAGTGTACACAAAAAGTCCCATAAGAACTATAATGAAAAGCAACCAAACCATCATTAGGAAGAACTTATGAGACTTATTAAGAATACCACAGAATTAATCGGAATTAAAGACCAAAATATCATTATTTCACTTGTTTTTGAAACTGACACTCATATCGAGATTCAAGCAAAACTTGATTACCCTGCACCATCATGTCCTCACTGCCAAGGAAAGATGATCAAATACGACTTTCAAAAGCCTTCTAAAATCCCTCTTCTCGAGCAAGCTGGAACGCCAACTCTACTACGTCTGAAAAAACGTC
>OKVG01000329.1_pt1 | contig 42045 bp, 54 predicted proteins | sample 1606981 | NCBI WGS metagenome assembly OKVG01 (sample SAMN03281018, study PRJEB24777) | human gut metagenome | isolation source: fecal sample PR128 from 1 month old male Malay infant, vaginal delivered... | reverse complement strand
GCCTTGGCGTGCGCGTGCTGGGCGAAGTGAAGAAAGAGTACTGCGACCTGCTGCGTCGTGCGGACGCTATCTTCATCGAAGAGCTGCACAAAGCTGACCTGTATAACAAAGTCAGCCAGGCGTTCACCGTGTTCCTGCCGGTTCGTTCCGTCGGCGTGATGGGCGATGGCCGTAAATACGACTGGGTCGTTTCCCTGCGTGCGGTGGAAACCATCGACTTTATGACCGCGCACTGGGCGCACCTGCCGTATGATTTCCTCGGCCGCGTCTCCAACCGTATCATCAATGAAGTGAACGGTATCTCCCGCGTGGTGTATGACATCAGCGGCAAGCCGCCAGCAACGATTGAGTGGGAATGATTAACAGCTACCTTATAGCTAATCATATCTACTCAAATTGAAATTCAACCCTCTGTTTTTACAGGGGGTTTTTCTTTATATCACTTCAACGCTATTCACTCTATCTCACATTTTTTGACGGTATACCTGACGGTATTACCATTACGGTATACTCTCGTACCGTCAGAAAAAATGATGCATCACGGGTGAAATGTGCTTACCGATACCAAATTAAAAAACCTGAAACCGCAGGGCAAAATGTACAAGGTCTCCGATCGCGACGGTCTGTATGTAGCCGTGCTGATCTCAGGCACCATCTCGTTTCGTTACGATTATCGCATCAACGGCCGCCGGGAGACGCTGGTTATCGGTCAGTATGGTCGTGACGGTATCACGCTGGCTGAAGCCAGGGATGAACTGATAGCGGCTAAAAAGCTGCTGAACGCAGGCCAGTCGCCGGCTGCGGCGAAGCGTGACGGTATCAAGCGGATCCGCGGCGCCGAAACATTTACGGTACATACCGACGCCTACATGAAACATGTTGTCCTGGCTGACAGCACGCGGGCTATGAAGCAATCAGTAATAGACCGGGATATTTTTCCTGTTCTCGGAAACAAAATGATGTCCGAGATAACGACCCCTATGGTACGTGATCTTTGCGATCGCATAGTCGAGCGCGGCGGACGTGCGACGGCGGTGCAGGCGCGTGAAATCATCAGCAGCGTTTACCGGTACGCTAATGACCGCGGGCATGGGTTATTCAACCCTGCCGCAGATATCAAACCTTCAGCGATCGCCATGTTTAAACCGCGTGACCGTTGCCTGCAGCCGGAAGAAATCGGCGTGCTGTTCAGGTCTCTCGATACCGTCAGCACTTTGCCAACCTTAAAACTGGCTGTGAAGCTCATCCTGATCACGATGGTGCGCAAAACCGAGTTCATCATGGCGACGTGGAAAGAGGTGGATTTCAGCAAAGGAACCTGGACGATCCCATCTGACAGGATGAAGGGGAGCCGGTCGCACGTCATCTACCTGCCGCCTCAGGCGCAGGATCTGATGGTAGGCCTGCAGATGTGTGCCGGCGGGAGTGACTATCTTCTTCCCGGGCGCTACAGCACCAGTAAGCCGTTATCCAATGCTGCTCTGAACTCAGTTATCGATCGCGCGGTTGCTGCGGCAGCGGATGCCGGGGAGAACCTGCAACCTCTAACAGTGCACGACCTGCGGCGCACAGCGAGCACGCTTTTGCATGAAGCGGGATTCCCGTCAGACTGGATAGAGAAGGCGCTGGCGCATGAACAGAAGGGCGTGAGGGCGGTTTACAACAAGGCCGAGTATTCCCGGCAGCGGGCCTACATGCTGCAGCAGTGGGCAAATATGGTTGATGCATGGATAAACGGGGAGCATTACGACCTGGTGCCGTTCTCCCCGTCTGCATTTGAAAAGTGGATGAATGAACAATAGTCCGCCCGGAGGCGGCTCATTGTGTCGCCTTCGAAGAATTCTCAAAGAGACCGCGCAGGAACTTAACCATCGCGATTGCAGAATCCCGCTGCTCACGGTAGCGCGCCGCTTCTCTCTGCAGGTGAAGGATCTCACCATTCCTCTGGTTGATAATGGCGCGCGCCTCTTCGAGTTGTCGTATCAGCGAGGCCTCTTCGGCAATATTCATGCGGCCTCCGTCTTCACTACCGGCACCGCGCAGCCTGGCAGCAACTCAACCGCCGGCGCCGTGCACTGATTCCCCCATACGTCGAAACCGTGAGACGACTGGCGGGCGAAGAGTTCAATACGCGGGACATCGCCAAGCAGCTGCACCAGTTTCTCGCGGATAACGTCCGGTTTGCGCGAGTTCTCCAGGCGCGGCGCAGTGACGTGCTGGCAGATCGAGGCGTCCATGCGGGCCGGTAGTTTCCCGCGCACCGCAAACAGGCAGTCTTCGCTGTTCGCCCGGGTCATATGGCCCATGCCGATCGCACTGTTCCCTTTGTGCTTGTTCGTCTTGTGCCAGGTGAATCCCTTCATGGTCATCAGGCGGAACCCCCAGGCCTCCATGACTTTCAGCGCCTCTACCGGCTGAGTCGGTACCCACCACATAGCCAGAAGGCAATCGTCGGCGGCTAGCTCCCATACTGGCAGCCTGCAGATATCCAGCACATTCATCACCGGGTATTTGAAACCGGCGCCGCGGTCACCGTCAGCCGCCTTGTCACGGTATGCCCATGGCGGATCGCTATAAATCAGGGTGTATTTTCCGCTCATGCCGCACCACCTTCAACGCGCTTGAACTCGATAACCCAAACCCATTCGCCAATACAGTGCTGCCCATACCCATAAATCGAGTCCCATAGGGTAAAGAACTTGCTTCTGTTGGATTCACATGCGCGGCATGGTATTTCATCAACCACTGCTAGTGTTTCGGCGTCATATTGCGATGTTGAGTATTCGCTATCGCCTTTACAGCAAGGGCAAATAACACCCTGCATACCCTCCGCAATAGCATCCTCTTCGCTGATAGCGTTCAGCCGCTCGACCCGCACGCCGGTGATTTCCAGCAGAATGCGGCTGGCCCAGCGCGGCATGTGGATAGATGGTCGCCAGTTACCCTCAATGCCACTGATTAAGTCGGAATGCCATGCAGCAAATTGATATTTAGATACTCGCGTGTCCTGATAGTTGAAGGCTCCGTCTTCATCCAAGAGCGATTCATTTTCCATCAGATCATAAACTTCATCATCTGCGCGATATGCCACCGCAGGGGCACCATCAAGGTTCACATCAGACCACGTCTCACGCACCCAGATGCGATCGCCGACGGCGCCGAACGGGCATGGGTGCCAGAAGTCGCAAGCATGCTCTGCATCTTCGCTCCACGGCCATTTGCTACCGTCTTCGCGCTCACCAATTTCAGTGAACCGAGTCTGTTTCCATTTGATAGGCCGCCGAGTCTGAGTCTTCCGACCGTCGAGGATGGCCCGCACCATCTCGCCGTTAAAAATCATTCCGCGTTCTTTCATGCTGCCACCTTCTTGCTATTCAGTTGCTCCGCCAGGCGCTGTGCCTTCAGCGGGTTCTGGATAACCTGGCCGCCGGGCGCCAGCCAGCCACGGCGCACGGACGAATAAACCAGCGTGATACTGCCTACGCGAATGCTGTCGTGTGGGTTAGTCATAAATCACCCCTGCGGTGGCGCAGATCCCGGCATAGCATCCCTGGCGAAGCCGGTTCCCGCGGCCAATGCACTGATCGCGGCGTATAGCGATACGGGCCCGCTCAACCTCGCCAGTGGCCGCATCCATGCACTCAAGCCAGAGGCGAGCGGCCAGGCGGTACTGGCCTTTGTTCTCGCGAGCAATAGCGCGCTGCTCGATCTCCATTGCCGCCGGCGTTACGGCGAAGAGGGGGCGCTTTGCGCTGCGAGACATAATCCGCGTGGTATTTTTCCATCCGATTCATCGTATCCAACCCTCTCGAAAAATGACCGCCAGCAGGAACAGCCAGGCGGATACGGCAGCCAGGTACAGAAACCATCCTGACCACCTTTCCCAGTACCTCGCCAGCGACGTCACGCCGCGTTACCAACCGGGCGAAATACTCGCTGCTCAACCGGAGGCTTTTTTCCAGCAAACTCCGTTGTGCCGTTCTGCTGGCGTTCATCCAGCCAGCGCTCTATCTCTTCGCTGTTCCAGGCACAGCGCTTGTCTGTGATCCAGAAACGCTTAGGGAACTCCCCGTTTTTCTCCATGCGGTCGATAGTGCTCATCGATACAGGCACCACCGCCAGCAGTTCCTTTTTGCCTAATGCACCTTTCATCGTTACCTCTCTTTTTTCAGTGCGGCGCCGGGCGCCGCGGTGGTGGTGTTATGCAAATTCAGGACGCATATCGTTAAGCGTCGTCATGAATCCCTGGTGGTATTCATCGCCTAACTTTTCAGCCAGTGCGTTTATTTCGTCTTCTGCCCGCTTAAAAAGCGCCTTTGCATCATCCACAGAAGGATCAAGGCTGTTCAGAATGGCGCTAGCGTATTCACGTGCTTCTTCTCGATCAGATTCAGAAACTGCTGTCATGCTCTGCTGCTCATCGTCTACGACGGAATACTCACCGGTGATAACAGCTGCGTTATCCTGGCTCAGGCCGGCTTCAGCTCGTTCATCCATCACAACCGCTTTTTGCAGTTCGATAGAAACAGGCAGGTATTTAAACAGGCGACGGATCACCGTCTTTTTGGCCATCTCGTCAAAGTGGTCCACCCACGGTCCGCTGCTTCCGGCTTTGCTCAGGGCACGAACTTTCTCAACGTCTGCCCGGCTCATAACTTCGAACTGAACACCGCCATCTTTCAGGCGTGCAACGGCGTAAACATGCGTAAGTTCTCCTCGGTCACCGGTCTCGCAAGGTGAATGCTCGAGCGTTTCTTCCAGTCCGTATGAGTAACTGAATTTGTCGTTCGCATGGACTGCGCGCGCTGATATGCTCAGGATTTGACCTGACCGACGGGCGAGGTCAATCATTCCGCGATAACCAATAATCAACTGCGCTTCTGTCGATACAGTTTCCCAGCGGCCATTTACTTTCTGGCGTTTGTCGAACGGAATCAGGTATGCATGGCCAAGTGCGCCGCCCGGTTCCAGCCCGAGTTGAGCGCACTGCATAATTGCCCCGAGGAAACTGGCCTGGTCACATGCGGCCAGTTTTGGGATCTTGCGGATCTCTGTAGTAGCGATGCGCGCAAGGCGGTCGGCTGTCATGTGCTTTGGAAGAGCCAGCGCCATCTGAGCCTTAATTTTTGGATCTGCGAGCAAGCCAGCCAGAGTGGTCGGTTTATCGCTATGCTGCGCGACCTGGTTTCCTGTCGCAGCCGCCTTAAGTGCGTTGGTAGACATGTTTACTCCTTACTTCATTCTGAATACGCGTGATGTCGTTGCTGTTTTGAATTTTTCGTAAAGGGCAGGGTGTTCTGCTTGGAATAGCTTTTGGTCAAATCGATTACTAACCTGAGATTTCCATGTGCAGATCGGCTTACCATCCAGCGTCAGAATTGAGTTATCCTGCATATAAATCTTCAGTTTCTCTTCTGATACAGCTATTTCTGCTTCCAGCGCTTTGCAGCGTGACTTCATATCTCTAAGGTCGTTGTATAGCGACAGAGCTTTACCGTCTGCCTCAATACTGGTACCGGCGTCCTTCTCAAACATCAGCGAAATATCGCTTACGCTGGTGGCCTCCGGCGGGTTGAGGTTTATCACCCTGTCCCAGAAGGAGACTTCTTTCTCCAGGATGGCCTGGATGGTTTCTTCGTCACGCTCAACCCGATAGATACGGAAGTCATCACCGCCGATCAGCACACCAAATACGCATACCTGTTTCCCGGTAACCATCAGCCCATGCATGGCCTGCGCCGTGTAATGCACAGGGATCGCATCTGTCTGAACCTCTCCCCATTCCTTAGCCTTGAACGGGCTAACCGTTTTGATCTCGATGTTCTCTCCGGTAGCTGCTTCTGCATCAATCTCAGCTGCGATAAAGCCGTAATCACGGTGGATGTACCGGTTCCCGCGGTGGATGATTTCGAGTCCTGTTTCTTCAGCCAGCAGGTCGATTACGTATGGCTCCATACGCTGGCCACGCGTAAACACTCTCTGTTTCCCTGGATCTATTGGCTTATTGCGTGGCTGAACTTTGTCGAGGTAAACCTCAAGCGGAGTGCGCCACGGGCTAATCCCGAGAATACCGGCGACATCACTGCCGCCGAGATACTTGGTTCTGTCCATGCTGCCAACGTTATTCATCATGCTGCGTTCCTCGCCGTATCCAGCTGGTCAGCCAGATCCCACTTGGCAATGATGCCGGTGAGTTCCCGCTGATACGCGGCCAGGCATTCTTCAAACTCAGAGCTCATCATCAGCTCTTCCAGGATCTCGCTGCGCACGCCTTTGCGCTCCAGTTCGTAGAATGGCTTTTGCAGCTGATGGAACTTGATCGCGTCGATAAGCTCGACGTGGCGCTCATACAGCATCTGGTTAAGCTGGTAGTCGCCGTCGATGTTGTTCATGATTTTTTTCAGGTTGTTAATCTGCTGAATGTTCACTTGCTCACCCCCATACCCATTTCCGTTTTTGCTGCCAGTTTGCTGACGAACGCCCAGCTGATTGCTTCCGGCAGCGTGCGAAACTTCCAGCTCATCAGCCCGCATGCCGTAACGCAGTACCAGCCGTTAATGATTTGCCATTGCATACACACCTCACTATTACCATTTGGTAAATATCAGGGGTATGAGAAAGCCACCCGGTGGTGGATTTCTGGTAATTCAACGCCCTGTTGTTACCGTTAAGGTAATAATCTGATCAATTTATGGTTTTGTCAATAGATTTGACGAGGAAAAATTTACCATTTTGGTAAGTGTATGAGGCGCGAGGAGTTATCCCATCAGGGAGTGACAGGTAGGTTAGAGGTTACTGGTTCTGGCTGACAATGAACTTGATGAAGGCGGCGATCTTGTTTTTCTCTTCCTGCGGCAGCCCGGCGTATTCATGGTGGTCATAGTCAATCAGACCAGCATTTCCAGGCGGCAGGATCAGCTCATATGCATCGCGGCCGAACGCCCTGGCGATAGCCGACAGTACGCCAATGCTGGTGGAGCCTTCGCAGTTCAGGATGCGATTTACGGTCGCCTGGCCGATGCCGGCCGCTTCCGAAACCTTTTTCTCTGAGTTCAGATCCGGATGCTGTCCCATCCATACACCCAGGGTAAACGCTGCCTGCTTTTCCACACTCCATTCCTGCGGGTCGATAATCTCCGGCAGCGTAGGGGTATCTGACAGATGGTCGATATCCAGCCAGAAACGACCTTTTCCGGCGAACGACTCGATCTCGCGTGCCGCGTTAGCGCCGATATTTTTTGTCCCCTTGCTCCACCTGTTAACGAGGTTAGCTGATTTTTTGATTCTCTCGGCAAACCGGAGTTGCGTGTTATCGAAATCCTTCCGGATTATCTCATTGAGGTTGTCGCGTCTTATGTCGTAGATGCTTTTCATTTCTATTTTTTTAGCCTGAAATTGTTACCTAACTGATTAAATTTAATAGAATATTACCATAAAGGTAAACTTACCAAAAAGGTAACAGTCATTGATTTTTACACCAGATTGGTAATAATCAGGCTGTCTAAAGTTAGTCCGGGACTAAAAAAATATGAGCGATGTGCAAAAATTTGACTTCAAACGCTGCTGGCTCGACCTCTCGCCGGCTGAGCGAGAAGAGTTCGCAAGTGACGCCGGCACGACCAGCCACTACATTCAGGTTCACCTGACTGGCCGTAGAAGAATTCCACGTAAGCCTCTGTTAGAAAGACTGTTTAAAGCCTGCAAATCCCGTAAGTGGATCTCCGCAAAATCCGACCTGGTCCTCTGGTTCCACGAACGTTAATCCTCAAAACTCACCCTCGCCGCCACCCCCAGGCGGCTCCTGCCTCTCCCTGTACACCAATTTGGTAATAATTATCCAAATACGGTTGATCTTTTTTTGGCTTGCTGCAAAATTACCGTAACCACAACCAGAGTGAGACAGGAACTATGGAGATCATTACTCGCGTCGAAGCGGCAAAGGCAGGACTAAAGCGCTACTACACCGGTAAGCAATGTAAGCACGGCCATGACAGTGAGCGATGGGTATACAACGGGCATTGTGTCGAATGCACCCTCGAGACTAACCGCCGCCGCCATGCTGAGATAAAACGGCTAATGCATGAGGCCTCAAAAGGTAATGCCGTGGAGGTGATCTGATGGCCCGCATTCGCACCATTAAGCCCGAGTTCTGGACCGATGAAGACATGGCAGAGGTATCAGAACCAGCCTGCTTGCTGGCTATTGGTCTGCTTAATTACGCAGATGATGAAGGCTATTTCAATGCAAACCCGAAGCTTATCAAAGCTGCAGTTTTCCCCATCCGAGAACCATCCGTTCCTATTCCGGTACTAATACGGGAGCTTTCCAACTGTGGTTATTTATCCATGTTTTCCACCCCTGATGGCAAGCATTTTGGGGTCATAACGAATTTCCTTAAACATCAGGTAGTGAATAAGCCAAAAGAAAGCAAAATCAAAGGTTTACCACTAGTACCGTACTCATACGGTACTGATACGGTACAAGTACCATTAGGAATGGATCAGGGATCAGGGATCAGGGAAATAAAAACCCCTCTCTCTGCGCGCGAAGTAATTCAAGTCCCTCCGGTTGTCGTTGATGGTATCGGAGAGCCAATTGGCAAATTCACCATGCATGAAAACTGGAAGCCGTCAGAGGACTTTGTCATGCGCGCCAGAACATGGGGCCATGCGCTACCAGCTGACGGTTACAAGAAATCAGACCTGATCGAATTCATCACCTACTGGATGGCAGAAGGCAATGTGATGCAACACGTGCAGTGGGAGCAGAAGTTTGCCCGGCTGCTGATGAACAGGAAAAAAAGAGCGGCAGGAAAGCGCGGTGAAATCTCTGACGATGAAGTACCACACTGGAACAGCCCTGAAGGCTGGAAGGATTTCTTATGAGTAACGTATTCGCAGCAATTCAGAATCGTGATGCCGGCGCCCTGGCTCGCATGATGGGTCCGGACAATCACCAGGCTCAGCAAGACAATGTTGTGAACATCAGCGCAGAGAGACTTGTCGATGCCCTGTTTAAACAGCTCAAGCAACTGTTTCCGGCAGCAGAGCAGACCAACCTTAAGACCGCACAGCAGGAGACCGACGCTAAGCGCCAGTGGATCGCCGCTTTCGCCGAAGGTGGTATCCGTACCCGCGAGCAGGTATCAGCAGGAATGCGCCATGCCCGTGCCAGTGAATCACCGTTCTGGCCGTCACCAGGTCAATTCATCAAGTGGTGCAAAGACAGCAAGATGGTGCTTGGCGTGAGCATCGAAGATGTGATGGGGGAGTTTCACCGCTACGCCAAGGAGAAAAGCCTACAGCCTGGCGGACCAGAACAATTCCCGTGGCGCCACCCTGTCATGTACTGGATTGTGTGCGATACCAGGCGCGCGATGTACCAGCGTCAGTTAAGTGAGATTGAGGTTGAGAAACATGCGCGTAAGCTTCTTGACGAATGGGCATCAAAGGTCGCGGCAGGTCATCAGATACCTGATCCGATTCTGAGCATCCAGTCGAAGCCAGAGCCTATAAGCACCCCTCCAGACCCCGGTGGCAATACCTACCATCCACCAGGTCGAAGCTTCGGATGCATGCCTAACGCGGCGACACTCAGAGGTATAACCCCGGCACAGTGGCTGATGGAGGAATACCGGCGAGGGAAGGCAGCAGGACTCATCAAGTAATACCGGCGCGGAAGCGCGTTTTTTTACGCCTTAATGTTTACCAAAAGGGTAATAAAATATGCGCAAGACTATTGATATTGATCCGTTTATGGTTATAAATTACCAATAAGGTAAAAATCATGCGAAAGACACTACAGGCACTTGGCCGGCTTAAATCGGGCCAGATGAACAAAACCGAAACTGCGTATGCGCAAGAGCTTGAGCTGCGTAAGCGCTACGGGGAAATCGCCTGGTACCGGTTCGAAGGCATCAAGCTGCGTCTGGCTGACAACACGTTCTACACGCCTGACTTCGCCGTGATGCTGGCGAACGGCCAGATGGAATTGCATGAGGTGAAAGGGTTCTGGACTGACGATGCCAGGGTGAAAACCAAAGTCGCAGCCGATCAGTACCCATTCCGGATCATCGGAGTAACGAAGCTCCCGGCAAAAGCCGGCGGCGGGTGGAAGGTCGAAGAGTTCTAAAACAACGATCTTCATTGATATCAATTGAATCAATAAGTTAAACGGGTAAGCGGGGGTAAGTATGGATTTCGATTTCGTGAATTACAGCCGGCGTTCTCTGCTGCTGTTCGTGATGGTGGCAAACATCATTGGTTGGGTGGCAATCGTCGCCGTCCTGTATGTGGCTTATCTGGCGATCGAATGGGTGGCGGCATGAACATCGAAACAGTAAACGAGCTCATCGCCTCCCTGGAGAGCGCAGGCGAGCTGTCGATCAGAGAGCAGAAGTTCCTGAAGCTGGCTAAAGCATACCAGCAGCTGGCTGCGGAGAATGTGGCGCTGAGGCCGTTAATCGCCGAGAACTGGAATATGCGTGACCTGCTTCGTCAGTTAATGGCTGGACGCCCAGGCGGGGTTTATTTCAACAAATGGGAGAAGCACCTCGCTGAGGTACTGAACGCAACCCCCGCCACCGATCGCATCGTGGCCGGGATTAAGGCTGATGGCCGCGTTGAAGGTGCGCACTTTGTGGCTAACCGAATGCTGGCTGCCTGGGATGCCGGTTTCATCGAAGACACCGCCAAAAACGCAGCAGATATCGCTCGCATGATTCTCGCCTCAACCGAGTTTATGGCAAATGCACTAGAGGGTGATTTCGACCGTTCTTTTGCTGATAACATCTTGGCAGATATCGCCAAGCAACTGCGGGAGGTGGACGGAAAATGAGCATCGCCACTTATCTCAATACCGGTTTAGCCATTCTTGGATGGGCATACATCATGGTTAAAACAGGCCAGTGGGTTACCAAAAATGCTCTGAGGCAGTGGGACAAGCGTCGTAAGGAATCTCGCCGCCAGAAGGCTGTGAATGAGTTTTATGACGCCTTTGAGCTTAACAGCCTGGAACCCGGCTCTACCGTTCGCCTGGCCACTAAAGGCGACCTGACAATCATGATGTTCCGCAGCGAGGGAAAGTCCAATGACTGATATCACCGAACTGGCGCTGAGGTTAAAACTTGAAGCACATCGCGCGGTAAGCAATTTCAACCCTCAGATGAATATTAAAACCAGAGACCTGATGGCGCTGGTAGAGGCGCTGGAATCAGAGAAACGTATTTGCGCAACGTGGAGAAAAACAGCTGAGGCTAACAGCGAAAAGCTGGAGAAGGCGCAGCAGCAAATGACTGAAAGCGAAAATCGCGTTCGCAAGCAGAATCGCCACATCTGTGAGCTGTTCGACGATAACACAGCACTGCGCCAGCGCATCGCCGGGCTGGAGTCCCGCACCGTCACCGTGAAGCTGCCAGATATCAATGAGTACCTTGCAGAGGTTCACGATAAAACGCTAAATCGGGCCTTCCGGCTACTGGCTGAAGGTGTGCGTGCTGGTGATGTCGCTGCTATGCGCGCCGCTGGCATCAAGGTGGAGGCTGAATGATGGCGGAACGTTGGAAAATTTATCTCACTATTGCATTCATCGGCTTGGGAGCTACGCCGATAAGCATGGTATCGGCAAAGATTGACGTGCCTGTTTGGGCGCTTATTGCCGGGCACTGCGGCGCGATTATAGCAGGATTTATCTGCTCAGAACTTGGAAGGGGAGCCAACCAATGACCAGCAAATTAACCATAGAACAAGCCAAGCGCCTACGTAACGATTTCGAATGCTGGCAGCAGGATTATGACCCGAAAGACGATAAAGAGCAGTACGACATGTTTGGTCGTGGGATGGTTGCAATGGACATGCTGATTGCGGGGATGTATCAGGAGCCGGTGGCGTACACCGACGAGCGCAACCTGGGCTATATCGACCGAAGGAGGGAGACGGCGTATCTATGGGGCAAGCAGAATTCTGAGGCTTCAGACGTTGCGCTCTATCTCCACGCGCAGCCAGCGCCGGTAGTTCCTGAATTGAGGTTGGATTGGCAGGAAAATGAGTTTAGCGCAGGCTGGAACGCCTGCCGCGCCGCCATGCTCAACGGAGGTAAGTCATGAAATTTGAAGAATGGTTATCGCAACAAAACGGCGTCATTGAGGTTGATTGCGGCTGTGTTACCTCTGAAGCTTTTTATCACTGGATGCGCGTAGCTTATGAGGCTGGCAACTCTCAGGTGATTCCGGATGGTTGGACATGCAACGAAAAAGCAAACGCAGCGCTGATGATGCTTGATCGGATTGAAACGGTAGACCCTGTTGATGATGACCGTATCGACGGCATTAAGCGCATTGTTCGTGAGCTCGCAGCCGCCCCGCATGATACCCCCGCTCTGAACTCGGTGCAGAGCGTCGATAGTGTCGCAGATAGATGGATTCCGGTAAGCGAGCGGATGCCGGAAGATAGTGGCCGTTACTGGTGCTATGTGGAAGAGCAAAATGACTTGGGGAAATCACACTATCAATGGAACTGTTCATGGAATGGCGATCGGTGGTGGGTTGAAAGCGAGGGCGGCGGGATTGTCACCCACTGGATGCAGTTGCCAGCAGCACCGCAGGAGGTGAAAGGTGATTAGTATCTTGTTCTTCCTTGATGACGAATTGTTTTACTGGATATTCATCACCGGAATAGATTCATCCAGCTTATTCATTGGTGAGGTTGGTGATGCCTAAATCCCCCGCAGAACGCAAAGCCGCGCAGCGCGCGCGGCAGTCCGCCGCCGGTGAGCGCAAAATTGAACTGGTGCTGGATGAACAGGAGCAGGATATGCTGGCCCGTAACTGCGCCGCCCGGCGCCCTGGTCGCGATCCCTACGAAATGTCCGAGTACATCGCGTTGCTGATCCGCCAGGATGACGCCCGGGTGCGCGGCCGGATTAACGCCATCAGCAAACGGCGATGCGGCAAGTGCGGCGATCAACTGCCGGTGGCATCATGCCCGTGCGCTGGTGATTCTCAATGCTGGGCCACTCTTGGCTGGCACGAAACAAAACTACCTCTGTGACATGTCACGTCATATTGACTAAATCCTCGCATGATTATACTGTTTAAATATACAGTGTTTTTTATGTGAGGTCATCATGGGGTTTCCATCACCTGCCGCAGACTACGTTGAGCAAACGCTAACCGTTTCCCGCCTTTGTCAGTATGACGCCAACTGTCGCGCCCTGGAGACTGCCGCCGGTTATGCCATCGTCGATGTCTGCCGCCGGCCAAAGCAGGGTGATCATGTTCTTATCGCATATGCCGGGAAAACTGAATTCGCTGTTGTCCGCGGGCAGGCGCTGATTACTGATGATGGTGAGGCGCTGGAAGGGGACGCCCTTGACGATGTTGAAGTGCGGGGTGTCGTTACCTACCTGATAAACCGGGCCGGGTGGGTGAGTGATGATGATATTCCGATCATGTAACATCGCTGGTGGCATGGTATTATTACCTAAAAGGTAATTATTTTCGGGGTGTTTACCATGCCAAAGGATCCGAAGCGCAAATCAACTCAGTACAAACCGTTGACGGTGATGCAGGAAGCCTACGCCCAGGAGTATGTGAAATGCCCTGAAAATCAGACGCAGGCGGCCATCAATGCCGGGTTTTCCCCAAAGTCTGCCCACGTCAAAGCCAGCACGATGATGCGTGATGAACGTATCCAGAAACGAATCGCTGAGTTGATGGAAGAGCGCAACAAGCGCCTGCGCGTCAGTGCCGATTACGTGCTGCTGCGCCTGGTGGAAATCGACCAGATGGATGTGATCGACATCCTCGACGATGAAGGCGGACTGAAGCCGATTAGCCAGTGGCCTAAAGTCTGGCGAACGTCGATCAGTGCAGTGGATATAAACCGCATCAGGATGGCGATGAAGGATGACGAGGAAGATATCGAGTCCACGCTGCAAAAAATCAAATGGCCCGACAAGGTGAAAAACCTCGAGCTCATCGGTAAGCACGTCGACGTTAACGCGTTCAAAGAGCGCATGGAAGTTAACGTGAACGTTACCATTGCCGACCGCATGGCTGCCGCCCGGCGACGCCTGAAAGAGCGCCAGGGTGGTGACCAGTGACAGACGCCGCTTTATCCCCGGAAGAACAGCTGATCGACGATATCGCCAGCTTCACCCATGACCCGCTTGGCTATGCGCTGTATGCGTTCCCGTGGGGCGAGGATGGCACAGAGCTGGCGCACGCCTCTGGGCCGCGACAGTGGCAGGCTGACGCATTCTGCGAGATAGGCGAGCACCTGCAGAATCCCGCGACACGTCACCAGCCGCTAATGATTTCCCGCGCATCCGGCCACGGCATCGGCAAATCTGCGTTCATCTCAATGCTGATTAACTGGGCCATGTCCACCTGTGAAGATTGCAAGGTGGTGGTGACCGCTAACACCGACAACCAGCTGCGCACGAAGACCTGGCCGGAAATCATCAAATGGTCGAACCTGGCTATCACGAAAGAGTGGTTCACCTGCACCGCCACCGCGATGTATAGCAACGATCCTGGTCACGACAAACGCTGGCGTGCCGATGCTATTCCCTGGTCTGAGCACAACACAGAGGCGTTTGCAGGCCTGCACAACGAGCGTAAGCGCATCGTTGTGGTATTCGACGAAGCCTCCAACATCGCTGATCTGGTCTGGGAGGTTGCCGAGGGCGCGCTGACGGACGAAGACACCGAAATCATCTGGGTGGCGTTCGGTAACCCGACGCGCAACACCGGGCGATTTCGGGAATGCTTCCGCAAATACAAGCATCGCTGGAAATGCGCGCAGATCGATTCCCGTACCGTGGAAGGCACCAACAAGCAGCAGTTGCAGAAATGGGTGGACGACTACGGCGAGGACAGCGACTTTGTGAAGGTCCGTGTGCGGGGGATCTTCCCGGACGCCTCAGAGCTGCAGTTTATTCCTACCGGCCTGACCGACGAGGCCATGAAGCGTGTTGTGACCGCTGCGCAGGTAGCACACGCCCCGCGGATAATCGGCGTCGACCCGGCATATTCCGGCGTGGATGATGCAGTGATTTATCTCCGCCAGGGGCTGCACAGCAAAGTGCTTTGGACCGGCAATAAGACCACCGACGATCTGATTATGGCGAAGCGAATCGCCGACTTTGAGGACCAGTACCAGGCTGACGCGGTGTTTATCGACTTCGGCTACGGTACCGGGCTGAAGTCCATCGGTGACGGCTGGGGCCGCACCTGGCAGCTTGTGCCGTTCGGCGGCGCATCGGCAGACCCACAGATGCTGAATAAGCGTGGCGAGATGTTCAACGCCTGCAAGACATGGCTCAAGCTCGGCGGCGCGCTGGATGACCAGGAGACGGCGGACGACCTGTCCGCGGCAGAGTACAAGGTGAGGGTGGACGGCAAGATCGTCATGGAACCGAAGGAAGATATCAAAGAGCGTCTTGGCCGGTCGCCTGGCAAGGGCGATGCGCTGCTTCTGACGTTCGCATACCCGGTGACGAAGCGCTCAGATTTCCCGACAGTTGGAGGCAAGCAACCCAACGTGATCAGCGATTACGACCCGTGGGCATGAAAAAGCCCGCGCATCGGCGGGCTGATTGTGACATGTCACGGCGTTAAATGCGCGAATAACCAGATTCAAATGCTTCTGCCGGACTGTATGATTCGTAGCCACCTTCATACTGAACGTAATAACCGCCTTCCTGTGGTTTGTGCTTATCAATGTATTCCTGAGAAACAGGAAAATCATCATATCCGTAATCGGCTGGAACGATGAAGTTTTGAGTGCCAACCGAATAAACCTGCTGAATCTTTAGCGCCCATACTTTTTTGTGGCACTGGTATCGCGGCATTTCTAATGAAGATTCACTCATGATTTCCTCTCTAAAAAATGCCCGGACGAACCGGGCGAAACAGGGATGATGGAAAGTGCCGTCCTTGGCTGGGTGTCACAGGGTTTACAGCATGAAGTCATCGCAATGGCGTCCTGCTGTAAAAAGGGCGGTGGTCAGAAAGGGAATAACTGCCACCGCCAAACTTGCTCTGGAACTACGGGTATCACGGTCCTGAGGAGTGATTGGGTTGTGGTGCTGTGCGTCAGCATTTCCTTTCGTCGCCTTGGTATCCGCCGCAACCGAACCAACTAGCATCAGGAAAACCACAACGGAAAGAGCACTCAGGTACCGCATATGCAACCCCGGTGATGTAAATGCTCTTACCTGTTGTGTGCCTGTCTTTCCAGGCTGTCAGTTCTTTATAGCCATTTGAACTCATCGGCCTAACGAGTTTTAACGACCTTTCCCGTTTGCATCATCTTGTCGCCGCCGTTATCGGTGCGGAACCGCCACTGTCCAGGACATTTAAAGGGACCGTCTCCAAGTGGTAACTCTTCCAGTCCCGCTAAGCACCTGCAGAGATGCTTAGCGTGATTGGCTGATATCCTCGTCTCTTCCGAGGTGTCACACCGTATCGCCACGATGGTGAGTCGTCATGTCGTGCATACCGATAACACTGACTTGCACATTCCGGCTACCCGCTGGGCCATGTACCAAGGAGCTCCCGGACCGCTATCGACGCATGTGCCATACGCCGGATGCTTTCACACCTGGAAGCGCACTCCGCCATCTGAGTAACGACAAAGCCACCAATGGAAGGGAATGGGGTGCGCTTTCATGTTGTGTTTACCAAAAAGGTAATAATTTATCGTCAAAAGGTCAATACACTACGACAAATAAATCATATGTGGTTAAATTGGTAATAATTTAAACGCGTATGGAGCGCAGCAAAATGTGCATCAGCAAGCCGAAAGTGAGTTCTCCGCAGGTTCAGGCGGCGCCGCAGGTTTCCGATTCTGCTGTACAGAACGCCGCTGATAGCGATCGTCGTCGCCGTGCCGCAGCGGGAGGGCAGAAATCAACAATCCTGACGTCGAGCCAGGGTGTAACGCAGCCTTCTGGCGGCACTCAGGGTAAGACCCTGCTCGGGGCGTAATCCATGGCCGAACTCTCTCCGAAACAGCATTACCTCAAACACCTGGGGCAGCTCAAAAATGAGCGCACCAGCTTTGAGGAGCACTGGCGCGAGTTGGCGGAATTTATCGATCCGCGCAGCACGCGCTTTCTTACGACGGAGAGAAACAACGGCAGCAAGCGTAATACCCGCATCGTTGACCCTACCGCCTCTAAAGCTGCCCGCACTCTGCAATCAGGCATGCTTTCAGGTATCACCAGCCCAACCCGCCCATGGTTTAAGCTGGCAACGCCGGATCCGGAGATGATGCAATATGGACCGGTAAAACGCTGGCTTGATGTGGTCATGACCAGGATGAACGACGTCATGAACCGCTCTAACGTCTACCAGTCCCTGCCGATTATCTACCGGCACCTTGGTGTTTTTGGTACCGCGGCTATGGCGGTTCTCGAAGACGACGAAGATGTGATTCGTACTCATCCTCTGCCGATCGGAAGTTACTACCTGTCAAACTCGCATCGTTTGTCAGTCGATACCACGTATCGCGTTTTCTCCATGACTGCCCGCCAGATTGTTATGCAGTTTGGCCTGGACAACGTCAGTAACGCCGTACGCGGCGCCTGGGATAACGCGAACTATGAAGCATGGTTCGATGTGGTCCATCTGACAGAACCCAATATCGATCGTGTGAACGGCAAGCTGAATTCCCGTAACAAGGCATTCAAATCGGTGTATTTCGAGTTGTCCGGAGACGGTGACAAGCTCCTTCGTGAGGCTGGTTTTGATGAGCCGCCGATCCTTTCACCGCGCTGGGAGATTAACGGGGAAGACGTTTACGGGAGTAACTGCCCGGGAATGATGGCGCTCGGTACTGGTAAGGCGCTGCAGCTGGAGCAAATTCGCAAAGCTAACGCGATCGATAAGCTTGTTAACCCGCCAATGGTGGCCCCGACAGGTCTTAAAAATAAGCTGATCAACCTTGCCCCTGGCGGCGTCACTTATGTTGATGAGGTTGATGCTACCAAGCTAGTGCGTCCGGCTTACGCCGTCAGCCCTCAGCTTAATGACATGCTCGGCAGCATTGCTGATGACCGCCAAATGATTGAAGCCTGCTTCTTCTCTGACCTGTTTAACCTGTTCAGCACCATCAACACCAGGAGCATGCCAGTGGAGGCTGTGGCCGCAATGCAGGATGAGAAACTCCTGCAGCTTGGTCCAGTACTGGAGCGACTTAATGATGAATTCCTTGATCCTTTCGTTGATCGCACATTCAACATCATGGCGCGCCGCAACCTCTTTCCTGAGCCACCGGAAGAACTGCAGGGCACTCCTCTGAAAGTTGAATATGTATCCATTTTGGCACAGGCCCAGAAATCTATAGGGATCAGCAGCGTTGAGCGCTTTGTTGGCTTTGTTGGGAATCTTGCAAAAGCCAATCCCGCGGCGCTCGACAAACTCAATATCGACCAGACGATTGACGAGTACGGAAATATGCTCGGCGTACCGGCCACGATCGTTAACTCCGATGATGAGGTGCAAGCCACGCGCGAACAGCGAGCTCAAATGGAACAACAGCAGCAGATGATGGCTATGGCCCAGCAAGCTGGCGCAACTGCTAAGACCCTGAGCGATACCAACACGGCTGACCCTAGCCTGTTAAAAACCCTCTCTGATGCTGCTCAGCAGCCGGCGGTGACGCAATGACTGATTACCTGAGCGAAGAAGAGCGTGAAGAACGGGTAGCAGATGAGCTCAAAAGGCAGCAGTTACGGCGCGAGAACGAACTTAATGACCTGCGCCTCATCTGCGAGACAGAACATGGCCGCCGTTTCATCTGGCGCCTGATTGAGCAGGCTGGAGTGTGGCGTACGACTTATACCGGTGAGGCGCTCTCGGCAGCCTTCGCCGAAGGAAAACGTAACACGGGACTGAAAGTCTTTTCCGACGTGATGGAGGCGTGTCCCGATCAGTATCTGGCAATGGCCAAAGAGGCCAGCGAGGAATAGCGATGAATTTATTTGAGCGTCTGATGTATCGGCGTTTGTGCAATGAGCAGCCTGCAGATGGTGGAGCAGCTCCAGCAGCATCCGAACCATCCCCGGCTCCTGCGGCTGAGCAATCTGAAGCAGCGCAACAACCAGCAGCAGATCCAGAACCTTCGCCAGCTGATGGTGATAAACCTGAGCCGACTGGCGATAAGCCAGCTCCTTCTGCTGAACCATCGGTTCCAGAAAAATATGAACTAACGGCACCTGAAGGCACTGAGCTGGACTCAAAAGCTGTTGAGTTGTTTGAGCCCGTGGCGCGCGAGCTTGGTCTTTCTAATGACCAGGCGCAGAAGTTGGCTGGACTGTGGCCACAACTGCAGGAGCAAATCCAGAACCGCCAGGCTGAGTCGTGGGGGCAGCAGGTTGAACAGTGGGCAGCTGACACGAAGGCTGACAAAGAAATCGGTGGCGACAAATTAACGGTATCCGTCGGACACGCGCAGAAGGCGCTGGATACCTTCGCATCGAAAGAGTTCCGCGAATTCCTTGACTCGACCGGCCTGGGTAATCACCCGGAAATGGTTCGGGCGTTCGCAAAGGTAGGCAAGTTGATGAGTGAAGACAGTTTCGTCACTGGCCAGGGTAACGGATCGCCGAAAAACGATCTGGTCGAAGCGTTTTATCCAAGCAAAAAATAGTGAGGTGTAATCATGGCTTTAATTGGTCAGACGCTGCCTTCTCTTCTTGACGTGTACAGCCGTACCGACAAGAACGGGCGGATCGCTAAAATCGTCGAGCAGCTGGCGAAAAGCAACGATGTCATTACCGATGCGATTTACGTGCCGTGTAATGACGGTTCCAAGCACAAAACCACCATTCGTGCCGGTATTCCCGAGCCGGTGTGGCGCCGTTACAACCAGGGCGTGCAGCCTACCAAAACCCAGACCGTTCCGGTGACTGACACTACCGGTATGCTGTACGACCTTGGCTTTGTGGACAAAGACCTGGCCGATCGCTCCGGTAATGCGGACTCGTTCCGCGTGTCCGAGAACATGGGCAAGCTGCAGGGCTTTAACAACAAGGTTTCCCGCTACACCTTCTACGGCAATACCGATGCTGAGCCGGAAGCGTTCATGGGCCTGGCTCCGCGCTTCAACACTCTGAGCACTTCCAAAGCGGCCAGCGCGGAGAACGTATTCAGCGCCGGTGGTAGTGCTTCTACCAATACCTCCATCTGGTTCATGTCCTGGGGTGAGAACACCGCGCACATGATCTATCCGGAAGGTATGGTCGCCGGGTTCCAGCATCAGGATCTGGGTAATGACCTGGTCAGCGATGCGAACGGCGGTCAGTTCCTGGCTTACCGTGATGAGTTCAAATGGCATCTCGGCCTGTCAGTTCGTGACTGGCGTTCGATCTCGCGCATCTGCAACATCGATGTCACCACGTTGACCAAAGATGCTGCAACTGGCGCCGACCTCATCAGCATGATGGTCGATGCGTACTACGCGCGTGATGTGGCAATGCTGGGCGATGGCAAAGAGGTCATCTACTGCAACAAGACCATCCATGCCTGGCTGCACAAGCAGGCTATGAATGCGAAAAACGTTAACCTGACGATCGACGAATATGCCGGTAAGAAAATCGTTTCTTTCCTGGGTATTCCGATCCGTCGCGCTGACGCCATCCTGAATACTGAATCAGCCGTAACGGCGTAAGGGGGGATCATGCTGCTCGACCAGCAAGCGCTTTTTTCCGCAGCTCAGGCCATTACGGCCACGGCTGCTTCGACCAACGTCATTGATACCGGCAGCAATAAAGATGTCGGTAAATATGGCGATATCCCGCTGCTGATTCAGGTTGTTGAAGGTTTCAATAACCTGACCAGCCTGACTGTGACGGTGCAAACCGATGACAACTCTGCATTCAGTTCCGCTGCGGACGTGCTGTCCATGACGATCCCTCTGGCGTCTCTGGTGCTGGGCTATAAGTCTCCGGTTATCACGTTGCCGATGAAGATGGAACGCTACATCCGTCTGAACTATACGGTGACTGGTACTGCGCCGACCACTGGCAAAGTCACTGCGGGTATCACCGGAGGCGTGCAAACCAATGCCTGAGTACAAAGTCGCTAAGCGGTCATTCATCAATGGCCGCCTGCATGAGCCGGGCGACATCGTTACCTACGACGGTGAGCCGGGAAGTAATCTGGTTTCCGTTGATGCCAGCCTGAGCGAAAAGATTGTCCCGGCCAGTGCAGAAGAGTTAACCGAGCTCGACGATTTGCGCAAACAGTATGAAGAAATGTTCGGCGAAGCGCCGCATTTCAATACCAAAGCGGAAACTCTGAAGGCGAAGATCGCCGAAAGGCGAAAAGAACTCGGGGTGTAAGCCCTCATAACCAAAGGGGCGAAAGCCCCTTTTTAGTTGGTGGATGATATGGCATCAGTGATCAATATCTGCAATATCGCGCTGGCACGTATAGGCAACAGCCGGACGATTAATAGCCTCACCGAAAAGACCAAAGAGGCATATACCTGCAACCTGTTTTACGAGTCCATGCGCGACGCAGTTCTGGCAGACAACGACTGGAACTTTGCCATGTCGCGCGTTGTCCTGGCTGACCTTGGCGACCCTGCGCCGGGATGGTTGTTCCGGTATCAGTACCCGACCGACTGCGCGCGCATAGCTGCCATATTACCGAAGTGGTTCACTGGGTCTCATATCGTTCTGCAGGATAAGCCTGTTTTTGAAGTTGGCAGCAATGAAGATGGCACTGGCCGCGTCATTCATACCAATGAGTCTCAGGCGGTACTGCTATACGTGAAAAGCATCACTGACCCGACGATGTTTGATGCCCTGTTCGCTGATGCGCTTTCGTGGCGTATGGCGGCAGAGATAGCCATGCCGATCGCGGCAAATGCCAGTCTCGGTCAGCAGGCAATGGCCAATTATCAGCAGGTGCTTACGGCGGCCATGCAACGCTCTCTTGATGAGGCGCATGAACCGCAGCAGGCGATGTCTGACCTTGCCAGTGCGAGGATCTGCTGATGGCTTATTCACTGGTGCAGCCGTCGCTTGCAGGCGGCGAGATATCGCCTTCACTGTATGGTCGAATCGATCTTGAAAAATACCAGACGTCATTGCGCCGCTGCCGCAATTTCATCGTCCGGCAGTCAGGCGGCATTGAAAATCGTCCCGGTTTCCGGTTCCTGGGGAGCGCGAAATATGCAGACCGTTACTGCCGGCTAATACCGTTCCAGTTCAGTGTATCGCAAACCTATGCGCTCGAGCTCGGTGATCACTATTTCCGTGTCTGGTCTAACGGCGCGCTGGTTACGGACGGCGGCAGCCCTGTTGAAGTTGCTACCCCATGGCCGGTTAGCGTCATCTCTGAGCTGAAATTTACGCAGTCTGCCGATGTGATGACGGTGTGCCACAACGATTATCCTCCTCTTGAGATCCGCCGTTACGGAGAGGCTGACTGGCGCACCGCCGCAGTGACAACAACCAGCGGGCCATTCCAGGACCTGAACACAGACGACTCGGTAACTGTGTACGCCTCAGGCCGAACTGGATCCGTAACGTTGACTGCCAGCAGCCCGATCTTCAAAAGCCAGCACGTGGGAAAACTGTTCTACATGGAACAGAAAGCGGTAGATAGTGTTGGTCGGTGGGAAACCGATAAAGACATCGGGATCGGTGACGAGTGCCGATATCAGGAGAACTTTTATCGCTGTGTTGACGGCGGTTCTAATGGCACCACCGGCACTGTTGCTCCGACCCATACAACGGGAGATTCCTGGGATGGCTGGGGTCTTGGTGGCCGTAACGGTGTGCTGTGGCGCTATCTGCATAGTGGTTTTGGCGTGTGCCGTATTACCGCCGTCGCCGGAGATGGACTAACTGCAACAGCCGACGTTGTGCCACGTCAGGATGGTGAGATCGAGCTGCCAGCGCAAGTGGTAGGTAGCACCTTCGCCACTTACAAATGGGCGCATTATGCCTGGAACGATACAGACGGCTACCCGGGTACAGTTACCTATTACCAGCAGCGGCTGATTTTCGGCGGCAGCCGGGCATTTCCTCAAACTATATGGTGTAGCCGTACCGGTGATTATCACAACTTCTATCGCAGTAACCCGAAGGTTGACGACGATGCGATTACCTATAACTACGCCGGTCGCCAGTTGAACAAAATCCTGCACCTTCTCGATGTCGGTCAGCTTATCGTGCTGACCAGCGGCGGAGAGTTCAAGGTGACAGGAGACAGCAACGGCAACCTGACGGGAACCGGTGGCTTTGCGATGTCCGGTCAGTCGTTCAACGGTAGCAGCGATCTGGCACCAATCAACGTTGGTAGCGTTGCACTGTACGTTCAGCAGAAGGGCTCCATCATCCGTGACCTGTTTTACTCATTTGACCAGGACAGCTATCAATCCAGTGATCTGACCCTCCTTGCCAGTCATCTGTTTAACGGTTACAGCATCAGGGACTGGGCCTTGTCTGTACAGCCGTTCAGCGTTGCATGGTGTGCGAGGAGTGATGGCATGCTTCTTGGGCTGACTTATCTCCGTGAGCAGCAGGTATATGCCTGGCATCCGCACCCGATGACTAATGGCTATGTCGAATCGATCTGCAGTATTAGCGAAGGGCAGGAAGATGCGGTCTATGCGCTTATTCGCCGTACGGTGAATGGATCGACAGTTCGTTATATTGAACGACTGAACACCAGGCAGTTTACAGAACAGCAGGATGCATTTTTCGTGGATTCTGGCCTGTCTTACAGCGGAGAAAACACCGACTCTTCACGCACAATGACGATCAGTTCCACCGGTGGCTGGACCTACCAGGATGAATTCACGCTAACATGCAGCTCTGCAATCTTCGACTCATCGAGCACTGATTACGAGATTCATATTCCCTACACCGAAGGCGGTGTCAGCAAGTCGATGCGTTTGAGCATTGCTGGTGTTATCTCATCAACAGTGGCTACCGTATTAGCAAACCGTGATGTGCCGACAGCGCTGCGTAACACTGCGCAATCAACATGGTCGATAGCACGTCGGACATTTGCGGGACTGTCTCACCTCGAGGGGCAGACGGTTAGCATTCTTGCCGACGGTAACGTTGAACCTCAGCAGGTTGTATCAGGCGGCGAAGTGACGATCGAAAACCACTCGTCAGTGGTGCATATCGGTTTGCCGGTAGCCGCGGTTATCGAAACGCTGGACGTGAATGTTGCAGGGCAGTCTACGCTGCTGGATAAGACCAAACTCATCAATCAGCTTTGCGTAATGCTCAACAGCGGGCGCTCGGTTTGGGCCGGAACAGATGATGCTCACTTACTGGAGTATACCCAGCGTGAGTGGGAATTCTACGACGACCCGGTAGGGCTAAAGACGGGCATCATCGATATGAACCTCGATGCAAACTGGGAGCGTAACGGGCGGGTTGTAATTAGCCATTCCGATCCGCTGCCGCTTGGCATTCTGGCCATTATACCGCGCGTAACGGTAGGGGGCTGATATGCGGAAAGTTGAGATAGTCAGCGTTACTGACGAGCATATCTGCGCCATTCTCCCGCATGTCCGCCAGGCAGACCACGATGAGTTTATGGCTGCAGCCGGGATGACTCCGGAGGAAGTCATCACTCGCGCCATGAAAAGCGCTTCGGTAGCCGCTGCAGGGATGATTAACGGCCAGGTGGTAACCATCTTCGGTATATCTCCTGCATCGATCATCACCGGACGAGGTATTCCGTGGCTGGTTAGCACCGACCATATTGAGCATCAGCCGCTGACATTCCTCCGCCATTGCCGCCCGGTTCTTCGTGACATGTCACGTGGATATCGCGTGCTTGAAAATTACGTCGATGCGCGTAACCACGCAGCAAAATCCTGGCTTCACTGGATGGGGTTCACTCTTGCTGACCCTGAGCCATACGGATTAAAGGGTATGCCATTTCACCACTTTACGAAGGAGATCGACCATGTGTGATGTCGGTACCGCAGCGCTGGCAGTTTCCGCCGTCTCCGGCGGTCTCAGCGCTTACAGTCAGATTCAGACAGGCCGCGCTAATGCCGCGCTGGCGAACGCTAACGCCGACGCTCAGGAGCAGGCCGCCCGCGACACTATCAATACAGCTAATGACCAGGCATACCAGCAGCGGCAGCAGGCCCGGCGGGTTGCCGGACAGCAAACCAATGCACTGGCTGCTAACGGCGCCGACCTGACGAGCGGTAACGCATTGGACCTGACAACTGAAACCATGCAGCAGGGCACGCTCGACGCGCTGACCACCATCAACAACGGCCAGCGACAGGCCGCCGGGTTGCAGTTCCAGGCTGATACCAGCCGAGCGCAAGGGAAAATTGATAAGCAGTCCGGAATGCTTGGCGCAGGTTCAACACTGCTCAACTCCACGCTGACCGGTCTTAATGCATACAAGACGCTGGGTGGAACCAGCCTGAGCGGCTCGCTGATGAAGAAATCGACCTCTACCGGAGGATTCGGTTCTGCCTGGAATAACTATCTCACCGGTTCGCTGTAAGGAGACAAACGATGCCAACAGTACCGCAGTATCAACGCCAGAGCCAAACTCAAACCGCGCCGGTGATGACGAGTAATCTTCGTATCCCGGAGAATCCGCTTGCTCAGGGCGTCCAGCAGGCAGCCGACACGTCGATAAATATGATGGTTCAGGCCAAGCGTAAAGCTGACGTGGCAAACATTCAGGACGGGCTACTGAAAGTCGCTACATTTAACGATGATCAAATGAATAGCCCTCAGACCGGCTTAATTACTAAGCAAGGAAAGGCCGCTCTCGGGCAGTCGGATTTAATTATTTCAAATGCTACTAAAAACGCTGAGGAGATAGCCGCAACCCTGCCTGATGGTGATGTGCGCGATAACTTTATGCGCCAGGCGCAAATGCAGATCCTGTCATTAAAAAATCAGGCTGTAAAATATGAAGTGGATCAGCATCAGCAGTATGAGACTGGTATGCACGATGCAACAAGAAAATTATGGATACAAAGAGAATCAGAATCATGGGACGATCAACAGGCGGCAGCTTTCGCCAGGCAGCAGAGGATAATTGCGACTTCTAGTTATGGGGCCGCAAGAGGCTGGTCTAGGGAGCAAATGCTTGCACAAATTGAAAGTGATGATCGTGTCGCGACTGAGATGCGTGCAAAGAATTATGCAGCCGCCAACCCAACAGGGTGGCTTAACGGGGATTTCAGATCCGCAGATGGCGGCGATCTTGATTTACGCGCCGTTGGTCTGGTAGAGACGGGCGGCAAGCACCGCAATGCCGATGGCAGCATTGTAACCTCGCCAAAAGGGGCGCAGGGAGAATTTCAGTTGATGCCAGGTACGGGGAAGGAGCTGGCGGCAAAAAGAGGTGTGGAATATAACCCTGAAGATCCAGAGCAGCATGCGCAACTTGCACGCGATTATGCCGGTCAATTGAGTAAAAAATATCAATCAGAAACCCTAGCTGGCGCAGCTTATAATTGGGGAATGGGGAATGTTGATAATCTTATAGCGAAAGTAGGTGACCCGAGAAAAGGCGAAATTTCAATGGCTGATTTCGTCAAGCAACTTCCAGCAGAAACAAGAGGGTGGCTTTCTCGATATAATAAAAACAGGACGGGAATGGACCCCGTGGCAATTAATCAAATTGATAATTTGGCAGAGTCGCAAATCAATAGGCAGCGGGCTAATGCACGCAAAACATTAGATCCAGAGCTGAATAATACAATGACGCAGCTTTATAATGGTGAAGTTCCTGACTCGATGCCTAACATATCGAAGATTATGTTTTCGTATGGCGAGCAAGGACAGACCGTAGTTAAGCAGTTAGATATTGCAATTAACAATGCCAGAGTATTCCAGTCCATCCAGTATGCGCCTCCATCTGAGCAGCAGGCAGAGCTTGCTAAGTTGAAACCGCAGGCTAATGACCCGGATTATGCTCTGAAATTGCAAGCCTATGGAAAAATTAGTGCGCTGGTACAGAGTAGCAACGAAAAAATTCAGGCGCAGCGCGATGCTGGCAGGTTTAATGACGCCTTTGTTATGGGTGAAAAGCTCGACCCGAGCAATAAATCCATGCAGAAGGCGGCAGATAACACACCAATGGCCCTTAACTTTCGGATTAATGATGCGAGCACCCATGATGGAATTGTAAATCAAGTGGCGCAGACTGGAATTATACCTTCTCAGGTTACATCGAAACTCAATGCTCTTTCCAGAGCCAGTAGCCCAGAGGTAGTTATTCAAGGGGCGGAATTATTTAATCGTCTTTACGGAACAGATCGTGCATCAGTAATTGAAATGCCTAAACAAACTCAAGCATTTTATTTGACGGTAAAGCAGCTAACTGATTCTGGAATGTCATCAGAAGAAGCTGTAAAGCAGGCTCAAGAGATAACATACAATCAAACTGATGCTCTAAAAAACCAACTCTCTTCTATACAGAGCACCAAGGAATACAAAAAAGAGAGAGATAGTGCAATGGACTCGGCTCGCAACAGCATGGCTCAGTGGCTCCGTATAGACCCTAATGCCAGTGATGCAACAACCGATGCCGTTAATTTCCGTAATGACTATCAGTCTTTATACGATATTAACTACCGTAGCACTGGAGGAAATGCAGAAATAGCAAAGGAAATGACTAACAAGCAAATCTCCAGAAACTGGAGTATTAGTGATGTTAACGGAAGCGCTAAATTTATGAAGTATGCTCCAGAAGCCCTTTATAACTACGGGCCATCAGGCTGGCAGGCCGCGCAGTGGAAAGAGGAGAAGGAGCGCCTGATGTATGGCGATCGTAGCGAAGAGATCTCTACCAGCCCAACAAAGTTAGGGGTTACATCAGGTTCTGCGCCTGTCATTACGACCAACACCCCTGAATCAAAAATTGCAGGGGATTTGGAAGTTGTCCCAGACTTATTGACGCCGAGGGACGGCGGGTACTCGATAGTAGTCCGCACCAAAGATGAAAATGGCATCCCAGGAGTTCAGCCTTATTACGATAAGTTTGGCCGCCCTATGCGCTGGAAGCCTTCGTTAGAGGACTGGAAACCATATCAGGATATGCAGAAGTTGCGCGAACAAGCTGGGCAGAATGAACTAATCCGTGGGCAGGAAATTAGAGGCTTTAAAGCCAAGCATCGAGCTTTAGATGAGCAATATCAGCGCTTGCATGATGAGCGCATGGATAAGTTTAAAGACTATTTTTCGTGGGGTAATGAATAATGCCTATCTATCCAACTCCTGATGAATACGGCAATGGATACGTGCCAGCAGGTAGCGCCCTGCAGGAGCCAGCCGGTTTTGACGTATCACTACCAGCCGGCACCAATCCAGAGCCGCCGCAGCAGCAGCCGTCTGTATGGGGGGCTGCGTTTCGTCAGAATAACTTGCTGGCTGGGATGTTTCGTCCGGCAAAACAATTCGAACCAGCACAAGGTTATAACCCGTATTCTGATAAGAATGAAATTCATGGTTATGAGCAATGGGGATCTGCTTTCGCAGATTCTCAGTCGCCAGAGGAAACCGCATGGATTAAAAGTCAAATTGACAACGAAAATGAAGATCGTCGGGTGTTGGGGGAGGCGGGCGCCGAAGGTACTCTGGCGAGTATTGCCGCCGGTCTTATCGACCCTGTTACCATTGCCTCGATGTTCATCCCCGGCACTCAGGGTACTCTTGCAGCGCGTATCGGTTCACAGGTTGCGATCGGTGCCGCCGGTACTGCGTTGAGCGAAGTCGCACTTAACAACCAGCAGTACACAAGGACTCTGGGGGAAAGTGCCGCACACATCACCGCAGGAGCCATGCTCAGCGGTATTTTTGCGACTGCTGGAGCGATGATCACCCCGTCGGTAAGAACAGCGGCCACACGGGAAATGGCTGATGCGCTGGAAAATGTCGGCATGACTAACGCTATTAATCGTGGGATGGATAGCCTGCCCGATGGTGGTAGTGTCGGTGCGATGCAGATCAGGCAGGCAACGCTTGACGATCTCACACTTGATGGGGGAAAAGCGGCGGATATCGCGTTAAAGGCTGGCGGGTATATGACGCCAATATCGCGGGTCATTTCGTCGCCATCGCGTAACGCTCGGATCACGGCGCTGGAACTGGCGGAAAATAACTTTGCGCTGCGGGGTAACCAACGCGGATTTGAGACCCCTGTTGCGGCTGAAACCCGCGTGCGTGGTTGGAGGAGGGAGGAGGCCGCAGTAGTGGTCACCAATAAGCAGGCGTATGCCAAATATAAATCTGATGGTGGCGATCTCAATTACACACGATTCCGTGAAGAAGTCGGCGACGCCATGCGAAATGGTGACATTCATGGCAATGCCGCTGTTCAGGATGCCGCGCGGGCATTGCGTCAGGTAGTCGACAGGGTGAAAGTTGCTCAACAGGATCTTGGCTTACTACCGCCTGATGCGGAGCTAAAAGCATTGGGGCAGACCAGTTATTTCCCTCGAGTATACAGAGTGGGGAAAATTGTTGAGGAGCGCGATAAATTCCGTGATCTTTTAGTTAACTGGTGGTCGCGTGGGCCTTCCGCTATGTCACGAGAAGATGCGGAGATCGCCGCAGACGCAACAATAAATAAAATCGTTGGTGCAAAAATCCCCCAGGATTTTGCGAACGTTTTTACCGTCAAAGTTCCTGGAAGCTCACGGCAGCGTACTTTAAATCTGCCTGATAATATGATGCGCGATTATCTGGAGAGTGACGCTAACTATGTATTGCAGCGGCATATCCGGGAGGCTTCTCCGGATATCGAATTAACCCGCGTTTTCGGAAACCGCAACCTTGAGTCCCAGCTTAAGGCTATACAGGATGAATATGACGAACTGATGCGAGCGCGTCCTCAGGAGCAGGCCAAATTAGCTAAAGCACGTGAGAATGATATTCGGGATATCACTGCTATGCGTGATCGTTTAGTCGGTACGTATGGAATGCCTGATGACCCATCATCATTTTTTGTTCGCGCTGGTCGGGCTATGCGTAACGTAAACTTCGTTACCAAACTTGGTGGAATGACGGTTTCCGCGATTCCCGATCTCGCCCGCGGCGTGATGGTCAATGGATTCAGTAAAACCATGAAGGGTTATGGTGCCCTGATATCCAGGTCACCGGCGTTCGCCGCCAACAAAAGCGAAATGAAAAAGATGGGGGTTATGGTTGAAACGGTGCTTAACTCCCGTTCGCGCCTGATGGCTGATCTGGTTGACAGTTCCACGCGTACAAACGCGGCTGAAGCCGGGCTAGACCGTGTCACCGATGTGTTCGGAAAGCTCACACTGATGGGGCAGTATAACGACATTAACAAAGCGATTAATGGCATGGTGACCGCTGACAGCATTCTGTCCGGGTCGGCTCCAGCCTCCAGGATTGCGAAACTGGGCATCAGTCCGGCCACGGCTGTGCGCATAAATGAACAGTTTCGTAAGCATGGCGAGGTGCTTGATGGTTGGCACATTGGCAATTTTGATAAATGGGATGATGATTATGCTTCAGGTGTATTCCAGTCGGCAGTTTTGAAGGATACCAACAACATCATTATCACGCCGGGGATAGGCGATACGCCATTGTGGGCCAGCTCCCCTATCGGGCGAACGGTTTTCCAGTTCCGCTCGTTCACGACTGCATCATATAACCGCGCCACAATTGGCGGATTATCAGAAGGTAACGCACAGTTTTACTATGGCACGGCCTTTCAAATTGCGCTTGGAGCGCTAACCTACGCACTTAAGCAGGCCGCGAATGGTAAAGAGGTAGACTGGTCACCGCAGAAACTTGCGCTGGAGGGGATCGATCGCTCTGGTATTCTCGGCCCGCTGATGGAATACAACAACATGGCGGAGAAGGCTACTGGCGGGATGTTTGGCTTAGGGCCGATGCTCGGTACCGGTACGCAATCCCGCTACGCCAGCCGAGGCTTTATCGGTTCTGCGCTGGGGCCAACGTTCGGGCTGCTTGATACTGTTACTGATGTGACGGCTGGCGTGCTGAATGGTGATGCTGGTGATCGGGTATTGCATAACGTGCGTACGGTAATTCCTGGTAACAACCTGTTTTGGATTGCACCGATACTGAACCAATTTGATCCTGGTATGCGTTAATCATTTTTGGCTGCATGACTCGGGAGAAATCCCAATGCCAAACATAAGGGTTTTCCCCGAGTCACTGTAATAATCTATAATTATTTTTTTATGTTCTTTCCGCGCTTCGTAGAAGATCCTTTCCTGTGATGACATAGGATAAAATCCATCAGGATTACAATACAGTTTCTTTAAACCTTCCTTTGTCGATCTTTTAGTAGCTTCTGATGTGAATTTTATAAAGTCCTCAGTGTAAACATCAGTGCCAAAGCTGAATACGGTTTTACTTCCTTCTACATAGTTTTTATTAGATTCGCCGAGGTCTGCATTCTCTTTGTATGTTCGTAGACGCAATACCGACACGTGCAGTTCGATTCTATCATCATTATCAATACCATAGGTGACATCGTATCCAGCATATTGATTGGTAATCTGGATTCCTGGTCCCGTGATAGGGATGATGTAATTAGAAAAGAAATTGTTAGCTTCTTTCCCAGAAAGAACTATGGATTCATCCCGAGTGAAGTGCTTGAGCGCCGCCACCGCTGAATAAACAAACAATCCCGAGCAGAAAATCACAGCAGAAATAATAAATAGTTTATTTTTGGGTTTCATCATGATTTTTAGCTTTATCAGAGAGTTTCACTAACTCAGTTCGTAGCAACACAAGTGGAGTCATTGCATCAATGATAGCAATACTAAGCCTGTCGATCTCTTTTTGCCACTCCTCACTGTTGCCATTATCAGGTAGTGATTTCGCCAGCGCACGGTAGCGCTCAACCAGTTCTTTGTGACTGTCAATGGCGACAGCCGGGGCACCAGAAAGCGCATCCTCAATTATCTGCACGATCTCTGAATTCATGGATCTCCCGTTGCTTTTGGCTCGCTCAGCGACGGCGTCGCGCATCCCATCGGGGAATCGCACGACAAATTTTTCGTAATCTTTAACCTGTTTTTCTGTCATCACATCAACCTTAGAAAAAAACGATGATGGCATATTGCTATTTAATTTCAATGATGGCATTCTGCTTTCAAGGCATAATGCCATCAATGGAGGGGTAGGAATGAAAGAGGCAAAAACAACTCTGCGTTATCCGCAGAAAGTAAAAGAAGAGTTCAAACGCATTGCGGAGGAGGAGGGGCTTTCTGAAAATGCAGCTTTAGTTCAGGCGCTTGTATGGGCACTGAAGTTCAGAGGGCAAATGCATGCGCAGTAAAAACAGCGAAGCCCCGTTGGCTGGCACCTTCGGGGCTTCATTATCAACAAACCAGCGTAGGAAATATTGACATGACAAGTTTAGCAATTGCAGATCGTACAATCAATGTACCTTTCCACGGTGCAAGCCTCTACGTCGTTAACCACAACGGCGAGCCGTATACCCCGATGAAACCTATCGTTGAGGGGATGGGTATGGACTGGATGGGTCAATACACCAAGCTGAAACAGCGCTTCTCATCAACTATAGAGGAAATCTCTATGGTTGCCGCTGATGGTAAAACCCGCAAAATGATTTGCCTCGCTCTTCGCAAGTTGGCCGGTTGGCTCAATACCATCAGTCCCAACAAAGTCCGTCCTGAAATCCGCGATCGGGTTATCCAGTACCAGGATGAATGCGACGATGTTCTCTACGAATACTGGACGAAAGGCCAAGTGGTTAACCCGCGCAAAGCAGTGAAGACTCAGCCGGGTAAAATCACCGCCGATCAGCAGTTCGCCATCAAAGAACTGGTCATGTCGCGCGGTCAGGCTCTGCCGAAAGAGAAGCAAGCAAAGGCGATCATCACCATGTGGTCATCGCTGAAATCTCACTTCGGAATCTCCTATAAGGAGATCGACGCTGACCAGTTCAACGAGGCGATATCCCTTGTCGCACGTCTTCCGCTTGAGGGGGAGCTGATCACGGCCAGTGAAGTTAGCCAGACGGACGAGCAGATCAGTAGCGAAATGCTTGCGGCAATTATGGCGGCCATCCGAAGTCAGAAGCAAAGTTACTGCTATCCGCTTAAACCGGCCTATCAGGAACACATCCACTGCCCTGAAGGAGTAGCAAGCCTGACAGAGCGATCTTGCCTGATGGATCTCCTGAATGAGTTGCAGCATAACGGGAACAACGTTGACGCACCAACCGCTGAGCTTGCAACTTTATTCTGCTACGTGAAGGGGGTAAGGCGGGCGCTTGGAGATATTGCGACACACTCGCAGTATGTTCTGAAGCAGGTTAATGATTTCTGAATAACAAACAGGCCGCTTTCGCGGCCTTAATTATCACTGACCGCCGGGGCGGGAGTCAGCAGAACGTCCGCCACAGCGTGAGCCGTCAGCTGCGGTATCATCAGGATGCTGGCAGTTACCAGCGAAAGCCTGTGCGGAAGAACCCAAAGACAACAGAACAAACAGCACTGCGAATGCTTTTTTCATTTTCACTTACCATGTGTAGACCACTGAACCGTGGCTTTATGATTGTAGCGCTGTGCTCAGATTTCATCCATCATTAAGCCCGCTAGGCGGGCTTAGTCTTCTTCACCATTCTTTGGTCTGCGCGGAGTAGCGCTAACTGTCCTACCCATAATAAACACAGACGCCAGGCCAATGAGATCTATTGTTATTAATGTTCCCGCAAAAACAGTATTCCCTTTCCAGGCAAATAATGTTGCAATTAATAATATTAGAATTGTAATAATAAACGCCATCCATTGACCACGTTTATCTTTATCGATGTTCCCGCCTACAGTCATATTTTGTAAATCATGGCGATGCGCTTGCTCTTTCTCACTTCTGGCCATGATGCGCTCAGCACCATCTTTGACAATGTCATTGTACTCACGAAGCATTGATGGTGGGGGAAGGGGGCCACGGAACGAGCTCTGACTTATGAGCATCTTAATCTGTGGCCTTTCGAGGAGTCGCTCTAGTACTGCAGGGTTTTCTACCAACTCCCCTTCAATTTCTTCCGCTAGCTCTTCAGAAGATCTACCCTCTTCTTCAGCTTGCTGCGGCAAGTTGACGTTTGGCTTTTCTGATACGCAGTCTTGCATATGGCCTCATGCTTATCCGTAAGTCATCACCGACAGCCTGGAAATCTGAACGCATAGCCTCAGCATCAGAGCTGGGAGCGACCAAAGCCGTATAGTCTGTTGATGGCACCAGGTCCAAGATACTACCTGCTGCACGCATGATTCTTAGTGTATTGCGCAACATATCGTACCTCCTTACATTCAATAAAGGTTGAATTACCTCTGGGGTAATCTTAATCAAATTTGAGCAGTGATGCAAAATGAATTGAGATGAAAAGCGATGAATAGGACGAATGTACAAACGCATTCAAAGGCGCTTCCCTGCGCCAGCAGCCTCAGTAACCTTTGGCCTTAGCCATCACGTACTGAGCATGTGTCTCTATGTCGCGCAGTACGGTGCCGATACCAACAATGTAGCTGAGCATGGCTGTGACCTCTGCCGCGGCGCCGGACACATCATGCCCGTCAGCATCGAGTTCGCGGAGCAGCTTCATCACCATTGAGCTTTTCGCCAGTTCACGCAGGCCATCAGGTGAATGGATGTGATCCTGATAGCGTCGGTTAAGAGGGAAGGTGTAATGCTTCTGCTCGACCTGCAATGCATCCATGATCGCCGGCAACATGCTGCTGGTCATCTCCTGCGCCAGCATGCGGGCTTTATCAGCCTGGGAGAGTTCTTCCCGAACGTAGCGGCCAGTCTTGCGGATCTGCGGCAGCACCTCGCTGGTTACCCATTTGCGGAAGCGGTAGGGGATGGTGCCCGGCGTCACCGCATCGCGGCAGCGCAGGATGAGCGTGTAGAGGCCGGATTCGGAGATGATGTTTGTATTACCCTGGCGCCCTAAGTTGAACTTAGACCGCTCGTCTTCATCCAGTGCCTTGAGGGACATCGTAGGGTTAGTAAGTTGCAGGGCCTTTATTACATCGATCGCCACAAACCATGGCTCGCCGTTGATGAGAATTGCACGAATGTTGCTTTCTGATTCGAAGGAAAAAACTGCAGGGTTCGTGTTCATTGTGATCACCTTTGTAGTCAGGTTAATCACCACCGAAGGTCTCAATCTTACTGGTGGTGAACTGGACGAGGTTGAGACTACCGGCTACAAAGGACCCGGCCAGCCTTTCGGCTGCCCCGCCCAGCCCACCATAATCTGGATGCAACTGTGCTTTACGCATAAAAAAACCGCTTGCGCGGTAAGTGCGCCTTTGTAGTCAGCGGGGTCTCAATCCCGGCACCGGATTTTGCCGATGCCTGATCACTATGGCACAAGGGAAATGGGTTGTAAATTTACCATTTTGGTAATAATTAAGCGAGTGTTATTACCAAAATATTAGGTATTGTGATTGAGGATCGAACCAGGAAGGAAGCCACAAAAAGCCCGCGGCGCAGGCTTAATTCTTTTTCAGCTTCTTCTTTTTCCACCTGGTAGCTAGCCATTCAAATTCTTGATAGGTAATTTCGGAGTTTATTTTTTCTCGTATGGCTCTAATCAACGGTTCAGCAATATCCCAAGTTTCGATAACAGTTGTGTACGAAGTTCGTTTGATCATCTCTTCGTTATAGATACCTTGCCTGATGCTTACTGCAACGCGCTCATAAAAGTTAAGTATATACTGGAACTTACGGCGTTCATCCATTTCCTGTTCTGTTATAGAAGTGCCTTCTATGGGGAAAACATACGAACGGAATGATTTTCCTGACTGGTGGGCTTTCTTGAGGATATGCAGTGACTCGATGTAGTCTTTGTCTTTTCTGCTTTCGAACAGAAATACAGCGGTCTGTGTTTTCTTCGCTGTTCGCACGTTATAGACAATGGTGATTATGGCGACAAGAACGCCTATTAACACTATGATATTGCTAATTATTTGTAATGTAACTGCGTCTAGTGTCATGAAAAAAATCCATAAAAAAGGCGGGGAAATCCCGCCTAAGAGGTTAACCTGATTTAAAAACCATCAAATTCGTCAAACCACTTTTTCATGTTACCTCCTTTTCAACGTTACCAGACACCTTGTGGTGCCTCGTCGGAAGGAATTCAATGTTTGGTTGAATTACCTTATTGGTAATCTTACTCAAAAAAGATCAACGACGCAATGAAACTGAGTGAACCAGAATGAAACAGAGTGATACGGCATTAGCCAACTTTGTAGGGTCATCACGGTCCCATGCAGTAATTTTCAATCACTATCTGAGTTGCTGCCTGATCTGCATTGTGCAGAAATCCAGGTGTGTTTGCAGCTCCCGCATCGACAACTGCGAGCTTGTCACATAGTTAACCAGTGCCACCAGTTCCGCCGCCGCACCGCTGACATCGTGGCCGTCTCGCTCCATCTCCCTGAGTAACTCCATCAGCTGTGATTTTACAACCAGGGATCTGACCCCTTCCGGGGTGTGGATACGATCCGCAAAACCTTCGTCGACAGGATACTGGTACCGCTCTGGCATTAAGATTACTCCGATAAATACTGTATATATATACATATATCAAAAGGTAACAGGGTTTTCCAGAAGGTTTTTATTTACCTTAATGGTAATGTTTTTGCTAGTTTCGATCTGTTTTATTCATATATGGTTTGATGGGTAATAGAATGCTTCTATGCACGCGCGCCAGCGCTGACCACTGGAGCAGACTATGACAGTTTCAACGCAGGTAAGCCGTAACGAGTACACCGGGAACGGCGCCACTACCCAATACGATTTCACGTTCCGCATCCTGGATAAAAGCCACCTGCTAGTGCAGATGCTGGATACCTCCGAAAGCATCGTGACGCTAACACTCGGTACCGACTACACGGTTACCGGAGTAAACCGTTACAACGGGGGGAAGGTGGTTCTGACATCAGCGCTTCCAGCTGGCTACAAAATCTCTATCGAGCGCAGCACGCCGGTTACGCAGGAAGCCAGCATCAGGAACCAGGGGGGCTTCTTTCCTGAGATCCACGAAGATGCTTTTGATAAGCTGACTATGCTGGTGCAGCAGGCGTATGGATGGTGGTCTGGTCTATCTCTCAGGAAGCCATCATGGCTCGCGAACTATTACGACGCACTCAACAACCGCATTCGTAACCTGCGTGATCCTTCACTGGCGCAGGATGCGGCCACGAAGAATTATGTTGATGGGCAGATCGTTGACAACACCAATGCCTGGAAAGCTGTTGATGCTATTATTGATCAGAAAATTGACAGTAATTTTCGTAGGACAATCAGGGTGCCTGAAGCCGATGTTGAAATGGTTGCCTCTATAGAAGGCCGGCGGAACTCATTGTTTGGCTGGAACAGCTCTGGGAAACCAGTTCCAATTTTTACAATGACGGACACGGCAGATTTAGCGTTAAAATTAGCATCAGAAGCTGATTATTTGGGAGCAGGGTTATCCGGGTATGAAATTGGCAGTAAATATCTAAATAAAACCGTAGGTAAAAAATTAAATCTATTTTTGTCCCCATGGGATTTTGGGGCGGTAGCTGACGGCACGTTGCATCCATTGTCTGAGCGATATGCCTCTCTTGCACTTGCTCAGGTAGATTACCCTTTTGTAACATCATTAACGCAATCCATTGACTACGCCGCTATTCAGAAATGTGTTAATGAGATGGTCACTCGTGGCGCTGCCGGAATGACTATGGGCGGGCGTGGTCGTTTCTGCGTAAGTGATACGGTTCAGGTGAACAAGACCGGCAGCGTCAATGAGGCAAACAAATATATTGATTTTAGTGGCACCGAGATTTGCTCCTTTGGTGGCGCTGTAATCTTTAACGATACCACATTTTCTGGGTGGGCATTACAGAACGGCGTCAGCTTGTCAGCTTCAAAACTGGTTTTTGCTGGCACCACAGCGGCACAGGCCAGGGCTACAATTACCGTCACAGGATTAACGGTCGGAAAATCCTACGCGGTCAGCTTGGTAACTGAGGAATATACGTCCAGTGGATATCTGAGGATTAGGTTAGACGGGGCTGCTATCTCTAACTCCAACGAGTTTGGCCCAGGGGTAAGATATGCGGAGTTTACTGCCACTGCAACTTCTCACGAAATTGAATTGCAGGACGACACCTACAATACAACGCCAACAGCCTGCACTGTAAAAGAAGTTGACGTCCGTGAACTGGTTTACCCAATACGCTTCTATCAAACAGGCTCAGCAATTACTCACGGCAGTATGATTGTTAATAACTTACGCGTTGTTAATAAGAACTCGGCTGCATTCGGCGGTATCCGTTGTGAGGATTTAAACCACGCCAGGTTTACCGGTGTAACGGGGATTGATGGGTTTTATGGCCCTGCTGTTCATATGCTCAACATGACAATCTGGTCAGAAAATAACACTATCGAATATCTGAAGTCTGCGAATAATCGGGAGGCAATCCGTTTTAACAGGGTGTTCAAAAATGGCACGACAACAGGATTAAACTCTTTCGCACGCACCCAAATAGACAGAATCATCATTTCCGGGAACCGCTACGCAGTTGTGTGCGGAGTGGCGTGCTCAGTTTATGACTCGGTTATCGGACCGATTAGCGGGAACCTGACCTCAAATTTCAGGGCTATTTTTAGTCTGCACGGAGACCAGACCGGTACATTGGCGAAAAGCGTCCGCGTAGAAAACAACGCTGCTCCGGGGTCTGCGGGAATATTTGAGTACGGCAGAAATGACCTTCGCCGCCTATTTTTAGCTGATGTCGGTTATTATACTGGTGTTAAATTTCTGGCTGATGGCTCGCTCGGCGCCGGTACAACATCGAATGAAAACGAGATGTCGAACCGCGATTTCCGTCCATCGGTTCCCATATTTAACACGGTAGTGTTTCTCGAAAAATCCGGGGCGTTGGGCACCGGATTGACTTATTCCGCTGGCACATATATGTGGTCAGAACTACTTTTAAACTGCTCCCCTGGAACCGCCTATCCTATTGGATCTAGCAAGAATCTTAATGTCAACCACGGAGTTGTAGAGATTGATGCTGCGTTGCGCCGAGACAACGGGTCGGCGTATCAAGGAACTAAGTATTCAATGAAAATGCTCAAAGGAACCGTCACGGCATCAGACACACAAAAAGTGGTTGTGTATGAGAATTCTCATGTGATTAGTAGTGAATCACTAGGAATGACATGGTACGCAAACTCAGCTCCAGCAATAACACTAACCGCGAGCGCTAACCGCTCAATCCAAATCTTCGCAAGGTGGACCGCATAATGGCTGACATCAATTTTGTAATCCCTATATCTGGATATTCAGGGATACCTGTTAACGATATTGTGGATGCAGTGCTGACAGGTACAACAATCGACGATGTTTGCCTGGCGTTTCAATCAAAATCAGGATGGACTGACAGTTACATCGATGCAGAACAAGGTTTTCTGTATGATTATCTGTACGGCCTGCTAAGTCGTTATCCAGAGCTCAGGAAATCGGTTAATGCTTTAAGGAGTGAAAGCGGCAAATCCATAATTTAATGAGTTGAAGATTAATATTTAATTACCAATTATCCATATGTTGATAATTGTGTATGATGAACCTACTAAACTAAGGAGGTTCATCATGCGCAGTAAACGGTGGTCATCATGTCTGCATCGCTAACCGCTGATACGATAAATCAGGGGCTTAGCTACGGTGCGCTGGCGGCAGTTATCGCCGGCGTACCTCCTGAAGTGGCGCTGGGATCGCTGGCCGGGGCGGTAATTTTTGTTACCTCAGCTGTTGAGTATCCGGTCAAGCGCCGCGTTCTCCTGGCGCTACTCAGCTTTCTCTGCGGTCTTCTCTTCTACAAACCCACAGCATCAATCCTTATCGGCGTGGCCAGCATGATCCCCACCATCACACAGGACTCGTTCGAGCGAGGTATTGTCTACTCCGCCGGCGCGTTCGTTGCGGCAATTGTCGCGGTGCGGGTCGGGATATGGCTGTATCACCGCTCTGACAATCCGCGCGATTTAATCCCGGGAGGAAAAGACGATGACAGGCCATGATCTGCTGCTTATCGCTAATTCCATCATCTGCGGCGGGATAGCGCTGCGGGTGATGTTCTTCCAGCGCAACGGATCGCGCCACCGCCGCTGGGGCGGGTGGATAGCCTATTTCCTCATCGTGGCGGCGGCCAGCATCCCGCTGCGCACCGCGTACTCATTCCTGTACCACTTCCCTATGACCGCAGATCTTTCTGAGGTCGTTATCAATGCTGTGATGTTCGCCGCGGTGCTGAAGACACGCGGAAACGTCGTGCAAATCTTCAAGATATCGAGGTCGCAACATGGACATTAACGAGTTTCAGAAAGCTGCCGGCGTTAGCCTGGCGCTGGCCACGCGCTGGCATCCGCACATTGTGGCGGCCATGAAAGAGTTTGGCATCATCAAGCCACTGGATCAGGCGATGTTTATTGCCCAGGCCGGGCATGAAAGCACTGGCTTTACCCAGCTAGTTGAGAGCTTCAACTACAGCGTGGCGGGGCTGGCTGGTTTCGTCCGCGCCGGGAGGCTGACGCAGGGCCAGGCTAATTCCCTCGGGCGCCGACAGGGCGAACCTTCGCTTCCACTGGAGAGGCAGCGGGCCATTGCCAATCTGGTCTACAGCAAACGTATGGGGAATAACGGGCCTACCGACGGATGGTTTTACCGCGGGCGCGGCCTCATCCAGACCACTGGACTGAACAACTACCGCGATTGCGGGGCTGCCCTGAAGGTGGATCTGGTTAAGCAGCCTGAGCTGCTGGCGCAGGACGATTATGCGGCGCGGAGCGCGGCGTGGTACTTCGTGAAATATGGATGCCTGAAGTACACCGACGACCTGATGCGCGTCACGCAGATCATCAACGGCGGCCAGAATGGCATCGACGATCGCCGTGTACGCTACCTCTCGGCCAGGAAGGTGCTGGCGTCATGATTACGGCATTCGTGAAAGCATACTGGAAACAATTGCTTATTGTGTCGATGCTTGCTGCCCTGGTAGCCGGCGGCGTTGTAGCCTGGAATATTCACGGTGACAGGCAGTACGACGCCGGGTATGCGCAGGCGAAGGCAGACCGCAAAGCAGAAGATGATAAAGCCCGTCAACATGATGAACAGGAGAAAGCAACCAATGAACGTGAGGCGCAGCAGAGGATCGACCAGGCGCGCAATGATGCTCTTGATGCTGCCGCTCGCGCTGGCCGGCTGCAGCAGCAGCTCGTTGCCATCCGTGAGCAGCTCAGGCAGTATAACGCCACTGTCGGCGCTGGGTCGTCAGCCGCAGACACCGGAGTTTTGCTTGCCGACGTGCTCGAAAAATCTCTCGAACGAAACCGGCAACTGGCAGAATACGCTGACCGGGCAGCTGAAGCCGGAAGGGTCTGCGAAAGACAGTACGATGAACTAACCAGGTAGCATGGTATTTTTCATGGTACTGTTTCCCGGTGACGGTATATAAAACGGTACGCAGAATTTATCGTTTCATAAACTTGTTTTCAGTCAATTGGTTACGAGCACTGTAAATAATTGAGTGGGAATAATCCCCGGCGTTAGCTGAATGAAACGAAACCCTCTGTGTTTACAGAGGGTTTTTTTATAGCTGCTACATTAAGGTCTCCCACCTGACGGCAAGCGCTAGTCGCGCATATATTGATGCATCTGGGCCGCCGACATGTCCCACTGGCTTCCTTCAAACGGGGGCATATAGCTGCCATCATCTTCGCCAATCTCAGCGGCAGTGAGCTGATTGAGTTTATCGTTCATAGTCATTAACAGATCCCGGTATTTCTCTGGCTCCCGGGCGAGGTTATGATTTTCTTCGGGGTCGTTAACCAGATCGAAAAGTTCAACATCATTATTCTCCAGCAGTTCGGCCAGGGTAGCAGGAATATGATGCTGCTTGAGCGAAAAGTAGCGGGCAAATTTATAGTGTCCATCGTTGATCATACGGATCCCTGAGCGATGGGAAAAATCAGGATGGAGTGACGCGATCGCTT
>OKVG01000323.1_pt1 | contig 42236 bp, 37 predicted proteins | sample 1606981 | NCBI WGS metagenome assembly OKVG01 (sample SAMN03281018, study PRJEB24777) | human gut metagenome | isolation source: fecal sample PR128 from 1 month old male Malay infant, vaginal delivered... | reverse complement strand
AAGCAGGTTGTTGGGGAGGAGGAATATCGGCTGCAGGCTGGGTGGGATGTAGGGTTGGGTGGGGATGGGGTCTGATAGGCCAAAGTCTTTTCACTGGCAATTGTCGAAACAAATAATTCATCTGGAACTATAACCCCTGGCTTTGGATTGAAAAATCAGATATTAATTTTCATCTCTAATTACTGTCTAAAAAATCGATTGACTTTCTAATCTGGAAGCAATATACTCATGTTCAATTAATCAAATCATTATATAAATCTGTGCGTGGAAGAGAAGAGTAAGCGTGAAACCGTTTAAAGAGACTGCCGGTAGGTGTGAAGGTGGAACGGCGAAGCGCCGAAGATGAACTCGGAGCACTGGTCATCGTGCAAGCGATGGCCACGACAGGACTCGATATCGTCCCAAACATCGATATTTTAGGTGTTGTTGAGTTGACTGGAGCAATCTCGTCAAGAATAAGGGTGGTACCACGAAAAGGTCTTCGTCCCTGTATTTAAATATACAGAGACGAAGACCTTTTTATTTTTAGAGGAGCTGATAGTAGTGGGGTTTGCGACATTTGTTAAGGTTTTTCAGCAATTGATTCCATACTTAGGTATCACATTTTGGATCATCGGGGCATCGGCAATTTTTGTTTTAGTTTTCGGTGGGCTCATTTCATTAACTTACTTTACTAATTGGGTTGGTTGGAAGTTTCTCTACAACGGATTCGTTAGTCTTATGCGTGCAACGCCGGTTTTATTGTTATTGATGCTGGTATTTTATGGCATGCCATTCTTATCCCAACTGGTTGGTATTGATATTTCATGGTGGGCAAAAACTAGTTTTGCAATCTTGGCTATTGGCTTGGAAAACAGTGCGTACTTTGCAGAAAACCTTTGCAGTGCCTATGCCTCGGTCCCCCAATCACAATACGATGCTTGCACATCACTCCATTTCAGTCGATTCAATGCTGTCCGTAGAATACTAGGCCCGCAGATCTTTGCTGCAGCACTACCCAATATTGGAAATACACTGATCACGATTGTCAAAAACTCGGCCTATGTTTATGTCATTGGAATTACTGACCTTTACGAGCAAGCCCAGGTAATTGCTCAAGCATCTTTTGGGAAAAACCAAGTGATAGTGTTTATCGCGTTATCGCTCATTTACTGGATAATCTGTATTGCCATTCAGGCACTCTTCGCCCAACTTGAACGTCGGCGCGCTTGGTCTGGGGGTGCACAATGACTATTTTCTGGCAAGACTGGCAACAAATTCTTCCTAGTGCCTGGATAAGTATCTACATTGCTATCATAGCAATTATCTGTGGGATCCCAATCGGTTGTCTGATAGCTTGGACACGAATCAAACATTTCCCAATACTGAATCAGATCGTGGGGGTCTACCTTTCATTTGCCCGTAGTGTTCCAATGATTGTCGTTCTCTACATTCTGTATTTCGCCTTACCAAACTTAACGTCCATGTTAAATAATGGTAAAGGACTCCACATCCCGGCTACAGTGGTTGCTGTGGCCGCATTGGCACTATTTTCAAGTGCTTATTTCGGTGAAACATTTCGGGCAGCCTATCAAGCCTTGGATCCGACCCAACTTGAAGCAGCACTTGCTTCAGGTCTGAGCAAGATGACCGCAATGCGCAGAATCATCTTACCACAAGCAGCCGCACTGGCACTGCCAAATGTCTTTAATAGCGTGATGGATATCGTCAAAGGTACCGCTATTATTTACAACATTGGATTACTGGAAATAACAGGGACTAGTATCCTCGTTGGTTCCAAAACGTATCAGTTCATTCCTGCTTATTTAGCAGCTTGGACGATTTATCTCATCTTGTATTGGTTAGTTAGCGCCATCTTCCATCTCATAAAGAAACAAATCACATACTTACATTGAAGGAGTAAACATCATGAAAAAATCTCAGCTCGCATTCATCGTTGGGTCTGCCATCCTCGCGTTTTTCCTTGTCTCATGCGGCAAGTCTAGCTCTGGCAATGCAAACAACAATTCAAAGGTTAAAACTGTTCAAATCGTTGGGCCTTCTGCCTCTCAACCTTATCAAATCTACAAAAGTAAGGATGAATTATCCGGATACAACGGAGCTATTCTGGCAGCCATTCAAAAAGATCTAAAAAGTAAATATAAGTTTCAATATCAGGTCACTGATCCCAACTCCGTATTTGTCGGTTTGCAATCAGGCAAATACGATCTAGCCGTGGGAAACTACTATTACTCATCCGAACGCGCAAAAACCTATGATTATTCACGGCGCCCTACTCTACTCAGTGATTTACGCTTGGTAGTGCGTAAAGATGACAATCAAATCACCAATCTGGCTACTCTTGCAAAAACCAACGGCAAACTCGAACCAATTGATGTTTCCGATCCGCGATATGGCATCGTTGAAGACTGGAATAAGAAACATCCTGATCAAAAAGTTGCGCTGAAATCATCTGGCTTTGTCGACACCGCTAATCAGTTTAAAGATATTGTCAATAAACAGTATGATGCGATTCTTTATCCCCGAACAAACTTCGATACCGCACAAAAGAAACTAAACGAACCGTTGAAGCTTTCCAAGTCTATCGCGGTCTTTCCAGTGGTTTATTACTATCACAAGAACGCAGGCAACACCCAGCTACGTCAAGACATTGATAAGGAGCTGACTAAATTACGCAAAAACGGGACACTTGCTAAGCTGTCTCAGAAATGGCTAGGGAGTGATCCTTTTACAGCCAAAAATGATCGCGTAACAGATGTAACCAAATCTTATGCCCAAGAAAAGTAGGTGGTGATGATGCCGTTGTTAGAAATCCGAGAACTCACCCAAAAATTTAAAGGTAAGAAAATTCTTTCAGATCTCAACCTAACAGTAAATTCTGGTGAAACATTGGTGATCGTTGGCAAAAGTGGTGCAGGAAAAACAACTCTTCTAAGATGCTTGGACTTGTTGGAACAACCCACCAGTGGCCATCTAACGTTGGGGGAAAAAACCTTCGATTATCGCCATCTAACCGCCAGTGATATTCGCTCAATTCGTGATCAACTTGCAATGGTTTTTCAAAACTATGCGCTATTTAATAATAAGACTGCGCTAGAGAATATTACTGAGCCTTTGATTTATGGGCAGCATCAAACAAAGAGTAACGCAAAAAAGATAGCTGAAACTTTGCTTGCACAACTCGAATTAACGGATAAAGCATATCTTTATCCTGCAGAACTGTCAGGTGGCCAGCAGCAACGTATTGGCATTGCCCGTGCAGAAGCTTTAAGACCTTCAATCATTCTCTTTGATGAACCTACTAGCTCATTAGACCCCGCATTGGTCGGAACAATTACCCGAGATATCTTATCTTTACGCGCTAAAGGTCAAACCATGATTGTTGTTACCCATCAGCTTGACTTTGCCCAGCATATCGCAACCAAATGTGCCTTTTTACATGAAGGCAATTTAGTTGAGGTTACCCCTGCTGAACAATTCTTCAAGCATCCATCTCACCAAGAAACAGCCGCATTCTTAAAAGCGGCCAGTGAGGAGGCCCAAGTATGAAGGTGACTATTATAGGCGCTGGGAATACCGGCTTTGCGTGCGCATCGGATCTTAAGCGACGTGGTATAGAAACAACAATATTTTCTCGTGACCCTGTTAAAGCAGCCAAGCTAACTAAATGCTCTTTTACTATCACGGGGCGTATCACAACCACAACGCAATTCCGAGTGAGCGCCAACCTAGCTGCCAGCGTTAACTTTGCCGATATCATCATCATTGCAACCTGGGCGAATGCACATGAGGCTATCATTTCAGCTATCAAGCCGTTCATCCATCAAGACCAAACCATTATTTTTCTAAATGGCAACTGGGGCATGTTGCAAGCTGTCGCAAAATTGACGCCAGACTGGATTATCCAAAAACATGTCAGCATCCTGGAGACTTCTGGCATGCCTTACGTTGCTCAATGGCATAATCATTCGCTACACATCAGTGAAATTAAAACAAAAGTGACCGTGGCAGCATATGGCAATCAGCAAGCTTGTCGAAAAGGTTTAAATTTACTAAAGCAGCTTTATTCCGAAATTAGTGTATCTCCTAGCGTCTTGCAGACCAGCCTTGGTGCGCTCAATCCTATTATTCATGTTCCAGTCTCACTTTTTAATCTTCCTCGAATCGAACATGCAGAACGCTTCCACATTCTGACTGATGGATTGAGTGAATCCACCAGAGCCTACATTATGCGCATCGATACTGAGCGTAAACAACTAGCTAGTGTTTTAGATATTCCTTACAGTAGCATTGTGCATCAATTGGCAACACAATGGGGGACTGACTTTGACACGCTCGGCGAAGTGTTCCACGGATTGGCTACTTATCGTAACTTGCCAGCACCTACCAACATACAATCCCGTTTTATTATTGAAGATCTCCCTTATGGAATTGATCCACTGGTTAGACTAGGTAAGATTCTCGGCGTACCATTGCCTTATAGTCAAAAGTTGGCAACCTTTGCGCATGCCGTTTTTGATCAAGTACCAGAACCCGATCTGAGATTCATCAATTCAGAGACTATCGCTGCTGTTCAAAGTAATAACCCGGCGAACGATCTTGACTGAATTTGCCAAAAAAGCACACCGGATAAACTCTAAAATTTATAAATTGGTAATTAAAAGATCGGCCCATTGAGAGCCGATCTTTTAATTACCGCGGCCTTACTTCAGCTGGGATTGGCGATTCAAATTGCTTGCCCGCAAAATGCTCTTCAAAGTCTTTTTTGGCATCTTCTACCAGATCTGGATTAGTCAGTGCATCATATGCTGTCAATGCAAAGACTTTACCGCCTAACAGTAAGCCTTTATGGGCCACACTCGAGATGCCATTTGAGACCCATTGCCATGTATGCGGCGATGTTCCTTGGGGCTCAAAGCCATTCGTAAATTGAGCCGTGGGAACAACCTGGCTGACATCGCCTACATCTGTGGATCCAGCCGTTTCGTCAGTAAATTCTAACGGTAGCTTATGCAAAGCAATGCCGGCTTCTGCTTCTTTTCTTACCTGTTCCTCGGTCCAGTCTGGGAAAGAATGTTTGGCGCGGTTATATAAATTTTGCTTACTTGCCTCGGAAACCGTGTCGGAAAGCTTCTTTTCAAAGGCCATTTCCTCATCAATCAGCTCTAAAGGTCCAACAATGTCAAGGTTCTTGTCAATGGCTCGGGTTAATGGTTTATTTGCAACAAAATCAGAACATCCCGCATCGAACTCTTTAGTGAGCTTTGTCTCTGTCATTAACGCAGCCCCTTCTGCAATCTTGTTAACTCTGGTAAATATGGCCTTTGCCTGATCAACGTGAGGCGCACGGATGAAGTAATACAGCTTTGCACTTGGTTGAACAACATTGGCGGACTCGCCACCGGCATCAATGAACGCATAATGAATTCTGGCCGGATCAATGATGTGTTCGCGTAAAAATTGAACACCGACATTCATGAGTTCGGCAGCATCTAAAGCGCTACGTCCCATTTCCGGTGCCGCTGCAGCATGGGCCGGTGTACCAGAAAATTCATAGTAACACTGAAGCACGGCAAGACTGCTGCTGCCCCATCCTGACATTGAGTCCATCGGGTGATTGGCCAACGCTAGATCAAGGTCGTTAAAAATGCCATCTCTGGCCATAAAAGCTTTACCGTAGCCACTTTCTTCAGCCGGACAGCCGAATAATTTAATCGTGCCAGAAAGGTGCTCTTCTTCCATTAAGGTTTTAATGGCCACCGCTCCGGCAAGTGCAGCAGTTCCCAACACGTTATGCCCACATCCGTGACCGTTGCCGCCCGCAACAAGCGGTTTGTGTTCAACCTCACCTGCCACTTGACTCAGATTCCCCAATGCATCATATTCTGCCAACATACCGATGACAGGTTTACCTGAACCCCAAGTCGCCTCAAAAGCATAGTCCATGTCAGCAATGCCCTTTTTGATCGTGAAACCTTCTTTTTCCAAGATCTCATAGTACGGTTGAACTGACTTTTCAACTGCAAACCTAGTTTCTGGTGTGCTCCAAATCTGATCGGAAGCTTTGATAAATTCATCTTTTTTCTCTTCAACAATTTGCATCAACCGTTCTTTAGCATCCATGTTATATTCCTCCTAATTTGCTTTATGCTTTTGTTTTCACCGCAATAACTGTCATACCGCACAGCAGGCTCATCACTGCCATAAAGAAGAACGCTGGCACAAATGATCCTTTAGCTGCTTGTACGAGAAAACCGATCACCATCGGCGACAAGAATCCTCCTAAGGTCCCACCTGTATTGATAATCCCAATCGACGAGCCAATAATGCCCGCATCCATGATTTTATGCGGCCAAGTAAAGATCGCTGTAAAGGCTGTGACGCTAATCATACTGATAAGCAGTAATAATACGACCGAAACATACAAGTTGCTCGACATGACGAACGCGATTAACAGCGCAGCCACTACTAGGGTAGCCATCAAAATGAGCCGTTTTTCTTTATGCAAAAACAACTTTGAAAGTAATTGACCGGCAAAGATAGTCGCTATGGTTTGAAAGACAGCGTTCAAGGCTAGGATCATCCCGGCCTGGCTAATAGTAAGATCAAACGTTGACGTTATATATGATGGAAGCCACGACATGTTCCCGTATAGCAAGACGTTCAGTAACAACATTGCCACAAACAAAACCAGTACATTGCGATTCTTTAACATTGCAAAAAAACTCGGCTTTTCACTTTGTTCATCCTGTTGGCTATTTGCTCGTTGGCCTTTGGGAACGAACCGCCAAACGAATAAACACGCAACTAAGAAGAGTGTGCCCATCGCAAAATACGCATAGTGCCAATTACTATCAACCAAACGTGCGCCAAGCGTAAAGGCTAAGATACCGCCAATTCCCGAGGTCGAAAGGATCAATGATTGCACAAAAGTCCGCCGCTCCTTTGGAAAGTTTTCCGCGATGGCTTTTGAGCAACTCGGAGGATAACCGCCATGCCCTAGTCCTGCACAGAAGCGGACGAAAATGAAAAATAGCAAGCCGTTTGCCACCCCAAACAGAAAGGAAAAGCTGGCAATAATAAGCAACGAAGCCATGAGAACCCGCTTTGAACCGAAACGATCAGCCAACCATCCACTAGGAATTTGCATCAATGAATAGCCGAGGAAAAACATCGACATCATCAAACCAGTCTGACCGGAATTGAAGTGAAACTCTGAAGCTATTGGAATAATCGCCGTTGAGATCATGCTCTTGTCCATATAAACCATCGAGTAGCCCGCCATCAGTGATGTGATGAGCATTGCTTCTGATGATCGAGACGTTTTACCAATAACCGTCGCCATGTTGTCACCCACCTTTAAAGAATTTTGATCATGTTTCCATTTTAAGTGGACACCTCTAAACGAGTAGGATATTGTTCGTCTTTATAAAGCGCTTACATACGTCTATTATCAACCTCTTAAATTTTCTGCTAGAATTGTCGGACAATTTTTGCACCGACTTTATGCCGATTAAAATCCAAGAAAAATGCCCCTATCCAGAACACGGACAGGGGCGATTCAAGGTCAGTATCTATTTAATCCATCACTGGACTAACATGGTAAATCTGAATACTATTAAACGATTGCGTGGCAGCCAAAGTTAGCTTCCCGTCTGTCGCCTCAACAAGCTTAATCTTTAATCTCGGCTGCGTGATCGTCTCCAGGTACTTAATGTCTCTTTCCGAATAACTTGTCATCGCACCGACTTTAAGCCATTGATTATAGATGCCACCACAGTCCTTATCCAGTAATTCGCTGACAACTCGATACCGCGAAGATGCCAATCCCAAAAGTTGCAACTGTAATTTCTGAGATTGATACTGCATCAGACTATCACTGATAGACATGCGCGGGTCAACATACGTCGGGTTTGAGAATAGGAGCGCATAATCTTCACCATTTCGAAAACAACTAAAGTAGGGTGAACTATAAAGACACTCGCCGATCAGAGAGTTAAGCATCCTGATAACAAAATAAACCGGCCGCCGAATAGTCCCATACAGAAATAACGATAGACAATCATCCGTGGCAGTGGGTATGACGCTAGCCCGACTGGAAATACTTAGCCAAAAACTGATATTATCAAGGCCAGTATTTTGTCGCAAAATTTCTTTGATCAGTGCAGCTCTAAAGAAAGTCCCGACCGTTACCTCGTCACTACCAGCTAAGGTATTCCAGTCATCTAGGGCCAACTCAGGTGCATATGCTTGATTGGGTGCGAGTCTTGCTCGAATCGCTTCAAGTTGCGACCCGAGTCCGGCTAGATCTGCTTTGATTTCATGCCGAAGAAATAGGTAATCACAAGATAAGTAAACAAAGCGATTCCCAAGTGTGTGAACCGTGACGTCCTTACCTTGTTTGACGTTTCGTTCAGTAACATGCACGCCAATCCGATGCCAGGCCGCATGATGGATAAAATAATCAATTACCGTCTGAACATTCGAGTCATCGCTACACAAACAGTCATACTCAAACTCAATAATCCATTTCCGCACAACACTTTTCCCAAATGCCCGGACGATGGCATCAAAACGCGCCACAATGTCTTCCGGACTCTGGTGCGCCACGATGTTCGTTGACACTCTAATAATTGGTAGCGCGCCAAAGGCAAGAATCGTATGAAATGCAGTGATTAATTCCTTGTCAGCAGTCACGACCGAGCTATAACTTGGGCTGATGTTAACCTTATCAAGGTCAAACACCCTGATGTAGGCAATGACGACTTCTTTTGTCAGCATCTTCAACTGCGCAACGCATTCTTGCTGGTTGAGATTCAATACATTGCCGACATTGATGGCATAAGTTACCGCTTTTCGCTGCAGCGGTTTAACTGACTGTACTTCTAGGACTTTCTGCTGGAACTTTGCTGGTTGTAAGGATGCTAAATCGTCGTCAGCAAGTTTCCCAGCTAAACGACTGAGCGCTTCATCACGCCCCAATGTTGTAACCTGAGACCCGCTATGCATCGGCAACATTTTGGTGGTCGCAAATGCTTGGCGAAATTTCTGTGGTGACATGCCATATTGTTTTTGAAAATTACGCGCCATTGTCCGCGGCTGACTAAAACCATTATCAATACCTACTTGAGTGATGCTCTTATCCGTGTACTTTAGATCCTGTTCAATATGATGCAACCGGATTGCATTGAGATAATGGTTAAAATTAAGTTGGGTTGTCTCCTTAAATCGCTTGGATAGATAACTGTATGAGACATGCATATCGCTGGCCAATGACGCCAAATTGACATCTTCCGCATATTCGGACTCCAGTTTTGCGATCACGCGATTCACTAATTGATCTGTTCCAGCATTGCTTCGGGTCTTCTCGTGCCAAAGATAATGCGAACGCAAATAGCTTATTAGCGCCAACCCTCTTGCGATAATCGCCGCATCATCGACATCTTCAAAAAGACTCGTGATCATGATACGATGCAACAACTGGCGACATTCATCAATACTGTCAGTCGTCTGGTCAGCAGAAGAACTAGGAAAATTCCAAAATCGCTGTTTTCTGATTCCCGGCAAGATATCATCCAAATGGACCGCATTGAAGGTGATAGCGAGCACTAACGCTGGCTCCACAGAATGCATCGAGAATCGTTCATTGGGATTCAGAATTAAAAAATCATTCTTGGTCAGCTCGTAATTAGACTGAAAGACATTCGCTTTAGCCGCCCCCTCCAAAAGCAAATAAATTCGCCAATCATGGGTTATTGTCTCTTCCCTGACGATTTCTTGAATGTCGACATGCACAATTCGGTTCATCCTCGTGGTTACATGACCGCCCCGCCACAACTCGATTGAAGCTGATCTTGAGCATCACGTTCTCCTTTCGTGTTTTAAAGCTCTGAAAAGTTTCTGCCTTATCCCTAATAACCCATCAATACACAAACCAATCACTGAATAGCCATGCTCAGTCAATTTTCCGCGGATTTAATTTACCACTCGAAATCGCTTTTCTAAAAGCAGATGGGGTCATTCGGCGTGCCTTCACAAACGCTTTTGAAAACTGCGAATAACTGGTAAACCCTACTTTGATGGCAATGTCGCCAATTGCATCATTCGTATTTCGTAATAGTTCAATGGCTTGGTTAATCCGCAATTGCATGAGGTAACTCTTGGGTGAAACACCAAGATTTCGCATAAAGATCCGATACAGATACGTACGTTCAACTTTCACTCGCTCAGCAACATCATCTATTCGCAACGTACTATCTGCATACTCTCTTTTAAGAATTTCGACTGCCTCCAAAGCGTATTGCTGATTAGGCAAGACCCCTAGCCGTGTTTCCTGCTGGTAATCATCCACCAATGCGCTAACAATCTCATAGAACTTGCCCAATGCGCCATACAAGTGATCGCGGCTAAAATAATCGTAGGCTTCTGCAAATAAGTCGTCCATTTGATGAATATCCTGGTGCTGGTAAATAAAGTTGGTCTTGCCTAGCCCAGCGTCATTAAAGACAGCCGCGGCACCGGGTCCTCTGACGCCAATCCATCGATAACTCCACGGATTGCCAACTAATGGATAGTAATTGTTGTCCGTATGAGGCGGAATCAAAAAGCCTTGTCCTCGTGACAACTGATGAATTTCATTGTTAATAAAAAATAGTCCCTCACCTTGCAAAACAAAATGAAGTAAATAGTAATCAAGCTGTTCATATTGATACGGTGCTCGCGGATGAACATCTTCATAACCCACTTCAAATACCGAAAGCTCAGGACAAACAATGCGATCTGTTCTCAGCCACTTGTTTTCTTTAAACATAATTAGATCCCGTTTCTTTCTGTAGCGCTTACATACCTACAGCTTAACACGCAATCAAATTAAAAAGGTTCATTTTCCAAGGTTTCAAATTTACTTTCTAAAGCCACTTCCTTCAGCTACAAAAAAGCAGCCACGCGAGCCTCGTTGCTAGACTTGTCATGGCTGCTTCATCAAATATGACTAACTCAAGATTGAATGATAACGCCATTCAACCTTGAGTTTCTATTTATCCATGTATCAACAAGCCAAGTTGTCAGCCAACTCCGCTTAGCCACGCTGATCATGATGCGAAGCCAAATCAATTTGATCAAGCGGGATTAGTTTAGTCTTGTGCTTCACTTTGTAATAAACGAACAAAATGAGAAAAATTGGTATCGACATATATGAAATTAGTAGTTTACCCCATTGGAAATCAGCTAATGAACTCATGTCTTGTCCGACAATCACAATCAGACTCATCATAATCGCCAGAATAGGGCCAACTGGAAACCACTTAGCATGATATCGAAGCTCCTTCACCGAATGTCCTTGTTTAACGAAAGCACGCCGAAATCGTAAATGCGACACGGCAATACCCAACCAAGCTAAGAAACCGGTTAGTCCTGATGCGGCAACTAGTAGCTGATAAACACTCGGCCCCATAATGCTAGTCAAAAAGGTCAGCGCGCCAATCACCGTCGTCAAAAGCAGCGCCGCAACTGGGACGCCGCGGCCATTTGTTTTCTGAAAAATACGGGGTGCAAATCCAGAACTCCCCATGGCCCATAGCATGCGCGTTGATGCATACATGCCAGAGTTTGCCGATGAAAGCACCGAAGTCAAGATGACGGCATTCATCAGACTGGCTGCTCCGGCCATACCGATGCGATTAAACACTAGCGTAAATGGAGAAACGGCAACATTTTCGACCGAGCCGCTCAACAAGTTAGGATTAGTGTACGGAATAATCGCAGCAATGACGGCAATTGATAAGATGTAGAACAACAAGATCCGCCAAAAAACCTGTTTAATTGCTTTGGGAATACTCGTCTCCGGCGTCACGCTTTCTCCGGCTGTAATGCCAATCAATTCTGTTCCTTGAAAAGAAAAACCAGCGACAACAAACACCGACAATGTAGCAGGTAGCCCACCCACAAATGGTGCATCACCCAACGTATAGTTTTTCAACCCAATCGGCGTCGCTGTTTCACCCATGATACCGACAATGGTCAACAAACCAACGCCAAGAAAAACAATGACGGTAATCACCTTAACCAGCGACATCCAGTACTCCGTTTCGGCAAACGACTTAGCTGAAATCAAATTAATCACAAAGATAAGACTTAAAAAAGTCACCGAAATGAGCCACCCAGGTACGTTTGGCACCCAAAAGTGCATGACAATAGCGGTTGTCGAAACATCAACAGCCAATGTAATTGCCCAGTTAAGCCAGTAATTCCATCCCAAAGCAAAGCCAAGTGCTGGGTCAACGAAGCGACTGGCATATTCTGAAAACGAACCAGAAACCGGTGCATAGGTTGCCATCTCACCAAGACTTGTCATTAGGAAAAAGACCATTAGTCCGATGCCAATGTAAGCGGCAATAGCGCCACCAGGACCTGCAGTTGCGATGGCACTACCGCTTGCGACAAACAGGCCTGTGCTAATACTGCCACCAAGGGCGATCATAGACAAATGTCGTGTTTTTAAAACTCGTTTGACTTGTGTAGATGCTATTTGCGCCAATGTAGACTCCTTTTACGCACATAAACCACCTCCTATTCTGAGGTGGTCATGTACATTACGTATTCCAAACGTCAAGCGCAGTCTGCGGTGCTACGTGCGTGTCGGCTGATCGTTTATCACGCCCGAGTTTCCCGATCAGAGTTGTCTTTAATGAACAACTGGTTTAGCCTTTGCGAGTCGTTCTCGCTTTTCGTAACGATCCCAGTAAATCCAAGCAACCCCCATAAAGATAACAACTCCGAGAACGTTATATAGCAGCGTTCCAATTGGACTTGCTGTTCCTTTTGGTAAATGTCCCGCCAGTTCTTCAGCGATCAAGTGTGGATCCGGAACGGTTGACATGAAGAAGACAAAGAGGAAAACACATAAGAGGAAGATGCCTGCTGTCAACCCCATCGTCCGATTGCCGAAGCGGAAATCACGTGGCATATCATCTTTCTTCCAGCGTAAACCAATATATGCAATTAGCAGAAATAGAACTGGCAGTAAAGAAGTTGCCGCGGTCATGTTGATCAGTGTCTCTAAGAAACTATCGAGATTACCAATCCCTAGTGCTGGCACAATCATGAGTAAAGTCACAACCACACCCTGAACCAGAAGGGCATTTGTTGGATTGCCTTCATCATTGGTCTTAACCAACCATTTACCAAAGACACCTTCAGGAATTTCTGAGAAGAAGACTTTAACCGGCGCGGCTGTCCACAATGCCAACGAGCCTAAACTACCCACAAAGAGAATCAAGCCTACAAGTCGGACCATCACGTTACCAGGAATATTGAAATGCGTTCCTAGGATTTTGAAAATATCAAAGATCCCGTTTGAGAAGTTGCCCGCCAAAACTGACTTAGGAACCACAAACCCAACAGCAATAGCACCGAGAACATACATCAGGCCAACGACAAGGGTGGAAATAATCATGGTACGCACAAATGTCTTATTGCCACCCTTCGTATCCTTAATGTAGACGCCAATACTTTCGCCACCACCAACAGCTTGTAATATCCACGCCATTGTCATGAAGAATGTCCAGTTAAAGGTGGGTGTGATTGCCTTCATGCTAAAATCTTGTGCTGGTTTTTCACCCATCCCCATCACAACGATAAAGGCAAGGACAACGAAGATAACCCCCATTAAGAGTCGCGCAGTACCGGCAAAATTCGTCACAGTTGAGATCCAAGAGACCCCTTTGATGCAGACCCAGGTCGCCAACCAAAATAACACGATCGAGAGAACCGAGATAATCTTGGTACCCATCGCGCCACCAAACACATTATGGCCGAGCAAAGCATACGAACCATAAATTAATGTGTTTGGTAACAATGAAACAAAGAAGAACAAGTTAACGAAAAAGTATGACCAAGCGCCCAGAAAGGCAAACTTACTTCCCAACACACTTTCCAGCCAGCTATGAACTCCTGATTCTTTGTCGGAGTTAGCCGATGCAAACTCAGCAATCATTAAAATAAACGGCAAAAAGTAAAAGAGACTCCCGAAGATGTAGCCCGGAATCGTTGCCAATCCAATTTGAATACTATTGTTGACGATACTCGGAAAAGCAAACACCGCCGAGAATGTCATTAACATCAATGCGGCCGACCCCAGTCGTTGTCGCGATTTATCCTCTGACATCGTAGAACACTTCCTTCCTTGAAACTCCTCCACTAGTTGATCTTGAAGTTAAACCCGAGTTCAAAATCATCAAACTTGCAGCGATGACGCTTTAATTGATTTTGGCCGCACGAGTTCGTGCCAAGCCCGTTTTGCCGGAAATCAAGATATAAATTGAGCTCATCTGATTTCTTCAAATCAATGGTGTGTTTTGCAGCCTCCAAAGTTTCGTCCGCATAGTTTGACACACTGAAGTTCAATGGCTTCATCATCGTCAAGGTTAATTGATCCTGACCGTTCATCAGTGCTAATCGATCAGTGTCCATATGATTACCGTTTTCCTGCGGTTTCACATAATTGACAAAGAGGTCATCAACCTGACTCGTAAAATGACTGTAGTAGGCAGCTTGATGAGAGTCACTATAGTTTTCAGTTGGTCCCAGTCCGTCATAGGCAACTTGCTGGAAATCTTTTGGCAACGTCATCTTTACTCCGATTCGCGGTAGCATCTCTGGTGCCATGTCACGTTTGCCACTTGCCTTACCAATCACATCAAGATCAAAGCTTCCATCCTGATGTAATGTATAGCGTTGTGTGATTTGGTAATACCAGCCACTATTGGTCGTGCCCACTTGCTTGACTAGATTAACGACATAATCGCCGTTAGTTTGCGGCTGTAGTTGGACTTCACGGGTACTTTCATGCCATAGATTGAGGAAATACTTGTTGTAATAGTCATCTAACAAATACATGTCGTTGTCGATAGGGGCGCGCCAGAAGTTCATCTTGATACCATCATGAATCAGGACACGACCATCATGTGTCAATGTGAAGGTACCTTTAATCTTGTCAAACCGGTATGCATTCGCACCGTCTTTGATTTCAATTGTCGTTCTATTTTCAGTTGCTTGTAGCGCCACGATTGTCTGATGATTCAATTGGCGTTTTGGCCGCTGCAAGGTCATGACAGATTGAGACAGTACTGTTCCAGCATTTGCCCAGGCAGTCTTGTCTTTGAGATACGTAACCAAATGAAGGTTATATATGACACTAGGGTCAAACACCGGCAAATCGAGATTAAGTTTCACGGTCTGTTGGTGACCCGGCAAAATAGTTGGGATATCAAGTTTGCCCTCAGCAATCACTTGACCATTTGCTTCAAGTTCATAACCAAAATCAAAGTAATCAGAATTTAGAAAGTCCAGTCGATTAATCACCGTAACCGTTTGCGTTGGCAGATCACGAACAAGGATCTGGAACGGTTCAAACGTCTTCTTGACCTCGGTTAAAGCCGTAGACGGATTGCCATCTGGGCGGATCAACCCATCTATACAAAAGTTTCCGTTATTGGGCTGATCGCCAAAGTCACCACCATAACGATAGTAGGTTTGACCATCCTTTTGCGATGCTACCCCTTGATCAAACCATTCCCAGATGAATCCACCTTGCAGTTGTTCATGTCCGTAAAAGAGATCCTGGTATTCCTTCAAGTTGCCAGGCCCATTGCCCATAGAGTGTGCATATTCGCATAAGATATGGGGCTTCTGCGTCTTACGTAATACATCTGCCATTGTCATCTTAGTATCGTGTTCCAACCACGTGTACATTGTTGAATAAACGTCGCTGACTTCAGCATCAAAATCACCTTCGTAATGGACGAGTCGCGTTGGATCCTCTCGCTTACAATATGCAGCCATCGCCCGAAAATTATCGCCAAAGTCTGATTCATTGCCTAACGACCACATGATAATGGAAGGATGATTCTTATCGCGTTGCAAAGTCCGCCGCATCCGATCTACATATGCAGTCTTCCAGCGTGGATCATCGGTAATCCAATCATAGCGTTCAGTCAACTCAAAGCCGTGACATTCCAAATCTGTTTCATCAATGACATACATACCAAGTTCATCGCACAGGTCGTAGAAATACGGTGCTTTAGGGTAGTGAGACGTTCGAATCGCATTGATATTGTTTTGTTTCATCAGGCTGATGGTCTTAACAAAATCATTCCGCGTCATCACTCGGCCCTTGGTAGCGCTGTAATCATGCATGTTGACGCCTTTAAACTTGATTGCTTTGCCATTGACCAAGAACGTCTTGCCATTCAACTCAATTTGGCGGAACCCGACCCGCTGACGAACCACTTCAAGCGGCTCATTATCTTGCAACACTGTCATCGTTAAATCATAAAGATTAGGCGCTTCAGCAGACCACGCCTGAATGTCGTCCAGCGTGACATCCAAAGAAGCATCGGCAGAAAGAACTTGGTCAATCAATTTAGCTCCATCTTTAGCTAATTCATAATGGATCTTTAACGGCTCAGTGCCGGACACTGTCGGTGTGACGACTAGTTCACCAGCACGATAATCCTTCAATAAATAGGTTCGTACCTGCACATCATATAACCCGTTTTGTGGTCGCGAATACAAACTCACATCACGGAACAAGCCGCTTAACCACCACATATCCTGGTCTTCAAGATACGTACCATCAGACCATTGAACCACTTCAACGGCAATTGTATTAACACCTTGTTTTAATGCCTGCGTGACATCAAACTCACTTGGCAAACGGGCACCTTTGCTATAGCCGATGAACTCACCGTTAAGGTACAACTTAAAAGCCGAATCTGCCCCATCGAAGCCAATGATGTATTGTTCGTTATCAACTACCTCATCCACCGTAAAGGTTCGCCGATACAACCCAGTTGGATTTTCACTCGGTACAAAGGGCGGATTAATTGGGAAGTTATACCACAGATCAGAATAATGCATCTTGCCATAACCTTGCAGCTGCCAATTGCTAGGTACAGGAATTTGATCCCAATCCTGATCATCAAAGTCGCTGTTCATGAAATTTTCCGGCGCATATTCCGGCGCATCCAAGAACTTAAACTGCCAAGTCCCATTTAATAACTGATAATTCCGCGGCTGACTATCCTCGCCTGGGAAGAATGTCTGAAAATGGCTACGAGGAACCATCCGATTGATATCGGTTAGTTCAGGTTGTTCCCACAATTTTGCTGTTGTCATGTTGCTCCTCCTAATAAATACGTTTTGCTTGCAAGTACCGGTTAACTCGCTATTTTTGTTTGCGCTTTCATAATACGGGCAACCCAGCTCTTAAAGGTAACGCTTTGTTGCTAAAAAATGTCGTTATGTTGCTTTTTGTGGTTATTCATTCAGTTGAAAAATCACCTAGAGTTTGCACTCGTATCCACAATTCATTGTTAAATTGGCATTTATCACTGATATTTCTTTGAGATAATTCCAACAACATTTGTACATAAAAAAACGATGACATCAAAGACAGCCATCGTTTTTTCTTGGTAAATTAACCTGATTGCTTTCTGCAGGCGTTCGTGACATTCTGGAAACTTTAATGGGAAAGGCCAGATCATCAACCTGCGACTAAATCGGCAAAATATTGTTGAATCGTCTCTGCAATCTCCTTTCGATAAGGCAGTTTCATCGTGGCTTCGCTTGCACTCAAGTAAATATCACGAAATACCCGTTCCGGTGCAAAGTGATAGCCGACCGTCCCTGAAACATCCGTGCCAGCCCATGAATACCGCGGCATGAAACAAATACCTTGACCTGTGCGAACAAGGCCAAGAATCGTTTGCCGATCGCCAGTCACAAAACTAGGACGAACCGTTACCCCTGCTTGGTGCAGCATAGAAGTCATCTGTTCACGTAACGGGTTCGCTTCCGTCAAGATTAACGGCCACTTGACTAACTCTTCTGGGCGCACCTCTTTGTTGTTTGCATTGTCATACGTCTTGGGAAACCGCACTAAGATTTCTTCTTTTAAGAGATGAAAATTACGATTATTAAAAATTGGCTTCGTTGTAAATTCAAAATCGTAGTGACTTAAACGATCCTGTTCAAAACCATTTTGCATGAGGTGAATCTTGACCGTTGGCAGTTTTGCATCAAGTTTTCCGAGCAGGCCAGGTAAAACGGCGGTCGAACTTTCAAACCGCAGCGTCACTTGATTTGAATTGATTTCGCTAAATCGGTGTAGGTCTCTTACGGCATGATTCACCTCATTCAAACCAGCTCGAACCTGAACAGCAAAACGACGACCGGCATCGTTGAGTGCTAGTGAATGCCCGTTACGGGTGAACAATGGCACACCGAGCTCGGCTTCTAATTCATGAATACTGCGGCTTAGGCTGGGTTGACTCACATTTAGCGTTCGTGCCGACCTTGAGATGTTCTGCGTGACGGCGACATTGAGAAAATAATTAAGTTGCAGTAATCGCATATTACCGACCTCCTATATCAAAACTGTTATGGTGTATGACTAATATTGTATTTCCTTTTTAAATGAGAATGCAATAAGATGACGTCATTAAGTTCTTATTTAGGAGGCGACCGACATGCAACTTATCACTTCGCCAGTTAACGCGCTACAAGAATTAATTGCTTGTCGTAGTGTCAGTACTAACGATGAAGGTCAACATGCAGCTAGACAAAAGATTGTAAACATATTAGAAAAAAACATTGGTGCAAAAGTAACCTTGATTCCCACCGCTGGTAAACCGGCCATCTTTGCAACAGTTGCTGGAGAACGGCCAGAAGCATTACTCTTTTACGGCCATTATGACGTCATGACGCCTGGTGATTTAGCTGCATGGAAGAGTGATCCTTTCATTTTAACCAAACGGGACAATCGCTTCTTTGGCCGCGGAACCGGAGACAACAAGGGCCAACTTATCGCAACACTAACCGGCATCAGTAACTTTCTTGCCAAACAGCCCAGGTTACCTTACACCATTCAGTTCTTGATTGAAGGCGAGGAAGAGCAAGGCAGCGTTAATTTGCCGGAACTTGTCCGTAATCAAAAAAATAAGCTACTGCGGAACGTCAAAAAGGTCTTTGTTACAGATGGCTCAATGAATGCCAGTGGTGCTCATGTTTTGCGTCTAGGGAATCGCGGACTGTTCGGTTTGCGATTGACTTCAACGACCGCGACGCACGCGAATCATTCTGGTAACGCAGGTAATGTGATCACCAACCCAGTCAATGTGCTCCATGAAGCATTAAATCAACTATATGATTTCGCGCATCAACAGGTGTTAATTCCAGGATTTTACGAGGGCGTCAACGCACCTACCGACCAAGAGCTTTCGTGGATAGACGCTTTACCATTCGACCCCGAGAAGATTACCAACGTTTTTGATAGTCAACTGACCACTACTGATAAACAAACCTATTATCGAAAATTGATGTATGAACCAACCTTCAATATTAACGGCATGGCCGCTGGCAACACGGGAACAGATGTCAAGACAGTCATTCCTGGTTCAGCCTTTGTCAGCATTGATATGCGCCTCGTCGGAACCCAAAGTATTCCCGTTATCCAAGCAGGCATCGAAAAGATTTTGACTCCTTTTTTGAAAACAGGAAAACTGACATATGCCATCACCGGCAAAGTTCCGCCAACCGTTGTCCACCCAAGTAACGTTGACTTAACAAACTTCAAGGACGCGGCCCAGGCCTCACAGGTCAGACTTGTCATTGAACCGGTGATGCCCGGAACCGATCCCAATTATGTGTGGACAGATATTCTTCGAGTACCAGTATTCACCGTTCCACTGGCAAATTTTGATCAAAACAACCACGCAGCTAACGAGAATATTACCGAGGAGGCTTTTTTCAGTAGTATTCACTTCATTGAGTCACTAATTACCACTTACGAGAAAAGAGGAAACTGAATGGAATATACGCAATCAGCAGTAAAGACGCATCGTGGAACCATCACCTTCATCATGGTCTATATCGGCTATATTATTTGTTTCATCGACCGTTCCGCTATCAGTATTGCGCTATCTTACATTGGTCAAGATCTTCACTTAAGTACAGCAACCCTCGGCGTTGTCGCTAGTGCCTTCTTCTTCTCATATGCATTCATGCAGATTCCAGGAGGTTGGTTGACTGATAAATTCGGCACTTATCGCACCATTATCGTTGCAATCACCATGTGGTCCCTCTTCACCATCCTAACTGGCTTTGCATGGTCATTAGCTTCCCTGATTATCATTCGGATACTTTTTGGCATAGGCGAAGGTACCTATCCTTCTGCCAGTCTTAAACAGATTAGCGAAACCCTGCCCTACAACAAAAGAGCCTCTGCCACTTCAGCCACAATTTCATCGAATTATGTTGGTGCAGCGATTGCGCCTGTTGTGATCGCCCCGGTCATTGCATATGCTGGCTGGCGTACTGCTTTCCACCTAATGGGCTTACTCGGTATCGTCTTCATCGTTGTTTATGCCATCATTCTGCGTCCAAGAAAGCAAGCGAGGTTACAAGCATCAGGCCACGTGACACAAAAACGCGTCCCATGGAAAACCGTTTTAACCAATGGTATATTATGGCAATTCTTCCTGATCGTCTTTGGCCTCAGCTCCGTGACAAAGGGGCTTGATTCCTGGATGCCGACTTACTTATTGGCCGCACGTCATATTAATTTAGCTGGTATTTCGTGGCTCGTACCCTTACCGTCCTTAGCTGCAGGTGCCGGCTCATTGATTTCGGGATACGTCATGGCGCGGTTTTTCAAAGGTAAAGAGAAATTATTTATTGGCGTTGCAAGCTTGCTGGCAACCGGATTGATGTTCGGCATGTACAAATCTACTGCATTGCCGGCAGTCATTATCTTTGAAATCTTAACCTATTTCTGCAAATCCATTGCTTTCGCCGGTACTTTTGCACTATTTGCAGAACTTGTCAGTAAAAAGGCTTACGGCTCCAGTGTGGGCATCGTTAACTTTGGCGGCCAACTATCCGGTTTTCTTGCCCCCATCATCATCGGTATTTTGGTCCAAGTTTCCGGCGGCTCATACGCTGCAGCATTTTTGTTCTTAGTCTTTACAGCAGGTGTTGCCTTCATTGCAGCACTAACGCTCAATCCGGCAAAGTTAAGCAAGATGCGCGCAAAAGCTGTCGCTGCACCCGAGGAGGATTAACCTTATGAAAATTATTTCTGCCACGTTACGTCAAGTTGACATTCCATTACGCCATCCTTTTGAAACCAGTTTTACACGAATGACGGCCAAAAAGACGATGATTCTTGAACTGACTGATGAAAGCGGCACAAAAGGCTACGGTGAAGTTTCCGCTTTCGATATTCCATTTTATAATGAGGAATTTCGCGCCGGTGCCTGGGAACTACTCCTTAATATCATGCTGCCAATGATTCTTAACGTTGATATTCCCCATCCAGACGATATGTATCCACTGGTAGCAGGAATTCGCCGCAACAACATGTCTAAATCAGCCATCAATTGCGCACTTTGGGATATTTTTGCCAAGCAAGCTAATCTGCCGCTCGCTACTGCACTTGGTGGTGACAAGCAAAAAGTCGAAACCGGCGTCTCAATTGGCGTTCAAGCCTCACCGCAAGCACTCGTTAAAGTTGTGAATGGCTACATTGAACAAGGATACCGCCGCATTAAATGCAAAATAAAGCCAGGTAAAGATTACGACTATCTCGCAGCTGTGCGTAAGGCATTCCCAAACGTCATGTTGATGGGCGATGCCAACTCCGCATATCGCCGAGCAGATTTCGCCGCGCTTAAACGCCTCGACGATCTCAACCTTATTATGATTGAACAACCACTTGAACCCGGCGACTTACTTGACCATGCTGACCTACAAAAGCTGATTAAAACCCCTGTCTGCCTTGACGAGAGTGTGACGAGCTTAGATGACACCCGCAAAATGATTCGCTTGGGCAGCGGCAAAATCATCAACATCAAAGTAGCCCGGGTTGGCGGCTTAACGGTTGCAAAACAAATCCAAGCATTGGCCGCTCAAAACGGAATTAAATGTTGGTGCGGCGGCATGTTAGATTCTGGTGTTGCCCGTGCGGAAAATGTTGCAATCGCCACATTACCTGGCTATACTTTGCCAAACGATATTGCAGCCTCGACACGTTACTATGACCGAGATATTATCACACCACTGATCACACTTAACGGTACCTATGTGAATGTTCCAACGAAACCCGGCATGGGTGTTGCAATTGATCAAGAGAATTTGAATGACTTCACCATTGCTACTAAGACTTTAACGGCAAAGGCTACCGCGCATGTGTAGACTTGTCGTTCGGGTTACTGTGTGTACGTGATTAGTTAAATTCCAGAGCCTGTATATGTTCATCTGCACATACAGGCTCCGGAATTATCTTGAGAAAAAGACGAATAAAAAGTCGCGGCATCCTCCACTGGTATGCTGCGGCTTTTAGTTGCATCGTTCTGTGTGCCACTATTAAGTTGGTACTACATTCGGCCGTTGTGTGTTCACGCGCAACGACCTTTTTATTGTATTGCGTATCGTTTTTTCTGAGATTGCCAGCCGTTTGCATTTGGATCAAGAAGTAAAATGCAGGCATCCCCGCGCCAAATAACGCGATGACTGCCTGCACTATTACCTGATTCAGTTAAAAAGTTAGCCTTTAAACGGATTAAAAAACCGCCCGCCATTAACCCGAAACAGCACCAATCCAACCACAATAATCGCCACAACGCCGCCCAGCACCAACCAATCCGGTGTTCTTAGCGGCTGATCCATGTACCATGTCCGACGCTTACCAGTACCAAAGCGCCGCAGTTCCATGGCCTGGCTGATTTGATCGATGCGATCCAGGCTTGTTAAGATCAGCGGCATGAGAATCTGCCCCATCCCTTTCAACCGTTGGAACAGCTTGGCTTTGCGCGATAATTCATAGCCGCGCGCTTGTTGGGCTAGGCTGATTTGGCGGAAGTTGGCTTGGACATCGGGAATGTACCGCAACGCCAAGGCCACCGAGTAGCTGATACGATACGACACATGTAACTTATTGAGACTCGCCGCAAACTCGCTGGGATTAGTGGTGATTAAGAAGATCAAGGCCAGCGGGACAGTTACGATGTATTTTAAAGCGAGATTCAGTTCATAAAATAGCTGTTCCTGAGTTAGGGTCAGGTAGCCGGCATGGATCAAAACATGTTTGCTTCCATAGAGCCCCACCCCGTATTGCGGCGAGAAGACATAAACCAGTAATAGGTTCACGACCGCAAAAATGGTAATAATTTTGATAACCAAGCTAATTTGGTGCCAGTGAATTTTTGCTTGTAAGAATAAAATAATCGATGCCAGCATGACTGCGCAAACGAAGCGTGTGTCGTAACTGGCCATGACAATAACCGAAATGCCAAGGAACGCCAACATTTTAGTTGCTCCGGTCAAACGGTGCAGCCACGTGTCTTGGGGGTCGTATCCAAAAAGAGAATTCATTGGCGCACCCTCCGTTCCTGATTGATCACTGCTTGGGTAAACGCCAATGGGTCAAGATTTAAGCGTTTGGCTAAGCGGTATAGGCTGGGTTGAGCCAGCGAGGCGTGTTGAATCACGTCCGGGTTGGTCAACACCGCAGCCGGCGTGGCATCCATCAAGACACCACCATCGCCGAGTACAATCGCCCGCTGCGCATATTCCAACATCAGGTGCATATCATGGGTAATCAGCATCATCGTAATGCCTTGGTCATTCAACTTGGTCAAGAAACGCATCATATCGGTAAAATGCCGCCAATCCTGACCGGCAGTCGGTTCATCAAGAATCATCAATGCCGGCTCTAGTACCAAAATTGCTGCAATCGTCACCCGCTTCTTTTGACCGTAACTCAACGCGTTAATTGGCCAGGAACGGAATGGATACAAGCCGCAAACTTTAAGCGCCGATAGCACAGCCGATTTGACGCGGTCTTCATCCCAGCCACGCAATCGCGGTCCCAGTGCAACTTCATCAAAAATCAAATGCTTGCTAATCATCTGGTTCGGATCCTGCAGAATATAGCCAATCTTATCTGCCCGCTCTTTAACCGACCATGTGGCCAAATCCTCGCCATCCAGCGTAATCTGGCCAGCATTCGGATTCAGAAACCCCGCGATCAAATGGCTCAAGGTAGACTTGCCAACACCATTGCGTCCCACCAACGCCACCATCTCACCATAATGCAGCGTTAAGTTCAAATCGGTGAAAATCTGGCGGCCTTTTGGATACGCAAATTGTAAGCCGGCAACCGTCAACAGCGGTGTTTGCGGCTGATCGGCGACCGTTTTCGGTGCCTTGGTGGTAAAGGCTGCAAGTTTGGCGCTTAAATTCGGGGCGTCAAACGTTTCAAGGTTTGCCAAGCGCGTTGCCTGCTTCAAATCAATACCTGCAAACTCGGCTGCTTCAAGATACAACGGCTCGCGTAGTCCGATTTTTTGGAGCAACTGACCGCGCAACAATGCTTCCGGGGTGTCGTCAGCGAGAATGCGACCATCTGCCATCACCACCACGCGATCAACCGGCCGCCGCAACACGTCTTCCAATCGATGCTCGATGATAACCTCTGTGACATGATAGGTTTGATGCAGTTCATCAATTAACGCCACTGATGCTTCACCGGTTGCCGGATCCAGGCTCGCCAACGGTTCATCAAACAGCAAAATGTCGCCTTCATCAATTAAGACGCCGGCCATTGCCACCCGCTGCTTTTGCCCGCCAGAAAGTGATTGCGGTGCCTGCGCCAACAAATCACCAATTTTTAAACGTTCGGCCCATTTTTTAACCCGCGTGTGCATCTCACTCGGAGCCACGGCACTATTTTCCAATGCAAAGGCAATATCTTCGCCGGCTGTCAACGCGACAAATTGGGCATCCGGGTCCTGCAACACCGTTCCGACATTCAGCGACAACGCAGCCAGACTCTGATCCTGCACAACATTTCCGTTCACCTTCACCGTCCCGCTTAATTTCCCGGGAAATGCATGTGGAATCAGCCCGTTAATCAGGTTGCCTAGTGTGGATTTGCCTGACCCGGATGGCCCGATAATCAAGACTTTTTCGCCCGGCTGAATTGTCAGGTTAATATCGTGTAAGGTCGGTTCAGCCTGACTGTCATATTGAAATGTCACATGATCAAGTTGAATTGCTGGTGCCGCCATATTAAGACTCTTTCTTCAAACTGCCAGAACGTGTCCGCGTTGCTGCATACGCCACCAACAAAATCGTCCCAATCACACCTGTTGCGATACTATTGGAAATTGCCGAAACAATCCCCTGAACATAAACCTTATTAGCCGGTTCGCTATAAATGATAATATCCAGCGTCGGTGCAATCAGACTCCAGCTAACCACATTCGTAATCACCTGCAAAATGTTAAAAGCCACAATCTTTTTCGCGCCAAAATTACCGGCTTCAACGTTAAACCGCCGCCAAAATAGTCCAATCACAAAACCAACCAAACCGGTAGTGAAAACCCATGTCCACCAAGGCTGACCGTACTGAGTAAAGTCATTCAGTGCATGGCCGAGAAAACCGATAAAGAAGCCGGCAATCGGGCCAAACAGCGTTGCAATAAAGCCCAAGAAACCATAAGAAATATCAATATTCGTGTTAGCAATCCCGGTTGGAATAACGGCAAAACGCTTCAAAATAAATAAAATTGCAGTACCAATCCCGATTGCAACAACCGTTCGGACACTCAAAACTTTGTGATCTCGCATAAAAATCCTCCTCGTATCATTCGTGCCACAACGTCACCGAATGATTAGCTGACGCAACATTTTCATAATGAATTCATTATACCTAAAGCCGCTTAACAGTGATATGCCAATCAACACCAGTACCAATATGATACAACTTCGAAAATGAATCCTGATTAATCGCCACACCAAGGTTCAGCAATGAATTCACATACACCAGCGGCTCGCCAACTCGCACCGCCGCAAACATCCGCGTAAATGGCATCTGGTTTTGATACCGCATCTGATCATGATAATAAATCGACACCTGCACCAACTCGCCCGGCGCCACGCCAAGCTTCTTAAACGCATCCAGCGGAATATTCGTCCACAACGAACCAAACCGAATATCCAAAATATCGATCGTCCCAGCAATTTGGCCTTCCTGCTGCGTCACTTCGCCCAACGGCAACATTACAATCTGATCAGCAGCAAGCGGTGTCCCTAGATCCTCAAACGTAATCTGGCCACTCGCCAACTTTGCGCCATTATACGCATAAATATCCCGGCCATGGAATGTGTGACTCTCCTGACTACCAGGCAACGCATGCGCCGCCTCATCAATCACACTCACCCGCTTCAAACCAACAAACTTCGCCAAATGCGTCAACGTCCCATTATCCGGTGTAATCACAAAATGATGGTCCGCCGTCTCCGCAATAATACTCCGTCGATCACTGCCAACTCCCGGATCAACCACCGAAACAAAAACCGTACCCGCCGGCCAATACTTCGTCGTCTGATACAACCGATAAGACGCCGCAAAAATGTCATACGGTGGAATCTCGTGCGTCAAATCATGAATCGACAGCGTATCATCAACACCATAAGCCACCCCATACATCGCCGCAACGGCACCATCCACCAATCCGAAATCTGTCTGCAACACTAACTTCGCCATCTACTCGCCTCCTGTTTTCTCAGCAGCATCCTATGACCAATCGTTCGTTGGCAGATGCTGCTGTGTTTCGTTCAGTTTTGGTGCTTGTTTGTGAGTTCTGTGGAAACTGAATGTAATCAGAGTTTAGCTGAGAAATGTTCGGGTGTAAAGGTTGGAAGTACAATTCATTTCACAATCCAGAGCTTCGTACCGTTCTTTTCATGACCAGCCAGTTAAAAGTACCCGCACGAATGACTTTATTCGACAATAATTATCCACGTTTTCATCGAGACAAATAAAAATAGCAAATGGCGATCTCACAAGACCATCATTTGCTACTAACTTAAAACTAAGCGTCTAAATCCGTTCCATCGATTATGCGATGCAAGAAGCTCTTCCCATTTTCTGGAAACTGAACATCAAAATAATCTGATCCGGTTGCTCCAACATCAGAAAGCGTTGAGCGCTCCCCGACATATTTATTGTGGGTTCCTTCTTTGTAAATTAACAGCGGAGTTCGTTCCCGCGTATGCAGACTAAACCCAATTGTTGGATCATCACCATGATCCGCCATGACTATTAAGATATCGTCACCCGTATATAGCGGTAAAACATCAGTTAACCGTTTGTCAGCCGTCTCAAGTACTTCAGCGTATCGAACAGGATCTTCAGCGTGACCTGCCAAATCGGTTTCTTGGATGTTCATAAACAAAAGGCCATCTTTCATATCCTTCGACTGCTCAACAAACTTATCAAAAAGATAGTTCGTATCAACACCTGGGAACTTCCGCGTTGTATTAACATTAATGATATCTGCTGTCTTACCAACCAAAGCAACATCAATACCATTTGCGTGCAAAATTGATGGCAGCTGTACCTTAGGATTAATACCATAACCTAAGTGAATAACATGGTAATCGGTGTTGTAGACGCCGGATTCTGGCGCTGAAACACCGACATACTTCTCGTGTTCAATTTTCCGAGCTGCCAAAATGTTCTTCAAATCAACGCCTCGTCCACCAAAAGCAATGACCCGCGAGACTTTAACCACACTACGAACTGATTCTCCCAAACGTGTAATTTCGTCAAATGGCATCTCATCAAGTGCCGCAGTTACGTTATAAACTTGTCCAGGATCTGCTTCAAGATTATCACCAATTGTCGCGCAATGATTAACGACCAATAACTGGTACCCGGGATCACCGTAACGCTCGACATCGAATCCATCTTTCTTAACCTGTGCTTCAACTGTGTCAATCACTTCATTGAACGGTTGAAGCAGTGGCATCTTAGGCTTTGTACCCATAATTTCTTGGTGTGCAAGATAAGAATCAGCGCCATGGTGCATCAGTAAGGAAGTCCCCCAGTTAGCTGTAGGAGAAAACTTGTGATCACCACGTTCCTGACCAATGGCATTCATTAATCCAAGTGTCTCTAGATTAGGAATTTTAATCTGTGGTACTGCTTTTATAATGTTCAAAGCAGTATTTGAACCGATGTCATCCGGTCGAACTTGAGGAACATCGTCCATAGCGCCAACGCCAAAACTATCTAAAACAATAACACCAAATTTTCCCATGTCACTGCATCCTTTCTGGTAATTTTTTCCCTTGGCTGTCAAACAACCCGACCAACTCTGGCGATTTACCAGCTGTGTGTAATCCTCGAACCAGTGCTACAGTACTTCTTGTGACAAAAATCTGTGTCCGAAACGCCATTATTACAGGCAAGCCTGACCTAAACTGCCGGTCCAACTCTAAATAATAATCAATACTCGAGTTTTCAAGAGGTAAAACATGGGCATGTGCATACTGATTACCATCCTGAACTAAGGCATTTTTTAGATGACCACGCCGATACAATCCGCCACCAAAGATATAACTATGCGGTCCAAACGTATGAGAAACTTCGCTCACATAACAGTATGCTGGTTTTTCTGGTTGCGCCTTAACCGCATGCAAAGGTGTTGTTCCTGTTAATGCATGCCCAGGCTCACCTTCATTCCCTCCCAATTGTCTAATTAACGGCAGTGAAGTTGTCGATGTTGCAGACGGTAAACTTACAACAGTCGTGCTTAGATTGTGGTTCTCAAAAATCTTTTTAGCTTTCTTAACTGTCCTGACATTTGGTGTCGCAGTGAAATCTTTCTTTGATTCACTGTATAGAATTGCAGGGAATGTAGTAACACCTGAAATTTCAATGTTTGTAAGTGCCTTGATCTGTTCCAGTTGTTGATCTAATTGTGATAATGTAAAACCGCCTGTCTGTCCTGGATAAATATCATCACCATTACCCACAACCTTCAAAAGTACTTTTTGTCTTATACCTACTGCTTTTGCAGCTTCATTCAACGCCAGGACATTCTCAAGCGAATACATAGTTACATATCGTGTTCCATATCTCAGAAGCCGTGTTAGAAAATGCTTGGGTGGTTGGACCAAGTGCCCTACATTTCCTATAGCTAATCCATTTTCCATAAAAGTCTCGGCTTCTCGAAAATCAACCACAACTGCTTCTGGAATACCAGCCTTCACAACTTCTTTTGCAATCAACGGGTTTCGGCCAACCTGCTTTGTCATATAAAGCAACTCAACGTGATTTTCTTTAGCCTCAGCAACAATGTGTTCGGTATTTTGAAAGATCATGTCTAAGTCAATCACATACGTATCCGGAAGAATTCTACCTGTGTTATGCAATTCAAACGCATACCGAATCAATTCGGGATTTTGTTTTTCCAACTGCTTTAAGAACATGATTCCATCACCTTCTCTACGCTTAGCTTTAAAATTCTAATGACGGTATCTGCTCCACAACGATATGGATTTATCCGAATTGTCGTTGTCAGAAGAGTGGGATCGAATCTCTTAAACGTACCCGATACACGATAAAACATTGGCACAATTTCATACTTTGACTCAGCCCCCACAGGATTTGGCGCTGCACCAAATTCTTCCGTATACTTCAAAACGTCCTCAGCAATTGGTTTGTCAAACTCCACTAACAAGACTTTTGACTGAGCATTCGCCACGTATGCCTTTAAGATTCCAGGAACCTCGTCAGCATTCAGTCGATTAACTAGCTCAGTCACAACCTTGGCTTGAATAGCCAACTCAACAGGTGCATAAGTTAACCCACGCAAAACATCAATTGCCTCGTGTCCTTGTACTTGTGAACCACCCGAATAATTTTCAGACCGCAATTTCTCTATCGCGGATTTTTTGCCAACAATACAGCCAATCCCTTCAGGTCCTAACAATTTGAATGTTGAAAAACAGCTTAAATTAGCACCAAGTTCGACACCAATCTTTCGGACTTTCATAACAGCGTAATTATCGTCCGTAATGATTGGCACAGAAGGATATCTCTCCTTAAAGAACGCCAAGACTTTCCCCATATCATACGAATCATCAGGTTTTTGTCGTGTGTATTGAACAAGAATGCCATCTGGTTTCTCAGGTAAGTCCTGATTGCTTAAATCATTGAAATCAACCCGAATAGTTTTCAGCCCCATCATGTCAATTGACGTTTGCGTGGTTGGATACACTGGAGCATCGTGAATTAATAAAGTTTGACCAGTTTTCAGATAACTGTGCAACGCCATGCGAATTGCGGCCGTTCCTGCGCCTCGGACTAGCATTGCAGCTTCCGCGTGGAAATAAGCAGCAAGAACCTTTTCTACTTTTTCTGTATACCGAGGTCGATTAAGGCCACGCACAACACCCAAGTCACCGCGCATTAGAATTTCGGAACCCTTGAATTGTCGTGTGATTTCATCCACCAAGCTAAATTGCTTTTGTAACGCTTCTTCGTAACCTATGCTTTCCAAGGGATAAGTTTTAAACTTAGGCATTGATATCACCGTAGATTCTCTGTGGATTTTCCTCTAACATTTTGTTGATAAAGGCTTCAGAAATACCTGCTCTTTTCAACTGTGGAATAAACGAATCCAGTAAATAGGCATATCCATTTCCGCCATTTACTTTCAAATGAGACTTGCGTGTAATGTCCATAGACAAAACGACTTGGTCGGTAAATCCTGCCTTCTCAATTTTCTTTAACATCTCAACTCGTGTTGCATCAGGCATATAATTATTCTTTCCAATAGTGTCAAACTCAACGTTAACACCCGTCTTTAGCATTTCTAAGACATAATCGGCACTACCCGTCAGATCAACATGTCCGATAACAATATGGCTCAGATCTGCTTGATGTCTTTTAAAGAAAGCTACTTGTTCATGCCCCAAGGTTCCAATTGAGGTATGTGTGCTGATCGGACAACCCGTTTCTTTTTGGGCGATAACTGCAGCTTGGAAAACCTTTTCCTCGGCCGCTGTCCATTGACCCTTTGACGTTGCAATTTCACCAATCACACCAGCCTTAACATCAGTGCCTTTTATACCGACCTCAATGTCTTTGATCATTTGCTCGGCTAACTGACTAATAGATAATCGAAAAACTTCAATTGGCAAAAAAGCATCCTGATAGAAACCGGTACATTGCACAATGTTGACGCCAGATTCTTTTGCTACTTTATTGGCATACGGTATATTTCGACCCATACCCTTATTTGTCATACTAATAACATTGCGTACGCCTTTTTGATAAAGATCTTTGAATTCCGCAATCACTTGATCAATGGTATCTAGATGACAATCCTCATTTTGCTTGACTTCAGACAAGTCAATTGGAATGTGTTCATGAGCATAAACTTTACCTGGTAATAACATATTTCCTCCCTTAATCCGTTCGTCATCGGCTAAAACAGATGTACGATTCGTAACAGATTTAATAAAATTCCCAGTGCGATAGCAGCAATTGGACCCACAGCCATATCAACTAGAGGCTTTTTCAGCTTCTTATTCAGCAGCCAAACCCCAATCACCCAAAAGTAGCCAAGGTTGGGAGCCATCTTATTGCAGGCCAATGCAGCACCAATCAGCAAGGCGATGGCAATCGTATCAGTGAGAGAAGTTCGAATATGCTCACCCATATCACGCAACCCAGGGAATTTATCCAAACCTTTAGCAGTGCCAGCAAGCGCTTGTACTTCAATCCACATCCAAACAAATCCCGCGATAAACGCAACAATCGGATTACCTTTCAGTAAAAGTCCAATAGCAAAGATGATCGTAGTACCAGCCATGCCATAGACACCAGTTACAATGGCAGTAGAGAAGACCAGCGGAATAAATCCAATTGCCCGAGCCAATGTTGCAATGGCAGCTTCCATAACTTGTCCTTTAACCAACAACTGTTGTGGCAAAACATCAACCGCAATAATCAGGACACTTGATGCAGCAGTGATTAAGCCACCCATGATGGATAACCAAATCCAATTCTTTTTAATTCGAGAAACACGGGCTGAAAAGACGTTTACGAGACTTGCATTCGAAGTGCCCTCGCCTTTAATTTGAGCAGCAAAGTAAAGCATGAACAGCATTGCAACTAAGAGTGACATCCCAATTGGGTTTAAAGTAATTTTGATACCATTGCCAAGTGAGAATACCCCAAATTTTGTAGCAAGAAGGTAAGCAACAAATGTCGCTCCAAATGTGATCATGCCTTTCTTTGCCCCATGCTGACTTGCAACGGCTAGTGCTGGAAACGCACAAAAGGCTAATAGGATCGGTCCACCTAACAGTGACAGCGCTCCTAAGAAGTTGACCGGCAGCATCTTAAACGCTGAAACAATAAATGATAGTCCGAACAAAAGACCAACACCATAAACGGCACCAACAACGCCTGCTAATGCAGTTCCCCATTTGTTAGCTGGTGTCCATGTACCAATAATATCGGCGGCGAGCAAAATACTGTGAGCCACCAAGATTGTTGAACCAATAGACACAGGAATCCCAAAGCCGATAATTAACCCAAAACTGACGGCAAAACTGGTGGCAGCCAATTCTTTGCGATCAATCTTACCTTCCAAATACTCTGGCATAATTGGTCGCAAACCATCATTAAAGACCGCAATTCCTCGATTGGCTAAAATAGAGCCCACGCCTCCGACTAGCGCGATTAACACGTAGTCTACTAAGACCGAAACGTTCATTTTGACACCCTCCTTTTCTCAATATACAGAATACAGTATATTGACTTATGGCATAAAAGCTTACTTTGTCAGATACTTTGCAAGAATTGGTAAGATTGTGTCCTTTGTATTAATTGTAAAACCAAATGCAACCTTTCCGTTATCAATACCCTCTTTGATGTCCTCTTCAGACAAAACCTTTGAGGGTGATGCAACTGTGAGCGTCTTGCTTGATCCTAATAAGGCAGTTGCCATTGCTAATGCACCACCGGCTCCGGTTTCGCAAGCACCAATGTAAAAGTCTGCTTTATTATCTTTTACCGCCATAGCAGCATCAAGATCGCTCTTAACACTAATCTCAACATCTTTCCCAGCAGTCAGCTTCTCAAGTTCCTGTCTCAACTCGTCTTTGCCCATCTGACCACCAATGACGATTCTTGTCATGTTAACCCCTCCTCAGGATATTAACCAAATGCATGATAATATAGCGTGTTTCAAAATCTGAAAAATTCACTGGTCGAGATTCTGCAATGTGTTTCCAGATATTCAAAGCGTTAAGGTATTCTGGATCAGCTGTTACTTCCGCCCATAAGTTATCCGGCAATGCATCCACAGGTTCTTGCTTGTGACTGCGTTCCAATGCAATTGATAGATGAATTAAGAACATCTCGGAGTCTCTCTCGCCCACCGTCCTAACCAGATATTGATCAGCTAAACGAATAAATGCAAGATCCTCATCACTCAGCTTGCCAACATCATATAAAATCTGCAGCTTTTTAGCAGTTTCATCGCTCACATTGTCTCACCTCCTCGTAGAATATAACTTAGTTAGTATTCTGGTAAAACCTCTCCTGAAATCACTTGTTGTTGAATGGCTGTCACTTCCTTAAAGTCCACGTAATCACCAATCACTCTTTTAACAAATTCATTTTCCTTTGCGCAGAGAATAGCGGCTCTTGATGCCCGCTTTACCATTGGATCTTTAATCATCTGATAACTCAACGGATAATTCTTTGACTTCACTTCATCAAGATTCCAAATAGCCGCATCAATCTCACCCGCCACTATTCTTTGAACAATCTGATTATACGGCGACTCAATCAACTCGACTTTATGCTTCTCCAAGATCTTGTTCGTCATTAACTTATAATCTAGCGAATGTGAATCAATACCGATACGAAGTCCATCCCGCATTTTGAACTTTCTATCGTCCTTATAAACAATGACGTGTCGTGATACGTATGAACCCTCAGGCATAATTCCAACAACATCAACATCATGATGTTCAGTCAAGTAATCGGCAGTGAGCGCAGATACAATGATGAAGTCGTAACGATTACGTTGCAACCCTTCTAAACGATTCACAGAACCATTAACATAAGCAACATTCAATCCCAGCTTTTGATTTTTAAACGCCTTATAAAGACCTGTCCCTAAACCTTCATAGTGTTTGGTATATGGAAGTGGCATAGCACATACAACATTCCGATAATCCAAATATGCCAAAAGTTTATCTTGATCTTGAGCCACTAAAAAAGAACCAAGATGTCCCTTCGAAACCGTTGAAATAGCGCCATCTGCTTTCATCAATTCAAGTCCCGCTTGAATCGTACCTCTTGATAATTCGGACTCACTGATCATTTCGGAGACTGTTGGAATACGATCACCAACCTTCAAGACAAAGAATTTCTTCGCTAAAAAGATGAGTGCTAAGCCCTTTTTTTGATATTGATAAGTCTTCATTTCTGGCGCTCCTAGAGGAATATATTTTTTTCTGTATATTCGATTCACAACAACATTGTAAGCCCTTGCACATTCAGAGTCAACAAAGTATTCTAACTTTTTTATAGAGGAAGTAACTTCCGAGGTGATGAATGTGCGCGTTAGGATCTCAATGCCTTGATTTCAAATATGCACACGTACGCAGACAAAAAAGCAACACCAATCTTCAACTAACTTGTAACGGTATTTCAGCTGGATTTTATTTTTTTGGTAGTGTGCTCTTTCTCTGTGCAAGTCGATAAGGAATGTAAATAGTACCTGATAATCGTTCTTTTTCCCCCCTCTTCTTTATTGACTCAACTAGTAGACGACTGGCTTCATCAGCAATCGCCGTTGAATCTTGAACAATGGTGGTAATTGTAGGTTGGGAAATCGATGCAATGGACATACCATCAAACCCCGTCACAATTAGTTCATCGGGCACTTTAAGACCCAGTTCATCAGCAACCCTTAATACCATATAGGCTACGTTGTCGTTAATTGCAAACACACCCAGCCTTTTGCCTTTATGACACTTCTTCTCAATAAACTCCTTTAGGTCAGGATGAGGTTGTAAAAACTTATCAGATGTTGTATTTAACGACAAGATCCTTCCTGATGTATCCATTTTGCTCTTTGCCAGTTCGTCTTTAAATGCCTGAACTCGATCCATAGTTGAAGATGGACGTGATTTTGTCATGACAAGGCATAAATCGTCCGCTTGATTAAGCAGAAGTTTAGCCAACTCTTTCCCAGCTGCATAGTGGTTAGTAGTCACAATTAGCTCTGAATTCGAGTGTGGATCACGGTCGATAAAAACAATTGGAATAGCATACTTTGCAGATAATGGCATTTGGTTACTGGCACTTGAAACTGAGATAAGCCCATCAACGCGATGTTCAATCAGCATTCGATAGTAAGCTGTCTCTCTCTCAATGCTTCGTTCAGTATTGCAGATTATCGTAGAGTACCCAAGTTTAAAAAGAGCCTGCTCTGACTTTTTTAATACTGAGGCATAAAACTCATTGGCAATATCCGGAACCAAGATACCAATCATATTAGATTTATTGATCCGTAGACTCGTTGCCAACGAGTTGCGTTCGTATCCAATCTCCTCAATAACTTTAAGCACTTTGTCTCGAGTTTTGGGAGAATATCTACCGCTGTCGTTCATAATTCTTGAAACAGTTGCAACTGAGACACCACTTAACCTTGCGATATCTTTAATTGAAGCGTTTTTTTTGTTTGCCATTAAGATCACCAAGTTTTTTGTTTGACTTTTCACAGGTAACGTTGTTTAATAATATCTGAAAGGCGCGAAAACGTTTACACAATAATACCAAATTCAAGTGACCTTATCAATGTCACGTACTTTCAAAGTTGCCGCAAAGAACGGCTCAATTTTTTGGCCTTTGCGTAAACGTTACCGCAAAATTAAACCTGGAGGGATTCAAAATGAGTGACTTTAATATCTCTATTTACGCAGATGGTGCCTCAGTTGACGGAATGATTGAAGCTAAAACCAAATGGCCAATTAGCGGTTTTACCACCAATCCAACTTTAATGAAAAGAGCCGGAGTCTCTGATTATTTAAGTTTCGCTAAAGAAGCATTGGCAGCTGTTGATGGTCTTCCTATTTCATTTGAGGTGTTTGCTGACGACTTCACAACAATGCAAAAAGAAGCTGAAAAGTTGGCAACTCTTGGTCAAAACGTCTTTGTCAAAATTCCAATCACAAATACCAAAGGCGAATCCTCTGTTCCACTCATTAAAAAGCTTTCCACCGAGGGTATCCAAATTAATGCAACTGCAATTCTAACCTACAAACAGGTTAAATCCGTTGCTGAAGCATTATCTAAAGATACCCAAAATATCATTTCGGTGTTTGCCGGCCGCCTAGCGGATACTGGTGTCGATCCAGTTCCTTTAATGAAGCAGAGTCAGGCCCTGGTCAATCAATATCCCCAAGCAAGTCTGTTATGGGCAAGTTCAAGAGAACTTCTAAATGTCTTCCAAGCTGAAAACCTCGGTATCGATATTATTACCGTGACTAATCCAATTCTTGAAAAGATGAAAATGATTGGATTGGATCCGACAGAATTATCTCTTGATACAGTTAAAGGATTCCATAATGACGTAAAAGCATTAGGCTTTTCAATTTTATAGTCGCCGACATAGCAGTTCCCGTAAAAGGAGGGGTTAACAATGCTATTATCAGCAATTTTAGTTGCCTTACTCGCGATTATTTCTCAGTGGTGGTTTTTTGCTCCGATTACACGATGTATGACCTATCCACTGACAACAGGCTTGTTAGTTGGTATCTTCATGGGAAACCCAATGCTTGGCATGTTAGCCGGGGCAAATATTCAGCTAGTTTATCTTGGCTGGATCAACGCAGGTGGCGTTATGCCGAGCAATACAATGGTAGCTGGTATATATGGGTCAGCCTTAACAATCTTATCAGGAGCTAACCCTAAATTAGCCGTTACGTTCGCAATTCCATTCTCACTCTTAGGACTTTTAATGGTCCAAATTTATCAAACTGTCAACTCATTTTGGGTTCACCGAGCCGACAAGGCCTTGGATGAAGGAAAGGTGAATCAAATTCGCTTCTTAAACTATGTACCTTCCTTCATCGTGTCTTTTATCGTATATGGCATTCCGGCATTTTGTCTGGTTATGTTTGGCAAAGGATGGACAACATCATTAATTTCTGCAATTCCTGCTCAGTTCACAACTGCCCTTGAAGTCGTTGGCGGACTTATGCCAGCACTGGGGATTGCAATGTTGCTGAATTATCTTGGTAAAAAAGAACTCAATGCTTTCTTTATTATCGGCTTTTTCTTGACCGTATATTTAAAGCTCGATATCATGGCAATTGCTATCTTCTCAGCGTGCATTGCATTCCTTGTGTTTATTGGTCAAAGCCGTTCTAATAAGGAAACAGCTCATTCATCTTCTCCAAAGAAAAAAGTGCGTCGGCTTACACTTCAAAATCGAAATGGTACTGCCGAAGAAGTCAAGCCAGCCTCAGAGACTTCGGTAGCAAACTCATCTGACCCTGCTACTATTCAATATACGAAAAAATTAACACACTCTGATTTAGTTAAAACATGGTTATGGGAGCAAGGCGATGAAGCAGCGTACAACTATGAACGGCTTCAAGCACTCGGCCTTACCAATATGATGATTCATCCAATTCGGAAACTTTATCCAAAATCGCGCCAAGCAGATGAGCTAAAAAAATACATGGTCTTCTTTAACACCGAACCGCACATGGTGGGACCAATCATTCACGGTGTTGCACTCTCCATGGAAGAGGCTCGCGCCAACGGTCAAGATGTTTCTGCAGACGATATTAACTCAGTGCGAACCGGTCTCATGGGTCCCGCGGCAGGCATAGGTGATACCGTCCAGCAAGGAATCTTTTTCCCTATCCTTGCAAGTGTTGGCGCATCCTTGGCATTACAAGGAAATTATCTTGGCCCCATTATGTTCACCCTCATTTTCGAACTCGTTATCTACACCATTGGTTATATCATGTTTATGTTCGGTTATCGCAAAGGTAAGCAATCGGTTATCTCAATCTTAAAAAATGGATTAATCAGTAAAGTCACCAACGCATTCAGTATTGTTGGCCTAATGGTCGTTGGTGCAATGGCAGCTAGCCGCGTATCTGTTCGGACACCCTTAGTTTGGACAGTTGGCAAGAGCACAATGAAGTTGCAAAATATTCTTAACCAGCTTGCCCCAGGATTAATCCCACTGGGAATCACTGTGCTCGTTTGGTATTTGGTTCGTAAGAAAGTCAACCCAACTTGGATCATTCTAGGAATATTTGTTGTTGGAATACTTCTATCTTATTTAAATGTACTTGGAATTGTTAAAGCCTAAACACCGAGGAGGTTACTATGGTCAATATTGTGTTACTAAGTCATGGTCCATTTTGCGAAGGTCTGTTAGAGAGTTTAGAAATGATAACCGGACCACAAAAAGCAATCCACGCAATTCAACTTCACGAAGGAGAAAGCCCCGACAACTACCGAAGTAAGGTGAATGAGCTTTTATCCTCTTTGTCAGGAAAAACAATGGTGTTTGTTGATTTAAAGGGCGGCACTCCTTATAACACTGCAGCGTCTTTAAAACAAACACTCCAATTCAACTTAATTACGGGAATGAATATACCTATTTTAATTTCAGTTATCACATCACGAACAGAAACTTCTACACTTCAACAATTAACAGAAATTGCGCTAAACCCGCAGAATTCTGGAGTTGAACTAATTGACTTAAAAAAAGGGGGCAATCCACGTGCAAAACTTAGTCTTAACAAGAATTGACGACCGTCTCATTCATGGACAGGTAATGACTGCATGGAGCCGGATCACAAACGCTGAACAAGTTCTCGTCATTGATGATGATGTCGCAAAGGATGACTTTATGATTAACGTTCTTGAAAACGCGATTCCCGAAACTATGGCTATTGGCGTTTTTGACAAGGAAGATGGCGTTAAGTTTCTCTCTGAACCACTCGAAGCGCCAACGATCATTCTGGTAAAAGTACCGGAAACTTTAGAGTATTTGATAGATCATGGTATTGCAATCGACGAGATTGATTTAGGCGGCATGGGAGCAAAACAAGGTAGAGAACGGTTATACCATACAATCTCCACTAGTTCTGCAGAGAACGAGACCTTTAAGCGACTGATGGATAAGGGTGTGCATGTCTTCATTCAAATCATGCCTCAAAACGACAAGGTTGAACTCAAAGACCTTTTAAACAAATAAGCCAGCGTTTGTTTTCCCATAATTTGAGCCTATACAAGATTAACCTCCTATCTGCATAGGCTCTTTAATTTTCATGCTGAAAAAGTGCTTCTCATTTTGAGAAGCACTTTTTTACTACCAGACCCGCTATATTGTTGTCGTCCCGCTTGCGGACTGAAGATAACAACATCTGCTACTGAGTTCTTACCAATTTGGTTGTCACCACGGAGCTTGCCAACTACTTCTCCAGCAGCGTATGACGCTGGATCTGACTGCTATTTTCCATTACAACTTTCTTTTGATCTTACCGCCACTCCTTATAAAGTGGATACCACATGTGCCATAAAGGTATGAAAACACTTTAGACAGATTGTGCTTAATCTTAATTTTGACAGACAACTTGGTTTTTAGCTACGCACTATAATTCCTATTGGCCAAGTCATCCTTTCCTTTACCAACCATTCCACAGCATGCCCCGAGACACATCAAAAATGAGGCATTATTAAATGTATTACCATAAAAACCCAGACCTTCTCGATCTGGGTAATGGCTGGTTATTGTTTAATTAGATAAGCTCTGATCGCCATGGTTTCATGCCAGCGTAAAGACTGGCTTTCCCGACAGAATCAAATAATTTATTTTTGTGATGAACAACCTTCTTAGCTGCTTCAATAGCTGTTGGGAAGAGATTATTGGGATCCCAGCCATCATCTTCTGCAAGAACCTTACGAGCCTGAACAAAGAATGCATGCTTATAATCAGAAGAAATATTAACTTTGGCAATACCAGTCTTAACGGCTTCGGCAATCTGATCATCAGGATTTGAGGATCCGCCATGTAAGACAAGCGGCACATCAACTACTGCCAAGATTTCCTTCAAGATATCAATACGAATCTTTGGCGTGACATCTGAGGGATAGATGCCGTGAGCAGTTCCAATACCAACAGCCAAAGTATCAACTCCGGTCTCCTCTACGAATTTCTTAGCATCATCAGGTTGCGTATAAATGCCATTTTGTAAGTGTTCCTTAATATGATTACCAGTTTGTCCAATTGTACCTAATTCACCTTCTACCGAAACGCCAAGGCGATGACAAATGGTGACAGTTTCCTTGGTAATCGCGACATTTTTCTCCCAGTCCTCCAGAGACCCATCTATCATGACTGAGCTAAAGCCGTCATGAATTGCTCTTTCAACATTCTCAATAGTATCACCATGGTCAAGATGAAGTACGAATGGAACATTACTATTTCGGATACGTTGCAGAACATAAGCGAAGAAATCATCTTTTGCGTAAGCTAACTCAGTCGGATGAACAGCGATGATTCCGGGAGCATTGTCAGCCTCACATTGTTCAACAGAAGCCTTTAATAACTCAGCGTTTGATACATTGTATGCCCCTACAGCAAAATGGTTTTTCTTGGCTACAGTCAGCATTTGATTCATATTGATAAGCATATTTGAATTTCCTCCTCAAGTTTACTGGGTGATTGTTTGCAAAGCGGCTTTATCTACGGACCCCGACAATTCGATATACTCTTCTACCACCTTCTTCGCTGCAATAATTGAGCTGCTCATAACATTAACAAAATCCGAGTGCTTATCTTCTACAAGTTGGTTAAAGATAGCTGCAGACTGTGCATCCATGACATCAGATCCAACATTAATCTTGTTGATGCCTGCTTCAATTGATTTTCTAATATTCTCTTTTCCCGATCCCGACCCTCCATGCAAAACTAAGGGCTTTCCGGTAGCTTTTTTGATCCGCTTGACAATATTAAAATCAAAGTGTGGTTCATACCCTACAGGCATAGTGCCATGACTGGAACCGAAGGAAACGGCTAAACAATCCACATTAGTCTGTTTGATGAAAGATATTGCTTGATCCGGTTTTGTATACATATCTTCCTGAGTAAAGTTTGATCCTGCTACAGCTCCCATATTGCCGACTTCAGCTTCCACAGTCGCGCCCTTTTTGTGAGCAAGCTCGACAACATCTTTCGTGATTCGCACATTTTCATCAAACGGATAAGAGGAAGCATCCATCATAACGCTGAGCATGCCTGCGTTTAAGCTATCAATCACATACTGTTCGCTCTTTCCATGATCCAAGTTCAATGCAACGTCAACGTTCGCTTTTTCTGCCATGTTGATAATTGAAGGAAGCAGTTCGTCACGTGAAAGATGTTTTTCCATATGCTCCATCAACAGGTCAATGATGATTGGTGCTCGTTTTGTTTCGGCGGCAGCAATAGTAGCGTGTGCGCTCTCAAGATTGAAACAGTTTATTGCCATAACCGCATATTTTTCTCGGTTGGCTTTATCTAGCATCTCTTTCATGGATACGTACATGAACGGTCCCCCTATTCGTCAAACTTAATGTCGTCTAAATCGATCTCTTCCTCAGGTTCATTTGCACCGTTTCCAGACTCCAGCACCTCATCCTCTTTTGTTACCGTCTTCTTGGTGAAAAAGAGAATTAATCCCGTAACAATGGAACCAATAAGGAGTGCTAAGCAAAATAGCAACGGCTTATTCATCGCAGGTACAATAAACATTCCCCCAGATGGCACAGGGCTTTTAATATCCCAAGTCATTGACAATGCGCCTCCGACAGCCGCTCCGATGGAGGAAGCCGCAACAACCCGAACTAAATCTACGGCTGCGATAGGAATGACGCCTTCGGTAATCATGACAATCCCCATAGGAAAAGCTATCTTGATATTATCTTCTTCGGCTTTGGTATATAGTGAATGGTGAAAAACTTTAAAAGTGTTTTAATAATAGGATTTACCAATAGTTAAGCGTATAATAAGTGCAAGCCTAATTTGCCCGAAATGCCTATGCTTTGGGATTTACCCTTGCACTTATCGCTGACCTATCGGAGGAATTGATCATGGTTTATCGTCAAAAAGCAACGCAACTGTCACTTGAATCCTTTGGAAGCGCTCTGGGAACACCGCTCAGCCCGGACAACGAGTGGGTTCAATATGCAGAATTGATCCCATGGGCCAAACTTGAAGAGGCATACCAATTACAGTTCCCTTCAAAAACCGGCCGAGCAGCGAAGCCATTTCGATTGCTTTATG
>OKVG01000294.1_pt1 | contig 45886 bp, 58 predicted proteins | sample 1606981 | NCBI WGS metagenome assembly OKVG01 (sample SAMN03281018, study PRJEB24777) | human gut metagenome | isolation source: fecal sample PR128 from 1 month old male Malay infant, vaginal delivered... | reverse complement strand
CATAGTCACCATAAATCGTAATTTTTTGATTTTGCTCAATTGCTTCCAAAATCCTGGCAACCGCTTTATCCATATCGTGTAAGGCAAACGGATCGTGCAACCGACTAATGTCCGGGTGCACAAAGGCTTCATACTCTGCCTTGTCTTTGATGCCACGTTGCCACAACAAAGTCGCCAAAAACGGCGGGACTGCCAATGTCTGGCTCAATTGTTGTGTCGTTGCCGGATCTGGTTGTTCTGCAAGTTGCCATCGATACTGCGTCATATGTTTTCGTTCCTTTCTAACCGATTCAGTATACCAAACAAACCCGTTTGAATTAACCGCTTGCGCCAAGTTTTCGTCAACTTAGCAAAAGGGGCGGCCGTTTCCGCTAACCAACCCGTTCAGGTCATCAAAAGCGTGATATAATTAAGTTGTTAACAAGCCCAACTCCAGTCAGCGACTTCAAACAGGCAAGCAGTTAGTGCTGTATTGCCGTTATTAGACAAAGCGTTACCGTGTGATCTTAGTCCGCTTGACTGTGACCGGTCATGGTGGACTAGCTCTTTTTCGCGATAACGACTTAAGGAGGAAGTACCATGGCAAAATCTCAAGACCAATTCAATGAAAAGGCGGGCAAGAAGATTACAGTTTCCGATGAGGCTGTCGATAAGGCCGCCAAAAAAATTGAACAGGTCGGCTACGTAACCGAAAAAGACGTTCCGGAAATGATCGATCGCGATTATACGCGGGCATTGTCAAAAAAGGTTTCCGCTAAGCTGCACCAAGACAAAGACGATGACTATTTCTACGAGGAACCTTTTGATTATGAAAATGGCCGCATTGCCAACATCATCTGGGATATGGATAAAATCAAAACCCGTGAAGAAGCAATGAAGACCTTAGCAAATGAACTTGGCTTGACTGTTCCAAAGATTGTCATGCGCAAAGTCGATGAACAGGTTTTCTAAAGCAAATTCTAAAAAATCGGCGCTGTTTACCAGTGTCGATTTTTTATTTTAGTTTGCTTGTTTGCTAGCAGCAGTCTTTGTGTCCATGACATCAATTGCCTCCAAAAAGCACCTAACCAAGCCAGGTTGATTTTTTTAGTGTGACAACCATGCAGATACGTGCTAATTATGTGATAATGATGATAAAGAAAGGACGTGGAAGCCATGGCTGACCAACAAGTACTTGACGATTTTTTTGCGACGGCGAAAGCGGCATTGGATTTACCCGCGGCCACTTACGAGGATGCCTATCAACTTGGCAGCCCTGAACTGGCAGATGAACTTGCTGACCTGGTTAAAGCGGGCAAGAAAACTGCGACTTCAAGTGGGTTTGAGCTTTATACCATCGAGCAGGACCCATTACCGATAGCCGGCGTCTACAACATTATCCTTGATCGTCATGATCGACCAGTGGCGCTGACTTTCACGGATAATGTCTTTGTCACGCCATTTGAAAAAGTCGATGCTGTCATTGCCAAACGCGAAGGTGAAGGCTCCCAGTCGTTAGCAAGTTGGCGCCGCGCCCATGAAGCCTTCTTCCGCCGTGAATATCAGGCAAATGGCCTTCAATTCGATCCCGAATCCTCGATGGTCGTTATCGAAGAATTTCATACCGTTTATCCGGTTGTTCAAACGAGGTGACAAGTATGCGGCTCAAACAACGAACAACATTAGCTGAAAAGAAAGTAACCGGAAAACTCGAAGACATTCCGCATCCGACACTAGATGCCACCATCTATGTCCTCGTTTTTGGTCTCACCGCAATCGGCGGGCTGGTCTCTTATGGCGCGTATCAACTGTTTAAGCCTGAACGCCAACTCGCCCACAAAGCAAAGGACATGGTTCAGGAGCATCGCAAAGACTGATAAAATCAGTAAATCAAAAACAGGCACCCAGTAGGCTGACTATTTTGCCTCTTGAGTGCCTGTTTTGTAACCACAAGTGGAATATTCACCATAAAATAACAATTTATTAGATGTAAAACTGCCTACATTTAAAGCTCATGTTGGCAAAATGTTGGCAAGAAATCGCTAATGATTAAAATTTCACCAGTCAAAACTTCTCGAGAGCGCTATTTACCGCGACTTTCTTCGTCGTTCATTTTAAGAATGCTCATAAACGCCTCTTGTTTCTTCCTTTATATAGCTTCCATTTCAGCTAATTGAATGAAGCTGTAGAAGCAGCGCTATTTCGGGATTTATCGGGATTAACACTATGCAGGATATTTCAAATAATTCTAACGTATTCTAGCAAGTTCAAATTTTGGTCGGCAAAATGTCGGCAAAGGCAAAATAACACCATGGAATCAATGGTTGGCATCGAGTGCAATTACGAGAAACCGTATTTGATTATTAAACGAGTCTTCTGACCAAAACAATAAAATGCCTCATGCTTCAAAAAAGAGCCAATCCACCACCACACATTTATTCGTCCTAAAAAGACGGAAATAGTGTAATGTGATTGGCTCTTAATGTTTATATGTTGAAAAAGAAGTATCAATGGCTAATATATAAAAGACATTGTCATTAATCTTTCCAATGACGCGACCAAGATCGTTCAGCCTAAAAATCCAAAATCCCTCTCCAATTTCATCATTACGCCCAGTCCTGACAAATTCGGAATTTATACGAAAGGAAACTTCTGCCTCTGAAAGCTGCTCAATACCTTGTTCTTTTGGCAAAATATACACAGAAGTTTTGTCCATTTTAGATAATCGCTCAATTGTCAGTAATAACTTTTTGTGAATTTTTCTGTCTTTAGACTCCAATCCTGATAACGAATACTTCTTGTCATCAGTAATGAAAGAAAAGTTGAAAGTGAAACGTTCATTCCGCTTAGCTTTTTTCAAATTAACTTTCATACTGTCTGAACTTGAAGACGGCCGTGAAAGCGAAATCTTATTTTTCTTACTTTTCATTTGTTAGTATATTTTTTTGGAAATAGTCTTTCATGGAATCCGGATCAATCACGCCGCTTTGGTTTGTCTCAATCCACGGATCCTGCTTGTGGGTGAAATTTACCAGATCGCTTGCAGACATGCCCCCATATGTTTCATAAACGGCATTTAGCACCGCAGACACTTCCGGATTAGATTCTACCTCTTCGTAATCCTGACGATCTTGATCTGTAATTTCTCCCACAATTTCTCGTTTACCAGCAAATCGATGATGAACAGAATCAATGGCAGGTCCTAATTTCCAAGCTACAATTGGATCAGGGAAAATAGGAGTTCCGTACGCTGCTAAACTGACCCCTTGAGCCAAGTAAAGTAACTTCATTAGTTTTAGTTGAGTCATCTCTTCAGCGGCTTCGTTACTTCTCAAATCAGCAGCATTTCTTGCACGAAACCAGTTGGTCACCTTTTTGATGTCCATGGCGATACTCCCCTCCTCAGTTGTTGTGAAATAACAAATCTTTTTAACTTTCTTTTCAATTAAGTATACTACCAATTTCAAAAAGAGTATTCAATTTAAATCTGATTAGTTCCAATTTAACTAATACATTAAAAAGCCAGTCCCCGATTCCACTCAACAATTCTCTCACCCCAATTGAATCAAACATATACGTGTCGGTGTATGTAAAGTTTTTGCCTTTTTAATTGGAATCTGTCAACTTTTACATTGTTGATTTCCAAGCACCGCCATATCGTTTAAACTGTATTACATCTTTCGGCTTTTTTTGTAAACAATGTGATTTATGCACAAAAATAAGCCTCCCACCCGCGTCAGCGAGCAGAAGGCTTATTTATTTGAAATTAGTATGGACTGACAGATGCAATACCGATTTGAAGTCGATCAATTGGCTCACCATAGATACCGGCATAAGTGTCAGTATATTGTGGCAAGCTCGTGCCGTCATCGCACACAACGCCAAGCCAACCAGCCCGCTGCGTTGTTTGGGCCCGATAGTAAGCTTGCTGATAAGGTTCACCAGCAGGCGTCAGGAAGATCATCTGAACGCCGTCAATAGCCTGGCCGCCAATACCAGCCGCGCCGTTGACCAGGTCATTGCGATCACCCTTTGTAACCCAAGCCAGCCAACCGCTCTGTGCAGTGTGAACGCGGTACTTGATGCTGCCCCAGCTGACCCGCACGGTTAGATAGTCATGCTGGTGGTTAGGCAACCCAGCAAATCCATTGTCTCCAGGTCCGAAATCTGTAACCTCATCAAGCCAGCCACCGTTCCGCAACCGAAGTGCATAAAAGACATGCACGTTGATGACGGGTTTTTGTGGAGCCGTTGGTGTGGCCGGCTGTGAAGGTGCGGGCGTTGCCGGCGCTGAACCAACCCCATTAGCTAGATCAGCCGCCAATTGACTCTTGCTGATACCGATGCGACTCAGGTAACCGTACGGATCTTGGTGGTCGCCCCAGAGATTATCTGACACCCACTTGTGCGTCTTGATCCCGTTGCCGGGACCGTCTAATTTCAGTGGAATGCCAAATCGTGCTGCAAACTCCCGCGCAGCATTGATGAAGTTCACGTAAGCTGCACGCGCCAGAGCTGGATCAGAATAGTGAGCCAGTTCAATTTGAAACGGGCTTCGTTCATTTGCTGGTGAACCAGCGCCATACGCAACATAGCCCGGCTCGCCAACCATTAATACTCGGTCATGACCGGCAATGGCATGCGTGTAAGCATTACCCCAATTGTTCCGCATATACGACGCTTCATTTTGTGCACTGTTTGGTCCTTGGTTTCGATCATTACCCGTGTCATGCAAAATAATATATTGATTCGATGCCCGCTGACTTGAGCCTTGATTTGCGCTGAGTGCATACGTGCTATCATAGTAAACCATTATTTAACCTCCACTTTAATTGCCCGATTTTCAACTTTTTTGTAAACGTCAAGGTACAACTCGCGCTTATCGCCGTTGTATGTCAGCTCATAATACATGCCATCGGCGACGTTTGTGCTGACCATAGCTTTGGAATTCTGGAGTGCTTTACAAATCCAGACGATATAGACGTCATCCGGGGTGATGGTTTTCCCGTCTGCGTTATCCATGTGTTCGCTTGCATATTCTGCCACCACACGTTGACACAGCTTCCGAAACTTGCTCTCGTTCATTACTTGACCTCCTGTTTCGTCGTGGCAAAGCCTTTCACACCATCAAACAAACCGGCAGTGGCAGCGCCAATAAGGAAGCCCATAACACTCGCGCCGGCCCAATTATGATCGTGGGTAACCATCACTGAGATTAACCCGGCAACGATACCCAGCCCCATTGCCACCCACGGCATCCACTTGTTGTCTAGCTTTGTCTGCTTAATCGCCTGCACCAAGGCCAAAATAATAGCGGCGCTGATTGCCAGCTCCGCCGCAGTGCCAAGATTCAATTGTGAAATCATATCCATTAGTTTTCGTCCTTCTTTCTGTCATTTAACTCTCGCCGCAATTCATCAACCAACTTTTCAGCAGAAACTCTTTTCTTGTAGAGATCCTCATTTTGTTGTCGAAGACTCTCAATTAACTTGTCGCGGCTTTCAATATCGTCATTGTGCTGTTCTCGTTTGTTCTTCTTATTAAATTCCCAGTAGGCAAGCACTCCCAAGATGATTGGACTCAAAATATTGAGGATCGGCGCTACCTGTTTAATGATTTCCTCCACGGGTGTCGCTCCCCCTCGCCAAAACAATAATAAAGGCTGTCACTGCTGCATTACTCATCCACGGCATACTATCGCTACCCAATGCGATCCAATGGAGCCATTGATACGTGGTCAATGCAGCCATCGTCATGGTTGATACCACAAGAATTGCTCGATTCCAACGTGGATTATCCGCGCCCAAAATTATCCAAGTCAGATAAGCGGCACCAACAATCATGAACCAGAACCCGACAATGTCGTCATTTGCACCATCCCGGAAGCCTGGCGGCCACTTGAAATAAACATCATGACCGATTAGAAATAGTCCAAGACCAATATGCAGCAACCCCAGCACTGTATGCATCGGGTTATCACGGATCAACTTCAACATTTTCTCACCTCCCTATTATCTAAATAAAAGGCCGCTAAGCATAAAGCCCAGCAGTTAATCAACCTAATCCCAGAGTTTCTAAGACTGCATTTGCAATGAGTTTCATGCCAATATCGCCTGGATGAATGGCTTCGCCTGGATTCGTAACGGTCCATGTTGTCCCATCCAAACCTTTTCGAATCGCACCAAGCTTAGATTTATTTTCAGGACTGCTATTAAACGCTGTAATATCGACAAGTATTGCTCCTTGGTTGTCACAAGCCTGCTTAACCAGACCCATTTTGTGATCGTCAACAAACCACCCGGCAACCCACAATATTGTGGCATTAGGCGCAATGGCTTTAGTTTTAGCAATTAACGATTCCGCGTCCTGCTCAAATGTTTTAACACGTTCCGGCGTGTTGATATTGTCGATTAGTTGGTAAATCACCATGCCTGTGTCACTTGAGACGTTCGGCAGAATACGCTTATCAGCAATCTCATTACGCTCTTGACTTGTCTCTGCCTGTTCCCAACCATAATCGCTATCAGCAGATCTTGGCGTCACTGTCACATCTTTATTGAAGGTTTTAAATTTATCAACAACCAGTTGATACCAGTCCTTCTGGGGATCAGATGCCGCCATGCCAATGCCTCCGGTTGCTGATGTTAAAGAGTTGCCAAAGATGGCAATTTTATTCGGAATCACTTTTGCCCAATAAAGACTATTGTCACTTTTCTGCATCAATCGCTGCAATGTACCATCGTCTCGCTGAATGATTGGGTTGTAGTTTTTTCTAATCACATCAATTTTGGCGTTTACCTCGCTCAAATCAACCTGGCTGTCGGCATAACCGACCATTTCGGCATAGAACGGATAAAGATGACCATCATTATAAGCAGCGTACCCAGTGTATTGGTTTTGATCAACATAATGCGTATCATCAACAATCAAATACGGATATGAAGCATTTGGTAAACGATCATATTGAGTTGTATTTGCAGACACTGAGAAGAACAGCTTCTCGTCTTCATTGAGAATGAGATTATCTTGCGACAAATCAAGAACGTTATAACCAGTGAGCGCGTAATAGGTCTTTAGGGTTCGCGGTGCAACCATGAGTCCATTTTGATCAATCTTTGCCGCAATCAGCGAAATTTCTTCATCATGCGATAAATTAAATTTTACCTTGGCGAGTTTCTGCTTGCCTTTAATATCGGCATCAAAGCCGATATATTTGAGGTTCTTGTGGCTGATGGGATTAGTGCCAACCAGCTTCTCATTCCCCAAGTAAGAGCGGGCTAAGTCTTGATTATCAAGCAATACATTTGCAATGGAGTTATTAATGTCACGCATTAGCGGCTGGGCACTGATTGTAAGATGATCTAGACTCGCAGAAATAGCGGCCTTTTCATGCGTGGCAAACAGAAGTCCAAAGCGTCCAGAATCGGCATCGTCTCCTAACATTTTGATAATCTTTTGGGTATCACAAAGTACACTAAAATCTTTTAAATAGTTCTGGCTTGCAACATATTCATCAGCAACTGATCCTGCATATGCGCCATCACTTTTAAGCAAGTTCAAGTCAATCCGCCCGCTGGACACCTTTGCGCGTCCATTGAGATAGAATTGATCTTTAAATTGCCGCAAAACATTAGAGGAAAGCCAGATCGTAAAGCCTTTATCTTGCTGTGTGGCTTGAGATGATGAAAATTCAATGCTGGAGCAATTGATGGGTGCCTCGAGTGTTGATTCGTCTTCGTCTGTTGCCCACATAGAAGGAGGACTATTCCAAAAAGGTGAAAGGCCCGCATCAGAAGCTGAGATCAAATTATCTGAAGCCACGGTTGTGTTTGCAAGTTCATAACCCTTCTGAACATTCATACCATTGTTTGCGATCAAATAGTCAACGTGCAAATCGGCTTCGTCAGCAAAGACCAGAATTGCCACACCAAACTTAACATCATTTAAATGCCAAGCTTTTTCCAAATCCTGTTCAATCAGATGGAACAATTCATCATCTTTGCTTGTTGACGTGTAGATCGGCGTACTGAATAGCGTACCGTCCGGTTGGGTTAAATACATCGCAGTTTTTTGGTAATTCTTATCATTGGTAATTTTAAATTTTGCGCGAATCCCCAAATTATTACCATGATCGATTTTGAACGGCATTCTGATCGGAGCATAGAAGCCATTGAAGTCATAATCGCTTCGTTTTTTAAAAGTAATATCATAGGGCGAACGAACTGTTAGCTCGTCTTCTTTTCTGCCGACATAATAACGTTTCAAAAGGCCATAATCTACGAAGCTGTTAAGGCCATTTTGATTGGCAAATGGCAACTGCGATACAGAGTTGATTGTTTCGTCAAGCTCTTTTGCTTCCGCAACCGAATCAAGATGTTTGCCGGTGTAGTTTACGAAGAAATTTGTAATCGATAACGTCGCTTGCTTGGCATAAAGCAAAATAGCAACTTGCCAGTATTTGTCTTCATTGAGTGCCCATTCCTTAGCCAAAGGTTCTTCAATCGCATAAGAAACGTGGCCTGCTTTTTCAGCCGTTTCCGTTAAGGCCACCACATGCAACATGTCGTGACTGTCAGCTAACCACAGCCCAATCTTTTGATAGTCAACATCACCGGTAATACTAAAATCGAAATTAACATAGATCGGTCTAGTTGCAGTGATTGATGCTGGGACAATGGCCGGAATATACACCGAGGCGTATTCCTCTTGGCTAGTCTTAGTCAAATTAAACCCAACATCCGCTGAGTCAATTGTCACAGTATCATTTGTGTTCGCAGGATCTTTCATAGCATTTAAGGCAACGTAACTATCAATCGTCAACTGAGGTAAATGTTTGAAGGCTTTTGCCTCTTTTACTGAGTTTCGAATATTGGAAATTGCTACTGACACCCAGCGCACCATCAATGACAATGCTAGTCTGACATCAACACCCCACTGTTTGTGTTGAATCCAGTCGGCTAACTTGTTTGCTTTAGGATCAACTGAGCCATGATCAATATCTTGTTGAATCTCGTTGTCACTCGGTATATGTTCCGGGTCACGATATTGTGATTGATCGGAATCATTCAAATTTGCCATTTTCTATTCTTCGTCTCCCTTCACTTATCTAACTGAGCAACCTGGTTGGTGTTCTGAACAGTAATCGCATCGTAAGTTGGAATCAACAACTTACGATAAGCATCATAACCGGCCTCAGCATAGTCATAAGCCGCTCCACCAACTTTAAAGAGACCTTTGCAAAATTCATCAATGGTCATTTTCCCGGCAACAACATAAATCCCATTTCGCGCCGACATCACGTAAGCATAAGCCTTGAAGTAATCTTCTAACGTCTTGAAGTGAACGTAGTGACCACCTTCAGGCCGTGCTGTTCCTTGACTCATCTGAACGCCAAGATCGGCTGGCAGACTGAACGGTTGTGAAATCCCGCTCCAGTTATTATCCACCTCACCGACTGAAGAAGTCTTTGGATCACCCCAATGACTCTCAACAAACATCTGCGCAACGAGGAAACTGGGCTTGAGGTTGTTAGCTTTCGCATACTTCTTAATCAACTTGAGATTATCTTGACTGATACGGTAGCCGGTATTGGTCATATCGCCGGCTGTGTAATCACTACCCGATTGCTTTAGTTTTTCGATCTCCTCCTGTATCTTCTTAGCAGTTTCCGTTAATTCTATAATTCTACTTTGGTTAGTCGCGCTATCCTCTGCTAATTTCTTAATTCGTTGCTGGGCAACCTGTAAGTCTTGTGAAAGTCGTTTGCTATTGTCAATGTCGCGCTGAATATTCAATCGATATTGCTCCAACGTTTGTTGCGGGTTTCCCATTGTTAATGTTGAGTTGGCTGGATTAAGCAAATCTAAAGACTGAGCAACGACTCTCATATAGCGGTCAAAACCCATGATCGGATTCACTACCCGGTATTCATTGCCATTAACAAAACTATCTACCCGCTTGCCAATCAGTGATAAATCGACTGCTGTGAGCTGGACAGCATTGTTAATCAAGTTCTGGTTAGCGAGATAGTCCTTGCCGCGTGTCAGCAAAACGGCAGCGGTTGTCACATCATCCCATGTCTGAGCCTTTATCTGCACACCGAACTGATTGATCAGCCCCTCATCACGCAAATATGGGCTCCCACCGTTGACTTCCTTGATGGTGAGTCGCGGATTAGACTGCGCATCAGTTCCCTGGTCTAAAGTTCCACCCAGGGGCTTCAACACTGTAGCAATTGAGGATAGATCAACGGTTTCAGTCAGGGCCAGCAGATTACGCTTAAGCGCGATTACCTGCTGGCCCTGTTTGCCAAGCTTGGGTACATAGTTCAACACTAGCTGTCCGTTGCTCAAGACGACCTCGATTTCCCCGCCCAGACGACTCACCAGCTTATCCTGAATCGTCTGATAGGTGTCGACAGTATCGTCGGTGAAGCGATAAACATTGTCGGTCGAATTGGTCACTGTAATGGTTCCAAGCCGGACTTTCTTGTAATCCTCCACTTGTTCGTTATGCCGATCAATCAACGTCTGTAGGAAGTCCTTGGGCGTCGTGTTGTGGAACTCTGCCCATGGTTGGACGGAATCATGGAGGACATCGGCAAGTCCAGCTGCTGTCACCTTCTTACTAACCTGACCGCTACTATCCATTGATTCTTCGACAGAAAGTGCCCGGCCAACAAATTTGCCAGGTACCGTAAAAATGGATATTAGCGGTTGAATGCGTGCATAGATTGGACTGCTTGGCGCATACGTCAATTCAAGTTTTGGGTAACTCGTGACGTCGTAATTAATGACTGCGCTCGTTAAACCTGGATCACCATTCAGCGCTTTGCTGCCCCACTTTTCCTGAAAATTAATAAATGTCATCAAATCACCTCGTTATGCCAAATGAACTCAGCGGTACCAGTGCCACTGATTAAAAATTGGTTGGCACCAACCTTGAGCGTCAGTTGGTAGGCAGCATTGGCTTGATCGTCTTCACCCGCCGCGAAATCGTAGCTTGTGGTGCCATCGCTGATAGTCATGGGCGAACTGCTTTTAATCGCTGGAATGATTTCCGTTTGGCTGATGTTAATCAACGTGATGGCCTTGTTGTCGGTCACCTTAAAGACCGTTGACTGGGCAATGCCGTTTTCGAAATCGAAGGTGTCCCAGTTATCGTCTCCAGCCGCTGCCCGCTCAATTCGAAATGGATATGCAGTGAAAGAGACTGTGATATTGCCAGTGGTCAGCATTTCGTCACGAGTTGGTGCATTGACAACTTCGGCAAGATAATAGTGAGTCGGATCCGCTCCATCCACCAACGGCACTTTGCCATTTGTCTTATACAACCAGCGCTGCAAACGACCAAAGAAGTCATTTAAAGCGATCTTACTGTCAAACCATGGAAGCTGGAAATCATATTGCAAAGTGCGTTCCTCGAACAACGTCTCTTCGTAATATGATGACAAGTCCAAGACCTTGTTGGAGTATGGCAGCGGTACTGTTATTGGACGGCGATTCGGCAATCCAATCGAACGATCAACCAACGTTTCTAAGCCAAGATCAATTGAAGAAACACCATCAAAAATAATCCCAATACTCAGTTCAGATTCCAGTTTCAATTGCGATCCCCCTCCTTGCGTGATTCAACCGTTGCATCATGTTCTGTGTCGTATATGGCGTGGATTTTTGCGACAACTCACGTGCAGATACTGACAGATCTTTATCGGCGATGGCCTGAAGATTGTCAGCCACATTCCCGTTCGTCAATACCTTCAGAATCTTTTGAACGGTATCACTCTCATTTGCATAACCTCGAGCTATTTGCACCATATCGGCCATTGTATTCGTCAAATCTCGCAGAACTTTACCGCTCTCGCTATTTAATTTCATTTCAACCGTGGTCGTGTGCGCCTCGAAGCTTGATGCTTGCTCCGGAGCCATTGCAAATACGGGTGAAGCATCGGAAAGTTTGTTGACATTCAGGCCGTTAGCAAACTTTGGGATCTTAATACTTGATGCATTCAAGCCATCTTTAAATTGTGGCAACCCTGGGAACTTCCGAGCAGTTTCGCGCGCCGGAAGCACCCTGGATCCCCGTGGCAACGGCAGCACTTGGTTTCGACCATGCGGAATAAACGAAAACCCCGTTGGCAGCTGGACAAGCTCTCGGAAAGTAGGCCCTACTTGGTCGTTAACCATGGCGAGTCCACCTAAGAAGTTATTTGTCCCTGTCGCAAGTTTTCCACTATTGAGCAATCGCTGAACTGCTGGGTCGATGCTGGCGTCAATTTTGAAAGTTTTTGTGATTACCTGATTGCCACCAAATTCCGTAACAGCATTCACACCAATTCTGGAGGCCTCAGATACACTGCTTGCATCCCCGTTAAACATTTGGGTTAGGGGGTTTACACCGTTAAAGCTAATAACTGCGCCTTTACCTTGCTCAGCACTTCCAACTACACCACCAGCATCGCCGAGAAAATATCTCATTAGGGGATCAGTATTGTTGAAACCAATGACTTCACTTTTACCTTGCTCAGCATGTGCTGTTACATTGGAGGAGTCCCCCGGGAAAAAACGAACCAATGGATTGGTCCCGTTGAAGCTATTGACCTCGCTCTTCCCATGTTCAGCATGCTGAGTTACGCTGCTTGAATCACCAGTGAACTGCTTAACCCCGACTTTTACGCCATTGTTGTATAAATCAATTTCACCCTTGGCAAAATCGATCTTGGTAGTTAGATTCGATCCATCGGCCATAAGTTCTTTGATGTTGATGTTTTTGTTCAAGTTAAAACTGTCAATTTGTTGCCCATCAACGTTCAAGTTCTGCCGAAACTGCTCATCTTTCAGTAAAGCATTCTTTATGGAGTCAGGTAACTTGTTGAAAGCTCCATACTTAGCAGCAAGTTCGCCAAGTTCTTTGTCTCCTTTTGCCTGAACAATGGCTTGCTGCTCTTTTGGTTGTAACGTTTGCCAGATTCCCATATCGTGAAGAGTTTGGGCAAGCTCTTTATTACCCTTGTTAGACACGATTGCCATCTGATCTTTAAACGAAAGGCTATTCCACACGCCAGAATCAATTAAGACCTGTTGTAACTCCTTATCACCCTTGGCATTTAGAATTGCATTTTTCGTCTGCATATTCAGATCATTCCACTTACCTGCCTGAATCAAAGAGTCCATCAGCGGCATAGTTGCATCGTCTTTAACAATCGCCTGCATTTGTTTAAGGGTTAGGCTATTCCAATCACCGCTTTTCACTAATGCGTCAACTAAGGGGCCATAATCCCCCGCAACAATTGCCTGCTGATCCTTAAGACTAAGATTATTCCAGGAAACAAAATTATCCATGATATCAGCAAGCTCTTCACGGCCAGACGCACGAATAATGGCATTCTTTTCCGGAACATCCAGTGACTTCCATTTTTCAGTTGACGCCATCGCCTCAACAATCATTTGTTTGGCATTAGAACTGATCTTGGCATTCTTCAAGTCAAACTTAAGGCGTTTCCACCCTTTTTCTGTGCTTGCTGTATCCTTTAGAACTTGCGGAAGATTCGTGACAACTTCGCCTGTTTTGTGATCCAAAACTAGATCGTTCCAATCCTTGCTGGCCTTTTGAACACTTTTACTCATATTAGAGCTGACGGCGGCCGCAAACTGGTTACTATCTTTAACGCCTTTACTCATGGCCTCTGAGTATGCGTTCATTGCTTTCTTTGCTTCAGATGCAGACGCACCAAACTCTGTTCGCAGCTGTTCTTGAATCGTCTTGTTGGATAGTCCTTGTGCTTTCATCGCTTGGATTGCTCCAGCATAGATGACACTCATGTTGCTTTGGTGATCTTTTTCTAATATTTCAAGATCTTTGTTCTTTTGAGATGCACTTAATTCAGTTGAATTCTTGATAGCTGCGTAGTGCTTACCATATGCATCATTTTCGTCAGCAAATGCTTGCTGCATCTGACTATACTGTTCCTTAGCCGCAGCTTGACTTATTCGAATTTTTTCGCCATTAACAGCCTTTAAAACATTTGCCTGTTGAGTGGATGAAATTCTGAGTGTCTTGACAGCTTCTTCTGCACTACTCTTACGCAGATTATCCAAAACCTGAATCTGATCACGGGTAAATTCAGCGTGTTTCTTGCTTGCAGATTCAACAATTGATTTGGCTTGCTTTGCATTGGCTTCAATTTGCTTAATACGCTCATCGTCAGCCTTCTTTTTTGCGGCCGCATCTTTGCGAATCTGATCCGCAGTTGATCCGCCAACCTCTTTCCCCAACTTTTCAAGCGCGGCCTGCGTATTCTTTGATGATTCCTTAGCGGCCTTTGTAATATCATCAAAGCCTCTGGTGATCGTCTTGGCATTCTCTTTGACTGTGTGATTCGTGTCGCTGAAAGCACCTGAAATCGAGCCGGAAGCTTCTTTCATCTTACCTGCTGAACGATCTGCTGCGGCTCCGATGTCAGTGCCCCATCGTGAGGCACGGTCAGCTGATGCAACGGCCTCTTTGCCCCAGAGTTCCCATGCAGCCACTCCGAGGCCAACTGCTGCTGTAACACCCACAACACCCAAGCCAAGCGGCGTCAATGCGAAACCTAATGCACCAGCGCCTTGGCCTGTTTTTACAAGAGCGCTACCCATGGTTCTCAGGAGCCCAGTTGATTTTGCGACCGCTGGAGCAGTCGTAGAAATCCCAGTGGCAGTTTTGCCAATACTCGTTGCAAGTGCTCCAGAAGCGGCAGATGCTACTTTTGCGCTGCCACCGAAACGACCGAGAAACTGGATCGCACTTGATCCGGCATGGAATAATGCTCCAACACCACTGGTTAACTTGCCAACAACGCTAACAACTGGTCCAAGAGCAGCAGCGGCAAGCACAGATTTGATAATTGTCTTCTGCGTACCCTCGTCAAGCTTAGAAAACCAGTCAACTAGCTTGGTCCCTTCCTTGATGAGATCTGTCACTGTCGGAAGTAGCTTCGAACCCATGTTGATCGCCAAAACATTCAAGGACTGCTTGAACTTCTCGACATTCGCGGCAGAAGTATTGTTCATTGTATCTGCAAGCTTCTTGGTGTAGCCAGTCGCGTTTTGTGTCTCTCCCGTCAACTTACGCAGTTCATCACCGCCTTGGCTGACAAGGATGTTCATACCCGATTGCGCTTCAGTCCCAAATGCAAGAGCCAAGTTGGACTGTAATTGCTGATCGGTCATGCCCTTAGACTTCGCTTTGATGCTGTCAAGAATATCAGGCAGTGTGATCGTGCCTTTCTTGAAGTCTTCAACGGAAATGCCTAAGTTCTTAAAGCCTTCCATGTTTTGCTTCGAAGGTGTCAGAAGTGCAGACAAAGCACCACGAAGAGCAGTACCTGCTTTTTGGCCTTCAATACCTTGGTTAGACATTAAACCAATGGCCGCAGCTGTTTGTTCAAGGCTCATGTTTAAGCCATGCGCAACTGGACCAACATATTCCATGGCGTAACCCATATCAGAGAAGCCCGCTGATGTTTTGTTAGCAACATATGTCAGACTATCTGTTACCCGTTGCGTATTCTTCAGCATTTGTGCCGTGTTGTTAGACTTCAACCCAAACTGCTCCAGTGTTGAGGTCGAAACGCTCATGACCGTGTTGAAATCATCACCAGAGGCTCTGGCAGCATCCAAGATCGATGGCATCGCGCCAAGAACCTGATTGTAAGAATAGCCCTTCTTGATGAGTTCGGACATTCCGTTGTTGATGTCAGTCGTTGAGACACCATACTGAACCGCCCAGCGCTTAGAAGCATCGCCAAGACCGTTCAACTGAGCTTGCAAAGTTTTAGCAGAAACAGTGCCATCATCAAGCAAACTGCCCATGGACTGAATCTGACTATCAAAAGAAATGGCTGCTTTGGCTGCGTAGCCTAAACCGGCGACAATTGGCACCGTCAGCCCGATAGTAGCTTTTTGCCCAAACGCTGATAGTTTATCGCCAACGCTTTGAAATCTGTCACCCAATGCATCAGCTTTATCAGCGGCTGCCGCCATGGTTGGTGTTAGGTTACCAACCTTCTGCTGCATGTTTCCAACCTGTACAGCTAAACCACTTTGCTTGCCAATTAATTCCTGATAAGCATTGGCCGCTTCCTGGGTTTCCTTCTCGTTGGCATCTTCGGAATTTGATAGCTGGTCAAACTTAGCCCGTGCTTGTTCAACTTGGATATTGGTTTGCCCTAGTTGTGCTTTGAGGCTATTGAAACGCGAAACACTAGCAGACACTTTGAGGCCAGCAGCTTCACCCCTTTCTTTTAACTTCTTTGCGAGTAATTTCATGCGTTGAATGCGATCAAGGCCGGCAAATTCCTGCTCAATTTCGTCTTGCTTGGAATCCTTGGGCAGACCATACAGAATCTTCATTTTCTTCAAGTATTCCCGCTGCTCATCAGATGCATCCTTATCGATCTCCATCGTGCGGAAGCCAACCGCCTTACGAAAAGGCGTGTCATCATTCAAGCCGTCCAGTAAAGCATTGAAAAACGCCCAGGATATCTTGTTGCGTTCCCGGACGTTGGTTAAATCAATGTTGTACTGCATTAAAAAAGAGGCTGAAATGCGACTGGCATCAACCTCAAAGTCAAAGGCTTTTCCTTTTTGCTTGAATAGTTTGTTAGCAAGCTCATTCTCTCGCAGCATGATGCGCTGCTTAAAAATGGCTAACAATAATTCGTACTGCTCCTTGGCGACTAATTGCTTCCATGAGCCGCGAAGTATGAGCAGATCCAATGCTAGTCCAACTTGTTCCATTGGAGCTAGTCCTTCATCGTTAATGATTTGAAAGACCTTCAGAACAGCTGGGAAAGCCAGATTCAATTCGAATTCACGTTCACCAAATACGAACCGGTTCTCGTCATTACTGGTAAGATCCATCATCCTCACCCACTTGCTCGGCCGCTTGCTTCAACGCTGCCACTGATTTGAGGTACTGATCCATGTAATCAGTCACATCGTTCGCCTTGTTCAGTTCAACCATGACAAGGCCGATGATCTTGTTGATCGCAACGATGTTTTCGCCGACCAGATGATAGAGCTTCTGGCCAGAGCCTTCACCAAACAAAAGGTCCAAAAATGGCAGATAGTTCGCCATCGCAATCTTCTCTGCTTTCTCGGATGCCACTTCAAACTTTTTCTCGTACTTGTTGGTAATCCTGAAGCGCGCCTCTTTGACTTGTAAATCAGTGGCATCGTCAGGAATGTCGCCAAGTTCCTGTGTCAGCATGGATTGTAATTTGCTTGTATGCTGATTATTTGCCACCTCCTGCGCCTCAATTTGCTGGTAACGATTATTGATTGCGGCGCGGCTTTTATCCGACAGCGACAACGTATACTTTTCCCCACCAATATCAAATACCAACTCTTTTTTAGGGACTGGAATCGTGATGACATCAGACATACAAATTACCTCCATTATTTTTATGTATGCCCCAGTGAAGGGGCAATGATTAATGGCCTACAGAAATATTGGCACCGTCTGAAGTAGGCACAGATTTAAGACTAGACGGTGCTACTATTTTTCCGGCGCAGCACCTTGCACTTCTGCTTCCAATCCGAGAATCTTGCTGTTAACACTCGGCGTCTCGGTAAGCACCGTAGCAAGCTTTGTGGCGTCTGCTGGTGCCTTCAGCGTTTGCGGTTTCGAAGTATACGTTGCAGTTGCCTTGAAGCTCCCTGGATCAGATGCATTACCGCCTTTATCCGTGATATCAGACCAAGTGACAATACCAGTCTTAGAACTAACCAGCTGCAACTTGCCATTGTCTCCGATGATGTATTCGTTTTCCCGGAACCATTTATTACGGGCCGAACCTGTTGTATCAGCCAATCCAGCAATAAGATCTTGTGCTGGATCGCCAATGGCACGATCACCAGAGAAATCAACAGACCGAGTTGAACCAGTAATCGTGGTGGTTTCCTGACCACCACCATTGAAATAAGCCTTGGAAGACTTTTTATCGTCTTGCTTAGGCTCGGCTGATTCAATGCCATCAGCAATATAAAAGAGTTTTTCTGGAACGGTCAGCCCCGTGTTGGAATCGCCAACAAAATATTCAGTCAAAAAGTTTTGGCTGACGTTACCATATTTCAGTAAATCTTCTGCACTTGTAGCCATTTTGCTACCTCCTAGTTGATTATGACTTCGACTTCAAACGATGCCGCATAAACCGAGTAGGTCACCCCGGCATCTTCGATTGTGTCCTTGTATGACGGATTCTGATTCATCTGCGCCTGGCGAAAAGAAAACGAGCCACTCGCCGATTCAATATCGCCCGGCTTGGCTCGTTCCATCGCGTTATTGATCTCATTCAGGATCTCAATTGCTTGGCCCATCCTTGGCAACTTTGCCGCAATCTGAAAGGCAAAGGACCGTTTCACCCGACCATTGTAATAGCGGGTGAACTTCTGCATTGGTTGCATGATATAGATGATCGCCGGGCCGCTTTGATCTTGTCGTCCGGCTTCCAATGGCACCGGCAGCTTGACAGCCTGTTCAATGTAATCGATCACCTTATCATCCAGATCAAAACTCATGATCCCACCAGCCTTTCGCCAACGAACTGCGTCCACTTCGTCATGTTTGCCTGCTTGGATCGTTCAATCCATTTAGCCCCGGCTTGACTGTGTACACCCGTGAAGTAATGCAAGGATCGCTTATTGTAATGCTTAGGCGCTGAACCAGACATGGACTTGCCCAGGAAGATGTAGTGAGCATAAGGCGCACCATACAAAATTTGGTGCATGTTACCGAGATCGAGGATTGAAAGCGAGTCGTTGGCAAGGTTACCGCTTTGCTTCGGCACAAATGGATCGGTATCTGCGCGAATGTTGTTGGTCAGCTCGCCTTCAATATGACTAGGATCTCGAAGGTGATCTACCCAGCTTCCGAATTTAACATCAGCCGTCATGCTAACCACACCTCCCAGTGATGAGGCGTTGGCAGCAACGCCTTCATCGGATTCACTTGGGTCACTTGCCGCGGACGCCCCTCCCACAAAACAGTATCGCCAAGTTTGATCTGATAGCCATCAGGATTGACCGAGTTGGTTGCATCAATAAAGACGAGATAGTTGCCAATATCCTGAAGTTGCGCTGCTTCACCACTGCCGCCAACGATTTGACGTTTATCTGCTGGCTGCACCCGGACACGTTCAAACTTGTGCTCTGGGGGAGTCGGTTGTGCCTGATGCCGCGTTGCAGATACATGTTCGGTGACGACGATTGAATCAGTGAGCAAATTCAATGGAATTGGGGCGATGTCAGCCATACTGACCAACTCCTCGATAAAGCAATCCTGTCGGCCACAGATACCGCGTAACGCGCGGATCAAAGCGACTTGACCCCGGCGTCGTGCTACGGGTCTGACCCGAACCTGTATTCAGCGTAAAGTTGCCAAGGCTTACCGATTGTGGCAATTGTTGTGAGGCTTGCTGCTCATTGATCGTGGTGCCACCCAAGTCTTGGAACCATTCGATTTGTGCACAGATTGCTCGTTTGACACGCTCTTGAGCAACTGGCTTCAAGTCTGACAACTCGTGGTTATCAAAGTAGCCATTGCAAAGATCCTTCACAAGATCTTCGGCAACCCGTTCATACCGCGGCCAGACCTCAGACGGCACTTTAACACCGCTGAACTGTTGGTCGTAATATGCTTGGTCAATCATCGCCATTAGCTATCCCTCCATCAGTTACGCTTGAGCGGCCGCTGGTGTTGCATGTGCACTGGCACCAGCAGCATTGATATCACTGTCGCCCTTGGCATTGGTTGCCACAACACCGGCAGTATACTCAGTGCCATTTGTCAACTTGTCAAAGGTACCGGTCAAATCAGTCTTGGTTGTAGCCTTGTCCCAGTCGTCAGTTGACTTCTTGAGCTGAACCTTGTAACCCGTCACCTGATCAGCACTCGCACTTGTTGCGGGTGTGACAACATAATCAATCTTGCCATCACCGGCCGTCAGCTTAATGGTTGGCGCGCCTGGAACCGTGCTAGGTAAAACTGTGAAGCCTGGTACATCGACAAGATCTGAAGCCGCTTTAGACAGTGCAGTCTGATCATCTGCATCAAAGCCGCCCTTATAGTCACCCGTCTTGACAACTGTACCCGGTTTCAAGCCAGTAATTGTGGCAGTTCCGGTGCCAACTTTACCAACAAATTTGACAACACCTTTGCTATCAGTGACTTTTAGAAACTGTTTGCTGCGATCAACATCAGCCATGTTTGTGTCTCCTTTCTATTTAGCGCTTACGTTTGCCCCGTCTTCTGTCGCGTTAGCTTGTAACGCGGCCGGGGCAGTTATTTTGACACTGGATCCGAAACAGCACTCTTAGTCCGCTTTGATCCACGAGGTGAGGTTGGTTTGTTGGCCGGATCCTGCGCACCATTACCAGCAACTTCAGTGTTGGCACCGATCACAAGCAGCTTCGTATCATCGTAAATGGAGACACCATAGATTTGATCAGCGTTGAATTTCGTCAGTTTCCGATCAATATCACGGGCAGATTCAGCATTGACCCCACGCTTCATGTAGATCCGCAAAGCACCCGGCTTAACCGCTACTTGAGTTCCAACTGGCAATTTGCCAGATGTAAAGATCTGCCAGCCTAGTACCTGCCCGATAACGCCAGAAACAAGCACCTGATCACCGAGATCCGTCTGCCGAGTCCAGTCACCGGCACTTGTTGCCAATACATTCTTACGCAGTGTCCGCATGTCCTTAGGGTTCATGAACAGCACACCAGTTGCAGCGGCCGCATCTTCTTCAACCTTGTAAGGGCTATTGTCAGAATCGAAAGTGTCTTCAATCGTGTCAATCAAGCTTGCATCGAGCTTTTCTGGTTCTGGAATGGTAAGCCGTGCATCAAGTGCCGTATTCAAGACATCATAGTCAACTTTTGCTGCTAAGCCGTTGACAATCTGATTGCGACCTTCAGCAACGCCATCACCGTAACCGGTCAAGACAGATTCATCGGTGAAGGCCAAGCCCTTAGCAACCTTCTTGATTGTTACTTTGGTCGTGCCTGTGGTGAGTTTGTCATACTTAATTGCTTCACCTTCTGCGACATCCTTTGCGTCACCAGAGTAATTGAACCGGGGCACTGTGATTGTGTCGCCAGGACGCCCTTCAAGCGTGGTGTCAATAGGTGCCAGCTGCGTGAAAGCAATGCGCTTAGGTAATTGCGCCGAGATAATTGGACCCATGACTTCAGGGTTAACAAGGTCTGCTACCTTGGTTGGATCGATCATATTATCAGCCATTATGTTTCCTCCTAATTATTTAAAAATGTTAGCGAATTCTTGCGGATGTTCGCGCTGAAAGTTGTTCTGTTCAACGGTCGACAACTTCAAGAAATCGTCGAGTGACATTGTTTTTGGCGGATTGCCGCCAAGGTTCTGATCAGCAACCGCAGTACCATCAGCATTCGTTTGAGCTGCTTGCTCACCCTTAAAAGCGGGATTGCGAGCAAGCACACCCTTCAATGCTTCATCAATAGTTTTGACACCTTTAGCTTTGTCAGCCATGTCGGCCTTTGCTAAAGCCAAAGCGTCAGACAAATGATCGTTAGCAACGCCCATTTGAAACGCGGCGAGCTTTGCCTCTGCAACTTCTGCACGCGCATTTGCTTTACCAAGCGCCGTGTTAGTTTTTTCGAAGTTTGCTTTAGCCGCTTCAAGCTCTGTCTGATTTGCTGCAACCTGCTTATTATGATCCTCAACAATTGATTTCAAACTGTCGAGGTCATCAACACCGAGATCTTTCAATACAGAAGCTCGAACTTCTTCCACGCTCGGACCCTTGTTGTCAGCGGCTGTGGGCGCTTGCGTTTCAGTTTGGGTACCAGCGCTGTCATTACCACCATCGGCGGAATTACCAGCATCAGCACCCGTATCCGCTTCAAAGAAACATGGTTTGAACATTGTTCTGAACATCTTCTGTCCCCCTTTTAGGCATAAGAAATAGGCCTTTTTATGCCGTGCCCAGGGCAAGAAAAAACACCCACAATGATGTGAGTGCTCAAATTAACTTGATTGTTCGAATTTCATGTAGACCAAGATCAATGGGATCTGAAGGATTATCTGGCTTAATCATGAACAAAGGCTCGTCCCAACCATCTAATTCATTTTCAATTTCTTGAACCGTTGCCCGAACTTGTCGCCCGTTTGTCAACGTAAACAACACCCGTTTCTCCCGGTAAGTATCAAACAACTTCTGGTAGCTCATGGTCTGAACTGACATGACTTCGCCTTCTTTCTAGCTTGGTTTCAATGGTGTAATGTGTGCGCCGGTTTTACTAAAAGAAATTCGGCCGAATTTCGTAGGCCATCTTTTACCATCAACACTTAAAAAGTAGCCAACAACTGTATTTGCTTCAAAATTCAACGTTCGAACTCTACTTATATCTTTGCCCTTCGTATACTGCTCAATCAACTCTTGAGCCTGATCGGAAGAAATAATTAGTTCACTGATTGGTCGCTTCTTCTGTTGCCGATAATTCTCGTATTCCGGCGTTCCGGGAACATGCTTATTGTAGCCGTCAGCATTGAGTTCATGACGCTGGGGCCGCTTCGCCTGAGGTTTCATTCTGGCTGCGTGATTGATGAGATCCTCGACTTTGAATCCATTTGCGACACCTGTTCGCCAATCCTTCAAGCTCGGCGCTTTATTGCCGTACTTGTCTTTAATCACATTATACTGTGCCTTGACCGCGGAGCTCAATACTTCAACCTGTTTCTTAACATATCCAGATGGCACAAGCGGCTTCTCGCGATCATATTGCCGGGATAAAACCTTCTTGTTCGCACTGATAAAGTCTCTAAGAACGGCTTGACGATTTGAAACCAATCGATTAGTTCGCTTGATAGCCGGTTTATCACCAAATGCCTTGGCAGAAAGCTGGACGCGTTTAGCTGCTCGCACTTGGCGTTCCAATCGTCGCTGCTCTTGAGTCAATGCATAAACCTCATTGTTGTCCTGTTCATCAATGGTGTCATGGTCAGTCTGCTCATAATAGCCTGGTACATAAGGCATCACATAATGATGACAATTAATGCCACACAAGCCACCTGCGGATCCGTAATTCGTAGCCTGATATAGATCAGGGTATTCAATACTGTCAGACGAGACAGAGTAGATGCGGCCTTGATATTGCAAGTGCGTTGGTCGGCAACGTAAATGGCTGCTGACTTTGACATAACTGCCATAGTCTTTAGCCCGCTGAATGGCAATCGAATTTGAAGTCTGCTTAACCTGGTTGTTGATCACCATGCGGAGATACGTATCAGGCTGCCATCTGCGACCCGCACTATCAACCATTGCCGGAATGCCCTTTTCAGCCCATTTACTGGCAGCACCAAACATCGCTTGACGCGGTTCGGTGCCAGTTCGAATCGACAGCGATGCGTCAGAGACGATCTGGCGAAAAGTCTCAAAACTATGCTTCGTCATGTTTTTTCGCGCCATAGCCAAATATTCGGTTGTTTCGGTTTGTGTCTGGTTAACAATTTTGCTGACCGCTTTAGATTTATCAAGTGCTGCCGGTTGCTTGATCACGCCACGTTTTGCGAGTGCTTCAAGCTTTGAATCAGTCGATCGCCAGTCTTCAATCGGAGCGGTCGCAATCGCTTTGTTGCTCTGCTTGATAGCATCACCCATTGGCTTGGCACTGACCTTACTAGCATATTTCCTGATGTCAGGAGCATGGCTAAGCAGCTGTTCTTTCCAGTCGTCAGGATCCGGATTGCTATCATCATAGGATCCTTGGTTTGCCAAGACACTGACAATAGCTGCCCAGATTGTATCTTCTAGCATGGCCGCCATTTGTGTCTGCTGATCAGACAACTGATCAAGATCCCAAGGTCTAAGCGCCATCGTCCTCACCTGCTGACTGTTTCAGAATGCTATCCATGTCACCGTCCTTTGGCTCTTCATCTTCGATTTCTTGCTGCCAAGAAGCGGCTGTTTGATCATCAAGACCGTTCGCCCGTTTGATTGACTCAAGATGAGGCATCAGAGGCTTATTGCCATTCATCAACTGATAATACTTAGCGTTTTCGTCCCGATCCTTCGCAATGCTGTCGTCAAAGTTGACCATGATTGTAACTTCGGCAGAAGCGTTGTATTTGACGCTAGGAGCGTTTTTAGCCAGTTCTAGACAACTGGTTGCAATATCCTGAATGAATCGCGATACCAGCGTCTCGTGGCTATTTTTAGACTGATACGTATCAGAGTTCTGTGAGATTACCTCCGTGGCTGTCTGCTGTCCTTGAACTGCGTCATAACTGAATGTTCCGGCTGAGAAGCCTGTCTGTGCGGCGAAAATTTTCAGGAGATTGTTGATGGTTGCGATCAGCTGTTCATTGCGCAACGGAGACGTGATGTCTTTGATGCCATCTGCGTTTTGACCGTTTTGATCGCCACGAAAGACCTGATAAGCACGATCACGCCAGTCAACCGCCCAACGCTCTTTCCCAGTATGTGGATCAGTTTTTAGCTTCAGCATCCAATCAGGTGCAATGATTCGACGCCGCCCCATGACCATTTCCTGCATCAGCATGTCATAAGCTTGGTCAAGCTGTCGCAGTGTATCCATTGCGTTGGCATAGATCGGAATCCCCAATGGACTATTAAGGTTAAAATTATTTGCCAGATTTGGCTTCAAATATTGGAAGGTTGGCCGTGAGTATAACTGTTTCGAATAGTCTGCTTGTGGTTTCAAATTTGCATATACGTCAGTTAGCGGAACCTCAACACCTAGATCGCTGCCGTCAGCAGAAGTTGATTTGAACAGCTGATTCTTGATGTGATAAAAGTTGTCATCCTCGGTGTGCCACTCAAGCAAGGTGTAGTTCTTACCATCATTGACAAACTGTGTAGCAATCACGCACTCAGTCACACCGTTGGCATCTGAAGACAGAGGAATAAACGCATCTGCTGTCGCAAACCGGATTTTGACTTCGCCGTTGTAAACATACTCTCGAGCAGCTACACCGCCAGAACCGAAACAATATTCAAGATAGCGCTCCATATTGTCATAGAAATGATTTGCTGATAGGATCGCCTGCAACATTTTGTTAGGCTCATTGTCATCATCGTTGGGGCTAGTCCTACCTGCTTGCGGTTCGTTGCCTTTTGGATAGGCTGTGATTGTTGCCGCCTGATTGAACACGAGTGACGACATCTTCTTTGCGGCCACCTTAGGCATTTGAAGCGACATCAGGCGATCGCCGTGCTCTCGGCCTTGGTTATCCTCCCAGCGATAATTCAACCAAGAAGCGTGTCCCTGATACGCGGATAACCAGTCAGTGATCCTTGACATATCTGCATCATTCACTGCCAGATCAGGAACACCCGACAATGTTTTAATTGAACTAATCAGCCCCATACGCGCCAACACCTCCTTTATTTTGAGCCATAGATTATGGAACATTTGGTCACCCCCATCACATCATGTAATTGAAGTAAAAATAATTGGCAGCATAGCGGCTTTCATCCATCGCGTGGTTATTCGCATCGACAGGTTTGCCGCTGTTAGGATCCCGAACGTACATACCCAATTCCTTGATGAAGTGATAATGATCGTATTGAACCTCACCAAGGCCGGAGTCAGGGACCTCAACGAGCCGGAACTGTCCGTTTGCCATCAAATTCTGCTGCCGCTCAATTCCGACCTCAATACCTTTGACGCTGCCAATGACTTCATGACCATTGTTGTTGGCAGTTGTTGCATCGATGCCAACTTTGATCAGTTCCGCTCGTAAGGCAAGCGCCGCCGGGTCAACCTGAACCACACTGTAATGCAGGTGATAGGTATCGACACACCACAAAATAAACCGCCTTAATTCATGAGCATATGTGCTCATCGCTCGTGTTTCGCCGGTCTCGGTGCCGCTGTGGTAAAAGTTCGCTACTCGATTCAGCACGAACTTCCACTCACCATCTATCTGGCGTCTGGTCACAATATTGCAGCTCATCGTGGTGGCATCATTTTGCCCAGCATCAGTCTCGAAGAACATCTCAACCGGATCGCCTATCAGCGTGTGATCTGTCATCGTGTCTTGATCGAACATGGCATAAATGACGCCCTCTGGCATGACACGAAGTCCTAACCAGTCACGTTTATACAAGTAGGGGTTGCGTTTCAGTTGAGCCTCCATTTCTGCCAGTCGTTTCTTCGACATAATCGGATTGTCTGCCATTCGCCAATGAAGCCAGTGTGCCTGGCGTTCATCAAAGACTTTAATGATTGGATCCTGTGGCGCTGGCGGGTTCAAGTCAGCTAAATGATAAGGAAATCTAGCTGCGGCTGTCCGTCGAAAGGTTTCGTCAATGAACTCCTTATTCAGCAGATTAATTTCGGAATATGCCACGGAACCGAGCGACATACCACGAATGGCATTGGCCGAATTCGACTTTGCCCCGCCTTTGAAGTAAACCTTCTTCTTACCGCTTGGCAGATCCAGTGCAAGATGATCACCACCACGATCCCGCCGCAAGTGAGACGCGCCATCAAAGATATAGGCAAGCCCCATGCCATCACCTTCAATGAAGAGGTTATAAGCAAGCTCTTGGTTATAGGCACTGACTAGGTGATTCTTGTCCGGCGTTAGCAAGTAATAAACTGCAAGGCGCGCATCATCGGCAGCAGTTTTGCCCGCACGAATACTGCCCTCATTCACGTCAAAGAGATGATCAAACTTGGAGAAGATGAAGTCACGTTGCTTTGGTGAATAGCTAATCTCCTTGATGCTCGTCTTCATCTTGATCACCTTCCTTTGGCAACAGTTCTTTGGCGCTCTCTGCAATCGCATCAAGTAGCGGATTCTTGTAACCTTCGCCTGTTAAAGCCTTGAGATTAATCTCAGCCACTCGTGCCTCAGCTTCTGTCTTACGTCTAATTGCAACATCTGGCAGATTCTTCAGCAGCATCTCTATCGCTTTCTGTTTGTCATAAAGTTCAACTACGACGCCGTCTCGACCGATATGGAGTGACTTCAGTAGCGAAGTGTCAACATCACGCTTCTGGCGCAGACTAACTTGCGACACTCTCCGTGTTGCTTGCTTTCCTGTTTTCGGGTCAAGCAGTGGATCCCCTTTGTCATTGAAAATCGGTTCATCCTTGCTGCCAAACTCTATATAATCTCCGAGATCGGCTTTTACTTGTTTGGCTAGTTCTTTGAGCAAGTCCATCTGTGTCATGTGCAAATCAGCCGCTTGCTCTTTTTTGAGTTGGTTAATCATTGCTGCAATCTTAGGTTTTCTTAGGTGCCTAGAGCCTTCAACAGCCGAAGTTTCATAGCTCGCTCCGTATGCCTTCATATAAGCCCATGTGGCGTTGAAACGTTGAAGATACAGCATTGCGAACAATTTCTGCTTATCTGGTAAATCACTTTCGGCCACGGCTTTTGGAGCGGAACTTGAAAAGGAGCGTTCCTTTTGAAAAGGAGCGTTCCTTTTACTCTGTGATTTATCCCAATCGTCTTCTGACTTCCATTTTCTAATAGTTGATGGCGGCTTGTTAAGCTGATCCGCAATATCTTTTAACTTGACCTTCCCGCTTGACTTGATCCAAATCTCTCGAGCAAGTTTGCGCGCCGGATCTCTCCTCCTTGCCATTACATATCACCACACCTCCCAGGGCAAAATAAAAAGACGCCGTAGCGTCTAAAGTCTGAATCTTATTCTTCAGAATTTTGGAATAGTTTCTTAAAGGCAGGTACTCCCCTCACAATTATCAACTCCCCCAACGTCACAATTCCCCAAAAAATCGCGACTAGTCCGAAAATAGGTATGATTAACCAAAAATTATGCATTAGATCAGTTGAACTTATTTTATTCCAAAATTCATGAGTCATTTCTACAGAAACTACCGTATTCAGCCAAAGGATACGGATTATTCTTCGTTGATTCTTATTTATAACTGGTTTTGTAATATTGCTACCAAAATATTCAAAAACATCTTCGGAAATGAGCAAGACCAATAATGACGAAAGGAGCGCCAATCTGCCGTCTGAATTAATCAAGTACAATAAACCAACCAAGACAATGACGATCACTTCAAGACAAGCCACTATTAATAACTGTCGCCGTGTCATTTTTGGAATGAGCAGTTTTAAGAATTTCTTAAACGAACTTTTTGACATACGTAGTCACCTCACAAAAATGGTACGCAATATCACCATAAAATACTAGTGAGATGATACATGAATTTGCCGTTCGTATCCGCTTAAGGATAGGCGACAATGTGGCTGGCGGGACTTGCACCCGCTGAATCTCATCTGTCAGCCACCCAGCTCGCTCGCCCATGTCAGCTAGGGTCATCGCAAAGCTGTATTGTTACAAGCTCAAGCAAGGAAGGAGGACTCACCTCCCTTACTTTTATTTTTGTCCGGTCGGATTGGACAATACAGCCGCCGGGAATCGAACCCAGCACCCTACAGGCGATCCTTATCAGCTGTTCCTTATTTCCTTTTACTTTGGAGGAGTAAAAATGAAAAATATTGGGGTGACACTGCGCGACCGTTTTCCGCCGGTCAATCTGGTGCCCGTTTGATTGCGCCCATCTTCTTTCAATCCTTGCACAATACCAATATAAAGCTTAAAGTGTCCGGATGTGTCTCAACTTTGTCTCACGTTTGTCCGAAAGTGTCTCACGTGACTTTTTTATCGATAGACTAATAGTGGTGATGATCCAGATGGCGGCCACAGTTCCGCAAAAGCAATGAGGGCAGCTTCTTTATCGCGATAATATTTAGCACGTGAGAGATGAACCGCTTCAGCAATGCGCGTGACAGTTGGCAATGGCTTGATGTAAGTCAGCTCTAGTAACTTTCGATATTCAGCTTTCTCAATTCCCGAGATAACCTCTAAGCACTGCTGAACAAACTCGTCATCAGATAGATAGTTTACAATTTTCGATTCGACTTTGTTGTCTGTCGATTGATTGCGCGGCATACCGTCCATTGTCGGTGACTGCAGGGACATTGACCACCCCCGGGCCCGCGCTTTTCGATGGCGATAGTCAATCAGTACACTTTCGGCATTTGCCGCCGTCTCTTCGCGGTTCAGCCGTCCCCATAAGCTCATTACTCGCGTCATATGCCGCCCTCCCTGTGATATACTTGATTTGTGGAATCAAACAGGGCGTGCCGCATGTCGGTGCGCTATTTTTTTGGCTTCTTGAATGTGTACTTGCGCAAGTCGGACCAAAACACGCGTCTGGTTTCGTTAGTGTCCGCCACCCAGACTTCATACATTGGTTGCCATGAACCGTTGAATTTTTCAATCTCGCGGATCACAAGACCAAAATCATATTTTCGGCTTTTCTCCCACAACTGCCCGGGTCGTGCAACTAAAACCGGATGAAACCTGTTGGCATCAGGTGTCTGTGTATTCATTGATATTGATCACTCCTTCTTACAATTGTTCTTCCGTGAACAAGCCGGTGCGTAAACTCCCAGATGCTGCGCTCCAGTCGTTTAGTCGTAATTGTTTTCGCCATTCTGCTCACCATCACTCATAGCCAGCGATAAAGTCAGCTAGATCAAAGCAGTCTTGCAAACGATCCTCCGGCACTTCGTAAAAATCTTCATAACCCATTTCTTCAATTGCGGCCTGTAGCGCCCACGCTGGTTCATACATCTCGACCATCTCCTTTGCTCTGTTTGTAATAAGCCGCGCCGTTCTTCTTAATCTGCACATTGCTGACGTGCTTGGTATTGGTTGCAATGCCATTGCATTCAATCCAGCCGTTCTCGTTAACCTTCGGCTCTTCTCCAACTGGCAAGCTGAAGCGGTGCTGGACAATGCGCGGTTCCTCGTAAGTCACCACCCAAGCTTGCATGTTTGGCTTGGGTGCTTCTTTTTGCGTTTGTTTTCTGGCAGCTTTATGCTTTTTGTCTTTATCTCGATTCTCTGGAATTGGGTGTTTTTCATCATTCATCGTATTTCTCTCAATCCGTGTTTTCGTCATCATCCACCTCATATGCATACATTTCCTCGTCATCGTAATAGACATTTCTGGCAATCATTTCCGCTTCATCTTCATCTGTGAAGTGATAAAGCGGATCACCAAACGTCACCGCAAAAGCTCCGATGACGGCTTTGTGCCGTTTAGATAAATCATCGTAAAAGTAATCAATGATGCCAGCCTCTTCGCCCTTCACGACCCATGCCATCACGATCTACCTCCTAAAACAACGTCAGGACAATCAACACGGCGCAAATTGTCAGCGTGATGATTCCGACTGCTGTCAACCACCGTTCGAACCGATCACTTGGCTTCATGAGGCACCTCCTGAAAAAGATCCAGCTGCCACGTCTCCCTGATTTGATCTGGTATCGGAAAGTTTGTCCAAATCGTCTCAACTGCCCGTCCACCTGTCTCAACTGAAACTTCAAAGTGGGCTTTATCCCAGTCGCGCAGCATTCGATTGTACATATCGGATTCATAGCCCGAGAGGATCACATTGCCCTTGAAGTCCAGCAATGTATCGAGTAACGCCTCATGATCTGCATCAGTGTACTCATGTGCATAATGCCTTTTGCTACGGGTGCTGAGCAGATATGGCGGATCAACATATGTCAGGACATTAGGACGGTTATATCGCTCTAGCAGCGTAATTGCGTCCTGATGCTCAATTTGCGCATCCTTCAAGCGCTTGGCTACTTCGATGATCCGGCCGGAAAGATTGCCCCACTCAGCAGCAGTTTTACCATTCGGCTCAATCAAGGATCGCCAGCCAGTACGGTCAGATGTTTTGCCGCCAATGGCCTGCCAACTCCTCACAAGCGTACGGCGTGCATCTTCAACAGGATCAGCTGACACTTCATAGCTGTCTTCGTATTCTTCACGGCTTAGCGGCGTGAGATTGACTACTCGCATTAATTCTTTGGGCTGATCGCGGCAAACCCGAAACAAGTTAATGACCCGCGAATCAATGTCATTGAGGGTTTCCACATACGATCTCGGCTTGTTGAAAAACACGGCACCGGATCCGAAAAAGGGCTCAAGATACGTTTTGTGAGGCGGCATTAGTGACACGATCCAGTTGGCCATCGTCCATTTGCTACCAGGGTAATTTAGGATTCGTCTCATTGAGTGCCTCCTGTCGAGTTGTCACAAATACGTCTTCGACATTCTTGTGAAGCAGCCAATCACCATGTGTGTATCGGGTCAACCGGCCAAAGTACGTTTCCATTGGGAGGATCCGCAGCAGTTCATCGGATCCGCCGAACTTTGTCAGAATTTCATTCATTGAGTAGAGTTCAGCCTCATCTGGATTCGATGTGTAGCTTGACCATGATCGAGGCTGATCATCTTTGGTGCGGTGCCCCCAAAACATAGGGTGTTCAATACTGCCGTGTTTCTCAGTCATCAATAGGTACTTGCGTTCGTTCAGCTCACTGCTATTCATTTTTTTCCTCCGTTTTATCCGGCCTCAAGTCGTCAAGACTGACACCTAATGCATCCGCAATTCGCATCATTGTTGAAAATGATGGATCTTTGCTTTGCCCAGTTTTAATAGAATAAATGGTCGTTGGGTTTTTATAACCAGCAGCTCTGGATAGTTGACGGATACCGTAGCCTTTTGCACGCATAAGTCCTTCAATAATGTGCCACATATTGATCCTCCATATTTTGATGTACTACATGTTGTGTTCATCATAACCATATCGTATAATTAAATCGTACGAGTGTTCGTACACTGGTAACTAAATGAAGGGAGAGACGGTTATGGCAAAAACTAAAACGAGTGTTCGTGGAACCCCAAATAAGAAGATCGTTGTTGTAAAACCGTACACTAAGTTAAACGGAACCCGTGTCGGTGGTCATCGACGTTCCACGCCAAACTAATCTTCAACAGTCTCTAGAATCTCCTCCTTCAGGGTCTAAGGTTTCCCTGAGGGAGATTTTATTTACTAACAACGAAAGGAAATTAAAAATTATGAAACTTAATCCAGACTGTTTACGTGATGTGCTTTTAGTTGTGGAAACCAATGCCTCAACCAGCCAATGGGTAGAAACAAAAACACTTTTAGCTGATCCTAGAATGAACTCTTATTCTTACGAAGAGATCGCTTACCATGTACGCCAAGCAAATTGGGCAGGACTTTTAGCTGAAGTTAAGTGGTTTATGGGAGCAGGGTTTCTAATCAAAGACTTGACGCCTAGTGGGCACCAGTTCTTGGCGGATATTCGTGAAGACACTAACTGGAATAAAGTGAAGTCAGTTTTAAAAAAAGTTGGTTCGTCTTCAATTTCTGCGATTACTCAGGCTGCTGCTGGCCTGGTTCAGGCTGATATACAGAAGCATCTAGGGCTTTAACAGGAACCAACCATTTCATCTCTACTTCGACTGGGGCATTTGCCTCAGCTTTGAAGTGGATCTTTTCAACCTGTCCGACCTCAATGCCGTTTACAAAAACTTTTCCGTTTTGAATTCGTAGGCTATTCATTTCGAGTCCTCTTTCTTTCCAAGTGCCCTTAACTGCTCCATCTGCTCTGCTAGTTTAGCTCTGTCTTCCTCAGATACTTTTTTGTGTTTGGGCTTATAACCGTCCTGCGCCCAGACTGGTAGTTCCTCAGTCCTAACCGGCTTGCTATATCCACCGCGTGCTGAAGTTTGTCGATCATGCGCCACATCTTCAGATTTAACTTGATCCAGTGTATGGATCTTCTTCTTGCTCCAGTTGCGTAGAATTCCTTGGGCATAAGACCACCCTTTTTCAGCCGCCACAGCACGAGTAATGGCCTCAATGACTAATTCATTGCCCATGTCTTTAACCCAATCTGCTACCTGCTCCATCAGAATCGGCGGTATCACTCCAAGATTCTCTTGATAGAAATTGATCGAAGGCCGGGGATCAGCCGCGTCCGCATGCTCGCTCTGCTGGTGGTGGTTTTGGTTCTGTGATGGTGATGGTTCTGGTGATGGTTCTGGTTGCGTTATCGTATCGGTACTGTATCCATATGGTATCGATACATTATTTTCACCATCGGATACCGTATCCAGATCAGCCAGCTTTGCCCGAATAGGATATTCATACTGTTGACACGTTTTGATAATCTCGGCTGCGAAATCACGTGTCTTTACACTTCCAAGTTCTTTATCTATCACAGCGGCAACCTTTGGTGATCGAGCTGAATTGAACTTCAGCCAATTAGTCACCATAATCTCGCTGTTAGCTTGGTTGTATCGGATACGTCCGGCCTTTATGAAGCGCTGAAGGGCGTCAGAAACTTCCTTCCGGCTCATACCCGTTTCAAAGCAGGCATAGCGTTCTGAGAACTCGTATACCCCACTTTGAGTTGTCTTTGAATTAGTTAGTAGATAGAGCCACAAAAGCTTGTCCAATGGCTCTAACTCGCTAACCCAGTTGTCTTGCCATATCGTTGTGTGGACCTGTCTATAAATTGCCAAGCGATCACCTCCGTTTTGCTGAAAGGTACCAGTCAGGTGATGCTGGATGTGGATCAAACAAGAAGAATTCTGCTGGCGTAACTTGCAGATATTCGCATAGTTTGTTGAGCGTAGTAAGCTGAATCATTTTGCTTCGGTTGTAAACCAGAGCGGTCAAGGCATTTCTAGAAATACCTGTGTCTATTGCCACTTGAGTCGTCTTTAGTCCTCGCTGCGCCATTAATACCGCAAGATTATTTCTGATAGCCAAGCAATCACCTCCCAGCCACGTCAACCGGAACACCGGTCAATTGTTCGGTCACCTTTTTGAATCTGGCCGGATCACCGTTGGTCTCGCTCACGTGAATCAAGACGATCTGCTGCAAGTCTGGTGACTTGTTTGCCATGATGAACTTGAGCGCGTTCTGCATCTCAAAGTGCGTGATCAAAATGCGCTTATGAACCTTATGATTCAACACTTTCTGATGATCATTGTCTGCCGCAATATCCTCGGCATAGTTCATCTCAACCAACATGTGACTGATGTGAGAGAACTTCCATGGAACGAAATAACTATCTGTCACATAGAGCAACTGGTTGCCAACTTCGTTTGCTGCCACATAGCCAAACGGTTCGGCGGCATCATGCTCAACCGAGAACGGTGTCACCTTCCACGAACCAACTTTGACGGTCTGAAATGGTTTTAAGAGATGAATACGATAGCTAGGTTCGAGCTTGAGTTCTTTCGCAGTACCTCGGCTCATGAAAACTGGCATAGAAGTCTTTTCGAGATACTGGGACAAGTATTTGACATGATCGCCATGCTCATGCGTTATGAACATGCCAACTGCGCGATGAAAGTCAAAGTTCATCTTTGGCGCAGCGCTCTTGTATGAAATGCCAGCTTCAAGCAAGATCTGGTTGATGCCGTCATCCAAGGCGTAACCATTACCGCCGGATCCTGAACCGAATGTCGTGATATCAATCAAAACGGATCCTCCCCCCCTGGTTCTTCAGGAATATCAAGGGAAGTTTGCTGCTGATCAGTGATCTCACCGGTCTCATGATCTACTGCCTTTTCTGGCGCTGGTGTTGCCTGCGCTGGTTGTGGTGCTGGCGTGTTGACTTCAATAGCTTTTGGCTTGGGCACATCGTCAAAGTCAACACGATTGGCATGCTCTGTCACGTCTTTACGCATGGCTTTGTAGTTGTCGTCCGTGGCGTGATCATATTCAGTAGCAACAAAGCCATTGCTGAAGTCTTTTGGAATCTTTTTGACCACGTTGTTGCGCATCTTCCGCAAGATCATAGACTCACGCGACTGCGGACTCGACCAAGCTAGCGAAATCTTGCCCAGTTTGACTAACTCTGGATCATCTAGAATCTGATCTACGGTCATTTCTGCGGCCTTCTTGTTGAAGTCTGCCTTGGCGCCACTCTTATCCCACATCAAATTTTGGGCAACGTGAGCCAGCAGATTACGTTTTACATCTTCTCGTTCAGCGATGTAATACTCCGTCTCACCACTTTTAAAAGTAATTGGGTAAACAACCCGCGCAAACTTTCCGCGACCAGTCTCCGTCCATTCTGGCGGTAAGACATCGAGCCCTTTGTGTTTAGGATATTCGAAGCCATCACCTTCACGAACGGCCCAGAACTTGTGGATCGTTTTGATACCGCGGCCGAAGCGGGCAAGTAAGGCATCATTGCCATCGCCTTCAATGCCCATTTCGATAACCTTGACGCTCTGTTTGTTGTCCCGTTCTCCGATCTTTTTGTTCCGCAAAATGAAGTAGACTTCACGCGGATCGGCACTTGCATTCAGTTGTAAGGCGGCGACGGTCAACAAGATATTGGTGACGTTGCTGGAATCGATGCTGTTAATCGTTAAACCGTTATCGGTCAATAATGTATTCATGGCTGTCATCGCATTCAGGACGGTGGTGCGTTGGTAATCCGTCATCTTGATGCCATTGCCCTGCAACTGTTCTGTGATCATGGGTACAAAGACATCGTTGGCCTTAGCTAAGGCTGATTGATACTGCTTGGTTGGTTTAGTTGCGACTGCGTTTTCTGTCATGAGTGAACCTCCACTTTCATTTTCTTATCCTTGGTTACGACCAACCGGATCTGTTGCGCTTCGGTTGGCATGATTTCGTTAACAGTCTCGGCGTTGTCAATAAAGATCGGGGCGATCGTGTCGTAATGTTCTGACAGGACATTCAGGATATCCAGCCCGGCATTGATCTTGGCACCGGTGTTCAAATCTGTGGAGTAAGGCACGCCATCAACGGTTGCTTCGGCAGTGTCGGCCAGATCGCCATTCTTTTGAATATCGAACAGTTTGAATTTGACAATTGAAAACAGGCTGTTGATCTGATCTTCCATTTTTTCAACCTTTGCGCGGACAAAATGCTGGATCAGGAAGTCTTGGCGATCAAGTTCTTGCGCTTGTGCCTTCAAATCGGATTCCTCTTGCTTAAGTTGCACGATCCGTGCATCTTGGGTCTGCACTTGGGCATACTTGCTGATTTCGGCTTCAACGCCAGCAAGACCGGACTGATTGCTTTGCAATTTGGTTTCAAGTTCCGTAAGCTTGCCATCATCTTGTTGTGGTTGCTCATCTGCCTGTAATTTGGCGATCTTGGCTGCTAATTCGGCATAATCTTTAGTCTGTTCAAACGGGACAACGCTGGCTTTTTGGCGTTTGAATTCTGCTTGTAATTCGTGTAGTCGCGTATTGGCCTGCTGAAGCTGATGCCCAGCTTCTTCCTCAGCTGCTTTCTTTGTTTGTACTTGAGCAGTTAGCTCTTTGATTTTGGCCGCTGCTGCTTTACCGTCACTTATCAACTTGGCAAGTTTCTCTGATTTGCGTTGATTGAAGCCTTTACGCAGGTCTTCAATTTGTTCTGCCGGTAGCGCTTGATGGCATGTTGGGCAGATTGTGGTTCCCTCATCAAATGACAAAGCTTTCTCAGCGTGATATTGCTTCAGCAGGGTCTCTTTTTGAGATGTGAAGTAGTCTAAGTTGTCACTACTTTGCTGACTTTCACCAAGTGCATCTTGGTAGCGACTCCCATAGTCAAGAATCAAGTTCTCCTGCTTGCTAATATCCTCACGCAGGCTTCGTAGTTGCAAGTCTGTGGCCGTCTGATAAACTGTCCGCTTCTTAGCGATCTGGAGTTGAATTTCCTGAATCTTGGTTTCTTTTTCCAGATCAGTGTTTTCCGTCTTGACGGTTTGGATCTTGGCTTGAAGATCGGCAATAGTCGTCTTGTAAGTTGCTCGCATCTCATGCAGGTCGTCCAGACTTGATGATGACAGCTCTGGCTTAGCGCGCTCTGCTTCATCGATACGGGCAGGAATGCCATCAATCTTCTTCTTGATTTCCGAGCGCTGGTACTTGATCGCTTTCTTGCGATCATCAACGCTTTGGTTATCTAGAATGTTCGCAAGATCGGCCAGCTTCTTGTCGCCAGCGATCACTTCATCGTCGCTAATCTCGGGTACTAAGGTCAGGAGAATGTCGCGGCGCTTTTGCCAGTCCAACCGATTGAATGCAGCCGGATCCGTCAGCAGTCGGAACTGATCTTCAGGAAGCAACGAGCTGATGAAGTTTTTGTATTCGCCGACTTTATTCGGTACGCTGTCGACCATGAGCACAGTGACGTCAGACTTGCGCACTCGCTCAATTGAACCTTTGGGCTGCACCCATGACTCCTTCAGCTCCCGGCGCAAGGTCAGACTCTTACCATCAACATCCAGTACCGCTTCGACTAGTGGCTCTGCACCCAGAATCTCTTGGCCATTACTATCCAGTGGCTTCGCGTTGAATTTGGTGGAACCGTCACTGCTTTTGCCAAACAACAGCCAAGTGAAGGCATCGAAGATCGTGGTTTTACCGCTGGCATTCTGACCGAGGACATTGATGTTTTCGCCTTCTGGGTCAAAATCAAAGTCCTTCAAGCCCTTAAAGTTATGGATGGTTAAACTGATTAGTTTGATTTTCATCGTGTTACTTCGCCGCCTTCCGTGATACACTTAAACTGTAAATTAATTTGTTATGTGCTACATTTCCCGTGGTTGCCGCCGCGGGATTTTTTTGTGCGCTTTTCGTCAGCATTAACTGACTGAGTTCAAATAGCCAAAGCCAACCTTGATCGCCACGACCTTTGTAGATGAGGTTCTCGACTTGATCGTGGACGTCTTGCCAATACTCTTTTGTATCTCGCATATGCTGTCCTCCTATTCAATCCATTGTTTCCAACCACCAACCGCCGTGGCACCGATCAAGATGCCGAAAATACCAACCAATAGGAATTTCCAAAACAAAACTGTTGGGTTAAGCAATACCCACAATACTGTCTCTATCAATTTCATAACGTGACCTTCTTTTTGCTGTCACGGTCTTTGGGAATGATTTGGTTCCAGTCCACATCGTTGTCGATTGAATACTTGATAAATCTGCGAATTTCATCTAGTGGGATCTTTGTATCGCCCAGCTTCAAGGTTTTGATGTATCCGTTAGCAATCAACCAACGAATATTGTTGATGTCCGTGCGAATCAGTTTTGCCGTTTCCGGAACTGTTCTTGTGATCGTTTCTGCTTTTCGTTTGATAATGAACGTCCGCTTCTTCGAGTTCATGTTAATCACCTACCAATCCCAACCGCCGCCATTCAAGCGTTCGGTTAGCCAATTTGTCTTGCATTGATACGCCATACTCCTGTGCAATAAACGCTACTGAGTTCGTTGCATACAACATGACGTCAAGTAACTGATCAATTGCATTCATAGGGTCATGATTGTTCTTGACCTTTTTGACTGGTGTGGTCAGCTCATCTAGCGCACTGTTGACTGCATCAATGGCTTCATTCATTTCAGCAACGCTTCGTATTGCCATTGCTAGTGGTTCCTTTACAATGTCATCACCGTTGATTACCGGTGCTGAAACCTGAATAGTTTTGTTTGCCAAATCCATAGCTAGAAATGGGCTGCGCATATTCTCTACAAGTTTAATGGCTGCTTCTAAGGGCATTGGTTTCGTCCCGGTTTTAAATCTGGACATCGACGCCTGTGAATAGTGAATTTGCTTGCCGGCTTCAATAGTTGTAACACCTTCTGAACGCATAGCTTCGCCCAAAGTATGCGGATTGCTGTATGTTCTTCGAATTACATATCTCCCCTTCGGTCTAATGCCATTCATGAATAATCACCCCTTCATTAATTCCTTCATGCGTTTATATACTTAAATCATCAATCAAAGACTCCCGCCCAGCAGAACCAGGTTTCACCGTCCAGTTCCTTGACTTGAAAGCCTAAATCTTTAACCTGCTGGATTAAATCTGGCACTTGGTTATAGCTGCCGCGAATCTTCATCAGCTTGCGGCCTTGAGCGTCAGCATTTTGAAATTGCTCGATGAAGTTTTGCCAGAGACGCCGCTTCATATTATCCTGAGTGATGTTGATTAATGTTTCTGCTAAATCGTTCATTTTGCTTTCTCCTCGTTCTTTGAAAACTGAACATGCGTATCTGCATAATTGCTATACTTAAGTCATCTCAATTAAAGGAGGTGATTGAAGTGAAATTATCAATTATCGCAATGCAAGCGTTAGAATACGGCATTCAACAAAAGTCTTTAAACCTTGTTCCTTGGTATCGCGGTGATCGCCAGATGTTCTCACCCCAATTCTTGGCTTTGCAAGATGATGGGGAACCGAAGATCTGGGAAAACGCTCGGCAGAGATTCAACGAAGGACTTCGAGAATTAACTGAACCTTTTCGACCTTCACTTTTCTACTGGTTTAGAGAGAATCTCAGTGACCCAAGAATTGATTTCCATGGCGACAGTCAAAGTCTTCTTAAAATTGTTCAACATCATCTGATACCGGACTCTAAGAAAGACGAGGCTTCCATGGTTCAACCTCCATTTGGGAACGTTTATGAATATCCTGTTTCAAAACTGACCGTGACTGTTAAATACGAAAACGGTTTAGTCCTTGAAGCGGTTGAATTGACTAGCGATGAATATGATCTCGTGGGATTTGAACGAAATTAGATTCATATTTGAGCTGGTTATAGGCATCTTGAAGGCTTGCGTATGCTTCCTCATACGTCATGCCTTCTTTTTTGATTAAGTTCACAATTTCGATTGACACTGGATGGGGCTTAATGCCGAACAATGATTCAGAACTTTCTGGCTTTGGAAAATTTTTTAAATAATCTTGTCGAGCCAATTCTGTTTCGTCTTTTTTGATCATTTTGTTGCCTCCTTCTGTACAGAGTTCTCAGAGGCACTTGTACTAATCGTGTTTTCCTTTGCATGCAAAAGCTCATCGATACTGGTATTAAGCACCTCAGAAAGCTTCAAGGCAGTTTTTGTTGAACCGTTGCGTCGGCCGGCCTCTAAAGATTGAATCATTGCTACTGAGAGGCCAGCTTTAACAGCCAGCTCTTCTTGAGTCAGCCCCAAACGTTCCCTGGCTATTTTGAGTTCCATCAGATCACTTCCTTCTCACTTTATGTACACATAGTACAATTACTTTTTGTACAAGTCAACTCTTTTAGTACATATTTCTAATTTTTCCTAGACCCTTACTATCAGTACAACATATAATACAATTTGTGGAGGTGCTTATATGACGACAGGAGAACGGATTGCAGCTCTTCGTAAAGAACATTCTATGACCCAACCTATGCTTGCTGAAAAAATGAACGTCAGCCAAAGCACTGTTACTAGTTGGGAAAACGATCGTCGTGGAGTTGGTAACGACGATCTCCTAAAGTTGGCAAAATTATTTGATGTTTCGACTGACTACCTTCTTGGAAGAACCAACAAACGGCACTACTACTCTCTGACTGATAAGGATACACGCGCCATTGATCAGAAAATCAAGGATATTATTGATGGGCTAGATCCTGATGGTCCCGACTTCTTCAAGCAAGATGCTGAATTGAGTGATGAGGATAAGCGTTTGCTGGCTGTATCACTGAAACAGTCATATGCACTAGCTCAGGAGCTTGCCAAAAAGAAATACACACCGAAGAAGTTCCGTGGTTCTGAGAAGTGAGGTGGGCACATGAGATACGATGCGGACCTCGCAATCAAAAAAGCAATTGCTGTGTTGCGCAAGTACAATACACGCAACCCTTGGTTACTTGGTCGCTGTCTACCTAACGTTGTCGTAACTCCAAATGATCTTGGAGAAAACATTCTAGGCTATACCATCACAGATCGGAAATTTTCAATTATCAACATTAACGCCCAGACTGATGAAGCAACATCGAACAGTGTGCTCTCACATGAAATCGGCCATGCACTCTTAACTCGTAACACTGGCGCTAACTACTTCTATCGCAATGCGCGCGTAGCTGCTGTGGGCTCAGATGAATTTATTGCAAACTGCTTTATGTTCCAATTCATGTTTGGCAACCGAGGCCTGATCAATCCAATGAACCGTAACAAGATTCTTGCAGATTATGGCCTGCCAAGATGGATGGACAGATATTTTGATCTGATTGATCAAGAAGATCCAGATGATTAAAGTCAGTCAAGACACTGACAATGTTAAAAAATGATGGAGGATTTAAAATGCGCAAAAAGCGTAATTTATGGGTATGGGGCATAGCTATTGGGATTGTTCTAGTTTTAATTGGAACGGGCACGTACATCGCTACCCGTAATACGGATACTGATACCAGCCAAAGCGAGTTTAGCGATGACAAGGATATCGATAAGAAACTTGATAAAGCTGCTGATGAAGCTATCAAAAATGACACAGAAAGTAACAAAGAAGAAAGCCAATCTCGCGCAGCGGCTGAAGATGAAAGCTATCAGCAGGCTGCAAGCGCATCAAAAGAAGCTGAAAGCCAGTCGAAAGCTAATGCTGAAGTAGAATCAAAGAATGCTGCGGCAAGTTCTAAAGCAGCAGCAAGCGAACAAAAAGCAAAGGCTGCCGAAGAAGAAAAAAACAAGTACAACACAGGTATCACGTTTGATCAGCTGGCTAGAAATCCAGAAGAAAATAAAGGCAAGTTTGTTAAGTTCACTGGCAAAGTTTTACAGGTACAGGAAGATGGCAACGATACCACATTGAGAGTCGCAATTGATGGAGATTATGATCACGTTGTCATGGTGACATATAATCTCTTATTCACTCCTGATAGCCATATTCTAGAAGACGACAAAATCACATTCTACGGTCAAAGCAAAGGGAGAACCACTTACGAAGCGACATCAGGTAGAAGCATAACTGTCCCATTAGTTGATGCTGACAAAATAGACGATGCCGGTCCTGCTCCGGATGATTACGGATACTGATTCAAGTAATGAGCCTTTCGGGGCTTTTATTTTTAAACATTAACCGAACATAGGTTTGCGAATAGTCAACCCCTTGACTATTCAGAAAGGAGAATTTCCATGGAAGGATATATAAGAAAGCGCGGCAACAAATGGTACTATTCTTTCGAAGCAGCTAAAGTCGGCGGTAAACGTCAACGAATTGAAGAACCCGGCGGCTTCACGCGAAAGGAAGCAGAACGTGCGCTTCATAAAGCAATTCTAGAATATGAACGCGCTGGCATACAGGTTAAGCTTTCGGATATGTCGGTCGCAGACTACTTCGATTACTGGATTAAAAATTATGTAGAAAAAAACTTAAAGTACAATACGCGCAAGAACTACATGAACATCGTGAATAACTATGTTAAACCTATGCTTGGTAAATATCTCTTGAGAACAATTTCCCCTGCTGTTATTCAGGACTTTATTAACAAAGTCGCATCTACCCCACTAAAAAGAACCCAACAACCTCCAAAAAAGCACACGGTTGAAATTGTTTTGACCGTTGTCAAAGAAGCTCTCAAAAAAGCAGTTTATCCTTACCAAATTATTCAGGAAAATCCTGCATCTTACGTCGATATGCCGCGATATGAACCAGATCGGCAAAAAACGCGACAAGATCTTAAGATTATTTCTCTTGGTCAATACCAGCAACTGCTTGATGCATGCCCACCTGCAGACGCTTTCCACATGCCACTTGTCATTGCGTTTAATACCGGCATGCGCCGGGGCGAAGTTCTTGGCCTTGAGTGGGATATGGTAGATCTCGAAGCTGGAACGATCCGGGTGGAACGCAACATGATTCAAAAAGGTAATGGCGTTTTTGATCTTGATTCACCAAAAAGCGCTGCCGGATTTCGAACGATCACAATAGGACCAACACTTATTAATGAACTAAAGGACAAGCGAAAATCACAGATGGAAAATCGTATTCGATATGGCAACCTTTATAATGACAGTAACTTTGTTTGCACTTGGGAAAACGGCAATCCAGTAACCCCCGGATACATCAAATATCGGTCACGCAAACTAGAGGATCAGTTAGGTTTCCCCTTCTCATTCCACTCTCTGCGTCACACTCATGCTACCATGCTGCTTGAAGCGGGTGAAAAGCCTAAAGTGGTCCAACAACGACTCGGACACGCCAGAATATCGACTACAATGGACACTTATATGCATGTGACTCGGGAAATGCAAAACGACACAGTAACTCGATTTGAAGATTTCTTGAAACAAAAAAAGAGCCGTTAATCGTAGGCAGCGTTCAAAATACGCTGTAAAAATAACGGTCTCTTCTTTCAATTTTGCCTACCATCTGGACTTGCCGTAGGCAAATGGTAGGCAAGAAGGCTCTGTTTATTAAAATTTCACTAATCAAAACTGTTCTATGGCGCTATTTACCGCGTCTCTCTTCTTCGTTTGTGCGAAGAACTGCCATAAACGCCTCTTGTGGAACCTCGACAGACCCAACCGCCTTCATCCGCTTCTTACCCGCTTTTTGCTTCTCGAGTAACTTGCGCTTCCGGGTGATATCGCCACCGTAACATTTGGCCAAGACGTTTTTACGATAAGCTTTAACCGTACTACGAGCGATAATTTTATTCCCGATAGCAGCCTGGATCGGGATTTCAAACTGCTGCCGCGGAATGGTGGTTTTCAGGCGCGCAACAATCGCTTTGCCGCGTTCAAAGGCGAAATCTTTATGAACAATGGTGCTTAATGCATCAACTGGATCACCATTCAGTAAAATGTCCATTTTAACCAGATCACTTTGCCGATACCCGATGATCTCATAATCAAGACTTGCATAGCCTTTGGTACTGCTTTTTAGATCATCAAAGAAATCGTAAATAATTTCGGACAATGGCAATTCGTAGATGACATTCACGCGATACTTATCTAAATAATCCATTGTCACAAATTCGCCCCGTTTACGTTGTGACAGCTCCATGACCGGTCCGACATAATCGTTAGGTACCATGATCGATGCTTTCACATAAGGTTCGCGGATCTCTTTAATCTCACTTGCATCGGGCATTTCAGCCGGGTTGTCGATCGTTTTTTCCGAACCATCTGTTAACGCTACCTGATAGTCCACGCTCGGTGCGGTCATGATCAAATCGAGACCGTAATCGCGTTCCAGCCGTTCCTGAACCACATCCATATGCAAGAGGCCCAAGAACCCACAACGGAACCCAAACCCGAGTGCCTGGGACGTTTCCGGCTCAAATTCAAGCGCAGCATCGTTGAGTTGCAACTTTTCCAATGCCTCGCGCAAGTCATTGAATTTCGCGTTATCTACTGGAAACAGGCCTGAATAGACCATTGGCGTGATTTTACGATACCCTTTCAGCGGGGCTGCTGCCGGGCGGTCTGCCAGCGTCACCGTGTCCCCTACGCGCGTATCCTGAATCGTCTTAATTGAGGCCGTGATATAACCGACATCCCCGACCATTAGAAAATCGCGTTTCACTGCTTTAGGTGACATCACGCCGACTTCAGTAACCTGAAACTGCTTGCCATTGCTCATCAGCTGAATCGTATCGCCGACCTTAACTTGTCCTTCTTTAACCCGAACATCGAGGACAACACCGCGATAATCATCATAAACGGAATCAAAGATCAACGCTTGCAACGGCGCGTTAACATCGCCAGAAGGAGCCGGAATGTCTGAGACGATGCGCTCAAGAATTTCAGGAACTCCCAAGCCGGTTTTACCACTGGCCAAAATGGCGTCAGAAGCGTCTAAGCCGATCATCTCTTCAATCTCTTCTTTAACAACATCAGGCTGGGCACTAGGCAAGTCAACCTTATTGATCACCGGAATGATTTCAAGGTCGTCATCAATCGCCAAGTACACATTAGCAAGCGTCTGAGCTTCAACACCTTGCGTGGCATCCACCACAAGCAAGGCCCCTTCACAGGCAGCAAGACTGCGACTAACCTCATAACTAAAATCGACATGCCCCGGCGTATCAATCAAATGGAAAATATACGTTTCGCCATTTTTAGCTTTATAGTGCAGTTCGACCGCATTGAGCTTAATCGTAATCCCGCGTTCCCGCTCGAGTGCCATATCGTCTAGAACTTGCGCCTGCATATCCCGCTTGGCAATGGTGTCTGTCAACTCCAGAATGCGATCCGCAAGCGTGGATTTGCCATGATCAATATGGGCAATAATTGAAAAATTGCGGATATGCTTTTGCCGTTCCAGCATTTCTTCATGATTCATATAAATAGTGCCTACTTTCTAAGCGATCGTTTGGTTCTTATTATAGCAGAGCGTATCGGACACGGGTAGAAGCTGGTATTTAACGAATCAAGCGGTTAAGGCCTCATGCACTTGCAAGCCTGGCCGCTTAAGTTGGCATCATTATAAGGTTCACCTAGACGCTGATACGTCAAAAGTGTTCACCACATAAAAAAATCGGCCTTAACTTCTAAGACCGATTTTTCGATATTTGGACCAAGTTTTATACAATTGGTAGTGACCTAGGCGTCTAACCTACTTACCGCCCTTAAACGCTTCTTTAACACGGTCAAACAGCGTCCCATTGTGTGGCGTGACATCTTCACCACTAGCTGCTGCAAATTGCATCAAAGCAGCTTTTTGCTTTTCGTTTAAGTGCTTTGGCGTTTGAATCTCAACGGTCACAATTTCATCACCGGTACCGTTACCGCGCAGACGTGGAGCACCTTTACCGCGGAGTCTGAATTTGGTTTGACTTTGCGTGCCGGCCGGAATTTTTAACTCAACCGGTCCGTGAACCGTGTCAACTTTGATTTCATCACCCAAAGCTGCCTGAGCAAAACTTAACGGAATCGTCAGGTAGATCTCGGCGCCATCACGTTGATACTTCTTGCTTGGCGCGACCCGGAAAACGATGTACAAGTCCCCGTATGGTCCGCCATTGGTGCCTGCTTCGCCAGCCTGTTGCAAGCGCATTTGCTGACCGTCTTCAACACCAGCCGGAACTTTGACATCAATCGTATGCCGTTCCTGTTCGTGACCAGTACCATGGCAGGTTGGGCACTTTTCTTTAATTTCTTTACCGGTTCCACCGCAGACATCACAAACTTGGCGGGTCATCATTGCGCCAAATGCCGTATTGCGTTGTACCTGAATATAACCGCTACCAT
>OKVG01000291.1_pt1 | contig 46376 bp, 60 predicted proteins | sample 1606981 | NCBI WGS metagenome assembly OKVG01 (sample SAMN03281018, study PRJEB24777) | human gut metagenome | isolation source: fecal sample PR128 from 1 month old male Malay infant, vaginal delivered... | reverse complement strand
ATGTGTACGCTCATCAACTTCAAGAGCAAAAATCACGAAATCACGAAAAGATTAAGCAAATGTGGACAGAATGTGGTCAAAAAGCCTTAAAGTAGCGATTTTACGGGCTATAACATAGTCTATCATATTAAAACTAGAGAAACAATAAGAATAGATAAAAGCTATAAACACACTGTTCTAAGAGTTTATAGCTTTTTTGTTTTTATTTATTTCTGTGTATTTCTAAAAAAGGTGGACAGAATTGTGGACAAAAAGACTTGGCAGTCTATGCTACCAAGTGGCATGAAAAAAACCGTTCAAATGAGCGGTTAGATGTCATTGTCTGATTTCATTTCAGCCAAGACAGAAGCTGTCAGGGTCTTCTCTGCGAGATCTCCATCTTCAATCTCTTCTCTACTATAATAATAATCGATAATAGGACACTTTTCCAAGGCTTCGTTATAGGCCCCACGAACAATAAAGAGGTAATCATCTGTTAAGCCCTCGGCTATGTCGGCTTCAAGGTCCTGTATTAGTTCACTGTAATCGTAACTAAACGTGTAATTGCCATCGTCAATCCACTTTTGAATTTTAGTAACAACATCAAGAGTTAGATTTTTAAATTCGCTCTCGTCATCTCTGACTTTTTCAATAGCAGAACGACTGATACCAATCTCACTTCCTAAATAATTAGCAGGTATGGCCTTATTCGTTAAGACCATCCAAACTCTAGTAGTGTTGATTCTCATTTCCGTTTACTTCCTCTCTTCATCTCGCACGGATTTTATCGGATATTCTCCAAGTTTTTTTCAAGCCATTTGAGACGGTTTTGGCGACCTGCTGGTATCGGCTCTTGGCTTCGTGAATAGTCTTTAAAGCGCATTTGAAGCATATAGCCACCGCCACCGATAGAGCTGGACTCCAACGCCACTTCTAAGTAAGCACTAGAAATCCAGTTTCCGCTTGCTGTGTACATTCTGCCAGCTCCACCGATGACATCATCGTGATGATCTTTAAGCCATTTTAGAAGCTGTTGCTTCTTGAATTTATCATAATAAGTATAGAACGCCATGTTTAATTTAAGGGAATTATCCAAATAGTATTCAACTTGAGCCTTACCAATCATAGCAAGCTCGAAATCATCAAACAAGCAGTCAAGCATGGCGTTTACTCGTGCTGCTCCCATCTTTTCGATGGAGGTTTCTCCATTCTTAAACTTCTGCCAATTGGCGTCGGTGAATTTGATGCCAGGCAATTTGTAGAAATCATTTTCAAATCGAAAATATCTCCCTACGTACTCCAAAATTAGTCTCTTGATGTCGTTGTTGATTTCCATTTTATTTCTCCTTTTATTAAGCGATTACACTCTTTGGGTACCATTTAGCAGAAACTCCATAAGGTGTCACGATTTCAAGTTTAACCGCTTTATCAGTTTCTTCGACCAACCCTTTTACGCTGATTGCACTTACTGACATGAACGCCAAGTCTTTTTTGTTGGGTCCACGAAATTCTTTTTCAGCAAACCATTTTTTAACACCTTGGAATTTAACGTTTGAAGAACGGAAGAAGTAGAAATCATCCGCCATGTTTTGACGTTTAACGGCCTTCCAAGCAAATTTCAATGCTTCAGAAAAAGTTACGTCGTTTTTTTCGTTTTTGAAGATCTTCCATGCTAGGCTCATTACTTGTGATTTCATTTCATTTACTTCCTCTCTTTATCTTACATGTATATTATATATCATATATAATAGTTTATCAACACTTTTTATAAAGAAATTCAGTTTTTTTGCAAAATAAAAAACCTCCCTCAGAACGTATCTGCGCATAAGCGGAGGAGGCCATTGATATAGGTATATTATAACACAAAAAGGGCCTTCTCTCAAAGGGCCCTTTTCGGTAAGCTGCTACTGCAACCATTCCTGAAATTCCATCGGACTACGTGCACATAGTCTACATGGCGCTGAACTTAATCAGTCTTTGGAACAGTCAAGGTTTACTTGCTGTAGATATATTATAACACAGAGAATAAAAAAACACCTCCTAACAAGAGATGCTTTCCGCAAATGGGTCCCGTAAGATTATCCACAGCTATTCCTATCAATTATACCACAAAAAAACCCTGCGTCAGAGCGTATCTGTCCATAATGGATGCAGGGGGATTGTCGTTCATATATTCATTATACCACAAAAAAAGCCCCAGCAAAATGCTGAGGCTTCGACCACTACTGCCATGGTATCCCTACTGCAGTGTGAGGGGAGGTGATATACTCCTTTTATTTTATAGTTTGCGTGGTCTATTCGTAGTAGTTAACAAGGTCATCCTTGTCCCAGCATGAGAGCCAAACCGTACCAAATTGGCCAAACTCGAAATGTCGGTAATAATAGCCGCCGTAGTAGCCACCATCTCCTGTGTCTGCGATGTTTGTTTCATCACTAGCAAAACTGAAGAACATTCCGGCCTTGAAGTCTTGGTCAGCACCGTCTGGCAAGTCGTTACCGTCAGCATCTACCCAGTTAACCATAGAAACCGGGATCCCGTTTTCTGTCCAATCGAACCCAATTGGTACCAAGTAGTCGCATTTGATTTGCCAAATGCCGTTGACAAATTTGACCTCATTGGCTTCATAGTAAGCTTTGGATTGTGGGATTACTGCGGTATTAGCTTGATTGTTGGTTTGAGGTGCAGTGTCAGCATAGCGCCAAACCTCGATATAAGCTGGTTGATTCCATCCATAGTAGTCATTCCAAGGATAAGTATTGATAGCTTGCCCTGGGGCTCCTTGGGTTGAGTAGTCGCAACTGATGAAGTATGTATCATCAATCATAACACCGACATGCCCACCAGCTCCACCAGAGCTAGACATGTCAGCACCCCACGACATCAATACGATATCGCCTGTCAGAGCATCCCATGACTCGTTTCGAGCGACACGATAGAAGCCGTTGTTTGCAAGTTGCTGACCAAGTGTCACTGTCGAAGGCAAACCTTGGATTGGAATCCCAGCCTCTTTCAAGGCTTGCGACATGATTCCAGAACAGTCTCCAGTACCATCTGAACCATTTCGAGAACCAAACATTGAGTAGGTGATTAGCCCTCGTCGACTAGTTAAACCGTTAACAATAGATTGTTGAACACTCATATTAATATCCTCCCTTATCATTTCGAGGCTCGTTGTAGTTCAACGCACGCTCACTGTCTGCTACCCCCTTAGTTGTCGGATCTGTTACGATTCCGAGGATAACCAAGATCACAACGAAAGTATTTACACCCTCTTGAATGTTGCTAGGGATATTAAGCCCAAATTGTTGCAACATCAAAAAGACTGCTGAGATAAGAGCTACTAGAGTAGCTTTGTTTTGCAAACGCAGTTTAAAATTAATCATTGTCATTATTCTCCTTTTCTTCCTCGAGAAAAAATTTCTCTTTATCAATATTCTTCTTAACGTATTTGTCGATATAAGGGATTTCCACCCCTAGTGCTGATAGACTAGCCAAAATACTAGAGACATAAGCTGCAATCATGGAAAAAATGAATGTATCAACGATACTCGTCAAATTCATGAAATTAGCAAATGGATAGAATATTACCACGAACACAATCATTACTGTATGGCTGATTGCCCCTTTGCGAAATTTGGTGCTCGAAAGTTCGTGAGCAGCCCAAGCTCTCAACACACCCACGGCGATGTCTGAAAAAATGACTATGACGAGAAAAAATACCCATGGGTGCTCATCGATACCGTGCTCGTAGAAGTCGCGAACAACGTTGAAGAGCTCAAAAATGCCGTCTGGTTTCTGCATTCATTAATTCTCCTTTGGTTTAAATAGCCATGCAGTAGCAATCCCATTGTTTTCGAGCGTGCCACCTTTTGCGAAATCAGAGAATGGCTGATTTTCGTAAGTGAACGACCCGTTAACTTGGATAAGTACCAACTTACCTTCTCCGTCAACTTCTTCGTGACCAGTGTCTTCGATAGCAAAGATGTCTCCAGCGTTGAATGCATCGCCTGTTTTGGCAACTGGCAACAGCTCAAGATATTGCTTGTAGATTGTGCCATACTGGATATTCTGACTCATTACCGCATTGAGGATGGACACGTTGGCAATTTTACGAGTCAATTTGTCCTGTTCAGCGACTTTCTCAGCCAAATTCAAGCGACTGTCAAGGTCTTTGATAGATTCCTCTGACTTAGCTTGATAGCGTGCCAATGCTCCCGCAGGGTCCAATTCAGTCGCTAAGATATCCAAGATAAGCTGGATTTTAGCTTCATCCGTCTTGTTAGTATGATCCCCTGGCACATCACGAGTCAACCACGTCGAGCCATCTTTGGACTGGATGGCGATCCTTGTAGTTGTCGGATTGGTCAGATAGCTCGATGTAACGCTGAAATTAGACTTATTCATTAGCTGCTCCTTTCTGTGCCGCCTCGTTAAAGAGGTCGTTAAGGTCTGAATCAGACCCTAGTACATTTTGATAATACTCTAGTTGAGATTTGACCTGCTCAAGTTCGCTAACAGTTGCTTGCAAGCGAGCCTTAAACTCAGCCTTCTCAATCGTCAAATTAGCGTTCTGACTTGCGATATCTTGAATCATTGAAGTGTAAATTTGTTCGTTCATAATTATCCTTTCTTACCAGTGTGAAATTTTGCTAAAATGTGCCTTCTCTGCTTTCAACGCATTAATGAAGTTAGGGTGTGTTACGCTATTCCCTGCATTTAGGAAGTGTTGCCAGACCCTTGCGAGTGCCGCAGCGGCAAAAGCTAGATTATTGATGTTGATCCAACGGCCTATTGGCAATTCTGAAGGGTGGAAGGAATAGCCACGGTCTACGTCAAATGAATCTTTGAGATAGATTTTGTCCCCATAAAGTTCAGATTGGTCTAATATTGCGTCATGCTCCAAACCTCTTGCAGCACGATATACCCGAAGTCCAGCGAAACGCCCGGATGATGCTGAATTTATCCCATCCCCAGACGATGTGACGCCTATCGATGCGAACAAGGACCCAACACCTTTATCCTCACTTGCTGGAACGTCGTTGAAGTGAATAAATGCCGTATGTGGTCCTTTTTTTCGAACAACAGCGTTCGTTTGATTGTGAAATTCAATTGTCGCGTTATTGTAAAAATGCATCTCTGAGCTGTTTAGGTCTACCGTCATCGCTCCGTTCAGTGCTTCGATTTTACCGCCACGATAGTTTAAACCAGTAAACGTGCCGCTAGTGACACTTGAAGCGTTTAGGTTAACTACGTCAACTAGTGAAGCATTTAAACGTCCGCTAGTGATTTTACTCGCTGATAATTCTCCGATTTTGGCTGAGCTGATGACGCCATCCTCTATGTAAGTAGAGCCAGTGATTTGAACCAGTTTACCGTCGATTTTAACCGAGCCGTCCTTATTGAGATTGATTTGACTAAGCACGTCACCAGACGCCGTTAAATTTTTGACAGCCCATGATCCAGCAATCTGGGACATTTCGGTTTTGGTAGCTTTAAGACCAGTGCTTAGTTTATCTTCTAGATCATCAACTTTTTGGCTGGCATCTTTCGGCGATGCTTGCCACGCTCGGTCGGTCGTTCCCTCGTAGCAATCTAATTCGGTGAAAAATAGCATTGACTGACTGCCGTTAGTAGTACCAGTGTTATCGATACGGATGAAACCTTCATCACACTCTCCAGCGTTGAAAGTGAAGTGAAACTTAGAAACGCTACTAGCTGATGGCGAACCGTCAAAGTGTTTGATATTAACTACTTTACTGAAGGTTTTAGTTTCGTTTGACTTGCGTCCGAGGAAATAGATATCTACTCCTTTTAGATTACCGCCAGCTAAAATCGAAACATTAAGAGAGTAATCAGTGTTTCGCTTAACTGAAAAACGACCAGTTGCAGATGGAGACAGGGACGCCGTTTTTAACAAAAACATCGGTTTCGAACCGTTGTAATAAAACGAGTGACTAGAAACAGAAAGATTGGGGTTAGGTTGAGGCACTTCCCAATAGCCCCAGCCATCCAGGTTTTCTGGGAACGCTGAATTTCGGATAAGATTCTCACCGCCTACTGACACACTGCCAGCTGTGTCATTCCACGAATAATCAGCTGGGTTAGTGCTATCCGCTCTATCGAAGTTGGTACATACACCCAAATACTGCTTATTGCCATCTTGCGTCAGACTGAAACCTGTTCGCCCATCGGCACTGTCTGCATAGGCAAAGTGGACGTAAGGCGTTCGCCCGTCTGCTCCAGGTTTACCCGGAATACCGTCACGGCCGTCACTACCCTTCCACTTAGACCAACGGTAGTCTTGAGGGTTTTGGCTATCCGTGGTGTTAAAATCTTGGTACATGCCAATAAAAGCTTTATCAGTATCTGTCTGGCTAAAACCGCTACCAGACACAGTATCGGCATAGGCGATGTGAGTGTACTGTGTTTTACCATCAGCACCTTTAACTCCGGGTATCCCTTGGTCACCTTTTGGACCTTGTTCCCCCATTTTAGCAACAGAATATCCTTGCTCATTCGTACCGTCTGAATAGAACCATGTCGTTCTTGTCCAAAGGTATTCACCGGGGTTAAGTGTTGGGATGTCTTTGCTCCATTTCCCGATAGATGGTTTTAGGTTTATGTATCCGGGATTTCTACCATCTCCTCCAGTCCCAAAGATTTCTTTGATTGGGAGCAACTCACCAGTTCTATCAGTTACAATCTCACCAACAGTTAAGTCAGTGTATTTGACGTGTTTTCCACTTTTGATAAGCGTCAAGTCTTGCACAAAGTTGTAGTCTAAGTGTTGAGATAACGTTAAGTTATTCCAATTGAAGCTTGAGTAGTATTTGGCGTTAGGAACCCTCTGGCCGTTTGTGTGTTTCAGATACTCAATTGTTGTATCAACAATACCAACACCATCCTTACCCGGAAGGCCATCGTTTCCGTTAGAACCATTCTGTGGGATGTATGTTTTCTGATATCCAGTCTCACTAGAGAAATCAGTATACATCCACTGGGTTTTAGTCCATAGGTACTTACCTTTAACCAATACCGGTGGGTTTGCAGTCCAACTCGTAGGCATGATAGTATCACTGTCAGACATGCCGTAAGTGATTGTGGTAGATTTCAAGCCTACCCCGTTTTTACCAGGTAAGCCGTCATTACCTCTATCTCCTTTTGAGCCTTGTTCACCTTTATCCCCTTTAGGTCCGGGGTCACCTTTCGCACCATTTTTACCGTCTGAGATATTTAAAAAAGTAACTTCTTCTGAAGCTACTTCTTTGTTATCTACCCACGCTGAAACTGTTAAGGCTGTCGGTTGAGTAATCTGTGACGCTACCATGTCGTAGATCATGCCTACGTGTTTAATAGTGCCGTCAATCACGAAACGCCATGTAGCGTTAACTGTTTTATCGCCTTGCTTCAAAACTGGCCGAACAGTCGAACGACCAACACCGTTTTTAAATGCCGTTCCGTTTGTAGTTGTAATTTCGACACGGTATGGTAAGGCTTTTGCTGCGATTTCATCAATACGCTGTTGCAAACTATCAGACGGTTTGTTGTCCAATTTTCTGAAATTGGTAAATACCACTGAGTTATTAAGCGGCATATCAAAACTGATTACCATTTCAGACACACGAGCCTCAAGAGCTAGACCACCTCTAAAATTATTATTAATAATTTTAACAGTATCACCTAAATTGATATCCTTGTAGTTTTCAATGAAACTAGATTGAATATCAACTGTATAGGTCAGTAGCGGATAAGCGTACTGCTTGACCGTACGCAAAGCATACCCTTTTAACGCATTAACATCCTTGTATTCTGTTTGAAAATCCTTACGTGTCCATCTATCTGTATCGCTATCTTTCAACGTGGATGGGTATTTTTCCATAGATAGCGGTGCATAGACCATTGGACTTCCTTTTTTTGAATAAAATTCTACTTGCCCACGCTCGTTTTTTTCTTCAAACTCAATATTTTCGAGAGTTGTTCCCTCTTGCCCAATGAAATACCCAGCATTGAACAATTGGGTTTTATCACTAGCAACTTGGACACCTTTCAGACCGTTTTGATGATGGAGAATGACATCCCCTCGTACCTTACCGATACCATGATGATTCTCATCTGGTTGCTGGTAAATATCAATGACAAACTTTTTCAAAGTTCCATCTCGGTTTAATTCGGTACGAAAGATGAATTCAGCATCAAATTGATTCATTAAACTGTGAAGTTGTTCTAATTTAGTACCGCTTTGAGAATCGAACGTGATACTCCTTGTTTTATCAGTGATTTCATTCAAACCAATTTCAAGGCCTGCATATCCCAATAAGTCTAAATTTTGAAGATACCACTCAATACTTTTAGCCCCATTACTGCTAGAAAGAGGGCGTGAGCTTTCCATAGCTAACTCAAGGTTAGTGTTGTTGCAAGTCACTTGGAAACTATCGTCGTTTTCAACCAATTGTGAGACATAGAAAACGTGGTAGGTATTATCGTAAAAAAACGACACGTACATCTGATCGTTGATGTAGGCTGCATCCTCATGCAACTTACCATTCACGATTTTAGGGATTGTGAAATCGAATGTACTAGTTGAGTATTCGAGGTATGTGTGCCATCGACTGTTTGAGTATGGCAGCATGCCAGCAACATCATTATTCAACGCGCAAACCTTACGCATGCTCTTATCATGAATCCAAATTTGCATTAAACAAAACGCTCCTTCCAACCAATTTCAATAATTGGGTCAGTTCTTGTCCAGCTCGATGTGTAGATGTCGATTTCTGTTTCACCCGTGCCAATACTGAACGGTTCAGACAAGTACGTTAACTCATTAGATGCTGGCAAGTTATCGATTAGGGTTTTACCTTTCGCCATGTCAATTTCAAGGATAGAACCCTTACGGAAGCGATTAGGGATATCTACCAGTTTGCTGATAAAGTCCTTTCTGTAAACAAAACTATCAATATACATATGAGTTAGCATAGGACTGTCGTATATGCCGAATATACCAATATTTATTTTTGCCGATTTCTTACCTTTGATTTCAGGAATTCTGTATTGCGGGTAAGAGCCCCACCAATAAAACTGAAGCATCTCATCTCGTCTTAATATATCAGACCATCCTCTAGGTTCATTAAAAGGATTGTGCTGCTCAATGTGTGTACACAGAAAACTCTTTCTCTCAAGGATTCGGTAGCCGCCTTTTCCGTCGCTTACCAAAAAATTGTAATGGCTATCAAGACCGTTGGTGTCTTTGTACGTTTCAACACCATAGAGGAACTCACCTTTTTCGCTGGTAACAGATATTTTCAGAAAACCAGTTTGATTACTCGCACCAGCCCAGAAAATCTGCCTCCACCAAAGATATTCGCTTAAAGCTCCTTTTTGACCGTTGCTATCAATTGGTATTTCCCATGTTAACGAGGCTCCTTTCAAATAAGTGGCACCACCACCACGATTTCCTAAGGCAATGTGAGGTCTCCCCCACGAATTATCAATGTAAAACGAACCATTTAATGTTTGAGCACTATCGTTAAATATGCCATTGTTTTTAGTAGAAACGGTCAGCCCTTTTTGGATCCCATCGCTAGTGGCGAAATCTAATAGAACTTCCGAGTGTTTAACATCTTCAATATCCAATTCATTAGGATTGCCAACCTCGTAGCTTTCGCTAGAAGACTTCACAATCCCAACCCATCCATTATCTGAATTAAACTTCATTTTAATATCTGGGTAAGTTTCAGCTGTCCCAAAGTTTTTTAGCGTAGCTTTGTAATGACCAGTTGAAATCTTCTTAATCCTGCCGTATTTAGTTTCACCGTCACTGCTTACCAAGGCTTGTGCCTTGTTCTCACCGTAGCTTTTCGGAACATCGAACGTAACTGTTATCGTTGCGGTAATCGGTGAGGTGTTCTTATCGACTGCTAGCGACGCTTGACCGACTGGGATAGCTTCCCAAACCTTATTAGGCTCGTCACCAAAAATCAATGGTTTTGGTTTATCTACATTCAGATAGCCACCCAGCGTTTCAGCGATGATATTGAAGTAGTCGTAATTACCAACAAGCGTAAATAACACTTGAATCTGCTTGACGGACAAGGTGCTATATAGGAATTGCTGACCATAGCGCCTACGCCCTTGGTCTTGATAGTTGTTGTTGAAATTTGATGCCACGTTTTTAGTGACATCTACTGGAACGGCACGCCCTTGACCTTCGTTGAATAATTCAGTTAAGTTTTTACCGTCAAAAATGACTGACATTCCTATCAAATAATTCTACCTCCTAGCAACGCTTGTCTGCGTTTGTAATCGTTTGTTGCTTTTGTCATAAAGGGCGCCAACCCATTTGACACGCTTCTGCCATCAATGACATTTCTGACTTCAATTGGGTTAGAACCGTTGGTTACCAATTGACCGAGTAAATCAATCATGACATCTAACTTGCTTTCTAGTACGGAAACACGCTCACGGTCTGAAGTGTTATCGTGATCGCCTTGTGGGGCATCCCCAGCAAAACGGGCCACTGCTTCAGTGAGTAGTTGCCATGCTCTGCCACGTTTGGCGATATCTGTTGGAATGACATATTCTGGCATATCGCCTTCAGCCAATTCATAAACGCCGTTTTTGTGGACTAGACCGCCGTTGGCGTAGCCATGTCCGTGTCCGATAACCGAAAGCATATTGCTTCCGTAACGAGATTTCGCATAAGCGATACCAGCCAAAAGGTTATCATAGCCATTAAAGATGTTTCCATGGCCTTTATGCTTGAATGAATTAAATGTACTAGATGTTGTTTGTACCAACCCTTTGGCAAGGTCCCCAGTTAAAGTATTGATATCGACATATCCACCTTGGACGGCATTAGGGTTACCACTAGATTCGCTTTGAATTTGTCGCAACCAAGCACCAACGTATTCGTTAGTGGCAGGCAATCCGTTCGCCTTCAACGCTCTAACTACGGACTCACGCCAACGTGAAACACCAGTTCCTTGTGGATTATCTTCGCCACCACCGGCAGGGCTGAGCAACGGGCCAAGGGTTTTCTTAATCCATTCGAACATGCCACCAACTTGTCGTTTAATCAAGGTTTGAAGTGGATTGTTTCGGTCCTTCAAAGGCTTGCTATCGTCACCGCCACTACTTCCACTATCTCGAACACCGAAATCAAGGAACGTAGCAGCGTTAGAGATGTGACGGCCAGCGTATTGGTGATACTGACCGTTACCTCCGTAGTTGTATTCTTCACCATCGTAAGTGTCTCCATGAACCGCTGTTACAAAGTCAACGTGGTTACTTGATACTGGTCCGCCGGTGTAGACGGCTACTGTTCCCGGTTTAGGTCTGCTTAAGTGTGGCACGCTGGCAGATATCCATTGGTTACCATTACCAAGGTGGCTAAACAAGCTAGGTTTAACGCCGAGGTTGGCTAAACGACTGGCAACGAATGACACACATTCACGATAGAAGTAACCCCAAGGGTCAGCACCAGCGTCTTTAGCCTTATCTTTGAAACGGTAGTCATCACCTTTAGCACCCATCGCCACTGTACCTTCATCCATTGAGGCATTAGCCATAGACCAAAGTTCTTTCCACCAGTTTTTGGCTTCTTCGACTGGTTTCTTATACAGTGCATTCCCGAGTGGGTTAAACATACCAGCTAACTTATCAGCGTTAGGGCTGAATTTTTTAGCCAATGCTCCCACTGGGTCTTTAACGACATCACCGACAAACTCAATCATTTTCATGAATTTGTCAACACCGTTCTTCATGGTATCCCAAACCGAACCAGCTACGTTGGTAGCAGTGTTCCAAAGTTTAGACCAGAATCCAGTACCTTTCGCAAACGCTCCACGTTCAACACCCATGAGCATGGCCAATTCACTGGCGTTGATGACTTCCGAACCAGCTGGCAAGAGGTACTCAACATTTCGCCCTTTTGGCAAAAATGACTTACCATTAGGCAGAATTACCATTTCTTGGTTATTGGTTTCCGGACTATCGTAGCCGTCATTAAGCGTAGCTAGTGTAGGCTTAGTGATTGGGTTTCGGTAAGAGCTAAACATACCAGTACCACCGGCAAACTTAACTTTAGGGATTTTAGAAATAGCTTCTTTGCTACCGCCGAAATCAGAAATCAGTTTATTGATACCGTCGATACCGGCATTTGGGAGAGCAATCACGGCATTGATGCCATCGCCAGCAAGGCGTTTCATGCCATCCCACATCTCACCAAAGCCTTTTTTAACGTTGTCCCACGTATTTTTAAAAAAATTAGCAATATTGGTCAATGCGTCGGTAATTAGTTTGGTAATGTTGACGCCAAATTTCTCTTGCGTTAAGGCACCGATTTCATCCCATTTTTTCGATAGGAATTTTTTAGAGTTCTCCCAACCATCGAACCAATTCTTATTGATTCCTTTGTGGTGCTTGTCGATATCTTTACCAAGGGCAGTCATGGCTTCCGTAGCATTACCCTTGATACCTTCCCACGTTTTAGATGCGAACTTCTTGACGTTGTCCCACTTGTCAGACCAATCTTTCTTAAGGCTAGTCATGTGTTTTGCAACGCCTTTAGCCATATCTTTGACATGGTCCACGGTGCTATCAACAAACTTTTTGAATGGCTTGTTGTGCTTGTACATCAACTCAAAACCAGCGACTACTGGGTTAGAGATTACAAGCAGTTTCTTAGCAGTATTAGTAAAGGCTTTAATGCCTTTTTCACCACCGGTAAAATAAGTTTTGGTTTTTTCAAAACCTTTCTTGGCGCTCTTGGTCATTGAGTCCATCGCACCCGTCCAAGTTTTCTTCATGCCATCCCATGTCTTACCGAGCCACTTGCCAGCGTTAGAAAAACCGTCTTTGATATTTTTAACGATACCGTCAACGAATTTCTTGAATTTTTTATTGTGCTTATAGATCAGAGCAAAAGCCCCAGCAATCGGATTGGCAATAAATAAAAGGACTTGTTTCCAGTCCTTTTTAAAGAAATCAATGATTTTACCAAAGATTTCTTTGGTAACTTTGAAGATTTTACCAAAGGCTTTCTTAGTAGCGTTAAACATTCCGTCTACAAAGGCTTTGAATTTTTTGTTGTGTTTGTAAAGCAACACCAAGGCAGTGATAGCCGTGGCTACGGCTACCGCAATCAAGCCAATAGGGTTAGAAGCCATTGCTAAGTTCTGCGCTTTTTGAGCGATAGTCATAGCTACTGTGGAATTTTTCAACATATTGATAGCTTTGGCGACTTTTATGACACCCGAAGCAACCTTAGAGCCTACAAAATAAGCGGCGAACAAAGAGCCTACTGTTTTAATAGCCGTTTTATGTTCAGCAATACCACCCAACGCCTTGGATAGTGATGTGACTGGGGCTTTAGCTTTTTTACCGTTACCAGCCATCGTTCCTAACGCACCAGCAACACCTTTAATCATGCCTAAAGCCGTTTCCCATACACCGCTAGCAAACTCTTTCCCAATGCTCAGCGATGGTCCTATGCTGTCCTTAATTTCTTTAAAGAAAGCGACAATCTTAGGTGCATTATTAGCAATATTTTGACTAACTTTATCGACAACGTTGTTTAAGCCGTCCATAAAGCCGTTAAGCTTGTTTGTACCATTACCAAGGTTAAACACCTTAGAAAAGGCATCCATGATAGTCCCTAGACCTTTAGAAACATGCTCCCCAAGTTCTTTGAACTTCCCTTCAGTGTTAGGGTCTGCAACCCAGTTCCCAATCTGTTGTAAGAATGGGTTTTTCATTTTATCGATTGGGTCACGGAAGGCAGCAACTACCGCTGGCATACGAGATTGGATAGTTCTTTCAAGACCACCGATAGTAGTAGAGAAGTTAGCCGTCGCATCCTTGTACTTGTCTTGCAACTCAAACAAGGCTTTTTGAGCCATTTCAGCGGTAATCTTACCATCGCTTTGCAACTTGGCATATTGCTCTTGGGTCATGTTAGCAATGCCCAATTCTTGCCCAGCAACTTCTTTCAGTTGGTTCTTCATTTCTGGAAAGACATTGATGATAGACATCATATCTTGCCCTTGAACCTTACCATTGGCAATCATTTGAGCCCACTGAGTAGCGAAATTCTCAACGGCTGCATCGGTCTGACCAAACGCATCTTGCAATGTCAAGATGGCTTGTGTTTGTTGTTTAGTCAACTCGGTATTATGGGTAACGGCATAGAATTTTTGGTTCATACCGTCAACCATTTCGGTAGAGTTAGCCGCTGCTTGTGCCATTTGGTTGGTCATATCGACCATTTTCTTACCTTCTTCAGCGTTACCAGTAAGTGTTAACCAAGTGGCGTTCATGGTTTGTTGATATTTAACGTATTCGGCACTGGATTGTGCGATTTCGTCAAACTTGCCCTTAATAGCTCCCAATGCGTTTTGGAAACCGTTGCTGATAAGATTAGCTGCAAATGTAGCGCCAAAAATACCTTTTAAGCGTGAAGTCTTTTCTTCAGTGTTCTTGACCTCACCGCCCAATCGTTGGAAACTCTCTTTCAAGCGTCCGATAAGTGAGCTAGACCGTTGGCTTTGCTCAATCTCACCATTCAGCTTATCGGCAGCATTGCGAGTATGTGCAAGGCTTGTGGCGGTTTCATCCAAACGTTGCTTTTGTTTACGATATTCATCGCTTGTCCTTCCGGATTGTTTTGCCACACGCTCAAGCATTTCTTTTTGGGTCTCATACTGCTTGTTTAAGTTAGTAATAGAACCTTTGTATTGCTTGAGTTGCTCTTGTCTGGCTTCGTCTTCCTTGCCTTCGGCTTTTAAACGTCTCACGTAAGTTTCTGAAGCTTCATTTTGTGCCTTGTACTCTTTTTGTAATTCAGCAAGTCCAGACTTTTGATATTCTAAACTGTTTTTAGCTTGCCTTTGTTGATTTTCCAACGATGCCAAACGTGTGGTAGCTTGGTCAATCTGTTGTTGGTACTTAAGGTACTGTTCAGCGGTTTCAGCGGTACTACCTTTCAATTGAGACTGTTCTTGTTTCAGTTTCTCAATCTTATGTTGTTGATTCTGAATAGCATTGCCCAAACCATCGTACTTAGCTTGTGCTGCTCCTAGATAATCACCAGCACTACGCATTTGGCTTTCTTGCGCCTTCCATGCGTTCGTAGAGCTATTGACTAACTGAGTCAACCGCTTAATCGAATTGGCAGCTTGTAGCGTATCTAAGGCGATTTCCGTGGACATGGTAGCTTGTACTTTTGCCATGTATTATTTTTTCCTCCTTTCTTTAAAAAATTAGAGTAAAGATGTTGGGTCAACCATTCTATCTTCTTCCTCTTTGGCATTTAAGATTTTCATCAGCTCGTAATAGTCAGTGTCATAATACTGATCTAGTGTCCACCCAAAACCTTGGATTGATTTTTTAGCAATGATTTTTAAATCTTCAATGCGATTTTCTAAATCAAAAATCTGTTCGCCTTTAGATTTTAGTCTTTTGGGTCGACTTCACCAGCAGCGTTTTCAAGTTGCTCGTCCGTCAAACCGTACATATAGCCGACCAATTTTTCAGCAATTTGCTGTGTACGCTCATTGCCCAAATCAAGCAATTTGTCATAGGCTTCATCATCCAAGTTGAGAATGGCACGGATAAAGCTAAGCATTTCTTTGAGAATAGTAAAGCTTGCTTGTGCTTGCTCTTGTGTATCACCTTCTTCGACAGTATCGCTGATTTTAAGCACAGCAAGTTGATACTCGTGCATACGCAAGACATTACGGTTGCTTGTAGTAACCTTGAAGGCTTTCTTACTGATTTCTGGGATTTGAATAGTTTTGATTTCCATTTATCTTTTACTCCTTTTAACAAAAATAGAGATCAGGCCATGAGCCCGACCTCTTGCAAATTATTGAGGGGACACGCCAGCTCCTGTAAGCGCATATCCACCGAATACTTCTTTGTACATATTAGTTTTATCGAAAGTTGATGAACCAGAGAAGTATTTCTTGAATGGTTCATTACCAAACGCATCCGCTGACAACGCACTGAATGTCATGTTATCGTTTTGGCGAGTTTGGGCAGTATCAGTATCTGTTGCAACGTTTTGAGTTGTTTCTTGCATGATACCGTTAGCAAAACCAAAAAATACTGAGTGTTTACGGTCAAGTGTTTCAGATTCAATCAACACCGCTACATGTGGTTTCTCACCGTCCTTCGTATAACCACCTTTGCTGTCAGGACGGAATCCAAGTAGTTTTTGTTTGATGTCGAAATTAAGGTTATTGAAGTCAAACGCTACTGTTGGTGAGCCTGGCGCAACCATAACGTCTTGTGTTTGGTTGTTCCCTGGAACCTTAGTAGCTTGACCTTCCAAGTTAGAAATGTTAGCGGTACGAGTACCAAGCATGCTTGAATCAACTTCAATCACGCCATCAGTTGAAAGGCCATCGTTGCCTTTAAGTAGTTTTTGGGTTTTAGGGTCAACCAAAGCAAGTCGAACCATTTTCAAACCTACAATTGCCATATAGTAATATCTCCTTTGTTAAATTAATTTATCGAGAGCAACAAAAAAGACCGCCGTAATCTGTAACGTATCGGGGTCTATGCTATGCTCTCTCATATCTGTTATTGAGTAGTGTTCCGATTTTAGAAACTTCAATAGTTCCATTTCAAAGGCTTCAATATCAAAGTTGATATCAGCCTTGTAGAAAATCTGGACTTCTACTCTATCTGTTTTGCTGAAAAAGGTATTGTTTCCGCTTAAGTCAAGGGATGGATTGCTTTCAGTGAGCAAAACGATTGTCTTATCGGTATTTTCTTCGAGCTCTTTAGGCAAGTTGTTTGCATATACTTCGCTTATTTCACCAAATTCTTTGCCGTCAATCAGCTCTTTTAGTTTTACGGTTGCTAGCACTTAATCACTGTCCTCCTTTCTTGCGAATGAGTTTCTCATATTCCGCTTTTTCTGCCAATAGCACCTTCTTTTGAACACTGCTATCGTTTTGGACATTGGTAACGAAATGATCAGCACGATATTTCTTAGTACCATCATTTAATCGTCTGGCATTTTGAGCGTGGTAATTATTCTTCCAGCCTACGGTTGCCACACCGTTCTTTCTGCCGTCCGCATTAGTGGATTGGACAGATAAACCGTCAGCCATGTGCCCATACTTCAAATCTTTTTTGTTTGAGTAGTGTTTCTGCCTAGTAACTTCTTCCAGTTCCTTTTGAAACACTTTCGCACCAGCGGTAGTAATCTTAGCTTGTTCCGCTGGTGTGATATCGCCAATACTGGCTACCGTTTCAAGCCAGCCCTCTAGTGCTTCGTCAAGCCCTACCATAGCTATCACCCAACTTTCTTGTGTTTTCTCAAAGTCAGAAAGTCGTAGCGGTTTAGCCCAAAGTTTTCGTTTGGACTAACACGCACAATGTCGTACTTAGTGCCATTGAGAACAGCCACTTGACCTTCAATCACTTTGGCATTATGACGGACAACAATCACTCGTGTATCGCTTTCGCCATTTTGTTGGGCTAAATACTCTTGATTGAGTGTGCGAGTATGAGGCTTGTAGTGCAATGTAAACTGTTTCACAAATTTCGGCACGCTCACACCCGTAAATTTATTGGGTGTGCTTTGGTAGGTACCAAAATCAGCTTTGAAACGAAAGTCTGAGGGTAAGTATCTAACTTTAGCCATTAGTCTCCTCTTTCTTCGCTATACGTTGCGTATAAGCCCCTTAATTGCCCGATTATGCTATTTAAAGTTAAATTAATCGGATAAGTCACTGTGTCAGTCAAAGCGACTCTATAAGTAAAATAGGAGCTTGTGAGAGCTATTACAGCCGTATCAAATAGAGATTCCACACTTTCAAGGTCGTAAAATTTCGAATCACTACCGACTGCATTGATAATGTACCGTTGAGCCGATTCAATGTAAGCTGGAATGAGTGCCGTGTCGTCTGTCTCATCCAGATTGAGGGTCTGCATGATAGTTTCCTTAGATACACTCATTGCTTACCTCCTAAATTAAGCCCCAGTGGTTGAAAGATTAGCTTTTTGGTCAGCGATAGCTTTAAATGACGCTGGCACAAACGCTTCTTCATCTGTTTTAACAACGTCGAAGCGGTCAATAACACGTACTTTAGTAGTGTCAGTTTCAAATGCTCCACCACCAATGTTAGTAGAGAGCAATGATAAGTGTTGACGGTCAAACAACGTTACCGCTTGTTTCAGGTCACCAAAATACAATGGCATAACTCCACCGGTAGCGTTTGCAAGCCAGCGGTCAGAAACTTCTTTAACTGCGAATCCATCGATTGAATATCCAGTAGGTGATTTCACATCACGTTCCATGAGGTAGTCACCCATTGCGTTCTTAACTTTTTTAAGAGCAGTGAAGCCTGAAGTGTTAGTCAAGAAGAATGAAGTTTGTTTGATAGCTGGGTCAACTTTAGCTTCAAGATCAATAATGTCATCCCATTTAGCCAACGTTGGTTTAGTTGGGAGTGTTGCAATTACATCCAAGATAGCTTTGTTGCGTGTAACAACAACTTTCTTAGCAATCCAACCAGACAACCAAGCAAGGATATTTTCAGCAGAATCAGCAAGCAAGCTATTAGTTACTGTTGAGATACCAGCATAGCGTTTGATAGCGTACTTGATAAGTGACAATTTAGGGTCATCGTTAGCACCGATTTGACCAGCTTCGTCATCGAGTTTAGAAAGGCCAATGATTTCAGCCCATTTTTCGTAAACACGGGAACCAGTAAGAGTAGTTACGTTTTCAACGTTTACATACTCTTGCAATGAATCGTATTGACGAACCAATGTATTAATAGCTGTGCGAATATCTTGAGGAATAGTCAAGCCAGCGTCAGCACCAGTCCCGTCTGTTTTAGAATCAAGCAAGTTTTGGTAACGACCACGAACGAGGTTCTTGAAGTCTTTAACAAAGTTAGCTTTAACTTCTTCTTCGTTTTCAGTCAAAGGTTGTTTCTCTTCCTCTGACATATTCGCTACTTCGCTAGCACGAGCTTCAGTATATTGTTCTTTGAACATGTCCCGTTTCACCTTAGCGGTGTCACGTTCGTTTTTGATTGCTTGCAATTCTTCAGCGGTAACTGAATCATCAAGCATAGCTACGTTAAGTTTTTCATTAAGATTTTCGACCTTGTCGCCTTGAGCAACCCAAAGGTCGTGCAATTCATTAGATGTCTTCATTAATCATCTTCCTTTCATTTTTCAAGTAAAATAGCCAATTTCTGCTCACGCAACGTATTGGTTTTAGGCGTAGCAATCATACTCTTAAATTTAGTGATTGCTGATTTGCTTGGTAGTTGATGTACGGCATTCGTAACCATGATTTCTTCTTCATCGTTATCGAAGAACATTATTTCATCAGCAAAGCCTTTATCAACGGCAGTTTTAGCATTAAGCCATGTCTCTTTAGCCATGAGATCAAGTAATTCTGGTTGTTTAAGACCAGTCTTCATTTCATAAGCCAAAGCAATGGATTCATCAATACTATTTAATACTGCCGATTGGTGCTCTAGGTCATCCGCATTACTGTGTCCGGGGTCTACCGAAGCCTTATGAATCATCATTTGACTTGTTGGGGACATCCTAACAACGTTCCCAGCCATAGAAATAACACTTGCAGCACTAGCCGCAAGCCCTTGCACATTAACCACAATACGTTTACCACTAGCCTTAAGCATCGTATAGATTTCGCTAGCTGCGAACACATCACCACCATTTGAAGCAATGTTGAGTGTGATTTCTTCGTCTTCATCGTTTTCGATAGCATCTTGAACCATTTTTGGATAAGTGCATGTCATTCCAAAAAAATCATAAAACGCCACTAAATCATTGCTTGCAATATCGCCTTTAATGTCAATCTTGCCCATTTGTCTCACCTCCTTTCAATGTGGTATGGTTAGGATTTTCACCCTTTGGCAACTCTTTAGGCAAAATCTCAGCTTGTTGCAAAATATACAAGCCTTGATTTTGTGCGAGTGTACCAGTCTTAACCATGCTATTGACACGGCTGATATAGTTAGCACCAGTCGGATCAACCGCTGGGAAAATATCAGCGTCAACTTCGCATGAAAGTTTTTGAGACAGTTCACTAAGAAATGGTCTTAAATAACGTACGACTGCTTTAGAGTACACATTAGAACTCATTTCTAGTGATGATTGTTGGTCCCCTTGTCCACCGACAACGTTCTCTGGGATACCGTAGACTTTTGCAAATTGTCCGGTCGTCCAGTCTGCTTGCTTAAGTAGTTGGGCCACGTTGGACTTGATTTCAAGAGGTGTGAAATCCTCTAAATCATCCAACACCAACGGACCGCCTTGCATTTGCTTCATCGCTTGTCGTGAACGTGAGACTTTGGTTTTAAAATCAAGCAACCCACCGCCCTTGATTTTCAAAATACCATTGGCGTTTAGGGCGTTTTTGAGTGAGTTAAGCGTTAGCTTGTCACTGGCTTTTTGAATATTCAGTTCTCTACCAAGGGCCATCAACGGGCTTACGCTTGTCAAACCACCGTCCACGGATAGCAGTCTAAAATGTAAGATGTCGCTTTGTGGGACGTGTTGTTTCGGTGGTATGCGTGGGTCATCGAATGTGATGTTGTAATAAAGACCATTCTGATTATCCAATCGGTTGAAAGAAACTTGAGATGGTCTTAAATACTCCCACTTCATATCACGCCCATTATCGTTACGCCAACGGTACGCAAAGGCTTCGCCACCCAATAGCATTTGAGCAAAGATGGACTGGTAGAAGTTAAAGCGATTAGCGTTGTTCGATGGGTTATCTACGATACCTTGCATTTGCTTTCGACTAGTTGTTAGCTTAGCGGTTGCAAGGTCGTTGGATAGCTGGCTGATAATAGAGAATAGGTCCGAGTTTTTAAGAGCGGTTTCGGCTGAAACCCACTCACTACCATTCAAGGTAGCTAAAAACTCTGGATCTGTAATATCAAAAAAGCCCCCTTGATTGCTCGGTGGGCTTTCGGTTGCTAAATTAAATATCGGCAATTATTATCACCTCCTTTCTAGCCTTTTTTAGCGGCTAGCTCACTAATTAAACCTGCTAATACGAATGTAACAGTCATGCTGATACCAAACCACACGTAGCCAATGTTGTAAGTTGTTAAATTAAGCGAAATTGCAGCTAAAATGAACATCAAAATGTCAAAAATAGCCCAAATCGCCTTAAAAAACTTCAAAATCATATATATTAATACTCCTCTAACAGCCCACTTTCTGGGTTTTTAAGCCACTCTAAAACAGCTTCTTGGCTCATGTGTTCTACTTTCCATGTTGGGTTATTGGTAATGGCATAATCTTCAAAAGCATACATACCATCATAAAACGCATCAATAAGAGCATCCACAACGTCAATCTTGTATGTAGATTTCATTTTATCTACTTGGATACCGATGTTATCTTCTTTGATTACAGCATTTATCAAGGCTTTTCGCATGATTTCATCATCAAGACGAGTAATATTGCCTTCGATAAATAGTGTTTGAAGGAATTTTGTAGGGTCTTTCAATTCACTTGTTCGCTGTCTAATTGGCATGAGTGGGAAACTAGTGTTAGACTCTAGTGCTTTGATAATCTTTGAAACTCCCATAGCGTCATATCCGAAGAAAACTACATCAAGCTGATTGTCCTCCACATACTCACAAAACCAACGGTACACTTCCTCTGGATTGATAAGCCCTTGTGGATGGCTTGTAATCGTACAATAGCCCTTGGTTTCCAAGTCTCGATAGTTGACACCGTCCTGCTCCATTTTAGCTTCTAACGAGCCAGCTTGTTGCCAAGGAATGAAACTGTGTTGTTCGATGTGCCATTTCTGACTGCCATCTTCAGTAACGTAGGGATAGACAAAACCAATAGCCGTATTATCGCTGAACATAGACGCATCCAGTCCGACATAGACACGCTTGCCTTTAATATCGAAATCATCAACGACTGCATTTTCAATATCACTTAGATCAAGAAAACTATTACTGTCAGCTAGTAACCAGCAATTCATGTTTTTTACTTGAAAGTCAGCCAGCTTGCCCATGAGTAATTTTTTATCACGCTCGGAAAGTAACCCTTTCATCAAGCCATCCTTTAGTTTCGGGTGGTTAAGTAGTGGGTTACTCTTTGCCCACGTTTCTGGTTTAAAAACTTCTTCCAGATTATCTTGCGACCAGATTAGACATAGCTGGTCATCACCAGACCTGTCAAAGTCACGTTCCATAATCTCAATCAGTTTCTTTTGCTCTTGATGAAATGGAACATCGGGCGTTTGGTAAGATGTTGAAATCTCAATAAATCGTGAGCCCTCGGTGTTAACTTGTCCGGATGTGATTTTAGAAATACCTTCATCCGTTCTGAGCTCACCGACCTCATCGGCTACGGCTAATTTAAAGTGCTTACCATCGAATTTACCAGATTCAAAAGAGATGGTATGGATAGTATTAGCATCCACGAGTGATTTTATCTCTCGTGAATATAACTGGACTTGTGTTTCGTCTGCTAGCGACTTAAACGGCTCATTCTCGATGATTCTGGCCATCATAGACTTAACATAAGTAAATAGCTTCATCGTCTGGTCAAAGTTTAGCGAACTAACAAGGAAGTCTTGGTTACTTTGTCCGATAATCTCAATTAGATAAGAGAAATTAAGGCAAATACCAGCTATCATCGTTTTACCTTGCGAACGGGCAATGGATATGATGATATTTGAAAATCTCGGCACATTGTCTAAATCAAACCATGCAAATAGTTGAGCAAATATGAAGTACTGCCAATCCATAGGCTCTAGTTTTTGGCTTAGATCATCAACGTTAGGCACTAAAGACAAAAATTTCAAGAAACGGTTAAACGCTTCAATCGAATAGACATAAGGAAAATCTTCATCCCCTTGTCTTTGCAAGTCTCGGAGGTGTCTAAAACATGCTAATTGGATATTGTAACCAGCGATAATCTTGCCATCTAGCACGTTGAAACAGTATTGTGTGCCATAGTCGGTATAGGCTTTTCGCTCATAAGAAAAATCGATGCTATTATAAGCACCGATTACATCTTTCGACTTGGTTAAATCAATCTCTTGCATGTTTTACCTCCTTTATTTAAAGAATGCTGCCATCTTATCCTTCATAGATGTATTGTCCGCTTGACTTCCGGCTATTTCAGCTAATTCTGCCCTTCCTTTAGGTGTTAGACCTAGCTGAATACCTATTTTATTAAGGGTTTCAGTGGCATCTTTCATCGTAGCAACTGCTGGGTTTTTCTTAAATCCCATAGACTGCTCGCCTAGAATCTCGCCACTCCCTTGTGCTTGAATAACTTTCTTAATCTCAGTTTGGATACCGTTTTTTTTGACATCCTCATAGGCTCTCTTGTAAATCTCGTAGTTAGTACAGTAGGTTTCCACAAGGAATGTGTCAATACGTTCGACCTTTTCTGTATCTTCTAAAAACGGAACGATTTTACGCCAAGTCTCTCTAGCCACCGTCCCTAAGTAGTTCGGAGGGTCCGTGGGTAAACGCCCCGAATTTTGTTTGAAGTATGGATTCTTGACCACATCGCACCCTCCTTTCTATTTTCGATTATGACACCGCTTAAAAACCCTCAAAATTGGCGTGCGATGTAAGAAAACACCTTGTGGCGGCTCTCCTTGGCACGAGAAAGGGGGGCGGGGTTAATTTTAAATCGGGTCGAGGGTTATTACACCACCCTTATTATAAAATCGTGCTACGGGCTTATTAGAGGGGTTTAACAACGTCCTCTTTTTTGCGGGCTATTAAATCTGCCCACGTTGCCACGGAAAGTCGTAGCTCGGTGTTCTGTTTTGTTCTATTTTGACCAGTACCATAGATTTCTTGCTCCAAAGTCCTCTTGGTGTTATCACAGCTTCTGCATGTAGCTACTACGTTTGAAATTTCAGTTCTAAGTTCTGGAGCTATTTCAACGGGTGTTACGTGGTCGCCTATACGTGCGTCTGGTGTGGTCACACCCAACGCTAGACAGTACTGACATAGATAGTTGTCACGTTCCAAAGCTATCTTACGAATAGAAGACCAAGTCTTTGAACGATAGAATGCATAGCGTTCCTTACTCTCATCGTCTCGGTTCCTTACTCGTGTGTTGTATCTTGTCCGTGAGTATCTCTGTCTCTCTTGTGTGTATACTGCTTCCATGTCCTTGTGTGTAGTACAGTAGTGTGCTGGTCTCTCTGCTAAGGCACGGCACCCCTCTGCCTTACATCGTCTGACCATTGGCATTGGCATACCTCCTTCCAGATAAAATAAAAGAAGAACACTACTGTGTCCTTCTGATTCGATAATACTATACTACCATGACTAGAGTATGATGCACTATAGATTGGTATAGACTAATGCAGATTAGTCCAAATACTTCTCAGCTTGTCTTAGCTTCACATAGTAGGTAGCTTTACTAAAGCCCATACGGTCACATATCTGCCAAATATCTAGCTGGTCTATATATACCATCTGGAGTAGGGACCTAGCATCTATATCCCCCACCTCTGCTATCTGACGGCGGAAGTCTAGCTTTTGCTTAATAGCCTCGGCAGTGAAACGTTCCACTTCCTCCCTAGCCGTCATAAGCTCCACATAGATATCATCCTTGCCCTTACGTTTGCCCCCTTGTACCATATCTGTTTGCATAGCACCAGCCGTTACTTTAAGGGCTTGGGATTCCAGACGCTTAATCTGTTCTATCTGACTGTCAATGTACCTGTCTAGTGCTTTTATTTGTTGCAGTCGTTCCACTGTTCTCATAAATACGTTCCCTTTATGGTATAATAATATTATTAACGTTTGAACAGTCCTGGGCATTAGTCTGGGTCTTTTTTTATACAAGAATAAGAAAGATTAGGCTACCACCTCCCATACGTTATATTTAGCCCTGCCACCAGTAATGCAAGGCTAGGGTAACAAAAATAAAAAAGGTTCCTCGATTCTAATTTCTTATTTACTGGTAATAACTTATAGCGGATTCGAACCGCTACAAGCCCATAGCTAGTGCTGTATACAGTGCACGTTTGACACTGGTTTTATTGCGTCCCAACTCTCCTTGCGTCCGATATTCAAGAGTGATACGGTCAACTTCACTATCTAGACTCTCTGGCCATTCGTAGTGATTGAATACATACTTAGCTATCTCACTGAATAGCTCTCTTGAAAGCATCCCTTCCATTTGAACTGCCTTCAATGGTGTTAGTGCAGCTTTCTCCACATAACAACAATTGAGGGCGCTTTGGGTATTGTTAGCTTGCTTTTGGTTGCAACCCTTGATGTCTCTAATGTGGCTATTTAGGTTGTTAGGGTGTTCCTTGCGCAGTGCTTCCACTTCTTCACGGAACCGCTTGAAAAGGTGCTCTGGCAGTCCTGCGTTAGTTTTATCCAAGAATTGGCGCGTGGTTTTCCCTCTCGTATAATTAGTAGACAGATAATCTTGAAGGTCGTTGAATAATTCATCAGAAATGATGCCTTCTAGTCTGTCGACAGTAGCCGGTGATATCCTCGCACGCTCCACGACTGCGGCGTTGAATGCTTGATATATGATGCGAGCTTGTAATTCGCTGCATTGTTTCACATCTTGAAAGAACTGCTTATAAGAGCCCTTTTTGTGTGCTTTTTTCAGTGATGCATGCTCGCTGACTAACCGTTGATATAATTCCTCGGTCAGTCCGGAATATTGGTATGTTTTGCTCATGAGCTCCGCTCCTGTATCACTTTGCGGTCTGCGATATATCCCTCTAATGTTATTCCAACAGCTTCAAATGGGGCGAATTCGCACACGGTTCTCTTAACCACCATTGTCGTAAGCGCTCTTGTATTTCTTGGGCCTCTACCACAAACAATAGCTACGTCTCTCCTAAAGCGATTTCGCTCGAAAGCCATATCATAAAGTTTTGAGACATTTCTCATTATCAATTTTTTTCGTTGTCGTTTGTTCATTAGTTCCCTCTCCCTTTCAAGTAACTTGGGATATCATCCCCGACGTTCACACTATCATATTGCTCCTTGCTGACAAGGAATTTCCCGTAAGCCCCACAATCAATCGTGTAGAGCTTGCCTACCATAGATTTTCCAGTAACCTTGCCGTGTAATTCCACTGCATTATCAGCCTTATGGATAACCACGGTCTCGATTGGTCTGTTAACCACTCGTAGGACAGTAGTCACGTTAATAGCTAGTGATACTATTAGTAGAATAGTGGCGACTGCCAGCTCATTATAAATCTTCTTTCTTGACGAATGTTCCATTTACCATCTTCCCCTTTCTATTCTTGATTTCCTCATACGCAATACCGAGGCACTCGGTTATATCTAGGTCCAACTGGTGTGCTAGTACGATAATCGTTACTAGCGTGTCACCGATTGCGTCCTTGAGTGCTTCTTGTGGTTCTGTAAATTTAGTCGGTTTCAAGAGTACATCTCGAATTTCTCCGACTTCCTCAGTGATTCGCATCCACTGAATCTTAGGGTCAGCTTGCTTTAAGTTTCGTTCGTCTGCCCATTGGTTGATTTTATTGATTAGATTATTCATCCGTTACCTCTTTCTTCCAACATAGCGTCTGCAATGAACATAAATGGCGTTTTTACGTGCAAAGGATTGTCAAATTCCGGTTTTCCGAACCATCCATCCAAAGGGACATCTTTTAAAAAAATCGCTGTTATTACTTCGCTTTCCTCTCTGATGTAGCTTATATTTTCGATATTAATTAGCATTTTTGGTTTATCCATTCCATATTTGACAGGAATCACCTCAATAAACTTTGCCATCACTCCACCTCTTTCACTTCCACGCCTTCGCAGTCGAAAACCCAACCGAAACCGTTCGCTTCTAGTTCTTTGCGGGTGTGGGCTACTCTTACCCCCTTCGCCCCCTCAGCATCATCAAAAGTCCAGTCTTTAAAAGATGTACCATAGTTCAAAAACTTGTAATTGTCGTCAATCCCTTTAAACTCAACCGTATATCTAGGCTCTTCCTCGACCTCATAGCCAAACTGGTGCATGTTGATGAGGGCAGTGATAGCTTCGTTCTCATAAGCCGTGGACATCCAGCGTTCGAAATTGTCCCAGCCTACATCGTCCCAATTAGCTAGATATTCCCCGATTTCTTCGTTAAAAACGTCCTTATTCTCCTCATACCAATCCGCCACGTACTTCGGAACTACTGGTTTAGGAATAATCGAATCATATAGGTCCTCAGCGTGGGCCATTGAAAGGTGCCCTACTGTTGCTAATTTCTGTACTGCTTCATCTCTGGTCATTCTACTTACTCCCTTAATCGACATTTTTAAGTTTTACAGGCACCCACATTTTAGGGTTGTAATTGATCTCATATTTGTATTTTGAAACATTCGGTACTTCAACATCTTCTACTACATAAGAGACATTATCTGACAAACCGATAATATGTTTTTGATATTTGTCCTTACCATTTTCTACAACAATTTCAAGTTGTTTATCATGAGTATCAGCCTTGATGGACATCCTACCGCTCATTTGGAACATTACGTCATTTGTAATAGCATCAATCACCGTTACTTTTCGAACAACATTAAAGTTATCCGACTCTTGAGATAAATTTTCAGATACTCTATTTGCCTCTGAGCAACCAGTTAAAAATAATAAACCACTTACAGCAATAATTGCCATTTTACTTAATTTGTTCATGCTTCTACCTCACACATAATATTTGCGTTCTAAATTAATCATCTCTTGCCTAAGTTCAATTCCCAGACGTTTGATTTTTGATTTATTAGCTGCCGATGCTGTCCATGCATTAGGTGGTTCTTTAGAAAGTTCTTCACATTCTAAAAAGTACCTATCACACATATTCTTTATGTAATCTAATTCATCCATCACATTCCACCATTTCAACCTTATATTTTCGTGCGTTGCGATATTTCACACCTAATCTGTGCATTTCGTTGATAGCGTCGTTCTTATTGCTGAATACTTGCTCACTGTCTTCCATGTTATCGTAGTACACGATTACTTTATATTTCATGTCATTCCTCGCTTTTATCTATGTAGATTACTGTTGCTGTGTATTGCGAAATTCCATATTTCGCATCAAAGTTGCAAACTAACCTAACATCCAGTAATTCGAATCCATTATCTTTAATCCATCTGTTGATTACTTCATCTAATTGTCTAGCACTATTGCTGATTAATATCTTTACTTTTCGCATAGCTCCATCATTCCTTTCAATAGTTCTTCATCCGGCAATTGCTCCAACGTTAGAATCCGGTTGAGTTTCTTATTCCCAATACCTAATTTCATTGCCACTGCGCCTTTCTTTTGATGCGTGGTATAAAACCAGAGTCTAAAAAACTCTACATATTCTAATACCGTTACCGGTTCGTATGGCCGCAGTGCGTATTTAATGCCAGCCATACGGTCATTCCACCGTTTTACCATTGACTATATCCATAGCCTCCTTAACACTTCTTGCCACACCTACAAGCGCTCCTCGTTTTCGCATGGCATCCATAAATTTCTTTTGGTCGTCTCTCACTCGACCTTTTTCATTCTTTACCTCGATGAAAAATATCTGTCCATCTGGTCTAAATCCAAATAGGTCACAAAAACCCTTTGGTGCTCCAGTATCGAACCAACGCCCGTCCGCCATCCTGACCTTACCAACGTTAATTCGAAATACCATATAGCCAGCTTTTGATAATTCCACCCGTATTTGGTTTTGAATTAGTGATTCAGTAGCCATTCCTTATAAATGCTCGCAATTTGTTTTTCAGTGTACGCTTTGCAACACTGCTGAAATAAACAGTTACGCAAAGTGTCCAAGTAAACTACGTCACCTTTTGTATCCCATTTATCAAACGGGTCGTCAATAAACAATTTTGTTTCTTTATCGAGGTGTTTGTCAAAGAAACCTTTCAACCATTGTTTCTTTTCGAGCGTGGCTTCTTTGTTGTCTTCGTATTTGATAAACGCAACAATATGGATGCCACAATCTTCCTCGGTCCAAAAATCCTCCCCATGCTTTTCAAACCACACTGGAATAGCATTGCACTGGACATCGAGAACTGTTGCTGCTTCAGAGAACTCTTTGATGTAGTCGCTGATATTTTCATTAGGTTCGTTTATTTGGTTGATTTCTAAGTATTGAATTTCCATTTTTTCTCCTTTCGGTTATTTCGAGGTAATAACCAGTTACATGTACTTGTAACCACCATAAACCCTTATATATCAAGGTTTTCAGCTGTTTTAGTTACTTGGTTATGTTACTTTTCGGAGTCTCTCTCTATATATATTTATTATTTATTTATTTATTTTAATATTAGTAAAAGTAGTAACTAAATAACTAAAGCAACCGAAAACCTTGCATTTTCAAAGGTTTTGACGGTTACTAGTAGCGATAACTAACGGTGACTAAGTAACCATTACCACTACGGCAGCTTTCTTCGCTTCGTTTTCATCCCACTTAAAGTTAAAGTCATACCAATAATCTGGCTTATCTTTAACCGGGTTGAAAAAATTAAGCGGTTTCTGTCTATCTTTAACCCACCCAACTGGCAAATTCTGTGCTAACTCTTTCTCAAAGTTAGATTTCTTAGGTGCTGTGCGATTACCCTCATGACACCATGAGCGGTACACATCCCATAGGAATCTAACTGGAATACGAGTAGAAACAACATCCGACAAGTATTCATTAAGGAATTTATAAACTGTGTTATTTTCTTCCTTAAATTCTTGCATGCGTTCTTGTGTCGCTTTAGGTTCATTAAAACGGTCAAAGTCTAGGTTAATTGCTTTCCAAAGCACATACTCCAAAACTTCTTTGCGATTGATATAATCATCCTTGATTGCCCAATTATCATCATTGATACCAAATGTTTTCTTGAATGGGATAATCACGATGCGTCGATATGTCCCGTTCGATTTATTTTTAAACACCGGCATAGCGTTGGTGGATTGGATAACCGTCTTCTTAAACTGTGCTAAGTAGGGGTTTTCTCCTTTCTTTTCAATCGAAACGGGCTCACCAGTAACGACTGAGTTAAAGTTAGAAGATTCATCCACATAGATACCCGCTTGCACATCGTCCCCGATGATTACCGTCTTACCTTCGATGATGGCAAGTCCGAAACGCTCGGAAAATTGATTAAGTTTCAATGGTGCTACGTTTTTTAGACCTACCAGATTACTAATGAGTTGCTGGAAGGTACCTTTACCATCATTACCGTTACCGACTAACCAGATAGATTTACGATAAGAGTGGTTGCCGTTTAGTGACGCTGCAATGACTTGCCAAAGTAGTTCGACAAGTTCACTGTCGCCACTCATGAGGTCTAGTAACCAACCATCCACATCCCAACCGTCAATGATTGGTTTCGGTGCATTCTCGACTAATTCTGTTTCAATGGTACTGAAGTTGATAAACTTATAATCGAATGACAAGAGTTTTTTCTTTTTCTTGTCATAGATGCCATTTTTAACGAGAATAAAGCGTCTAACATCTCGATATTCTGGTTCGAAGCCCATCCTCATGCGTTGGTATTCGTATTTTCTACTCATGTTTGAGAGTAAGAATAGAACGTTACGGCACTTGGTTTCGTTGAATGTCGGTTCTAAGATATAGATAAGCTGATAGGCGTATCTGTAATCTTTTTGGTAATACCCACGCTCTGGATCGTATAGGGCTACTTTCCCATTTTCGAGGGTCACAACATGGTTGTATTTATTTAATCCTTTAGCTACTGCTAATTCTGGCAACGCCTTGGGTTCGTTTTTATCTGGATTTTTTTCCTTAAATTTCTCGAACCACTCGTTTCGGTAGGATTTCAGCTTATTCTTAATTCCTTCCTTGCTACTAGGCTTCCCTGGAGATAGACTAGCGTTTGCGAGTTGTTCTCGGTAATAATCGAAATCAATCGTTGTCAAGTCCACCCCTCCTTATTTCTTTATCTAACATGCTCTTGAATGTCCTTTCAAATTCTTTGTCATCCAAAGGCTCTTGGGTGTTGTTGTTTGCCATCTTTGCGAGATGATAAGTAATTTCTGGGTCAACACCTCGAAGGAGTAGCCCACCGACAAATTCGGCAAGGGCATTATTTCGCCCTCCTTGGTCTCCAAAACCTAGTAGAATGCTCTCGAATAGCTTTGTAGTTTTTGTGCTTCTAACAGTGTCACTAGCAAACGATGATACTTCATACTGGATAGGCTCTGGTTTCATTTTTTGCAATACCTCAATCAATTCAATGGGTGCTTCTGTGATACTTCCATCTTTTGGCGAGTGCACCATATCCCATTCATAGTAGCCTTTGGAATTGTTGGACGGTGGAACTAAAATATAATTATTGACATGGGCTTTAATATCTACCCCCTCAATCATCCCTATATTTTGAGATATAGGATGATTAGGGTCTTTTTTTAAGTAGATATGCCGTCCACCGCTAGGCGTGGTAGCTTGCAAGGTTCTTGGAATCAATCTAGCATGCTCCCAATTCCTTAGATTAGCTAGGCCATCCACATCGCCGTGCATGTCAACATCAATGACGAAGAAGGTATCAGTCCTTAGTGCTATGTTAGCGTCTGGATTGTCTCGCCAAATTCTGCGAATGTCATTTTCAGTTAGCTTTGGTTTGTCTGCGAACGCTATGAGTGGTGTTTTGCCACTCTTTGAAATAGGTATTACAGAATAGCCCATTTTTTGATAGTTGATTGCGTAATCAACCATCTCCATAGTTAGAATGGGAGATCAGCGTCTGAAATCTCAGTGCTTGCTGCTGCGATAGGTAGCTCGGTAACTTCCATACGCTTAACGTTTAAATTTTCGTAGGTTTTGCCTTGCCATTCAGATTTTTCATTCTTAACAGTAACCTTAAGAGCTTTGCCTTCGAGTTGGTTGAGGTAGTCTTCCAAACTTGTGAATTTAGTACCGTCTGGGATGCCAGCAGCTTTAGCAAGGTTCATGATAGAGCCGACTGGATATTTTCCATCTTCTTTTTTTGCAAAGATGCGATGGAAAATAATGTTGTTTTGGAAGTCCTGTTGAAAGTCCTTGCGAATACGAAAACGGATGTCTAGGAAGTCTGCACCACCTTGAGTAGCATCTTGTTTTGCTAAATCAATAGTAACTTCATAATTCCCGTCTGCGATTGCTCCAAATTCTTTAGCTTGTGAATAATCAATTGTAAACATATTATTTTATCTCCAAATATTTCTATTTTTTTGTTGGTGATAAACCCAACCGGGCTTATATCCGTGTTGTTTAGCGAACTCTTTGAGTTCTTCTACTGTTTGGCATTGGTCACTAGTAACGAATGTTTCAACCTTACTAGCAACCTCTTGCCGTCGTTCTTCGAGTTCTATTTCTCGAAGGATTTCAATTTCTTCTTTGGTAGGCTGATTCTCATGGCCACATAGTGGGCAGATACGTTCAGCGCTCCAAAATGTTGCGTAACATTCATCACACGTTCGTGTAGTAGGCTCACCTAGTTTAGCTTTCTGTTTCTTCTTGCTCACGCCGCTCAACGACCACTCTCGGTCATCGTTTGGCAATCCGTGCCTATCAACATTCCCAACGTGGTCGATAATGATGGCTGTTTTCCCATCTCTAGGATTTAAAGCTCTCATGGCAAACTGCAAATACAACGATAGCGATTGAGTTGGTCTTAGCATGATACAAACATCCACGTTTGGAAGGTCAATCCCTTCAGTGAATAGCTCGCAATTTACCATGATTGTAAGTTCACCATCTCTAAAGGCTCTCATTGCCACCTCTCGCACCTCTGGTGGTGTTTTGCCACTGATTGCGATAGAAGTATAACCTTGCTCGTTAAACGTGTTAGAAACGCTCTCGGACGCTTCTACGCTATGTGTGTATACTATGGCTTGTTTGCCTTTGGCTAACTTTTCATAGTGAGCTATGACATCTCCATAGATCACACGCTTCATTGTGTCGTCTACGGATTTCTTAGTAAATTCTCCACCACGTTTTTTTAGGTTTGTGGTGTCGATTAAAGAAGGGGCATAATATTTAAACGGTGCGATATTCCCATTCTCTTGCAGCCATTTCACCGACTTACCGAGAACGATGTCGTCTGCGATATCATCAAACCCACTACCATCTAGTCGGGCTGGTGTGCCGGTAAACATGAGAACAACGCTATTAGAATAATATTCGATAATTTTTAGGTAGGTCTTAGCTTTAACATGGTGTGCTTCGTCAATTAAGATAATTGATGGCTCTGATATTCTATCTAGGTTGCGTGCTATCTTAGTCACGCTATCGATAGTTACAAGTTCCATGTCAACGCCATTTCTTTTGAAAGTATTGACTACCTGCTCATTGATCTCTTTTCTGTGGCTGAAGAATAGAACAGTATTACCTTTATCTGTGGCACCTTTGGCGATATGAGCCATGACCACGGTTTTACCGCTCCGTGGTGGTGACTGCACCATGATGTGCTTATTACCCTTTAGGATCGATTGCTTGATACCATTAACAAGCTCACTCTGGTAGTTCCTTAGTTCCATCTAAGTCACCAAATTTAAAGAGATCTTCAATCTTGCAAGCCGTTCGATTATCAAGACGATTCTTAGCATAAGTCCCTTCACTACCTTCCAAGATAAGCCCACGGGCACCAGTTTTAGCATTAACCACGATACGACCAACGACATCGGTAAGCCCTAGCAATTGGTTTAGCACGCTTGCTCTAATCTGTGGCACGTACTGGGTTAAAATCTGACCAGTTTCCAAGTTGAGTTCGTGAGTGTCTTCCCACGCTGTCACATAAATATTGATAGGCTTGGTATAGATTGCAGTCAACACTCGAAGGAAGTAGTTGGTCCATTGCGAGTAGTGTTGTAGCTCGTTACTGATACCATTCTTTGATTTTCGACCTTGCTCAATAAACCAATCTGATTGAAAACTTGAAATATTATCGATAACAAGGTTGTCATAGTCTTTAATCAAGTTATCTGCTTGAGTTAAAAACTCATTGATGAATTCTGTTGGATGCTCACGGTCAAAATCAATGATATCCACGTTTTTAGTTCCGGCTAGCACCTTGGAAGAATTATCCAACGATAGCACCAAGGTTTTGCCTTGCATGTTTTTGATAAGGGTTGTTTTTCCTAGACCAGCTTTCCCGTAGATCAGTATGCGCCAATTCTTAGTACGCTGGATATCTGTTGCTTTAGTAATTTTCATCGAATACTTAAATTACTCCTTTCTTCAATGTGAGCACCTCGAATGGTTGAGCCACTCTCCAAGAGTTTTTTAATTTCTTTCTTATCCGGTTTGTAGCTAACGATTTGATATTTTTTAGGCAATTTATCTTCATCGACTACTACTGCTTTGGATTTGCGGAAACCGACTTTAAATAACGTGGTTTCTAATTTATCGTGTTGAGTTAAATGCATAGCTTCTGAGATACGCTTTTTGATCTCTTCAATCGCTTTATTTTCAGATTTTTTTAAAGCGTCCAATCTTGCAATTTCAGCCTTATAAGCTTCAACCCGTGCATTCTTGTTTCGGATAACCTTGATACAGTTTTCGATTTTTTCTGAGAAATCATGTTCCCAATCAATCGAATCCAAGGTGTCGAGTTTTGTTTCATCATCGACATCCATTTCATCGATTTCTAGGAAAATTCCTGTTAATTCGTATAGTTTTGCCATGTTTTTTATGCCTGCCCTTCCACTACTTCTGTCTTGTTACTTCGCAAATATTTCTAGGAGTGTTTTGATATCATCTTTCTTGAGTCCTTCACGCTCCGTGCGTTCGAAATCAGAGCCGTCAAGTTTAGTTACATTGTATTCGGCCTCTACGATAAGCACTTCGCAATCAAACGCCTCAGCAAGCTTGTCAAGACTGTTTTTTTGTTCTTCGTACGCCTCGAGCGGCACAGATAGAGCATCAATTAAATTAGTAGTGAGACCAGCTTCGAAAGCCAGAGTGCCTCTATCTTTGTATTCTTTAAGAAATTCATCTTTCTCAGCATTGTAAAATACGACTTGTGTTTCCGTTTGTTTCATGATATATTCTCCTTTTTCTTCATTTCTCTTCGACTACTATTATTTATTTTTCCAGTTTTTCCAGCGTTTTAACTAAATTGACATAGACCTCATAGTGCTTGCCACTGTTTTCGCTGTCTTGGTATGCTTTTTCAACTAACTCTTCGCCAGTGCCGTAGAAGCAGCCGACACGCCACATCTTATTAGAGCGTGTGTAAGTGAAATATCTTCCGCTAGACCAGTTGTTTTTGAAAACGATGTAGTCGTTTAATTTCGAGACCACAGCGTCACCAGAGACTACAGCATCACCAGAGACTACAGCATCACCAGAGACTACAGCATCACCGCACACCCTAGCTTCGCCATAAACCTTAGCATTTCCATAGACCTTAGCATTTCCATAGACCCATGCGTCGCCAAATACCTCAGCGTCCCCAAAGACCCTAGCGTCACCAGTTACCCATGTGTCACCAGAGACCCATGCGTCACCAGAGTGGCTTAGGTTATCTTCTTTTTCAACATACCCGCCTAAATCGCCTTTTTTTACGTCTCCAAACGAAATCAACGCTCGTATTCTGAACAGCTCCATTCCCCAAGCCGTGATTTTAGATGATAAATCTAATTCAAACTTCTTAATCATTATGGTATAATCTCCTTAGAGTTTCTCTTGCATGGGCCCTAACCCATGCTTTTTTTGGCGCTCTCAACGTGCACCCAAAGCCCTACCGCTTCATGTTTTTTTGTTTTTTAAAAGATAAGTGTGTGTGGAAAAGTAGATTATAATTTGGGGTATTAAAGTATATGCTACACTCCACGGAAGGGCTATGGCTACACGCTGAGAGATTGATGTTATTTGCTATATTTCTGTTTAAGCCGCTCTTGTTTTTCCTCTGAAGTCTCTATGGCCTCAAAGAAGTAGTCCTTTTTTGGGGGCTTCTTTTTGCCAAATAGGAATTTTAATAGATGTTTCAAATCAATGTCTCTCCTAATCCGTGTGCCTTGTTGTAGCGGTCTCGGCTAGGCTCTGATGCGTTGCCTTCGAAAGTCCACACTGGGACTTCTGTTTCCTCTTGTTTGTTTGACCAAATCCAATTGATAAGTTTTTTCATGTTTAATTCCTTTCTATTCCCTAACCGCACTAGAGAACTAGCGAGGTTTTTAATTTCATATATTAAAGGAGACTTATGAATATCAAATCGTTGTTGCTGTTGGTATTGTTCGGTTTCCTCACTAGCTCACTGCTACGGCTAGGGAATTAATGCTAGGCAATCTCTTGCCAGTGTGTGTTAAACCAGTCTCTGACTGGGTCTCGTGGGTATTTGATGTGAGACCCTCGACCTTTGTCGATTTTAGGGAAACCGTCTAAGTTGGTAATTCTCAAAAATTCTGTGTAGTTGCCAATCCCTAGCATTGACTGGCACTCTTTAGCAGTTAAAGTCATCGGTAGTGTTCCGTCTATGTCAAACGCTCTCGACTTATCCGCTATGACAGCTGTCAGCATACTGTCAAACTGGTCTAACAGTGGTTTGAATGGTGTGTCCATTTAACCAACTCCTTTCGGTCGCTCTCGTAGGATTTTTTTGTTGCCTTTATTCTTCCACGTTCAAAAGTTCATCAATGGTAACATTTAGATAGTCAGCAACTTTCCACAGTGTGATAATATCGGGGCGCTTAGTACGCTCGTAGTACAAAGCTGTCAAAGTGCTTTTTGCGATACTTGTCGCCTTGTGTACGTCTGAAACTTTTTTCCGCTGTTTAGCCAAGAGAACTCGAAAATTATTTTTCATTGTTTGCTCCTTTATATTATTTTTTCTTCAAATTCTTCCCATGGCTCACGAATACCAAGAATTTTAGAAACACGTAGTTTTAAATCAACACTACCTTTACCAGTTTTGAGCAAATCGGTAATGGTACCTTGACTTCGTAAACCAACCGCTTGTGTTAAATCTGCTTTCGACCAGTTTTTCTCTTTCAATCGTTGTTCGACTAAAGCAGTCCATTTTTGATGTTGCTGACTCATTTTTTATCTTTCCTTTCTTTAAAATGGTAAAAGCGAATTTTTTCGCGAAAAATTTACACTATATTATTGACTTTTTACAGACTATAGTCTAAAATCAAAGTATAAGAAAATCACTAACAAAATACTTGATAAATACTGATAATCAAAGTCGCCAAACTTATTTTTTTAGTTTTATCTTCGTTTTTTGTTTCACTTATTCATTCGCTTTACAAATTATATTTTAGACCATTGTTTAAAATAAGTCAACAGTTTTTTAAACAAAAGTTTAAATATTTTTTGTCAATCTCTCAGAAAGGTTGATATATCAATGTATTCTTTGTTCGATAAAATAAAAGAACTTTGTCGAAAACAGGGGATTTCGCTAAATCAGTTAGAAGAAAAGCTGGGTTATGGTAGAAATTCACTCTATAGTCTAAAAAATAAAAAACCATCAGCAGAACGCTTACAGCTAATCGCCGACTACTTCGGTGTATCCACAGACTACCTGCTCGGTCGTACAGATAACCCACGGATAGCTACCGAGGCAGACCAAGGCCCAGACGACATCGACGAAATCATAGCAAATGCCATGATGTTCGACGGCAAACCACTGACCGATGATGATAAACGGGCTATTCGTGGCATTATTGCGGGGTATATGAGTAGCAAGGGGGATTGAGGATGAAAGAGATAATCTATCTGGACACAAATTTAGTTAACTCTCTGCTCGCTCAGCAAAATGCTGGGGTGATAACAAAATTAGTGAATGAAGATGGAGAAAGCGACGCTAAAACTGAAGGAAGCACAGAGCAAACAACCATATCCAGTGACGTTGGCCTCTCTACTCCATTAAAAGCAACAGGAAGCTATTCTAACACTAATGTTGATAGTTACAACTTTGTATTTTCTAAGTCAAATAAAAATCTAGTAGAAACCGCTCTTGATGATTATTCATTAGATTTGCTTATCACTGGTCTTGAGGCGAAAAATCTTATAAAACATAGTGATTACCAAGATGGTGACTTAATTTCTGTATCTGGAGAGTTGACGGTGTTTAATTTTGAACAATTAGCCGAAACAAGTGATTTAGAAGAAATAAGTTTCCTGCTTCCTGAGTATGATGAATTCAAAGCGCTGAAGTCAGAATACGGAAAAATAAAAGGAAAAGAAAAACATCTGCGTAGAGCTAAAGAAATTCAAGAATCTTTATCGACAAACGGTTGGAATATTTTTGAAACGATAAAACACATGTCGGTGTACTTGAAAAAATTATTACCTGAAACAAACCTGATCAAAATCAGCAATACATTCAGTATACTTCCTCTTGAATTTCTTAGAGTTCAAAGTGTCCAACTAAGTTTTATGCAATTTGGAAAGAGAAAAATAAAAATGCTAGGTATCTGCTCATCAACTTTTGACGAACAAATACCTAGCGACTTCTCACATATGGAAGATAGTAACTTGATGTTAAAATGCGCTCCAACAACTATTTTAAATATTATACTCGGTTCTTTTGGGATGATAGATAAGGATGACCACCTAGTAAGACCTATTGCTATTTATTTCGAGGACTAAATAGATGTCCGTAGCGCTGATTAAAACACTCTCTTTTTAAATCAAGTTCTTCCTCGCCTGTTTTAATATCCATGCGGACTCTATCAGCAAATTCATTGTGGCGCAACTCCATTTCTTTTTTAGATTGCTCCATCTTTTGACGCTCTTGATTGATGTGAGTAAAAAAAGAAAACATATCATCGCCCCGCCTTTCATCACTATTTTACAACGAACAATAGTAAAAAATCAACTGTTTCCATTTTGGAAACAACTCAAAAAATCCTCACACTCTCCGACAGCCATCTTTGAGTGTGAGGGTATGCATTTACGAGGAAGCTATGCCTGAAAAAGAATTACTTGAGCAGTTCAACGTGTCTCTTTGTGAGTTTGACTCTAGCCAGTGGCCACGAGATGGGTTCCTAGACCCTGTTAACCGTGTGGTTTACATCAATAGGGATTTACCCGCCGAAATTCGTTTAAAGGTAATCCTGCATGAGTTAGGCCATCTAGAGCACGACCCTAAACACTATGAGCGTTTGCGTGAGAAATACGAAGCTCAAGCGGATAGGAATATGATTCGTGGATTGCTAAAAAATGAAAATCTTGATGATTTCAATTACATCCATTTTATGGAAAAATATAATCTCACCACGATTTGTGATGAGACTTTTGTAAAAAATGAATATTTAAAGTTAAAGGAGATTGAAAAAAGTTAAGTAAATGGAAAAAAATTGAAACACTGAGTTTAAAACTACGTGCAAAACTGAATCACGTTAAAAGCTGTTGGAGAAGAAAATGGATATTGAAACAGTATTGAAACAATTTAAAGAAGCTGGCGTGAGCGATACTTTTGGAACTAAAAAAGAAGTTAAATATCTTCCTAACATTTTATTTGATGATGAGATTGTACAATATGCAACATCTGGTTTTGTGAACAACAATACAGTTTTAGTTGTGTTGACTCAAAAACGTTTGCTCTTTGTAGACAAAGGTTTTTTGTACGGCGTTAGAACAACCGAAATTCCATTAGACATGGTTAATGGCATTTCTTATTCAAAAGGTATCTTGCTAGGTGAAATTTCAGTTATGAATGGAGCTGCTGCCGTCGGCATTAAAAATATTGCAAAAGATACTGTTGAAATTATGTCGAATGCTATCAAAGTATGCTCAGATAAATATAAAAAATCATTGCATAGCAATTCAAATAGCAGTTCAACTTCCACTGCTGACGAAATTTTGAAATTAAAAGAATTGCTAGATGCTGGAATTTTAACAGAAGAAGAATTTTCTGCTAAGAAAAAACAAGTTCTTGGAATTTAATAAACAAAAAAATCCCTCACACTCTCCTTCGCCAAAATTTGAGTGTAAGGGATAAGTAATAAACACAAAAAAACAACTTAATTAATTACTTAAGATTGGAAATGGAAAAATCCAGGTTCGTTGCTTTTTGCATACACTATTTTATCAAAAAAGCGAGGTTAAAGCAATGGCATCATACAGAAAACGCCCCAACGGCTGGGAGTATCGGATAAACTACTACGACTCTACTGGCAAACGCAAGCCAAAATCAAAAGGTGGTTTTAGGACTAAATCTGAAGCTATCAAAGCCGCTGCTGAGATGGAACTGAAATTACAAGATAATATCAATGTTGATGAAGATATCACTTTTTTAAACTATTTCAAGCAATGGTGTGAGGTTTACAAGCGTCCGAATGTGTCAGAATTGACGTTTAATCTGTATGTTATCAACCAAAGACAGATAGCGTCTTTTTTTGGCGATAAGAAATTAAAGGATATTACTGCCACTGAGTACCAACGTGTATTGAATCAGTACGCTGAAACTCACGCCCATTTAACTGTCAAGAGGTTGCACACTCAAATAAAGGCGTGTATAGACATGGCAGTGCACGAAGGATATATCAAGCGTAATTTTTGTAAGTTTGCCAAAATCAACGCCAAAGTTAAGAGTAGAGATATCGAAAGCAAATTCCTAGAGGTTGGGGAATACGAGCGATTGATCTCCGAGACAAGCAAGCATCCAGAACGTATCGCTTATGCAGTCTTGTATTTGATATCTAAAACTGGCATGCGGTTTGCTGAATGCCTCGGTCTAACCGTGAATGATATTGATTATGAGACTGGCATGCTATCCGTCAACAAAACATGGGACTACAAAAATAACACTGGTTTTATGCCCACAAAAACAAAAAGCAGTATCCGAGAGATACCACTTGATGATGATTGTTTAAAATTTATAAAATCGTTGACACCGCAACCCGATGGCAGACTATTGCCAAGGATATTTAATAATGCCGTCAATAGAACGCTACGCAAGATAGTTGGTCGCGAAGTGCGTGTCCACTCTTTACGGCACACTTATGCCAGCTATCTAATCGCTCACGATATCGATTTAATATCAGTATCGCAAGTTTTAGGGCACGAAAACTTAAATATCACGCTTGATGTGTACGCTCATCAACTTCAAGAGCAAAAATCACGAAATCACGAAAAGATTAAGCAAATGTGGACAGAATGTGGTCAAAAAGCCTTAAAGTAGCGATTTTACGGGCTATAACATAGTCTATCATACTATGGACAATAGTGCCAAAACCAACTAAAACAAAGAGAACATAGAACAGTTTTTGGAAATCCTCTCCTGTTACTGAATAAAAAATCACACAAGCAAGAACTTCACCTATAGCATGGATAAGCCCTAAAACAAAGTTAAAAAGCAATGATGATTTATGATTTTCTATCGTTCGTGGAAATTTTTTCAAATAGAGTGCGCCTAAAAAACCAAATATAATATGAGAAAAGGCTCTAAAAACAACCACAATCGGATAGCCAGCCATAAAGTATCCCAAACTAGAAGCTAAGATAACAAAAACAGTTACCCAGGGAGATATAAACATAGCTAGAAATATTGGAACATGACTCCCCAAAGTATACGAAGCCGGTGGGATGATTAGTTTAATTGGCATGATACTTGGGATAAGGATAGCAATTGCAGTTAATAAAGCTGCAAAGGTCATTTCTTGAATTCTCTTTTTAGGTTTCATGATTTACTCCTTTTTACTGTATATACATTAGTATGTTACAGTGTATAGTTATATAAGTCAATATTTTTCAGAAAAAAACACTAGCGCAAAATGCCCTAGCGTTCTAAGTTTCTTATTTACGTTTTTTCTTAGCTTTCTTCAACTTGTTAGCTTGCCGCTTCATCGCATGTTTCATGGCAAATGAACCAACTTTACCTTTAAGACCACCACCAAGCATTTGGCTTAGATCCATATTCCCTAGATCTGGCATACCAGCGCCACCCATCATGCCTTCAAGAGCAGACATGTCCATATTACCCATATCAGGCATATTTGGCATGTTTTTTGGCAGATTATTTGGGTTAAGACCCATTTGACGCATCATTTGTTCCATGTCGCCAGACATAACGCCTTGCATCATTTGTTTGGCTTGATTGAAATCTTTAATAAACTTGTTTACTTCGATGAAGGTATTTCCCGAACCATTGGCAATACGGCGACGACGGCTTGGTGTCAAAAGATCTGGATTTTCACGCTCTTCTGGTGTCATTGATGACACAATGGCACGCTTGCGAGCAATCTGTTTCTCATCTACTTTAACATTAGCCAAGGCAGGATTGTTAGCCATACCTGGCAACATCTTAAGCAAATCCTCCATAGGACCCATATTTTGCACTTGGTCTAATTGGTCGATGAAGTCATTGAAATCAAAGGTATTTTCACGCATCTTTTCAGCCAACTCAAGAGACTTTTTCTCATCGTATTCTTGAGAAGCTTTTTCAATAAGGGTAAGAAGGTCACCCATACCTAAGATACGGCTTGACATACGGTCAGGGTGGAAAGTCTCGATATCCGTAATTTTCTCACCAGTACCTGTAAATTTAATCGGCTTACCAGTGATCTCACGAATAGAAAGAGCCGCACCACCACGTGTATCACCATCAATTTTAGTAAGAACGACACCTGTGATATCTAGTTGTTCATTGAACTCCTTGGCAACGTTAGCAGCTTCCTGACCAATCATGCTATCTACAACTAAGAGAATCTCGTTTGGATGAGCAAAATCTTTGATATCACGTAACTCTTGCATGAGGGTTTCGTCAATCTGCAAACGACCAGCCGTATCAATCAAGACATAGTCATTCTTATTGGCACTCGCTTGTTCCAAACCAGTTCTGACAATCTCAACTGCTGGTGTCTCTGTACCCATATCAAAAACAGGAACATTGATTTGTTGTCCCAAAGTCTTCAACTGGTCAATGGCTGCTGGACGGTAGATGTCCGCCGCAATCATCATTGGACGAGCTTCTTGTTCTTTAATCAGCTTATTAGCCAATTTACCAGCAAAGGTCGTTTTACCAGCCCCTTGAAGACCAACCATCATAATGATTGTTGGAATCTTTGGAGATTTCTCAATTTCAGATGTTTCAGACCCAAGAATTTCTGTCAATTCTTCATTAACAATCTTGATAATTTGTTGTGAAGCATCAAGAGTATCAATGATTTCGTGACCTACAGCGCGTTCACGAACACGTTTGATAAATCTCTTAACAACTGGTAGAGCTACGTCTGCTTCAAGTAGTGCCAAACGAATCTCTTTAGTGACTTCTTGAACTTCTTTCTCTGAAAGTTTTCCTTTACGTCTTAAATTTTTGAAAACGCCTTGCAAGCGTTCCGTTAAGCTTTCAAAAGCCATATATCATTTCCTCTCTTACTTTCTGCTTGAATCTAATCTCTATTATCAATGCTACTAAGCACAGCAATTTGTTCCTGGAGATAGCTATCGTCTGCGTATTTTTCCATGATATCATCAAAAATTTGGCTACGAACGATGTAATCTGAATACATATGTAATTTCATCTCGTAAGCTTCTAAAATCTTCTCAGTACGCTTGATGTTATCATATACGGCCTGACGACTCACACCAAATTCCTCGGCAATTTCTGCCAAACTATAATCATCCGCATAATATAGCTCAATATAGTTCATCTGCTTATCTGTTAACAAGGCTGCATAGAACTCAAACAGGGCATTCATGCGATTGGTTTTTTCAATTTCCATAAGCTTCATTTTACCATAAAATCATGGTGTTAGCACCATTCTTATGCAGAAAAAAGGCAGTGACTTCTAATTGTTCTCCAAATAAAATTCAAAACGGTCACCAACATAGTAACTTCTTACATATTCGAAAGCCTGACCGTCCTGGAGAAAGGAAATTTGTGTCAAACTCAGGAGAGCATCACCGGTCTTAACCTTAAGGTGCTTGGCTAAACTACTATTGGCCAGACTAGCTGATATGGTCTGCTGACTTTTCCCAATTTCATAGCCATTATCGGTCAGTGTCTTGAAGAAATGTTCCGTAATTTCTGACTCCTTGAAACCTCGGATAATCTTCTCAGGGATACTGGCAATCTCATAGGCAACCGGAATGTCATCGGCAAAACGAACACGTTCCATACGAATGACATGGGACTGTGGCAAGACACCTAAATTCTTGATTTCAAACTCATTTGGATGTAGACGTTGATACGAAATAAGCTCACTAGATGGCTTCTTGCCTTGGGATTTGACAATCTCAGTAAAACTCGTAGTTCCACGCATCTTTTCCTTAACTCGACTGCTAGCCACAAAGGTTCCACTTCCTGGTTTGCGTTCTAAAATTCCCTCATCCACTAAAAGTGTTATCGCCTGGCGCACAGTCATCCGACTCACATCAAAAGTCTCGCAAAGATCTCGCTCGCTAGGAAGACGTTGCCCGATTTTCCAAGCACCATCATCAACATCTTCCTTTATCTTATCATGTATCCGAATATACGCTGGTAACATCAAATCCCCCCTCCTTTTTTCCTATTTTACAAAAAAAGTGACATAATTGTAAAGATAAGTAAGGGACTTACAGTTTCTCGTATAAATCTAGGTGCTAAGTCCATAAATTTGTGATACAATGATTGCATAAGAAAGAGTCCATGTGTGACGTAAAAAGAAAGGGTAATAATGACTGACATTTCTACTTTGAATGATGTGCAGAAAATCATTGTTCTAGACTATGGTAGCCAATACAATCAGCTGATTGCACGTCGTATTCGTGAATTTGGCGTTTTCTCTGAATTGAAGAGCCATAAAATTACTGCTGATGAAGTCCGTGCCATAAATCCTATCGGTATCGTACTTTCAGGTGGTCCTAACTCTGTTTATGCCGAGGATGCTTTCGGTATTGACGAAGAAATTTTCGAGCTTGGTATCCCAATTCTTGGTATCTGTTACGGAATGCAACTTTTGACCCACAAACTCGGTGGTAAAGTTGTTCCTGCTGGTGAAGCAGGTAACCGTGAGTATGGCCAATCAACACTTCGCCTTCGTGCCCAGTCAGAGATCTTTGCTGGAACTCCTGAAGAACAAGTTGTTCTGATGAGCCACGGTGATGCTGTTACAGAAATTCCAGAAGGTTTCCATCTTGTTGGTGACTCAGTGGATTGCCCATTCGCTGCGATGGAAGATACTGAGAAAAACTTCTATGGTATCCAATTCCATCCAGAAGTTCGTCACTCTGTGTATGGTAATGATATCTTGAAAAACTTTGCTTTTGGCATCTGTGGTGCCAAAGGTGACTGGTCAATGGCTAACTTCGTAGATATGCAAATTGCACAAATCCGTGAAACAGTTGGTGACCGTAAAGTCCTTCTTGGGCTCTCAGGTGGGGTTGATTCATCTGTTGTTGGTGTCCTTTTGCAAAAAGCTATCGGAGATCAATTGACATGTATCTTCGTTGACCACGGTCTTCTCCGTAAAGGTGAAGGTGACCAAGTTATGGAGATGCTTGGAGGTAAATTTGGCCTTAACATTATCCGTGTTGATGCTTCTAAACGCTTCCTAGACCTCTTGGCTGGTGTTGATGATCCTGAGAAAAAACGTAAAATCATCGGTAACGAGTTTGTTTACGTCTTTGATGACGAAGCAAGCAAACTTAAAGGTGTAGACTTCCTGGCTCAAGGAACACTCTACACTGATATTATTGAATCCGGTACTGAGACAGCTCAAACAATCAAATCTCACCACAACGTTGGTGGTCTTCCAGAAGACATGCAGTTTGAATTGATTGAACCACTTAACACCCTCTTTAAAGATGAAGTCCGTGCCCTTGGTACTGAGATGGGAATGCCTGATGAAGTCGTTTGGCGTCAACCTTTCCCAGGACCAGGACTTGCCATCCGTGTTATGGGTGAAATCACTGAAGAGAAACTTGAAACTGTTCGTGAGTCTGATGCTATCCTTCGCGAAGAAATTGCCAAAGCTGGTCTTGATCGTGATGTATGGCAATACTTCACTGTTAACACAGGCGTTCGCTCTGTCGGTGTTATGGGTGATGGCCGTACTTATGACTACACTATCGCTATCCGTGCTATCACTTCAATTGACGGCATGACAGCTGACTTTGCGAAACTTCCATGGGAAGTTCTTCAAAAGATTTCTGTTCGTATCGTTAACGAAGTTGACCACGTTAACCGTATCGTCTACGATATTACAAGTAAACCACCTGCAACTGTAGAGTGGGAATAAAATATAAACCTAATTTAAAGTGACTTGATTGATTTAACAGCATTTTGAATTGTTTTAAAACGCTAAAATCTAATTAATTATATTTGGTTCCCCACCAAATACCCCACCAGAATTTCTTTCTGGTGGGGATTTATATTATGTGACTTTAAGTCCGTTTCGCTCCGAAGGTGCGAAACAGATAAACCACCCGCTATGCGGGTGCGCATCGAAGGTTATACCGTCATAACAAAAAAACTCCAAACGAGTTACAATATAGGTGT
>OKVG01000283.1_pt1 | contig 47952 bp, 37 predicted proteins | sample 1606981 | NCBI WGS metagenome assembly OKVG01 (sample SAMN03281018, study PRJEB24777) | human gut metagenome | isolation source: fecal sample PR128 from 1 month old male Malay infant, vaginal delivered... | reverse complement strand
TTGACACTTGCAGTTGCCAGACCGCAAGGTGTTTTAACAAATCAAAAGGGGTTTTAATAACTGGCTTAAAGCTGAAAGCTTTCCGGAACCCCCAGCCTAGCTGGGGGTTTTCTGTGCACAAAAAAGCGCCATCTAACGATGGCGCGTCTGGAACTACTTTTTGTTAACGTCAAACATGGTGGCATCGGTCGCCATGTCATCAATAACTTGTTTAATATTTTCGAAAGCCATTGGCGTACTTTCGTTATTCAGGTCTTTACCTTCGCCCTGACGAACGACTTTGATAACCGGTTTATTAGTCGCTGCATCAATCAGCTCACCTTCAAAATAGAGGCGAGTATCCATGGTACGGTGGCCTGTAGCCATTTGCGTCCCCGCAACCACTAATGCAACAGGAACCACTTCATAGAATTGCAGCCCTTCTTTGCTGGTATCTACACCGGTAATGGCCCCACGGAAAATCAGACTATGCGGCCCAGCGGTGGTAACCAGTGGTTTACGCTGCGCTATCGCTTCTTTCATTTCGGTGTTGGTATAGTTCAAAATTTTATCCAGAACTTTCTGCCCTACCTGGGTAGAAGGTTTCGGTACCGGATAATAAGTGATTGGGTTCCAGACGATGCTGTCATATTTGCTTTGATCAAAACTTGGGTCTACCCAACGTAAAACAGGTTTACCTGTTGCCGAGGTTGTTTCTTTTAAATCAGAGTAATTGTTTAAAAAACCAGAATATTTATCTGGCTGGGTGATTTTAGAGGCACAACCAGACAGAGCCAACAAGCCGCATAAAGCTGCAACTTTCGCAAATGATGTGGTACGCATGAATAGTTTCCTGAGATGATTATATTACTTTCTAAGTTATAGCAAAAAGCGCCGCTTCGTGTTGTGGCAAAAAAAGTGTTGGTGAAAATAAATTTTTTAGCCCCTTTTCAGACGACATAGTCAATGCCGAAAAAGGGGCTAAGTCAATCATCAGTAGTTAAATTTCAGTAAGTTAAGCGGCTAAAAAACTTCGACTACTGTGATTAATTTCACATCCCTTCGATAAAAAATATGCTTACCGAAAAGAAGAACAGTAAACCATCTCAGCGTGGGGAATTTTCACGCGCTTTGTTCTTACCGGATCATTTTTTACGTGCCAGCATCGTGGCGAAACGCAGTTTAATACGATTACCGTTGGCGTCGGTGCGGTGCAGCTCGCCGACGTCTTCATTGTATTTCACCATCTCCCAGCCTTCGTAATATCGACGTAATTCCCCCTCTTTGAAGGCAAACGGGAAGCCGACGGTACATGGATAATCAGCGGTATCCATCGCCGCCACAATCAGGTTGTAACCGCCAGGTTTAGTGCAACGTTGCATATTGGCAATCAGCCCTGGGATGGTTTTAGCCTCAAGGAACATCAGCACCACAGTCGAAAGAATAAAATCGTACTGTCCATCAAATGTGAGGTTATTCAGATCAACGACCCGGGTGTGTAAATTATCCAGATTTTCAATGGACTTAATGCGCTCGACGTTGGCGATACTCATGGCATTTTTATCCCATGCGTCAACATCATAACCATTGGCTGCCAGGTAAAGACTGTTACGACCATTGCCACAGCCCAGATCCAGCGTTTTACCCGGTTTAACCACTTTCACCGCTTCCAGTACTTCAGAGTGTGTGCGGGTTAATTCATATTTATCAGTAAAATAGTTTTCGTCACGAATGATCATTCTTTGTCCTCTGCTTTCATTAAAACGGCGCGCTCGGTTCTGACTAACAATTTTCCCTGCATCAGAAGCGCAAAAGTACGGATGAGCAGTATTGCAATAATAAAATTGGTAAAGATAAACAGCGGCACCGCCAGCGTATGGAAAAATCCATTATCGCTGCCACTCCCCAGATGCAAACCGGTGGTTGCCAGTGCAGATACGCCGAACGAGAAACTCCAGAATGAAGCATTAAATGGCTGGGAGAGATACCATGGCATCAGACGTAGCATAAACAGCAGTTGCAGCAGTCCATAACCGAAAAGCATTTTCGCCAGCGTGTCACCCTCGCCGCCGTTGACGCTCAGCCAGGCACTACAGGCCACCAGCGCAGGAGCGAGCTGAATGCCGAGTGATGTCCGCAGCGCCGTGGGTAATTCTCCCGAACTGCGCAGACGCTGCAAGATCACCGGTTCAAGGCTTAGCCATGAGAAAACGCCTGCGCCTAAAAACACCAGACCGGCGTCGGTGTAGCCCAACGCACCACAGGCCATTGCGCTGATAAAGTTGTTGGCAACTGTCGGCAGATACAGTCCAGGCGTGGTAGCTTCTTCAGGGTGAGATCCGCGCCATAATCCCGCAGTTTGCCATGCGGCATAAGCCAGTTGCACCACGACACCAAAACTGAACAGGCACACCGCCAGTGGGCGAAACCACGGAACAAAACCAATCGCCACCAGCATCGTCGTTGCCGGAAACAAACTCACAAAACTGCTCAGCACTGGATGGCGCACTTCCGCCAGCACGCTATGCGGAAAGCGGATGAGTCGGGTAATAAATGCGCTAGTTAATAATCCCCAGATGATCATCGCCAGAATCACCAGCCCATCCCCTAACCAGTGGCTGACCTGCCAAACCTGGCTGGCATAGCGCCAGGCAAATCCCATCCCTATCGTCCCCAACACAATACCAAAGTAGCCTGCCGGCAAATTGAGCACTTTATCGCTCTGCATCTTCTTACTCATTTTGTTTAATTTATAAAGTATATTTGAAATGCATTTTATGGAATTTTCTCGAGCATAGCCAGAGCCGCAGAATTTGCTACGGTTATAGTAAGTCACCTGTGGGAAAACGCTATGCGCAAATATCGTCTAAGTGAAGAACAGCGAGCCTTTAGTTATCAGGAAGATGGCACTAAAAAAAGTGTGTTATTACGGCAGATTATCGCCATTAGCGATTTTAACGATGTGATAGCAGGAACCGCTGGCGGCTGGATCGATCGCGAAACGGTGTTAGCACAGGAAGGAAATTGCTGGATTTACGATCAGAATGCTATTGCGTTCGGCGGAACGGTGATTTCCGGTAATACGCGTATCACCGGCACCAGCGTTCTTTGGGGAGAGGTTTACGCAACGGATAACGTCTGGATCGATAATAGTGAAATCAGCCAGGATGCATATATAAGTGACAGCGTCACCATTCGTGACTCATTAGTTTGTGGTCAATGTAGAATATTTGGTCACGCCTTAATTGATCAACATTCTATGATCGTCGCCGCACAAGGCTTAACGCCCGACCATCAACTCCTGCTACAAATTTATGATCGCGCAAGGGTTAGCGCCTCGCGTATTGTTCACCAGGCACAAATTTATGGCGATGCCGTCGTCCGGTATGCTTTTATTGAACATCGCGCCGAAGTTTTTGATTTTGCCAGCGTTGAAGGTAATGAAGAGAACAACGTCTGGCTATGCGATTGCGCTAAAGTCTACGGTCACGCGCAGGTGAAAGCTGGCATAGAAGAAGATGCCATTCCGACGATTCATTACAGTTCGCAGGTGGCGGAATATGCCATTGTGGAAGGTAATTGTGTGTTAAAACATCATGTCTTGATTGGCGGAAATGCCGTGGTACGTGGCGGACCGATTCTGCTCGACGAGCACGTTGTAATACAAGGTGAGAGCCGTATTACAGGTGCGGTGATAATTGAAAAACATGTGGAGTTAACCGACCACGCCGTCGTTGAAGCCTTTGATGGCGACACGGTTCATGTCCGTGGTCCAAAAGTCATTAACGGCGAGGAGCGCATTACGCGAACGCCGCTGGCAGGGTTATTGTGAATCGATAATACGCGCGTATAAGTTCACATCATCATAGGCATCATTCAGGAACTCAGCCTGTTTCAGACAACCTTCAAGGATAAAACCATTGCGCAAGGCGACCTGGTTGCTTTGCACATTGTCCACCCGACATTTGATCACGAAGCGTCTAAGTTCACCAGACTGGGCGTAATGATGAATCAATGCCTGCAGCGCCTGAGAAATGATCCCCTGCCCCTGATGAGATTCGTCCAGCCAGTAGCCGATTTCAGCGGTTTTATTCAGTGGTTCAATACGATTAAACGAGATAACGCCGATAAGTTCATCTTCTTTGAAAATCATGAACATTTTGGCATATCCGCGTTGATGCAACATTACATTGCCCTGCACCGTTTTTCGCGTGTCCTCTTCACTTTGAACAAACTGCGGCCAGTTTAGCGACTGCTGTAACCAGGTTTTATTTTTACAGATTAACTGATAAAGAGGTGTGACGTGATTTTCTGCAACAGCATGTAATTCAAGTGATTCGCTTACTTTTATCGTTTCGGTCATCTTATCTCCAGTCAATCCATGCAGTTGTTAAAAAAGCCGCCTGGCTGGCGGCTTAGGAAAGTTTACACCTCTTTGACGCTCTCCTGCTGCAGGATTTTGAGCATCTCATCTTTTAACTGTAACTTTTGTTTTTTCATGCGGACCACTTCCGCATTATACCCTCGACCGTCGGAACCTTCCTTTCTGGCAATTTCATGATCAAGTTTATTGTGTTTATCGAACAAGGACATAAAGCGAGGATTTTCGTTTTTCAGACGGGATATTAAATCTCGATATTCTGGAAACATACGCACTCCCTGTTAGTGGCTGACAAGGTGTATCTGAAATACACACCATCAGATTACTCATTTAACTTAGGGAAAAATGCGAGCGGGATCGTGTTTAACCAGACGGCACCTCCCGAAGAAGGTGCCGAAGAAAAAACAATTAACTCATCACGCGGTCGTCAACATACTGACGTTTATCCGGCGCTGGCGGGAAATACTGATAGAGCCATGTTTCACTGATAGCGTCGCCCTGACAACGCAGATACATCCGCATATCGACCGGATCAGTGGAGTCCGAAGTCGGATACCAGTCAAACTGAATACGATAACCATCAATGGGTTCAATATAGAGAATTTCGATTTGCTTCGCTTCCCCACTGGAAAGCGTAATCACCGGCTCAATGCCTTTTGGTGCGGCAGCTTTCAGATCACCATCAACGAAATCGACGGCAAAACGACGCGCCCATTTTTCGGGATAGTGTTCACCTGGCGCCCAACCTTCCGGGAAACCACCCATGCCGGTACGCGTCGCCATAACGCGCGCTAATGGGCAATGAACAGGCGGTTGCGCACTCCAGTACAGACGATACTGGAATGCAAACTCATCACCCGCTTTTACAGCTTTTTCTGGCTGCCAGAAGCAGACAATGTTATCCAGCGTTTCGCCCGTTGTTGGGATTTCCATCAGGCCGATGGTGCCCTTACCCCACTTGTTACGCGGTTCCACCCACAGACTTGGGCGTTTGTTATACCAGCCCATAATGTCCTGATAATGAGAGAAATCACGATCCAGTTGCAATAGACCAAACCCTTTCGGGTTGTTGTCGGTGTAAGCATTGAACTGCAATTTTTGCGGATTATTCAGCGGACGGCAAATCCACTCGCCATTGCCCCGCCACATGGACAGACGATCTGAGTCATGGATTTGCGGATGAATGGTGTCGCACATCCGACGTTCATTAGTACCGCAGCTGAACATGCTGGTCATCGGCGCAATGCCCAGCTGTTTAATGTCTTTGCGCGCATACAGGTGATTTTCCACATCCATAATCACCTGACTTTTCTCACAATGGATAGTGAACTTATAGGCACCAGTAATGCTGGCGCTATCGAGCAACGCATAAACGGTAAAGGTGGTTGCCCCCGGTTTTACCGTATCAAACCAGAAGGCAGTAAAGTCGGGGAACTCTTCTTTACTGTCGGTGTAAGTGTCGATCGCCAGGCCGCGAGCCGATAGACCGTATTGATATGTATCATCAACCGCGCGGAAATAACTCGCGCCGAGGAATGATACGACATCACGGCGCGCCAGTTCGGGGGCTTTAAACACGCGAAAACCGGCAAAACCGAGATCGCTTTGCCCTTCTAATTGTTTGGTATCAACACCCGCATCGTTGTATTTGAACAACTCCGGGCGAAAGTGAATTTCACGCGCCAGATGTGTTGCGGGATCAACAGAAAACATACGAACGCGGCGACGGAATCCCATTCCCATATGGAAGAACTGAGCGTCCAGTTGACGGTTCTCAACGTTATGCCAGAGCGATTTTTCGGCGTCGTATTGAATACTGTTATAAGCCTGCGGCGTCATTGTCGCCAGCGTGTCAGGTAACGGACGAGGCGCACCACGCCACGCTGTTTGCGCTAAGTCGTGCGCCATTGACTGTAGAATGGAGAAGTCAAAACGTTGGGTTTGCCCGTCGGCAATATCAGAATCTGCCGCGAATGCCGCCTGAGAAAAAAGAGAAGCAATGCCGCTGGTACCGCACACGGCGGCCATAGCCATTGAACCTTTAATAAATCGTCTACGATCCATACCTGAAAGTGAGTCCTTCTGGTGTTGTGAATGGTCCCGCGCTGGTCGTTTTCAGCGGCAAGAAAGTGCTTATTTATGACCGCTCACTCTAGACAATATTTATTAATAATCCAATTGTTGAACTGAGAGAATATGCATAAATCGGCAATTTTTTTATGTCGATGGGATGAGCCTGATTCGTTTGTAAAATCAGGCAAATTTTTGCAAAGGCGGATGGTCAGAATTTAAAGCAAACCACAGCGACGTTTACTGCGTTCTTCCGCTTCCTGATAAAGCTGGAACTCATCCAAAACCGGGCAGCCCAACGCCTGCTCAAATGCTTCGCGACTGGCATTACCGTGACTGCGTGCCTGCGTTTCATTACCCAGATTTGACTGGAAGATCCCCGCCGCGCTAACAGGCAAGAAATCTTCATAGGTAATGGGTTGCGCCACTACCCAACCACGTTCAATTAAGGGCTGTGGATCGTCTCCGGAATGAATCGCCTGACGATGCGCCTCACCTGAAGGCGTCAGACGGTACCGGAACCATGCCAACCCTTGCTGACGCATTAAAAACTCACTGTCAGGAAAAGTGCGGAAGGTTTCCTGTAAATGCATTTGGTGAGTGAGATTATCCTGCCCGGTTCCAGCGTTACGCAGAAGATCATCATACAGTTGTCGCCCTTTCGGCGTTAATGCCACACCACGCTGCTCTATTTCACCAAAGCGCGCGGTATGCGTACCCTGTTTCTGCCCTGCAAACAACACCGTCTCTTCCAGTGCTTTAAAGCTGGTCTGGCGTAGTAAAATCGGTACCTCGCGGCGCGGCGGCCCTTCGATCAGAATTTTGGGTTCAATCCCGCATTCAGGCATCATCGACTGCACCCGGTCAATATCCAGCGTACGTGGCGTCAGGTGGTTGATATGGCATCCAGGAAAACAGACCACATCAGCAATCAACCGATGTTCGTTGTGCAAGGCGCGATAGGTTTCTTCATCTACCGTTGCTGACTGGTGCCAACGAAACGTTTCCAGGGCTTCCTGCACAAACTCCTGTGCCTGTGTTTCGTTAAAACCGCCCCGCTGCTCATATTCCTCTAACAGTTGTCGACAACGTGGGGTGAAGATATCGCGCTGACGCAGAATCTCCTCCGCTTTCTGGCGCAAAATTTCGTTCTCGATAAGCTCAAGGCGGAGTAATGAAGTAAAAACGCGGAAGGGATTACGCGCCAGAGAAGCATCATCAATGGGCCGAAATGCTGTGGAATGTACCGGCACTCCCGCCTGCGAGAGATCGTAATAGCTCACCGGGTACATCCCCATAATGGCAAACATCCGCCGAAGAGTAGCAAGCTCTTGTGCAGTCCCAACGCGAATTGCCCCATGACGTTCAACATTCAGTCGCGCCAGCTCGTCTGCATTTACCATTTTTTCGTGCAGTTGAGGATTGTTTTCCAGCACAGCCAGATTCACATCAGCTACCAGTTCCAGCAGCGTGCCGTACTGCGGAACTTCTTGCTGGTACATGGCTGACATTGCCTGCGAAAACTGTTCCCGAATCTCATCCGCCGTGATGCTGTTCGCCATAGTGTCTGCCTCCAGTGGTCAGTAATCTGGAGTGTAGGTAACCGCATTCACTCCGGCGGGAAGAATTTACAAACTGTGATCTCGCCGCGAAAACATCAATATTATCCATTTTGCTGTAACATAATTGCTTTAATTGTTAATAATATTTTGCAATCAAGTTATCATAATCAAACAACTTCACTTGTCAGCGACACCGCTTCGTTTTTAACATCGCTTATGGAAAAAAATAGTCTGTTTAGTCAGCGCATCCGTTTGCGCCACCTTCATACATTCGTAGCTGTCGCACAACAAGGAACTTTGGGGCGCGCGGCTGAAACCCTTAATTTGAGTCAACCTGCGCTCTCTAAAACACTGAATGAACTGGAGCAACTGACGGGCGCTCGCTTGTTTGAGCGTGGTCGTCAGGGGGCGCAACTTACCTTACCCGGCGAACAATTTTTAACGCATGCAGTCAGAGTTCTTGACGCCATCAACACTGCCGGACAGTCGCTTCATCGTAAAGAAGGTCTTAATAATGATGTCGTCAGGGTTGGTGCACTACCTACTGCGGCACTGGGGATATTACCTTCGGTTATAGGTCAGTTTCATCAGCAACAAAAAGAGACGACCTTGCAAGTTGCGACAATGAGTAACCCTATGATTCTTGCGGGTTTAAAAACCGGGGAAATCGATATCGGCATTGGTCGGATGTCAGATCCTGAACTGATGACCGGACTTAATTACGAACTGCTGTTTCTTGAATCGCTGAAGCTGGTCGTCCGCCCTAATCACCCGCTACTTCAGGAGAACGTAACGCTAAGCCGGGTGCTGGAATGGCCGGTCGTTGTATCACCAGAAGGCACTGCGCCACGCCAGCATTCAGATGCATTAGTGCAGAGCCAGGGCTGTAAAATTCCTTCGGGTTGTATCGAAACGCTGTCTGCTTCGCTATCTCGTCAACTTACGGTTGAATACGACTACGTGTGGTTTGTCCCTTCTGGCGCTGTAAAAGACGACCTGCGTCATGCCACGCTGGTGGCCCTGCCTGTTCCAGGGCATGGTGCAGGCGAACCGATTGGAATACTGACCCGCGTAGATGCGACGTTCTCTTCTGGTTGCCAGTTGATGATTAACGCTATTCGAAAATCAATGCCGTTCTGAAAGGTGAAGGGATCTGTCGATCCCTCCTTGAACATTTTCACACTGTAGCGAAACTAACTGGTTCACCCGCTCCGCGAGGTTCTGCCGACACAGAATGTTTGTTCAGACGGAATACGTCCACCGCCTCAGTTAATCGTGCAGCCTGTTCTTCAAGGGACACCGCCGCCGCTGAGGCCTCTTCTACCAGAGAAGCATTCTGTTGCGTCACCTTATCCATTTCAGAAATCGCCTGGCTAACCTGAGTTATGCCTCTACTTTGTTCATCCGAGGCGGCGGCGATTTCCTGCATGATATGTGTGACACTCGCGACGGCATCAACAATAGTGCTCATGGTTTTCCCTGCCATTGCCACCTCATCCGACCCCAGGTCAATTAACCTGACAGATTCACTGATCAAGCCTTCAATCTCTTTCGCCGCCTGGGCGCTGCGGCTTGCGAGTGTCCGTACTTCGCTGGCGACAACGGCAAATCCACGTCCTTGCTCACCCGCTCGCGCGGCTTCAACGGCAGCATTCAGTGCCAGAATATTCGTCTGGAAAGCAATACTGTTGATGACGGAAGTGATCTCGGAAATTTTCTTCGAACTCGTGGAGATAGCGCCCATCGTTTTTACTACACCGGAAACCGTCTGCCCGCCATCGCTGGCTTTAATAGAAGCCTCCTGCGCCAGTTTGCTGGCATGATGCGCGTTATCCGCATTCTGTTTCACCGTCGCAGTGAGTTGCTCCATGCTGGCGGCAGTTTGTTCAATTGCCGCCGCTTGTTCTTCAGTGCGAGATGAAAGGTCCGCATTGCCAGCGGAAATTTCGCTGGTGCCACGATAAATCTCTTCCGCGCCCTGTCGAACGGTCCCTACTGTCATCCCCAGTGAATGCTGCATTTGCTGTAAATGACGACTTAAGCGACCGATTTCATTACGACCCGCCGGTTCATCATTCATCGTCAGATCGCCACTGGCGATTTTTTCAATTCGTTGTGCGGCATGTTGCAGTGGACGAATGACGATCCGACGTAGCACTATAAATGTTATCAGCGTCATGACCAGGGCAAGCACAAACGCGCCAATCATGAACATCCCACCCAGGCGGGTGCGCTGATGGGCCAGTTCCGCCAGTTGGTTGGCTCTGGTGCTACGTATCTTAATGGCTTTGCTCAAAATATCGGTATAAGCATTATCCAGCGGTCGGATCTGCTCACTTTCATGATTGATAATCGCTTCAAACATGCCATTTTTGGCATATTTCAACATCGGTTGCATACCCGTGATATAAGCCTGGAAGCGTTGATTTAATTCAGTGTCAAGGGCTTCATCAGCAGGTGTTTTCACCGACCGATTCTGATAAGCACGATAACCTTGCTGCGACTGTTTAATCTCCGATTCGGCTTGCGCAATATTTCGCTTCATTGCTTCCATTTCAGCAATACGACTCGCAGCACCAGCCTGAATCATATTGATCCGGGCTGAACGCAAAAAATCTGAACTGTTCGCTAACCCGGTCCGAATCTCAATCTCCGCAGTAACATCACGCTGATCGCGATCGGCCTGCCAGAGGAAATAGCCAGCCAGAGCTGAACTTAATGCGAATAGAACTAAGATACCGCCAAGAATGCAGGCAAATAACGGAACCAGCCTGATGTGATGCAAAAAACCTAATCGCTGTGAGGGAGTTGTATTCATTACCGTTGTCTCTCGTCCAGGTTTACTCCTGATAGAAAGTCATCGGCACTTGACGATAATTACTTATGACCAAAAACCTCTTTGCGTCACATTTTTACAACAATTATTGCAGAGAAAATTAATGCTATTGGAATGAAGAGAGTAACGAATGGCTAAACTGGCTAACCCGAATGACGAAAAATTCTGGAAAACAGCACGCAATTTCGTCAGGTGATTATTTTCGTCCCTAAGGAAACCACATAGGATGCTCACGGGTGCCTGAGACTTTCTGTTTTCAGGCTAACCGGGAATCAGAAAGACGAAGGCCCCGACCGATATTTCTATCAACCGAGGCCAACGAATGAACCAAGCAATTCAGATGTTAGCCTCTTACCCGCCATCCGGCAAGGAGAAAGGCTATGAAGCGCAACCCTCTGGTGGTGTGTCTGCTCATTATCTGCATTACGATTCTGACATTCACACTCCTGACCCGACAAACGCTCTACGAACTGCGGTTCCGGGACGGTGATAAGGAGGTTGCTGCGCTCATGGCCTGCACGTCCAAGTAAGGGCAAGCGCGGGGATTTTCCCCGCGCATCTGACTAGCAGATTCATTTTCTCATGGCACCCCTTTTACACTTCAGTTAGTGCATGTTTTTTTCGATGCACTAATAGAACCATCATTACAGACAAATTTGCCGCCTGCCGTACAGTGTGAGATCCCCCCTTTCGAACCAGAACAGGGTTTGCGCCCGGCATCGGCATAAAAGGAAACAAGCGCTCCTATAACCAAGATGAGTGCCAATTTTTTCATATAACCTCCATGGTTTATCGAATCTTATGTTCGATTTGAACGTTATACGCTGGTTTATTTTGATACCGTTGATGAGATCAAAGATCGGGTGAATTGATTAAAGATAAGCCAGATGGACGTATGGATAAGGATTATGGTTTTATTTGTCATACAAATAAATATAATAGGCGCTTCCGATGTAGACCCGTATTCTTCGCCTGTACCACGGGTCGGTTTTAGTACAGGCGTTTTCTTTAAATATCCTTCAGGAACGTTTACGCGGCATCATGCGTAGAAGTGTGTTGTCCTTCCAGAAATAGTGGTGTGCCAGTGCAGCCGCAGCGTGCAACCCGATGACAAAATATCCCAGATTCGCCAGCATTTCATGCCACGACTTTAAGCTATCAACCCGTTCGAAATTGGCCTCTGATGCATAAGGCATCGTCAAACCAAACGCAAACCACGGGTTGCCTCGGTTATACATCATCACCAAACCAATCACTGGCAGCGCAATAAACAGGAGATAAATCACCAAATGTCCCAAATGCGCCAGTCCCGTCATCATCGGTTTTGGCTTAGGTATAATCGGCGGGGTTGGGTATTTCAGCCTTAACAAAAGACGAACGACCATCAGCACGAGAATTGATATGCCACAGGAAACATGAATCATGTTGATGAGTGGCCGATCGCTACGTGGGAAGAAGCCCCGAAACTCCATTGCGCAATACGCTGCAATAACCAGCAAAAAGACCAGCCAGTGAATGCTGATTTGTAACCTTGAGTATTTATTTCCCATAACATTTCCTGCTTTAACATAATTTGCCGTTAACATAACGAGCTTTTCTTAAAATTTCATTAAATATTGTTCACCCGTTTTCAGTACGTTACGTTTCACGGCAAGAATGTAGATTGCCCATCCCGCCATCGTGGTCTAAGCCTGGAAAGGATCAATTTTCATCCGAACGTTCCTGACAGGAGAAGACCATGAGTAAAGTTGGTATTAATGGTTTTGGTCGTATCGGTCGACTGGTGTTGCGTCGATTACTTGAAGTCAAAAGCAACATAGACATTGTTGCTATTAATGATCTCACTTCCCCAAAAATTCTCGCCTACCTGTTGAAACATGATTCAAACTACGGACCGTTCCCCTGGAGCGTTGATTTTACGGAAGATTCACTTATCGTTGATGGAAAAAGTATCGCGGTTTACGCCGAAAAAGAGGCTAAAAATATTCCGTGGAAAGCGAAAGGCGCAGAAATCATTGTCGAATGTACTGGCTTTTATACCTCCGCCGAGAAATCGCAGGCGCATCTTGATGCTGGTGCGAAGAAGGTGTTGATTTCCGCCCCTGCCGGTGAAATGAAAACCATCGTTTATAACGTCAATGACGACACACTGGATGGCAACGACACCATTGTTTCCGTGGCGTCATGCACCACTAATTGTCTTGCACCGATGGCCAAAGCCTTGCACGACAGTTTCGGAATAGAAGTCGGCACGATGACGACCATTCATGCCTATACCGGCACTCAGTCACTGGTGGATGGCCCGCGTGGTAAAGATCTACGCGCTTCACGTGCAGCGGCAGAAAATATCATTCCCCACACTACGGGGGCGGCAAAAGCCATTGGTCTGGTGATCCCAGAACTGAGCGGCAAACTGAAAGGTCATGCACAACGCGTACCCGTGAAAACCGGTTCGGTGACTGAACTGGTGTCTATTCTTGGAAAAAAAGTGACTGCCGAAGAGGTGAACAACGCGCTTAAAAACGCGACAAACAATAACGAGTCATTTGGTTATACCGATGAAGAAATAGTCTCTTCCGATATCATTGGCAGCCATTTCGGTTCGGTGTTTGATGCCACGCAAACCGAAATTACCGCCGTGGGCGATTTACAACTGGTGAAAACGGTCGCCTGGTACGATAACGAATATGGCTTCGTCACGCAGCTTATTCGCACCCTCGAAAAATTCGCTAAACTCTGACGCGCACAGGCGGAGGAAAAAACCTCCGCCTCTTTCACTCATTAAGACTGTAAATAAACCACCTGGGTCTGCAGATATTCATGCAGGCCATGTTTACCATCTGCGCCGCCAATACCGGATTTACGCCATCCGGCGTGGAAGCCTTGCATAGCTTCGAAGTTTTCACGGTTGATGTAAGTTTCACCAAACTTCAGCCCTTTAATGGCTTTCATCGCGACGTTCAGATTTTGGGTATAGATTGATGAGGTCAGGCCGTAATCACTGTCATTCGCCATTGCGATAGCATCTTCCAGCGTGTCAAATGCGACCACCGGCAGAACCGGGCCAAAGGTTTCCTCATGCATAATCGACATTTCCTGGCGAACATCCAGCAGCAATGTCGGCGGATAATAATATCCTTTCCCCTCTACCGCTTTGCCACCCAACGCCACTCTCGCCCCTTCTTCTACTGCGCGCGCCACTTTTTGCTCGACCCTTTCCAGCGCCGCGGCGTTAATCAACGGCCCCATCGCAATGTCGTTGCGTTCTGCGGGGTTACCAAATTGAACCGCCTGCAACGCTTCACCCAGCCGATTGACGAACTGATCATAAATGCCTTTCTGTACATAAACACGTTCTGCACAGTTACACACTTGCCCACTATTAATGACGCGTGAATCAACGATGGCTTTGACTGCCAGTTCAAGATCGGCATCGTCCATTACGATAGCTGGTGCTTTACCCCCCAATTCCAGGCACACTTTGGTGATGTTTTTCGCCGCAGTCGCCATGATCTTTTCACCTGCAGAGACGCTGCCTGTCATACTGACCATTGCGACCTTTGGGTTACCCGCCAGTTCTTGCCCAACGGTTTCACCACGCCCCAGAACAAGGTTAAACACGCCGCGCGGAAGGCCTATTTCATCGACGATTTTGGCGAATGCAATCGCATTGTTTGGCGTAAATTCACTGGGTTTAATGACAATGGTATTACCAGTCAAAAGAGCGGGAGCCATTTTGCGGGCAATGAGGAAGAACGGGAAGTTCCACGGCAGAATGCCGGTAGTCACACCAAGCGCACGTTTAAACAGAAGAATATTTTCTCCTGGACGATCGCTTTGAATAATCTCGCCCTCGTAACGCCGTGCCCACTCCGCCATGTAATCGATATAGTCCGCAGTAAAAGCCACTTCGACTTCAGCCAGCTGCTGGATCTTGCCCCCTTCTTCAACAATCAGCGCACTGATTTCACTGGCGCGTTCGCGGATCCCGACGGAGATTTTGCGCAACCAACTGGCGCGTTCAATAGCAGGCAACGCTTCCCATTCTGGTTGTGCACGTTCTGCTGCATCGATTGCCTTACGGGCATCCTCGGCCTGACCATCGGGAATGCGGGAAATGACAGCCTCTGTAGCAGGGTTTACCACATCAATCCATGCGTCTCCACGCCAGGTAACAAACTGTCCATCAATATACATAGGATGTTGAACGGGTACTGACATGAGCGGCTCCTGTGATTTATATGTTTGTTTTTGGTAAATACATTGTTAATTAACATCAATCATCAGAGAGACGGCATCATGAAAGGACAATTCTGTGAAGGGCTTCATAAAAACAAGTGTAAAAGGAATAAGAGGCAGAAATAAAAGGCAGGAGTTATGCCCGTTTGCAAACAAGTGGTTCACAAACGGGCAATTTTTAACGTAACGAGCGACTTTCCATCGCCTCGATGAGCACCGCATCGTGTTTCAGCGTTTGCCATGCATGGATGACTTCTGCCGGAAAATCAACGTGAACGATAAAATCTCGCCCGCGGGGACCGTAGCCATCGCTATCATCGCGTAAACGCGGCAGCTCGCCAGTGAGTAGTGAGAGATAACGCTCAACCGGCCATAATCCTTGCAACGGATTAACAAAGATTACACTGTCTGCGTTGTTTCCTAGCTGAGGAACGAATCCGGGATAACTTAACCAGCGAGGTGCATCTGGATTGTCCCCGGTCATACGGCGGAACGTCGCCATCGTGCGCCGCTGCATGGTGGGGTCCTGAACAACGATAGCCGTATGAACTCGTTCTACGGCCTGATTCAATAGCGCGATGCTAAAGCGTGCGTTTTCACCGCAGTTTGTTGACTGGTCTTCAATCCAGATTTTTTCATGCGGAATATGCCAGAACTGATGAGCGATATCCGCCAGGATGGTCGCTTCTGCTCTGCCAGTGGTGCGAATAGTGTTGTAGTGCGGATGCTGTGCGATGGCGCTATACAAAAAAGTTGTCGAGTGACCGATACCACCACTGATCAGTAAAGGAATTTGCTGATCGCGAGCAATCTTACATGCCGCGTCGATAGTCGGCATAACCGCATTGCCTGCAAGGATCACGCAATCGGCCTGATACGGCACCTCACCGGAGAAATCATCCTGCGCCAGCCACTGTCCGATAACATTTATGGCATCTATGGTTGCCGGCGAAAGCGTCGGAAACGGGGTAATGTTCATGGTTCCTCCTTATCGTTCCCTTAAGAATACTGCGTGAGATAATAATGAGAAGCGGAGCACTCTGAAAGGAAGATGATGCTTTTTCTACCTCGCCATCGCGAACCAGACACTGGTTTTAGTCATACTGTATTTGCGGAGAAACTGTTGATAAAACATCAATAACATCATTTGACGTGGCAATGACATAATGCTCGATCACATTATTTTTATAAATTTCACAACTTTGCATAGTAAACCATGCAAAGTAGGCGGAATTCACTACTCTATAGATCCCCGTTTGGTTAATACCGTGAATTCCTGACATTCCTAACAAATCACCTTCGTCAGTAACACGAAATGAATGTATCCAGTCAAATGATAACTTAACTTCTGACTTGATCGCCGGACATATGAGGGTAAGTTCAAGCCTGGCATTTTTATAGCTTAAATCTGATAGTTCGGCATTTTTAAAAGACAATGAAGTCGGAGTGATATTTATAAAACATTCATCCATGTTAATACCCCTTCATATATGAGACTGCTCTCGATAGACGACACATTAACCTTCTGCAAAAACGGTGCGAGTCTGTTTACGTACAATGTATAATCGATGGACATTACTGTGATTTGAAATTACCTTGTCCAGTCATCAACCATTTTTTTCAGGGGGAACATCTGCAATACATTCATTAATGCGAAATATAATTCCCCCTGTGGCACCCATATTCTAATATTCTCATCCCCTAAAATGAAAAATTGCAATTGACGTTTGAAACCTAATGTTTTATCTTCAGGTAATTCAGCTTGTATTTTTTTATTGATATCATCAAGGTAGATGTGATGACAATACTCATCAAACATACTCATTACTTCCAGACCGTTTACAGATGTCCATCTTTGTTCACTTTCCCAATAAACAAGAACCGGTTTGCGGCAGGTATATCTGCCTAAAAAGCGCTGAATGTGTTCTTCCTGATTCTCGTAAAATATTGCCTCTGCATTCGAGATTTGCCGACGCATTCGCCAGCGGATTTTTTCTTCATAAAAAGACAATTTGTCGCATTTGGTATTACTCAAATTCATTGTCAACAACTCGCATGGTTTTAAATATAAAATTTAAAAAACCGCCAAACAAATGAAGTGAAATTTCATACTTCTTTGCCTTATAAACAATTACCGCATCTTTAATATTACCTGCATTTTGGTTATCTATAAGTTCAGCAATATCCATAACCTGCGATAAATGTTCCACTCCCGTAAACTCGAACCTTTTTCGTTCCCTTCCGGCTGTAAATTCATCAACATAAAGTTCTGCCGTCAATATAAAATTATACTCGGTGTGGTGACATTCCATTCTGGTTTCTACTAAAACACCATCATGCCAGATAATATTGTCTAAATTTTTCATACTATTAATCCAATCCATTACTTTCTGATAAAATTTCCTCTGGAAGTTTTTCATAGAAAGAGATTAAAGCCTGACCGACGCAATCAAGCTCTATTATTCGCTCATAATACGATCTCATTAAAATATCATGCTTACTCATTGCAATACGTCCTGTTTACCATGGGCAGAGTATGAATGTAACTTATGTAAAATAGTACCGCCCTTGCTATTTTTCAGAATTCATAAAGAAAAAACCCGGCGCTAAATGCTTACCGGGTTTTAGATTTATCAGGCAAATAGCAGTGTTAACCGCTAATCTGCTCCATCGCCTGCAAAATACGCTTATCTGAAATCGGATAAGGCGTACCAAGTTGTTGAGCGAAGTAACTAACGCGCAACTCTTCTATCATCCAACGGATCTCTTTCACGTCTTCATCCTCACGACGTGCGGGCGGCAGTTTGTTGATCCATTGCTGCCACGCCTGCTGGACGTTTTCGACTTTCAGCATCTGAGCACGGTCACGATGCGGATCAACCGCCAGTTTTTCCAGTCGTTTTTCAATCGCCTGCAAATAACGCAGCGTGTCGCCCAGCCGTTTAAAACCGTTGCCAGTGACAAAACCGCGATACACCAACCCGCCCATCTGCGCTTTGATGTCAGAAAGCCCCAGCGCCATAGTCATATCCACCCGCCCTTTCAGGCGTTTGTTGATATTGAAGACTGCAGTAAGGATTTGCTCGACCTGCTTCGCAATATCCACCACCGTGTCGTTCAGTTCAGCGCGGACTTTTTCATGCAGCGCAGCAAAGCCTTCTTCCGTCCAGACCGGGCCACCATTGGCGTCGATCAGTTGATCCACACCGCAGGAGATACAGTCGTCGATCAGCTCCAGCACTTTGCCATACGGGTTAAAGTACAGCCCCAGCTTGGCTTTGTTTGGCAACTTCTCATGCAAATATTTGATTGGCGAGGGAATATTCAGCAGCAGTAGACGGCGAAGACCGTTCCACATTGCCTGCTTTTGTTCCAGCGGATTATCAAACAGTTTGATCGCCACGCTGTCGCGTTCATCCACTAGCGCTGGCCACGCCTTCACTTTATAGTTGCCACGCTTCTGTTCGTAGCTTTCCGGCAGCTGACCAAAACTCCAGATATGTAAGCCGCTCTGCTCGATACCGTCATCCGCCACCGCAGACAGCGTTTCCTGCACTTTGTCTTTCAGCGCATCTTTCAGACCTTGTAGAGAGCGCCCTTCTTTTAGCTTCTTGTTTTTGTCATCCACCACGCGGAAGGTGATTTTCAGGTGATCAGGCACCTGATCCCAGTGCCAGTCTTCGCGGTCAACGGTAACGCCGGTCATCCGCCGTAACTCGCGCTCAAGGCTGTCGAGCAACGGTAACTCCAGCGGTGTGACGCGGCCTAAAAACGCTTCGGCGTAGTTTGGTGCAGGCACAAAATTACGGCGTACCGGTTTCGGCAACGATTTAATCAGTGCGATGATCAGTTCACGACGCAGGCCGGGGATTTGCCATTCAAACCCGCTATCTTCTACCTGATTAAGCAGCGGCAGCGGAATATGCACGGTCACACCGTCCGCGTCCGCGCCGGGCTCAAACTGATAGCTCAAACGCAGCTTGAGATTGCCCTGATGCCAGAAGTTCGGGTAATCCAGCTTGCTGATTTTTTCCGCCCCTTCTTTGATCAACATGCTCTTTTCAAAGTTGAGCAAATCAGGCGTTTCGCGGCTGACTTTTTTCCACCAGCTATCGAAGTGACGAGCGGAGATTACATCGTGGCTGATGCGCTGGTCGTAGAACTCAAACAGCGTTTCGTCATCAACCAGAATATCGCGGCGACGTGATTTGTGTTCCAGCTCTTCCACTTCGGCCCGCAGTTTCAGGTTTTCACGGAAGAATGCGTGGCGCGTCTGCCAGTCACCTTCCACCAGCGCGTGGCGAATAAAGAGTTCACGACATAACGCCGGATCGATCTGGCTGTAGTTGACCTTACGCGCAGCAACAATCGGCAAACCATAAACAGTGACTTTTTCCGTTGCCATCACCGCGCCCTGCGCCCGTTCCCAGTGCGGTTCGCTGTAGGTGCGTTTAATCAAATGCTGAGCAACGGGTTCTACCCATTCAGGGTCGATACGCGCAGCAATGCGCCCCCACAGGCGGCTGGTTTCTACCAGTTCCGCCACCATTACCCATTTCGGCGGCTTTTTAAATAAGCCGGAACCGGGGAAAATGGAGAAACGCGCGTTACGTGCGCCGGTATATTCTTGTTTATCGGCATCTTTCATGCCGATATGGGAAAGCAAACCGGTCAGTAAGGCGATGTGAATTTCGCGATACTCCGCCGGTTCGCTGTTAACCGGAATGCCAAGTTCTTTCACCACCTGACGCAACTGGGTGTAGATATCCTGCCATTCGCGCACGCGCAGATAGTTGAGATAATCGGTACGACACAGGCGACGGAAGGCGTTGGAAGAAAGCGCCTTTTGCTGCTCGCCAAGATAATCCCACAGATTTACAAACGCGAGGAAGTCGGATTCTTTGTCGTGGAAGCGACGATGTTTTTCGTCCGATGCCTGCTGTTTGTCCATTGGTCGCTCACGCGGATCCTGAATGGAGAGCGCGGACGTGATAATCATCGCCTCACGCACGCAGCCATGTTTCTGCGCTTCCAGCACCATACGCGCCAGACGAGGATCGACAGGCAATTGCGAAAGCTGGCGACCGAGCGGCGTCAGTTTATAGGCGCTGGCCTGTTCATCCGTGGTGATCGCGCCCAGTTCTTCGAGCAGACGCACGCCATCCTGGATATTGCGTTTATCCGGTGCTTCTACAAACGGGAATGCGGCGATATCGCCCAGCCCCAGCGCAGTCATCTGTAAAATAACCGAGGCCAGGTTGGTACGCAGAATCTCCGGATCGGTAAACTCCGGGCGCGAAAGGAAATCGTCTTCGGAATAGAGACGAATACAGATCCCTTCGGACACACGACCACAGCGGCCTTTACGCTGATTGGCAGACGCCTGCGAAATGGGCTCAATCGGCAAACGCTGCACTTTAGTGCGATAGCTGTAGCGGCTGATACGCGCCGTACCTGGGTCGATAACGTATTTAATCCCCGGTACGGTCAGCGACGTTTCCGCGACGTTGGTCGCCAGCACAATGCGCCGTCCACTGTGCGACTGGAACACGCGGTTCTGTTCGCTGTTCGAAAGCCGCGCATAAAGCGGCAAGATTTCGGTATGGCGTAAGTTCAGCTTGTTCAGCGCATCGGCGGTATCGCGAATTTCCCGCTCACCACTCATAAAGATCAGAATGTCGCCAGGGCTTTCCTGACTCAGTTCGTCTACGGCGTCAAAAATCGCCTGCAACTGATCGCGCTCGGTGTCATCGGCTTCTTCAACAATCGGGCGATAGCGCACTTCCACCGGATAGGTCCGACCGGAGACTTCGATAATCGGCGCATTATTAAAGTGGCGCGAAAAGCGTTCCGGGTCGATAGTCGCGGAAGTGATAATGATTTTTAGGTCAGGACGCCGCGGCAGCAACTCTTTCAAATAGCCGAGCAGAAAATCGATATTCAGGCTACGTTCGTGCGCTTCGTCAATAATGATAGTGTCGTACTGCATCAGCAGGCGGTCTTGCTGGATCTCCGCCAGCAGGATCCCGTCGGTCATCAGCTTGACCATCGTGTTATCACTTACGTGATCGCTGAAACGCACTTTGTAACCGATGCAACCGCCAGGCTCCGTTTTCAGCTCTTCCGCAATACGGTTCGCCACCGTTCGTGCCGCCAGGCGACGCGGTTGGGTATGACCGATCAGCCCTTTAATACCGCGCCCCAGCTCCATACAGATTTTCGGTAGCTGAGTCGTTTTACCGGAACCGGTTTCCCCGGCGACGATCACCACCTGGTGATCACGAATCGCTTCGAGAATGTCCTGCTTTTTCTGACTAACCGGCAAATTGTCCGGATAAGTGATTTCCGGTCGTGCCGCTTCACGCAGCAGGACTTTCCCTGCCGCATGGTCAATCTCTTTCGCCATCTCCTGGAAAATGGCCTGTTGTGCATCAGGATTTTTAACCTTCTTCACGCCGTGCAGACGGCGAGAAAAACGCAGTCTGTCGCGCAGCATCAGCGAATCCAGCCGCTGCTGCAAGGCCGTAAAGGTCAATTTTTGTTGTTCTGTCATAACGTTAGTGGGCAGTAGGCTGCCTGATTAATTTTCTTTTAAATGATAGATATAGAGTACCACATCGCGGCTTTCTATGCGTTGTTCAATAAATTCGAACATAGGCTTCGATTTATTGCGCTATCTCTGTGGCAGAATTGTGAATAAAGTGTCAACAAGCAACGGGGCATCGCCCATTCAAACATCTATAAGGAAACACCATGAGCAAGGTATTAGTTCTTAAATCCAGCATCCTGGCAGGGTACTCTCAGTCTAATCAGTTGTCCGATTATTTTGTTGAACAATGGCGCGAAAAGCACTCCGCTGATGAAATCACCGTGCGTGACCTGGCTGCAAATCCGATTCCGGTACTGGATGGCGAACTGGTTGGTGCACTGCGTCCGAGCGATGCGCCGCTGACTCCGCGTCAGCAGGAAGCTCTGGCGCTTTCCGATGAGCTGATTGCCGAGCTGAAATCCCACGACGTTATCGTTATTGCGGCACCGATGTATAACTTCAACATCTCGACTCAGTTGAAAAACTATTTTGACCTGGTTGCACGTGCAGGCGTTACTTTCCGCTATACCGAGAACGGTCCGGAAGGTCTGGTAACGGGTAAAAAAGCCATCGTTATTACCAGCCGCGGTGGGATCCACAAAGATGGACCAACGGACCTGGTGACGCCGTATCTGTCCACGTTCCTGGGCTTTATCGGCATTACTGATGTGAAATTTGTCTTCGCCGAAGGGATCGCATACGGTCCTGAAATGGCAGCGAAAGCGCAGTCTGACGCGAAAGCAGCTATCGACAGTATTGTTGCTGAATAACCGGACACGATCTTGATGTGGACTGTAGATATTCAGTCCACATCTCAATCCGCTTACCTGTTTTCCCATAATTTCAGCATCGCTTTGTGCTCTTCCTTAAGCACAATCCGCGAGCGTCTGGCTCGAATATAACTAATCGCTTCATCAACGGTTTTACAATGTCCGTAACATAACAGCCATGCCGCCACCACCAGCGCACTGCGCGATAATCCCAACGCGCAATGGACCAGAACGCTGCCTTGCTCTTCGCGTAATGTTTCCAACATCGCCACGGCCTGTCGGAGCTCCCCCTCTTCCGGAACCACCAGATCCAACATCGGTACACAAAAATAGAGTCGATCTTTTGTCGCTCGTCCGCGAGGGAATTCAAAGGTGACGTCCAGAACCGCATTCTGTGCCGGAATATGTTGTGGAAACGCCCCTAAATAAACACCAGCAGTAATTTTGCTCACCGGCTCAAGGCGAAGACAAAACCAACGCATAGACAGCCACATCCCGATGCGCCAGGGCAATGTCAGCCAGTAAACGGCGGGCGGGAGTTTACCCTGACTATCTTTCCCTGTTGTTATAGCGCCAAGCCCACCGTACCCACGGCCAATGATGAATAGCGATAATACTGGCCAACATAACCAGACTGACCACCATAACTGAAGCATTATCATTAGCTCCATCAATACAATGCACGAGCACGCGCCTACGACATAGGGCAGTGCTATTTTGATTCGACGTTGATCAGGTTTCTGATAATTCCAACGACGGTCGACGGGCACCATCCAGTCAATCAACATACCTACCGCCAGCCCTGTGATGACATCAATAAAATGATGCTGCCATGTCGTCAGCGTCGAAATGGCGATGAGTAAAAACCATCCGCCGCAGACTTTACGCCACCTCACAGCCAGATGCTGACGAAAGTGACGCCAAAGTAGCCAGCAGAGAATAATATGCAGCGAAGGAGACTGGTTATAAGGCAGATCAAACAATTCAAGTTGCGAAAATAACCATCCTGTCACCCCACTCACTTCAGGACGGATAAAACTAAACTTCAGCGGATAGAGAAAAAAACCGCAGCAGGCCATTACCGTTGCAAGAATAAGCCGGTGGACCAGACGGCGCTGCTCAAATGTCGAGCTACAAACGAACAGCGAAAATCCATATAAAAGATCCAGACTCCAGTAAGGAAAAATAGTCCAGGGAAGAAAAGGGATCGCCGTTTCCCAACCGAATACCTGACTGGGGATATCATGGTTGTTAAGATCCTGAGTCGCGGTGAACTGATTAAGAAATCCATAGGTGAAGAAGAAAAACGGGGCCAGCAACAATAACCAGCCAGCTCCTTGTAGCAATACGTTCCGGCGTTCAGTTATCACGACGCACCGCCATCGAAACCGTAAAAATGCCCCACTCATCAATCCGTTGTGTGCATTTATCAAATCCGGCATCATGCACGAGCGAATCCATCTCCCCTTGAGAACGCACGCGCATTACCCACGGTTTACCATCTTTATGACTGGTTAACACCCCGGCAATCAGCTCCAGTTGTGGGTGCCACGGCTGCCCGGTGTAGATGAGAATGCCACCCGGTTCGATGGCATTGGCAAGACCTGCGAGTGAGTTTTTTACCTGCTCATTTTCGGGAAAAAGCTCATACAGGCCAGAGACAATCGCCAGCGTAGGCCGCGGAGTTAACGTGCTGAGTTCTGCCGGATTAAACGCATCGCCCTGTTCAAAACGCGCCCGCCCAGACATTCCCCGTTGGGCAATCATCTCTTGCCCTTGTGCAACATTTACCTCACTGTAATCACGTAACAAAATTTCGCTTACGGCAGGCTCGTTTGCCAGCGCATCCAGTACATAGCGCCCATGCCCTGCGGCAATGTCAACCACTCGGACGGCTAAACCTTTGGCGTGGAGATGGGTAACGGCTTGTTTAATCAGCATTTGTAAATGGGTTTTGCGCTGGCGAATACCGCGCCAGCCAACACTGTTCAGGTAGATTTTGTCGATAAAGCGCCCGAATGCGTTACTGCCTTGCGGTTGATTTTGATAGACATAATCCAGCGAACTGCCTGAATCAAAGCCGGTGCTCATTCCGAGATGCAGGCCCGCAGAGTGCGCCCCGAACAGTTTCATCGCCTTTCGCATAAAGCGATACGCCAAATCAACCGGCGATAACGGCACGGGTCCACCAGAAAGGAGCCGCCATCGATCCGCTGATGGTCCTGTGCGGTCTTCATGCTGATAATCAAATTTTTGCGACTTGTTAGCATATAAGCGACTAATAAAGCTTTGCATTTTTTCAAATGCCTGCGCCCTTTTCTCTTCACCCAACGTGTCGTGATAAAAGCCTGGCAGCAGATGCAGCTCTTTCAGAGGACTACGTAAACGCTGATAAAAATCAATCTGCGGTTGGCGATGCACCACATAGTCATCGCCTGATATCAAAAGTTGCGTGGGGAGCGTAATCGCCGCCGCATCTCTAATAATACGTTCAGACGTTTTGTAGAGATCGAGCAAGATATTAACGGCAATCGCCCGTGTGATCAGCGGATCATTATTGAAACTCGCCACCCGTTGCCGATCGTGGGTCAAATAGCGTCCTTTCACATAGGAATTAATAAAAAACAGACCACGCAGACGATGCCATAACGCCAGCGCAGGACGTGCCAGCGGCACATACAATTTAACCTTAAAGGCCGGAGAAGCCAGCACCAGCCCGCGAATTGCAGGCGCATAATCATGAACCCATGTGGCAACCAGCACTGCGCCGACGCTTTGCGCGATCACTACCACCTCTTCCAGTCCGACCTGGCTGTCGCTGGCAGCAAAACGGACAAATTCATCGACATCCTGCACTGAACGCGCAAGAGACGGACTATAACCACGCGGCCCCGAAGTTTGTCCATGCCCTCGGGCATCCCAGGCATAAAAAGCAGTATCTGGCATCGCCAGTTCATCAACGAGATGTTGTAGACGCCCGGAATGTTCATGACCGCGATGAAATAAGACTATGACCTTTTTCGCCCCGGGCTGTAAAGTGGGCCAGTGCCGATAAAACAACGCTGTATTATCACTGGTGGTAAAAAAATGTTCCCCAGGGATGCGTGAATTTTCCATTTTCTCTATTTTCCTTCAGTAACAGCAGTAGCGAATAAAATAAAAAAATACCGGAGCGGTGAAAATTAATGAGTCAATCCTGTCAAGGAGTCCGCCATGTCCTGGTAATAGTTTTCCACTATCTTTAACACCAATATCTCGTTTGATGGCTGACATCACTACATCGCCGCAAAAACCACTAATACCAATTAACAAACCCGCTAATAATGCCTGTAATGTATCTAGCGGTGTCAGCAACGGTCCAATAATCAGTGACGCAATCATGGTGGTGATTACGCCGCCCATCAGACCTTCCAATGTTTTTCCCGGGCTGACTTTAGGGACCACTTTTCTTCTGCCGCAGGATTTTCCCCATAAATACTGTGCAATATCGTTTGACTCGGTTAATGCCAAAAGAAATAACACCAGTAACGCCTCGCCCTGGATATTTATGGTTGGCAACATTAACAACCAGGCGGCATGACTCAAGGTGAAAACGGTCATTATTCAGCCACAAAAAATGGCACTCACGGTATGCAGAAAACCAGAGGGGTCACCCACTAAAGCTCGCCAGGTGGCTAATATCAGAAACCCAGCCAAAGGTATAAATAACAGAAACAGCTCAAAGCAATTAAAACCGATAAGCAAATAGTTAAGAGGAATACCCCAATATAACCAACGCGGAAAATGTTCAGATATAAGCGTACAATATTATTTCAATGCCAGAAAACTTATCAGCGCAAAAAACGTCAACGTCATCCCGCGTGGACCTGAAATCACCATTGAAAAACAAATGACGATGCCCCACCAGGTACGAATACGTAATGTAACCTCACCCCCTTTTCTCTCCGGTAACCGCCATATCAGAAAACGGTTTATCAGCGTTGCTAAAATTAACAACGCGAAAAGTGTTGCCAGAGATTTTTCCAGCATTATCTTTCAGCACTCATAAAAAGCACACTCCGACAACGATTAATCGCAGTCCAGAGAAGCAGAATTGAAGCAATGCTCCATAAAAGATTATTCCATTGCATCCACTGTGGATAAATGGCAACGGCTAGCCCCCACAGACCAAATATTAACGCGCGATCGCTTTTGCCAAATGGACCGGCATAACTGCGAATACCGTTAATCGTCTGCGCGAGTAAACCACAAAACTCGGTCAATATGGTGCAAAATAACATGAGTATCACGAGTGATGCATTACTTTCAGGTAAAAATAAAAACGGTAAATAGAGCGCAATATCGGAAATAACATCGCCAGTCTCATTCAAAATCGCCCCAAGACGTGTTTGCTGATTGCACTCACGCGCCATCATGCCATCCAGCGCATTGAGCGCCATACGGATAAAAAGCACGATAGGCAATAGCAAAAAGAGGATGGGTTGTGCCACCAACATCAACAGCAATCCGCTAAGAAGAGAAAGTGCCAGTGCAGCAAGAGTGATGTGATTCGCTGTAACATGGTGCTTATTAAGCCAAAACATCGTCGGCCTTAACAGCGACTGAAAGAGCGGTTTTATCTGGTAGAGCGTCATTATCAATCCTTGATAATTCGGTTTGCGCTATGGTGCATCAATTCCCCTGACGGAGATATCGTAACACGCCGCTTCATTAAAAATTCAGAATATATCAAGGTATTGGGGACTCACCGTCAGGAATGATTATCCCCAATAAATCAAGTGGTTAAAAATTATTACGCTGTTATTCAATACAACTCATCAAGTTTTCTCATCGCTTGTTCCCGTATTGCGCGCGTCTTACCGTTAAGCGCCAGCTGCCGAACTAAATCCAGTTCAGGGTTAACAAGCTCTAACGCCAGCAAAGGATCACGTTTCAGCCTCGCCTTTAATATATCAACTGGAAAACGGGGATTATTCATCGCCACAATCCACCACTCGGGATCAATTTCTGCCGCCAGTACTGCAGGCGGTGTGTGGTGGTTGTTAAGTGCGCCGAACTTGAAAAATGTGAGATTGCTTTTCGCCAGTGTACTCCACCATATACGATCCGGTTGTTTTGCCAGTTTATCCAGTTGTGCTAATGCATCGGGGTCAAGTGCATAATAAACACGTAACGCTTCGTTAACCTGCGCACGAGAGCTGTTTTCCTGCCTCAGAAAAAACTTCGCCCAAATATCATTGCGTGGTATATTTTGCTGTAATTCCTTGAGGACAACAGCGGGTAAATTATCCCAACTAACTAATGCACTCTCTAAAAAGTCCCAGCCTTCCGAACGTATCAGAGAGGTGGCATTTAATAGCATCTGGTCATCAACTTCACCGTGGCTAATCAGCTCAGACAAAATCATATCAGCGCTGGTTTCATATGCTGCAGAATCTGCTTTCGGATTATTTTTCCGATGCGATAAAGCACGTTGCCAAATTTTTTGTTTCATCGACGTGCTCAGATACTGATTTTTCGCCAAATTACTCCACCCCTCAGGATCGTTGAAACGTGTCAATAACCGTTGTAAAGCAGCGTCAGAGTGAATTATCTGCATATCCCGACAGCAAAAGTAGGCAGGGGATTTTTTCTCCATCCTTTTAACAAAATTAAACTGTAAGTTATCTGGCAACGCTAAAAATAACGTACCTATTAGATCATCGTCATTCTCGAATTTTTGGTATAAATATACTGCTATTTTGTGACTCTCTTGTGGCGTCATCCGCAACAATTGACCATGGTGTTTCATCTCTGCCAGCTTTGACGCTAAGCTTGTGACAACATCGTTTGATGAATCGTTCGCCAACTGCATTGCCTGATTGTAGCTGAGTTGTCCTCCAGCACCGACCTGACGAATAGAGGAATCATCACTGCGGATATAGCCATCAATAATGGATTCGGGCAATAACCACGCATCTTTATAAAGCTCCTGAATGATCATATCCCAATCTCTTTTCGCCAGAGTCATGACGATATCCAGAGGGAGATTTTCACGTAGCGCAAGATTCAACGGACCGACACCATCAGGTAGATGACTCATTCGCGTCATTATTTCGACAGAGAGCGGTTCACGGTCGAGCAACCCCAGAACAACAGGCTGGTAACCCAATTGCTGATCGGTCAACTCCAGAATCTCATTGTCAGGCATATATCTCGCCATACTTTCAATCGTTTGTTCATCATTGCTATTAATAAGTTGTTTGCGTAGGTTAGCTGAAATTCCTTTAAGCCTTGGGAGAGTTCGCATTATGGCAAGATCAAATGTCGCAATGTCTCGCCCTTCAAATGCAGCAACTTTGCCTTCATCCAGCATTTGCAATTCCTGCACTAATTCAGGTGAAGGCTTAGGGCGAAACAGCGCTTCTTTTTTCATCTGATTACAGACATTCCCTGCTATGCGAATATTGCTTCGCTTAAAAATTTCTTTCAGAGCATCTTCATCATTTATTAGGCCCCAATAATATGCATCAGGATTTATTATCGTCAGCGCTTTTTTGACATTTTCAGTGTCATTTTTGTCTCCCGCACGGACCATGAATTCACTATTTGTCGAAGACACAACAACAGGTGCAATTATGTCATTGATAAATATCCCGCGCGCATTAATACTTCCCTTAATCGTAGACGGATTATCGTAATATGAGTCGATAAATACCAGTCCACTTGCATTTATCGAACCGGTAATTAACAGTGGTGAATCCGTAACTATATTCGTTGCCGTCACGTTACCGAGAATAACCCATGGATTAGAAAGAGAGAAAGTGGAAATATTACCTTTGACTGTCAAATTGCCAAGAACAATCAATTTTTGATTACTCTCTATATTACCTTCTACCACTAAATCGCCACGATGCACTTTCCAGTCCGATGCAGATAAACCGAAGGGGACAAGATTCACGCTACTGTTGATAGCTTGTTCAACTTGTTGTTTATCTTCAGCGGTAGCCGCAGAAAAAAATGGTTCAATATCAACTGCATTTGCAACACATCGAAGTTCCGCCTGTACTGGAAGACTCAGCATAAACAGGGGAAGTAAACCTATCCAGCTGCAAATCCTGGGCTTAAACATATGCACTCCATGCCATTAAAAAAGAAACAAAAGGGAAATGCATCTTTCCCTTTTGTATATTCGTTATTCTCGCGATATACCATCCAACGTAGACAACACTTCCTCAGAAAGATGCAATTTTTCAGCAGCCATATTCTCCCGTAAATGCGCAACAGAAGACGTCCCTGGGATCAGCAAAATATTCGGTGAACGTTGTAACAGCCACGCCAGCGCCACCTGCATGGGTGTTGCACCCAGGCTCGCAGCAACATCCGACAGCGTAGAGGATTGCAGCGGTGTAAAGCCCCCGAGCGGGAAGAACGGCACGTAAGCAATGCCATCGTGGGCCAAAGCATCAATCATTGCATCATCAGCACGGTGCGCGATGTTGTATTCGTTTTGCACACAGACAATTTCGGCAATCTTGCGCGCCTCTGCAACCTGCGTCGGTGTGACGTTGCTCAGGCCAATATGTTTTACCAGGCCTTGTTGTTGCATCTCTGCCAGCACGGTCAGGCTGGCCTCAATCGATCCTTCCGCTGGGCCATGACCATCCCCCATCATAACGCGCAGGTTAACCACATCCAGTACGTCCAGGCCGAGATTACGTAGATTATCGTGCACCGCTTTTTGCAACTCTGCCGGAGAAAAGGCGGGCAACCAGGAAGCGTCCTCTCCACGCCGCGCACCAATTTTAGTGACAATTGTCAGGTCGTCAGAGTAAGGATAAAGCGCTTCGCGGATAATCTGATTGGTGACGTGCGGACCATAAAAGTCGCTGGTATCAATGTGATTGACGCCCAATGCCAGCGCCTCGCGCAGTACAGTTATAGCGACGTGGCGATCTCTTGGGGGGCCAAAAACCCCAGGACCTGCCAGTTGCATCGCGCCATAACCAAGACGGTTAACGGATTTTGTACCGAGAGTAAATGTGTTGCTGCTCATCGCACCCTGCCCTGTAATAAAACGGATTAAGAAAAATCAGTATAGAAACGAAAAGAGATAAATAATGCGAAGGCGTAAACAAGATTACTGGATGAGTTGCTCTATTGTCCTTGAAGACACCAAAACAAAACGCCTAAAGCATCGCATCCGGCAATAAAAAACCGCAACCTGTATCAGCATTGCGGTTTAGGTATCACATGCTAAAAATTAGAACGTTTTCTTGAAGTTCAGCATCACGCCTTTATCGCTGATGCCGTCCTCTTTCCAGTGGTAAGCATCCAGATTCAGCGAACTTTCTTTGCTGCTGTACTTCACGCCGACGCTTGCCAGGCTGTTGATGCCGCCGCCCTTCTGACCGTCATCGACATTAAAGTGCTGACTGCCTGCGCCTGCCAGGCTTGCCGTACGCTGGCTCTTCGCGTAGCTCAGGTTCGGCCCGCCTTCCAGCGTAGCGCTAGCGCTCCAGCCGTCTTTACCTGCGTAATCCAGTTTCAACCCGACGATGCTGTCCACCGCCGTTTCGCTGCCACTGTTCATATTCAGGTTAAAGTCTCCGGCATTGCGCTCTTGATAGCCACCTTCCAGTGTGTGACGCAGTTTAACACCCGCATATGGCGTAACCTTCAGTCCTTCGCTCGGTTCGAAAGTCTTCGCCCCTTCGCTGCGGAACTCCAGGTACTGCTGCTTCACGTCGGTATCAGCCGTTTTGTTTGTGTTGCTAAATGCAATCGAACGGCTGCTGTCAAGGTTGTGAACGTCATAACGCAATGCGTTATTCCAGTTCATGCCGTTGTCGAAGGACATCTGATGTTTCAGGCCAAAGAACTGGCTATAACCGCCTGTAACGCCATTATCACCCGCTTTCTGCGCACCGTCGCCATCGAGGCGCGCGATACCGTACTCCAGACTCATCGTCTGGCTTTCGCTCAGGTCGATGGTTTTACGCAATGCCAGCATGTCGTACTCGGTATTGTTCCCCAGCTCCGCGCGCGGATCGCCTTTCGCAACAACGTTGAACGCCAGACCGTTACCCACTTTCGGTGCGGCATCCGCCAGCATGCTAAAGCGGTTGCTTAGCACGCGCGCTTCGCGGAATACCGTGGTCGCCTGGCTACCGCTGACCTGTTTCAGGGCACTGTTCAGTTCGGCAGTCGTGCCGACGTTCAGGCTGGTATACAGCTCGTTGTTGGTGTAACCCGCATCCAGTGCTTTCGCGACGTCATTCACCGAAGCATCGGTCGCCACATCGGTATAAGCATTTTTGCTCATAGTGACGTCAACGTTACCGTTGGCATCGGTGCTGCCTTTGGCGTTCCATACCACGGTCGTTGAGGTGATAGCATCCGCGTCGGTCAGGTTGCTGCCCTCCACCACGTTATCAAAACTAACGGTGGTGTCTGCCGTACCGGCGGTAAACCCGGTGTTGATCCCTACGCCGTTCATGCTGGCATTGTTGACCTTGAGCTTACCGGCGCTGCCATCGGCACTCGTACCCACCACGTAACCGTTGAGATTGTTCATGCCGCCATCAGTTGCATCACTTCCCGGCGTTACGCTAACCGTATTGGGACTCGGCACATCCGGCAATGTATAGTCGCCATAATGCACTTCCGTGTTATTACCGTTGTTACCGTTCACGCCTTCAACATTAATGCTGTCACCCTGCTTGATCAGGCCAGAACCCGTAACCCCATCGGCGATCACCACCGTGCCGTTGTTAACCACGTGACCTTCTGTACCCAGCACGCTGAATGCAAACGAGTCATTGGCGAAGATATTGATGGTGCCGTTGTTCTCGATCACCGCATCCGCCGTGGCGTTGGCATCGAGTTGCATACCGATCATGCCCGTATCGGTAGTGCCCTCTGTGCCGAGGTTGATGGTGCCGTTGTTAACCAGTTGCGCGTTCTTATCACCTTCCATAGCCACAGCACCGGTACCGCTGATATTCATAGTGCCGTCATTCTGCGCGATGAAGTTACTGTGGGTTAATTTCACAGCGCTGGCGCTGTCGTGGTCAAAGTTGATGACCCCGTTATCCTGGTTCCAGAAGAAAGCATTCTGATCCCCAGCATTACTGGCGCTAACCACCAGCGACTTAGCAGAGACATCAATCGTTCCATCGTTGATAAAGCGACCATTCCCACCCCACATATTGACAGCACCGTTGTGGGAGGAATTACTGATGTCCATGTGACCAGTGTTATAAAGCGTACCGGACTGATTAATATGTACAGCATTCTTGTTGTTATCGAGGATAAACTCACCGCTGTTATTGAAGACGGCGTTGTTATTAACTTCCAGCATACCTGCGTTATTGCCGCCACTGCTACTACCGAGGCGCCAGGTTCCTTCGTTATTGACCCAGGCATCACCGGTTAATGCAGAACCATTGTCCACTTTGCCATCTTGTAAGTTATTAAAGATGCCACTGGTCTGAATAATACGTTTACTCACTGTACCACTGTTATTAAAGACGCCGGATTTTTGCACAACATTGCTAATAGTACCGGAGTTGTTCACCAGATTAGTGCTAGCCCCAGCATACATTGTCACATTACCGTTGATGGTACCCTCATTATTGAGGGTACCTCCCTGAGCATCAATATTGCCCATCGAACCCGCATTATCTATTACAGCATCTGGTGCCAATTTCACCAGGGTGTTAATAATGCCCGTGGAGGTATTTTCGAGCGTACCGCTTTGAACGTTGATATTGCTACCAGATACCGTTCCTGCATTAATCGTGCTTCCTGGCGTTGCATCAGTTATCAGGACTGGGTTAATGAAGTTTGTCGACTCTCCTTCAGCCACCAGAATATCACCCCCGGTGTACTGTACTGACACATAACTATCAGTCGGGTTATATTGTTCCGGGCTCTGACAAATGCCAAAAGAACAGATTGTGCCATAGTTAACGATCGTCCCCGTTCCATCGCCGTAAAATGCCTGGCCGATGTCAGTATCGATATTAATAACGCCCGTTACGTCATTAATTGCTGTACCACTACGGATAGCTCCCATCGCGAACAACTGACCTTCATGTTGCTGCGTCAGTCCCTCATCTGAGAGCAGATTTATTTCGCCCTGGTTGATGACCGTGCCACCCTCCATCGCCAGCATGCCAAAGCCCTGGTTCTTAACATTAATAATCCCAGTATTGACTATATCGGCATCGCCATGACCCGCATCGGTCGAACCCGCTAACGCGCCGCCAGCCATCAGGAAGTAAGCGTTAAAATCCCAATAGGCTTCATCAGTAATATCACCATTTTCATCTACTGAAGGAATAAAACCATCAACATTGATCACACCTGCGTTAGTCGCAGTACCACGAGAAGCGGCAACACCATAGACCCCAGGACCATGAATATTAATTGTTGCGCCGGACTCATTCGTCACATCACCGTAATTGCTGGCTAACAGCGCAAAGTTGGTGCCGTGATACCATACAACAGGGAACTCATACGAACCGGAGGAACCCGTTGGTACTGTTGTTGATACCAGATTAATAATACCACCAGCCCCATTGACTGCACGAGAGCCCTCATCTATAGCGCGCATAACGCCAGCTCTTGCGTACGCTTCAGTGCCAGGTTTCACGTTAATGGTGCCCGTATTTTTTATCTCTGCACCAGCACGCGCCATCATCAAGTCCTGCGCATCGGTAGTATTGATAATGCCGTGGTTTTCTATTTCAGAGCCGATACCCGTTGCGGTAATTAGGGCATCATCCAGATACCAATTGGTATCTCTCGCCCTGACGTCAAAATCAGTGACTGAATTTTCATCAAAAATGGCATGTCCGCCATCCGCTACGCTCACTAATGTGAAGGCTCCTCTGACTTGCCGCGAGTTCATTTGTGAATGACCACTGATATTCATCACGTTGTTTCCGGTAACAGAAACTCCCTTGATTGAATGACCACCGCTATCACCAGTGATATTTATACCGCCCTCTAAATTGATTGTGTTATTTTCACCTGTAACATCCACTCCAACCAGCACAGCTTGGTCATTCAAATAGCCAGAACCAACATTGATATTAATGTTACCACTCAAATCGACCGTATTGTTATCACCGCCAACGGATAACCCAGTTAAACTATCCCCAGATATTGTCGGAGAGTCTCCCATAAGGGATACAAGATTGATATTACCATCCAATGAGATATGACTATCGTCCCCGGACATATCAACGCCGGTTCCTCCTACAAAAACCCCATTACTGTCACGTTGCTGAGTTACATTAATATCCCCGCTCAAACTGACGTCTTCACGGTCGCCTGAAATCGCTGCTCCCTGGCCATCAAGTGAAACATTGATTTCCCCAGTAGACTTAAATACTGCATCATCACCTTCAATAATAATGCCTACAGAGTTAGCATCTTCTACCGTGATTTTACCAGTATTACCGAGTGTAACCCGGTCACCACTGATATCAATACCACGTCCGGCATCACTAACAAAAAGGTCACCTTTCTGACTTACTTTTCCGCCATTCCCGGTAACAAGTGTCCCAACGGAATCACCATCAACGACCATCGAACCCGTAATTTCGAGATTGTTATTATCGCCAGATACAATAACCCCCGCTGACTGTTCACCGATAACATTCAGCGCATATGTTGACATCGTCAGGGTATTATTGTCACCGGTGATTTCCAGTCCGGTCGAAAAACCACCGGTTTCAACAAGCCCGGCAAGGGCGATACTGGAATTATCACCAACAATTTTAATTGCAGTTGCCGCATTTTGCGCACTCACATCGCCCACGTTAATTAACGTTGAGCCATCACCCTCGATGAGTACGCCGATTGCGTTTTCACTGGCTGAGCCATCACTGACGCTGATGTCCCCCATATTGATGAATGCGCTATCGTTACCGTCCAACAATATACCAATGGATTTTTCATCAACTACGGTAATATTACCTTTATTGCTGATAATGGTACTATTACCAGTGACATCAATACCCTTCGCACCACCGCTGACAAAGAGGTCACCCTCTTGTTTCACCAGTGCATCATTACCATTAATTTTCGAGCCAGTCGAATTTTCACCATCAACGTTCATTGTACCTTTATTATCGACTTTGGCGTCATCGCCATTAATCAGACTACCGGTACCGCCATTGGTGAATGTCGAATCACCTGCGACATTCAATGTCGTACGATCGCCATTGACAATAACGGCCGTCCCACCATCAACTTCCGTCTCACCATTATTAGTAATGGTGATATCATCACCGGTAAGAATACCTACCACCGAACCTTCACCAATCGCGGTAGTTTTGCCGTCGTTGTTCAGGGTGATGTCGTTACCGTCAACGTTTATCACAACGCCGCCATTCAGGGCGATGTTGCCGCCATGGTCGGTAATAGTGGCATCGTTAATATGGAAATGTTCGCCAGTTGTACCGTCTGCGGTGGTGAGTGACTCTATGATTATTTCGATTTTTCCCGCTTCGTCATAGCGCCAGGTGGAGGTTCCGCCAGGATTGACGCCATTGAACGAAGCCGTGTTAGCAGCCTCGTCGACTAACCAATCCTTCACGATTGTGGTAGTGCCGCCAGGTCCGGTAAGCGTATAGCTGCCATCGTCATTTTTGGCGTAGGTAAAGGTGGTATCACGTAATTTTAGGGTCTTCGCGTCCTGATCCCAGGTGACATCGTTTTTATAGACCACAGGATCGTGTTTGACTGGCGTGTCATCGCCACCGTCGTCCGGGGTATCATCGCCGCCATCATCTGGCGTGTCACCGCCGTCGTCTGGCGGGACTGGTGTATCGCCGCCATCATCCGGCGGGACGGGTGTATCGCCGCCATCATCCGGCGGGACAGGTGTGTCGCCGCCATCATCTGGCGGGACGGGTGTATCACCGCCATCATCCGGCGGGACGGGTGTATCGCCGCCATCGTCCGGCGGGACTGGCGTGTCACCGCCATCATCCGGCGGGACGGGTGTATCACCGCCATCATCCGGCACCGGAGACGGATCGTCATGATGATTATTATTATCGTGGAGTGCATATACTGCGACGCCTGTGACTGCCGCTGCCAGCCCCACTGCAGCCCAGGGTAATAACTCATTATCTTCAACTGATTTACACTCTGCCGGCAGCTTTTCTAGCTGTTCTTTACTTAGTGATTTAATATTAGCCGGGCAGCTAATCTTGCTGGATTTACGAGATTCATCCGATGTTTCCGCTATCGACGTATCTGCCGCCCATGTCTGACTGCTTAACGCCATTGCAACACAGACACTGAGCAATTTTTTCCTTTGCATATGAAATTCCTCATAAATAGATGATTACGCAGCCCAGATAAACTGCACAGGGTTAAATAGTTACAAATATTCGAAATCTGGATATTGTTTTTAACAGAATAAATATATTGATTTAGCGAATATATTTATTCATTAAGTCAATGCATCTTTTCTTTAATTTATATTTTTAACGCATTTATTTCAACTTAAAATATGGCGCAATTGAGATTGAATCCGATAACACCGATGAATTAAATAATGCAATTAATTCATGAAATAAATAAATTATCATGTGAATGAAGCATTCATCATCGGCATCTATATCAAATTAAATGAAAAATAATTCTCAATAGCATTGCAGTTAATATTGAATATTTCAGGAGGTACAACCAGGGAGATTTTTTTCGACGAATACCGACTTATTATTTTTGCAACCACATCCCGTTTATCCCGCGAATGTATTCTCCAGGCTTAGCTTTTGCTACCAGTTTCTGCCCCGCCAATTTTTCCACTTCCGCAACCGGCAGATTATTTTTCATGGCGAGTTGTTGATAGCTCTTATTACGCGATTCATTAATCCTTTTGACTAACATCTGTGTTTCGGTATCCGCCTTTAATGCAACCAGATAACCATTATACGTTTCGCCAACACGCCCCTGAGTTCGAGCGTCATTCAGCGTCAGAGCCATCGCACTGGTGCTAAATAAGGCATTAATGACAAAACACAGCATTAAATTTCTCTTCATCATCGCCTCAGAAAAGATCGCTACGAGTCTCAAGCAGCTCTTCGACATCTTTGTCTGCCTTGATGATGATCTCATGCTCAATTTTAACGTTCATATTGATAGTGATCGGTTCCTTAGGCGCAGCGACTTCAATGCGAGGCGTACAGCCAACCAGCATAAAAGATGACGTCAACGCAGCCAGTAAAATTTTCATTGTTTTTCCTCACACTCTTTTCCTTGCGGACAGTCATTTCCCGGCAGACGTGCGTTCTGCTCCAACCATGCCTGGAGATTATCGCCAAAGCGTAAACTGCGCCACAGCGTAAAAATATTCTCTTCATGATGGTAATTAAGGTTTACCGTACCGCTTTTACCATCAACGCGACTGGTACCTGTAATGTTGGCCTGCATGGTTAATAAACCGAGATTATCTAAATTAATATTTGTCGATGAACGGCTAATTTCCATATAGCGCAACCAGTTAATTGCTGAACCCGCAGTCATATTGTCTTTCACCACCGCATCTGCGGTGTCTTTATCCAGCCGCAAGGTCATTGGCCCGCTATTTGCCAGCCAACCATCTTTCACTATCCATTTTTCGTTGTTTAGCCATAACGGCAATGCACCACTAAATGCCCCGGACATGGCGAATTGTTTCGGATTGACGGCGCTAACCAGTTCGCTGGATGAGAGATTATTCAGCCGCAACAGCGCCGGGTCATGTTGCGGCATACGTAATTGTTTCATCAGCACGTTACCGCCTAACACATCGACGCTAACATCAGTCAACAGCAATGGTTCTTCTTCAGTCCACGGATAGCGCCCTTGCAAATCAGCCGTAATATTTTTCGCTGTCACCAGATTAATCACTTCGGCAATTCGCAACGTAACGGGGCCGCGAGTCCCCAGATGCCAGGCTCCATCGGCAAAACGGAAAGGCAGGACAAAATCGACACCGTTAACCTGATTATCTGGCATCCAGGCACTACCGCCTTTCAACACGCCGTGCCCTCCCGCGCGGAATCCTTGTTCAGGCGCAGCAGAAAATGCAACCTGAGCATACAGTTCACCATCGCGTAAGTTCATCTTCCAGTCGGGTGGCACCAGCGGCTGGAATACAGTCAGTGATTGTTTAGGCCACCAGGCGTTACCGCGCAGACGAATACCGTCCCAGCGACCATTTACCCGAACCGGGCCAATCTCACCAGCATGTAAATCGCCTTTAAAGAGGAAATACGTCGGATCGCGCCCATCGACGCTAAATTTTAAGGTTGATGGCGGTAACACACTGCCGCCAGTGAACAGCGTTTGCCCGGCGTCCAGTGACAGCGCGCCACTGAAGGAGGGATGCTGTGCGTCACGTACCCAGACGACGGGCTTGTCGAGAATTAATCGCGGCTTTTCTACCGTCATCGTACCGTATTGTAACTGGTCGAAACCGGTGGAGAGATCGGTCAGCGTAATCGTGCTGTCATGCCACTCACCCTTTCCTGCGACATCCCAGGTGGCATTCATCGGTGTAAAACTGCCTTTTCCCCAGTAGCGCCACTGCCAGCGGCCAGCGTCAGGGAGAAAATCATTCGCCAGTCCATCCATATGCAGCACGAAATCGCCCAGTTCATTTTCATGCGCCTGCAAAATGGCCTGCAAACGTCCGTCAATACCACGTTGGGTGACTTTTACACCCGCTAAAGGCCAGCGGATTTCATCGATGTCCAGCGAATCAATGACTCTTCCCTTTGAACGAAGTAACGCGCCAGGCTCAAAGGCCAGCGTTGGGTCAGTCAGACTTCCGCTTAGCTGCGCAGGTAAACGGGCATATAAAATGAGGTCCGCCTGTTTCGCTTCACCGGTCAGTTGCATAGGCAGCTGGTTGTTATCCATGCTTAATTTTCCTGGGCCAAAATTAAGCACCGCGTTGCCTTTACCCGCTTGCCCCTGGGTCAGCACACTCAGTCGTCCGCTGACCAGAGCGTTCTCGAGCCCTGCCTGCCAGTTGTCGACTTTGACACCCAGTCGGCCACTCAAAGGAAAACCTGCATACGGCCAACTCCAGCGACCATCGCTTACGGTCAATTGTTGACGAGTAATTTGCCACGGCAAATCGAGCAACGGATCGCCGTTATCCCGTGCCAGCACAATCAATTGCCCGCTATTTTCCAACCAGTCCAGCTCGGCATCCACCAGTGACGGTTCCTGCGGCAAGTTTAACGTCGCAGTAGCATGACCACTTACAGGAAGTCCATCCGGCACTAGCGGCATAGTAAATTCCCCCACCAGTTTTACCGGCGGCTGATTTTCAAACGCGACGACATCCAGTTCGCTGACTGTAAGTTGTTGCCCTTTCAGCTGGCCTTGAAATTTAACTTTTTCGCCCTGATAACGCAGTTGCTGGATATCGGAGTTTAATGCGAGAGAGAGTTTTCCCTGCCATTCCTGCCAGGGAGAAAAAATTAGTTTATCGATATTGATCCAGGTGTTAGGCAACATGGCCTGCCACTGCGCGAGGGTTTTTGGAGCGGCAGGCGATTGCTCCGTCTGCGGCAATTTCGCCAGACAAGCAGAATCAAGTTCTACCGTGCCGACGTTCAATAACCAGCGGCTCGGATGTGAAAGGCTGGCGTTGGTGATATGCGCAAGCTGACAATCTCCCACCAGATAACGGAGATCGGGAATGATTAAACCTTTACGCGTAATGCGTGGGCTTTCATCTAATGCAATACGTGTCCCGAGCGGTAGCCAGATGCCCGCCAGTGTGGGAACCCACAAGCCGAGCGTCATCAGCAGCGTCAACGGCACAAGAATAATCAGTAATAACAGCGCGAGAACGGCTTTATATTTACCCAGCATGGGTAGTTAATATCCTGATTTAGCGAAAAATTAAGCATTCAATACGGGTATTGTGGCATGTTTAACCGTTCAGTTGAAGGTTGCGCCTACACTAAGCATAGTTGTTGATGAATTTTTCAATATCGCCATAGCTTTCAATTATATTTGAAATTTTGTAAAATATTTTTAGTAGCTTAAATGTGATTCAACATCACTGGAGAAAGTCTTATGAAACTCGCCGTTTATAGCACAAAACAGTACGACAAGAAGTACCTGCAACAGGTGAACGAGTCCTTTGGCTTTGAGCTGGAATTTTTTGACTTTCTGCTGACGGAAAAAACCGCTAAAACCGCCAATGGCTGCGAAGCGGTATGTATTTTCGTAAACGATGACGGCAGCCGCCCGGTGCTGGAAGAGCTGAAAAAGCACGGCGTTAAATATATCGCCCTGCGCTGTGCCGGTTTCAATAACGTCGACCTTGACGCGGCAAAAGAACTGGGGCTGAAAGTAGTCCGTGTTCCAGCCTATGATCCAGAAGCCGTTGCTGAACACGCCATCGGTATGATGATGACGCTGAACCGCCGTATTCATCGAGCGTATCAGCGTACTCGTGACGCCAACTTCTCTCTGGAAGGTCTGACCGGCTTTACTATGTATGGCAAAACGGCAGGCGTTATCGGTACCGGTAAAATCGGTGTGGCGATGCTGCGCATTCTGAAAGGTTTTGGTATGCGTCTGCTGGCGTTCGATCCGTATCCAAGTGCGGCGGCACTGGAACTCGGTGTGGAGTATGTCGATCTGCCAACCCTGTTCTCTGAATCAGACGTTATCTCTCTGCACTGCCCGCTGACACCGGAAAACTACCATCTGTTGAACGAAGCCGCCTTCGATCAGATGAAAAATGGCGTGATGATCGTCAATACCAGTCGCGGTGCATTGATTGATTCTCAGGCGGCAATTGAAGCGCTGAAAAATCAGAAAATTGGTTCGTTGGGTATGGACGTGTATGAGAACGAACGCGATCTGTTCTTTGAAGACAAATCCAACGACGTGATCCAGGATGACGTGTTCCGTCGTCTGTCTGCCTGCCACAACGTGCTGTTTACCGGGCACCAGGCATTCCTGACAGCAGAAGCACTGACCAGTATTTCTCAGACTACGCTGCAAAACTTAAGCAATCTGGAAAAAGGCGAAACCTGCCCGAACGAACTGGTTTAATCTTGCCGCTCCCCTGCATTCCGGGGAGCTGATTCAGATAATCCCCAATGACCTTTCATCCTCTATTCTTAAAATAGTCCTGAGTCAGAAACTGTAATTGAGAACCACAATGAAGAAAGTAGCCGCGTTTGTTGCGCTAAGCCTGCTGATGGCGGGATGTGTAAGTAATGACAAAATTGCTGTAACCCCAGAACAGCTACAGCATCATCGCTTTGTGCTGGAAAGCGTAAACGGTAAGCCCGTGACCAGCGATAAAAATCCGCCAGAAATCAGCTTTGGTGAAAAAATGATGATTTCCGGCAGCATGTGTAACCGCTTTAGCGGTGAAGGCAAACTGTCTAATGGTAAACTGACAGCCAAAGGGCTGGCAATGACCCGTATGATGTGCGCTAACCCGCAGCTTAATGAACTCGATAACACCATTAGCGAAATGCTGAAAGAAGGTGCACAAGTGGATCTGACCGCGAACCAGTTAACGCTGGCGACCGCGAAACAGACATTAACTTATAAGCTAGCGGATTTAATGAATTAATAGCTGCCACAGCTCCCGGCGGCAAGTGACTGTTCGCTACAGCGTTTGCCGTTGGGTAATGCACACATCCCAATCGCCGTACCATCCAGTTGACGGGCAACAGAAAGCGAACCGCCGATCATTGCACAATTTGCTTCTCCACTACTGGACATCGACGCTTTTAAACCTGGCGCTACGTGCGCCGCAGTCGCCTGCTGAACAGGTTCACTACTACACGCCGACAACAATAAAGCGGCACACCCTACCCAAAACGCTGCTCGCATCTTTTCTTCCTCTGATCTTCAAGCCAAACGACACCGCCATAAATAATAGGCAGCACAGAGGGCGGCGTCGAGAGCTGTCCTGCGCGTTGCCCCGCATTTTTACTTTTTTATGGCTATTTTTTTGCCCTCTGTTTGATCAAAACATTCATTACGCTGATGAGGGGGACACAAAAGCGAAAATGCAGAAGAAAGCCATTTGCTAAAATTGAAGGATTACTACTGGGCGCGCAGCAATTTCGTGCGCCCCTCATTTGCGCAATGTAAGGGTGTCATATGATTACTATTGACGGTAATGGCGCGGTTGCTTCGGTGGCGTTTCGCACCAGTGAAGTTATCGCCATCTACCCTATTACCCCCAGTTCCACGATGGCAGAACAGGCTGATGCATGGGCCGGAAACGGCTTGAAGAACGTTTGGGGAGACACACCACGCGTGGTTGAAATGCAGTCGGAAGCGGGGGCTATCGCTACCGTGCATGGCGCTTTGCAGACGGGTGCCCTTTCAACATCGTTTACGTCATCGCAGGGTTTGCTGCTGATGATCCCGACGCTGTACAAACTGGCAGGCGAACTGACGCCATTTGTCCTGCATGTAGCGGCACGTACCGTTGCCACACATGCACTCTCTATTTTTGGCGATCATTCCGACGTTATGGCGGTGCGCCAGACGGGTTGCGCGATGTTGTGTGCGGCAAACGTCCAGGAAGCGCAAGACTTTGCTCTTATTTCGCACATCGCGACGCTGAAGAGTCGCGTGCCATTTATTCATTTCTTTGATGGTTTCCGCACGTCCCACGAAATCAATAAAATTGTCCCGCTGGCCGATGACACGATTCTTGAACTGATACCGCAGGCCGAAATTGATGCCCACCGCGCCCGCGCGCTGAATCCGGAGCATCCGGTGATTCGTGGTACCTCGGCTAACCCGGACACCTATTTCCAGTCACGTGAAGCCACCAACCCGTGGTACAACGCAGTTTACGACCATGTTGAACAGGCGATGAATGATTTCTCTGCCGCGACAGGTCGTCAGTATCAGCCGTTTGAGTATTACGGGCATCCGCAAGCGGAACGGGTGATTATCCTGATGGGCTCTGCCATTGGCACCTGTGAAGAAGTGGTTGATGAATTGCTAACCCGTGGCGAAAAAGTCGGCGTGCTGAAAGTTCGCCTGTACCGTCCCTTCTCCGCCAAACACTTGCTACAAGCTCTGCCGGGATCCGTACGCAGCGTGGCGGTACTGGACAGAACCAAAGAACCCGGTGCCCAGGCTGAACCGCTCTATCTGGATGTGATGACCGCACTGGCAGAAGCCTTTAATAATGGCGAGCGCGAAACCCTGCCCCGTGTCATTGGTGGGCGCTATGGTCTTTCATCCAAAGAATTTGGCCCGGACTGTGTACTGGCGGTATTTGCCGAGCTCAACGCGGCTAAACCGAAAGCGCGCTTTACGGTTGGTATTTACGATGATGTGACCAATCTGTCACTGCCGTTGCCGGAAAACACCCTGCCAAACTCGGCGAAACTTGAAGCCTTGTTTTATGGCCTTGGTAGCGATGGCAGCGTTTCCGCGACCAAAAACAATATCAAGATTATCGGTAATTCCACGCCGTGGTACGCACAGGGCTATTTTGTTTACGACTCCAAAAAGGCGGGCGGCCTGACGGTTTCTCACCTTCGCGTGAGCGAACAGCCGATTCGTTCCGCTTATCTCATTTCCCAGGCTGATTTTGTTGGCTGCCACCAGTTGCAGTTTATCGATAAATATCAGATGGCTGAGCGTTTAAAACCTTGCGGCATTTTCCTGCTCAACACGCCGTACAGCGCAGATGAAGTGTGGTCGCGCTTGCCGCAAGAAGTTCAGGCCGTGTTAAACCAGAAAAAAGCGCGCTTCTATGTGATTAACGCGGCGAAAATCGCCCGCGAATGTGGCCTGGCGGCCCGTATTAATACCGTCATGCAGATGGCTTTTTTCCATCTTACGCAAATTCTGCCTGGCGATAGCGCCCTCGCAGAATTGCAGGGTGCGATTGCCAAAAGTTACAGTAGCAAAGGTCAGGATCTGGTGGAACGCAACTGGCAGGCTCTGGCGCTGGCACGTGAATCCGTAGAAGAAGTTCCGCTGCAGCCGGTTAATCCGCACAGCGCCAATCGACCGCCAGTGGTTTCCGATGCCGCCCCTGATTTCGTGAAAACCGTAACCGCGGCGATGCTCGCCGGGCTTGGTGATGCCCTCCCCGTTTCGGCGCTGCCGCCAGACGGCACCTGGCCGATGGGCACCACGCGCTGGGAAAAACGCAATATCGCCGAAGAGATCCCCATCTGGAAAGAGGAACTCTGTACCCAATGTAACCACTGCGTCGCCGCTTGCCCACACTCAGCTATTCGCGCAAAAGTGGTGCCGCCTGAAGCGATGGAAAACGCCCCTGCCAGCCTGCATTCGCTGGATGTGAAATCGCGTGATATGCGCGGGCAGAAATATGTCTTGCAGGTGGCTCCGGAAGATTGCACCGGTTGTAACCTGTGCGTCGAAGTTTGCCCGGCGAAAGACCGTCAGAATCCAGAGATTAAAGCCATCAATATGATGTCGCGGCTGGAACATGTCGAAGAAGAGAAAATCAATTACGATTTCTTCCTCAACCTGCCAGAAATCGACCGTAGCAAACTGGAACGTATTGATATTCGTACATCGCAGCTGATTACACCGCTGTTTGAATATTCCGGTGCTTGCTCCGGTTGTGGCGAGACGCCGTATATTAAATTGCTGACTCAGCTCTATGGCGACCGGATGTTGATCGCTAACGCCACCGGCTGTTCTTCAATTTATGGCGGTAACCTGCCCTCTACACCGTATACCACCGATACCAACGGTCGCGGGCCGGCATGGGCGAACTCTCTATTTGAAGATAATGCCGAATTTGGCCTTGGTTTCCGCCTGACGGTCGATCAACACCGTGTCCGCGTGCTGCGTCTGCTGGATCAATTTGCCGATAAAATCCCGGCGGAATTACTGACTGCGTTGAAATCAGACGCCACGCCAGAGGTTCGTCGAGAACAGGTCGCAGCTTTACGCCAGCAACTCAACGATGTTGCCGAAGCACATGAACTGCTACGTGACGCAGATGCACTGGTGGAAAAATCAATCTGGCTGATTGGTGGCGACGGCTGGGCTTACGATATCGGCTTTGGCGGTCTGGATCATGTATTGAGTTTGACGGAAAACGTCAACATTCTGGTGCTGGATACGCAATGCTATTCCAATACCGGTGGTCAGGCGTCAAAAGCCACGCCGCTTGGCGCGGTGACTAAGTTTGGCGAGCACGGCAAACGTAAAGCGCGTAAAGATCTTGGCGTCAGTATGATGATGTACGGTCATGTTTATGTGGCGCAGATTTCTCTCGGCGCGCAGCTGAACCAGACGGTGAAAGCGATTCAGGAAGCGGAAGCGTATCCGGGGCCATCGCTGATCATTGCTTATAGCCCGTGTGAAGAGCATGGTTACGATCTGGCACTCAGCCACGACCAGATGCGCCAACTCACTGCCACCGGCTTCTGGCCGCTATATCGCTTCGATCCACGTCGAGCCGATGAAGGCAAACTGCCGCTGGCACTGGATTCACGCCCGCCGTCAGAAGCACTGGAAGAAACGTTACTTCACGAGCAGCGTTTCCGTCGTCTGAATTCGCAGCAGCCAGAAGTGGCAGAACAGTTATGGAAAGATGCTGCAGCTGATTTGCAAAAACGCTATGACTTCCTGGCACAAATGGCCGGAAAAGCGGAAAAAAGCAACACCGATTAAATGCACTGGATAAGGATTATCCAATTCTAAAAAAAAGCCCGGACGACTGTTCGGGCTTGTCTCATTATTTGTTGGAAAATCAGTAGCAACGCAATGGCCCAACAGAAAATAAAATCTGTGACAATAAAGGCATATAACCCGCGCAGAATAACGTATAGCAAATTAAAAGTATAATTTTTATTTTGTATGTATTATCTTCAATACATTCACCAGACTTATTATCATTTCAGAAGAATTATTTGATTAAGGTTTTACTTAAGGCGTAACAAATGATATTTATCGGCTAACTGAACTTCTCCTTTAGGATGCTTTCACTCCCCAAAATGGGGATAAAAAGGCAAATAAAATAACTAAAGGATTTATTCAATGAAAAGCAAAGTACTGGCACTTTTAATTCCTGCCCTGCTCGCCGCAGGTGCTGCACATGCAGCCGAAGTTTATAATAAAGACGGCAACAAATTAGATCTGTATGGCAAAGTTGATGGCCTGCATTATTTTTCTGATAATTCAGCGAAAGATGGCGACCAGAGCTATGCGCGTCTGGGTTTTAAAGGCGAAACCCAAATTAACGATCAACTTACTGGCTACGGTCAATGGGAATACAATATTCAGGCAAACAACACTGAATCTTCAAAAAACCAGTCATGGACCCGTCTAGCATTTGCCGGACTGAAATTTGCAGATTACGGTTCTTTCGATTACGGACGTAATTATGGCGTTATGTACGACATCGAAGGCTGGACCGATATGCTGCCTGAATTTGGCGGTGACTCTTATACCAATGCAGACAACTTTATGACTGGTCGAGCCAATGGCGTCGCGACTTATCGTAATACTGATTTCTTCGGTCTGGTAAATGGTCTGAACTTCGCGGTGCAGTATCAAGGTAACAACGAAGGTGCCAGTAATGGTCAGGAAGGCACCAACAACGGACGTGATGTTCGCCATGAAAACGGTGACGGCTGGGGTCTTTCCACAACATATGATTTAGGCATGGGCTTTAGCGCTGGTGCGGCATACACCTCTTCTGACCGCACCAATGACCAGGTTAACCATACTGCGGCGGGTGGTGATAAAGCAGACGCGTGGACTGCTGGGCTAAAATACGATGCTAACAATATTTACCTGGCAACCATGTATTCAGAAACGCGTAATATGACCCCGTTTGGCGACAGCGATTATGCTGTTGCAAACAAAACCCAGAACTTTGAAGTTACTGCACAGTACCAGTTTGATTTTGGTCTGCGTCCGGCAGTCTCTTTCCTGATGTCTAAAGGCCGTGACCTGCACGCTGCCGGTGGTGCAGACAACCCAGCAGGTGTTGATGATAAAGATCTGGTTAAATACGCCGATGTTGGCGCGACTTACTATTTCAACAAAAATATGTCCACCTACGTTGTGAAGTGGCACACTGAATTTGGCCACCTGAACAGAGGTGATATGCTCACCTCAGAACAACACAGGTGCTCCAATGAAAAAAAGAAATTTCAGCGCAGAGTTTAAACGCGAATCCGCTCAACTGGTTGTTGACCAGAACTACACGGTGGCAGATGCCGCCAAAGCTATGGATGTTGGCCTTTCCACAATGACAAGATGGGTCAAACAACTGCGTGATGAGCGTCAGGGCAAAACCCCAAAAGCCTCTCCGATAACACCAGAACAAATCGAAATACGTGAGCTGAGGAAAAAGCTACAACGCATTGAAATGGAGAATGAAATATTAAAAAAGGCTACCGCGCTCTTGATGTCAGACTCCCTGAACAGTTCTCGATAATCGGGAAACTCAGAGCGCATTATCCTGTGGTCACACTCTGCCATGTGTTCGGGGTTCATCGCAGCAGCTACAGATACTGGAAAAA
>OKVG01000272.1_pt1 | contig 49399 bp, 67 predicted proteins | sample 1606981 | NCBI WGS metagenome assembly OKVG01 (sample SAMN03281018, study PRJEB24777) | human gut metagenome | isolation source: fecal sample PR128 from 1 month old male Malay infant, vaginal delivered... | reverse complement strand
TGGTATAGCTGTCCTTGCCGCCTGAAAGACAAACCATAATGCGGTCGCCCTCTTCAATCATATTGAAGTCGGCAATCGCCTCACCGACGTTGCGGCGCAGACGTTTCTGCAGCTTATCGATGTTGTATTTCTCTTTCTTTGTAAGTTCTTGATTTTCTTGCATTATTAACATTCTCAAAATCTAAAAGGGGCATATAGGGGGCAAAATGTGTTAAAGCCCAAGCCGGGAATTCAACATAGAAACCTGGTCGCCGTTCATCTCTTCTATCCATGTACTATAAACGTCGTACACCATTTGCGCGTTTTCATGCCCCATCTGATTGGCTATAAAAGACGGGTTTGCGCCAGCCGTCAGGAGCCAGCAGGCAAAAGTATGCCGCGTATGGTACGGATTCCTGCGGCGAATGCCAGCGCGTTTTACTGCAGCTTCCCATCTGCTGCCTATACTGCTGTGCGAGTAGCAGGGTTTTTGCTCGCCTTTCCGTCTCCGCGGCATGAAAACAAATCGCAAATTCTGTTCCTCGCTTGAGCCGTATTCCCTGTGGTGAAACGTGATAGTGGATACCGGATGTCCAGCTGTCAGTTCATGCTGCGCTTTCAGCGCGTCCAGGGCAGGGCTGAGCAATTGTATCGTCCGGTTTCCTGCCGCTGTTTTTGGTGGGCCGAACATGCCGTTTGCTGTCAGATTCCGGCAAACGTGTATCACGCCCTTATCCAGATCGACATCTTCCCATGCCAGAGCCGCCAGCTCACCATGCCGCACACCAGAATAGACGGCGAATTTCCACATGTTCTGGCTTTGGCCTCGTTCGCTTGCCATGAGGGCTGCAAATTCCTCTCTTGTAAGTGGGTCAGGCTTAACCCTTGTTTTACGCAGGCTTTTTACGCTCTCAAATGGTTTATGTTGGATAAAACCCGATATGTACGCAAAATTAAGAATAGAGCACAGTAAAGAAACATAATTGTTGACAGTCGAAACTGTTCTGCCTTTTTTATTTTTTCGCTTGTTTTTTGAATAGAAGGTTTCTCCTGTTAGCAATTCGTTTCTACAATTAAGAACGTCACTATATCCAATAGCAGTGAGCATAGTGTTTCCGTTCATGATTTTTATTATTGTATCAACCTGGGATTTTGTTTTCTTAAGAGTATTGGCGCTGATTTCAGTTTCTTTAATTTTAAGCCATAGTTCACACAGTTCACGAAATGTGCTCACGTGTAACGTGGTGTTAATCGCTACTGCCTTTTTGGATGAGGGGAATCGACGCCCGTAATCAAATTCCCCCATGTTTATTTCGCTGGTAATTACCGCTCTTAAATTACCAGCTTTTTTTATGTTTGCGGGGCTTACAATCCACCCCTTTAACACTTCGCGGCAGCGCTTACCTTTATACATAAACCAGACGCATATTCTGTTACCACGAATCTCTACGCCTGTAGGTAGTGTTGCCATTTACGAATCCCGGATAAATTTATTAATTTCCGGATAGTTGTACCAGGTAGTCCCGCGCAAAGTTTTTTCGCCAGAAGGGGAAACTCTTTTGAAGTGAACGCCTTCTATCCAGGCTCCTTGTCGGTAACTTTCAATCTGCCGGGCTCCAAGGCCAGTTCGTGCCATCAGAGCCTTTTCAACCATCCACTCTTCATTAAAAATGATCTGCGCCATATAAACCTCTCTGGCGACATGCCGAGTATAAGCATGCGCGCCGTAGTGGATTGATAATTCGTTATCAGGCGACCTGCCCGGGGAGAGCTCTCAACCGGCGCATGCCGGTCATAGCTGTGGCCACGTAACTCGCTTTACGGTTCACCACCTCCACCCAGACCTTTACTCCTTCAATCTGCACCGTATACGTCTCTTTCATCTGGCTGCGTCCGTAATCGCCATAACGTTCTACGTGCTTAGCCAGCGCCGCATCACAGGCCTGGCGGCCCAGCGGTGATTGTTTGCTTCGGTTAATCAGTCGCATATTCACCTCACACAAAAACATCAACTGGATCGCCAGCTGCGCGCGCGTTGTCGTTCGCTTCCCGGCGGAGGCCGAGAACATAGCCAACGGGATCCCAACAGGACAGGATTGCATTAAGTTCTTTCTGGCTGTGCAAGGTTGTCAGGCGTTTTTTAAGCTCGGTGGCGCAGGCACGCAGGTTCGCCCGGGTGGGGCCTGCCATCTTCATGCACAAGCACAATGTCAGAAGCAGATCCGAATATTCGTCGGCGGCTGCGCGCAATGCTGCCGGGTCGATGCTGGCTTCCAGCTCGGGCAGGCGGTGTTTCAGGCTCATTTGGCACCTCCCTTACGACGAAGAGCCATTCTCAATCTGTTTTTCACCAGTCTGGCTTTGCGTTGTGCGGGCGTTTCACGTTCGCGAGCGCGCGCATTAGATTCACGATTACGGCGGCGCCTGGCGTTGAGTGATTCGTCTTCGCTTCGTATATGCATCCGAGGTTCCCCGTCCTTTGGCTCAGGCCACTGGCGCGCTTTATTTACCGCGAGCTTATCGATCATCGCCTGGGTAATCTGCTCGTCAGTGATTCCCGCTCTGCGCTGGGCATCCCACATCAGGAACTGTATATCAGCCCATTCGCTGTGGTCGTTAGGTTCCGCGGCAGCTTCAAGCGCTTCTATGCTGAGGTGTTTCAGTGGACCAGCTGGACCAACATTGCCGAAGGTGGCATGTGACCATTCAGCGTGTTCGCGGCGAACCTGAATGCGAGCAAATGAGAACTCCCCCATCAGCGCAGCCAATGCGATTTCAGTAATACGCAAATACATGGCTGCGCGGGACGGATTACTGAATTCACCCTCTTTTAAAAACTTCGACATTTCCGCCACGTCAGCACGGCACACGGCGATTAATTGCTCATTAGTGAATGTGGCGATATCAGTCATTCCAGGCCTCCAGCTCGTTCTGAATTTCGTCGTCGATTTCGTCGTTCGTGGCTTCTTCATTCAGGTAGTCGCGAGCTTCTTTGAGATAATGCTCTCGACGCCCGTCGTACCATGCTGAGAACTCTGGCGACCAGCCATTCCTGTCACCCACATCAGCGAAAAAATCGTGCATTGCGTTGTTGTAGGCCAAGTTTTCAACCATGCAATACGCCGTAGTCAGTGCCGCCTCACGGATGTAACCGCGGAGATCGCGCTTGTGCCAGTAGGGGCTATATTTCGAATCGCAGCGCCCTTTGAATTCAACTTTCCAGCGGCGTATGCATCGTGCGTTAAGTGATTTGCTCATATCGTTATCGGGAGGGCGAACCCTCCCGCCTCCCTTAGCCCACGTATTCCGGTTTCATGTCGTCCAGGGTGATGCGGAACTGGTCATACAGTTCATCACCGAGGTGGCGGCGCGATGAGGTCAAGGTGCTTTCTGCCTTCGCGAATAATGCTTCTGCTTCCGGATCCCCGGGGTTAGGGAGTGAATTTATGGCTGCCTCAACTTTGTTCTTTGCATCAACAAGGTAGTAGCGCTTCACCGCCTTATTCTTCAGTTCGGTATACAGGGCGGTACCAAGCAGAGCTTTCTGTGATTCGATGTCTGCACGAATGGCTTTGGCCTGGTCAACAGAGCTTGCGGTATCAATGCGGTCGCGTAGGTCGTCTGCAACTGCGTCAACATTAGTTGCTGATTCCTGCGCGGTGGCAAGGATGCCTGTTTCTCTGGTGATCTCATCAACAGTCATTCGCTGGGTTGGATTTATTTCGCGCTCAACGCGTTCCTCCAACTCATCAGGGGTGTAGACCCCCAAAATCGCCCATGGTGTGTAGGCACGAGCCCAGTATTTCACTTGCAAGTAGCCAATTTGCTGCTTTGGGTTACTTTTCCACAGGGGCGAGTTTTTGATTGTTACTTCCGAAACGCAGAGCCATTCATTCCATGTAATGTCTTTCTCTCCGCTAATGACTGCGCCAACACGGCACTCCATCAGATCCTTTTCGCCACGATATTCATAATGGAATCGCCCCCGTATTGCGCCGGTGGCAGTCAGTACCGCGCTAACTAACTGAGCTTCATATCCTAGAGTGCCATTTATAACGTGTGTTTTCTGACCGACTACGTAGGGGTCCATACCCCATCGCGCGGCTTGCATGACAATGGCGAGGCAGTCTGATGGCTTACCTTGAAGATGTTTGGGCACAGTAGAAATACCCTGGGACATAACATCAGCAATCTTCATCATGCGATCCATGACATCGCCATTCAGCAGTAACGAGCCATTATTCATTGTGCTGGGTGCCTGCTGATCAATTACCGCTATGTTTCTATTTTCCATGGTGCTTCCCCCTTATGCCTGTACGCGCAGCGCTTCGAGACGGCGCACATCAAAATCGTTAAGTTCTTCGGTGTAGTCTTCGGTAATCGGCGCCGGCCATTCTCCAGTGTCGAAACCGTTCGCGATCGCGCGCATAGCTTTGCGGTATTCCAGCATGCCGAGTTCCAGCAGTTCTTCGGATGCCTCGATGATGGCGATCCAGTGGTAGTTCTCGTCTTTGTTGACGAAAATCCAGTAGAACTGATCGAGTGCGGCGACATCGCAGTACATTGCTGCGCTCAGGTGGTAGTCGCGGTCGATAATTTCCCTGTGCAGCTTCGCGCGCAGGCCTTCCTGCTTGATGTTCCACATGCTGATGGTTTTAAGGTCCGCACCGATGCGCAGGCCGCCCATGTCTATCTCAAGGTCAGGACGCACACGAACTTCCAGCCCGGTTTCCTCATCAATGCCGAAATAACTCACCTCGACGGCACGGCTCGGGTGCGTCAACAACTTGCCGGCGGTAGGGTGATTCAACAGTGCTTTCTGAATGGCCAATGCCGTAGCCAGCTGCTGGCGGGTAACCAGCACTTTTCCTTCAGGGTTCTCGCGCCATGCATCCAGCAGATCATCGGCAAACACGGCATCCGGTTTAACCGATTTCACGGCCTGAATCAGATCCGTCTTAGTACCTGATACTTTCAGCGGCTGCGCCTTCTGCGCTTCCTGAGCAACCATGTCAGGATTAATAAGCGCCAGCTGTTCCAGCATGGCATCACGGCTGCCGCTGGTTTTAACAGGCGCTGGCAGGGTGGCGTTGTATTCTTTGATGCAGGCCTTCATTGCTGACGCGGTAAAGTTTTTATCGTCACCAACGATTCGCTTGAACTCGTCAGGTAATTCCAGATACGCAATGCCAATTGCATCTTTGTCGCCGCCCAGCGGTACAGGAGCGGGCAGGGTGGCGTTGTGCGCCTCCAACTGCGTCTTGATATCGTCAGCACTCAACAGCGGCGGAAGCCCGGCGTTGTACTCGTCGATAAACGCGCGGATCGTCGCAGTCGTGGTGAAGGCGCTTTCCGGGATTTCCGGCTCGATGCTGAATTCTTTTTCCAGCTGCTCAGGCTGCAGAGCCAGTGCATGCACCAGGTTGCCAATATCCAGAACAGGGGAGCGTACCTTCTGGATGGTTTTGGATACGTGGCGCGCCTCGAAATACATCAGCGATACCCGGGCATCTTTAACCATCGTGGAGCTGATGCCGTTAGCGGCGTGGTAGACCTCATTTGGCACGCCTTCATATCGACCAGGCTCGAAATACTCCGGCCATGCTGGCGCTGCTTGTTCAGCCTCTTCCTCTTCATCGCTATGAGCACTCTCGGAAACCTGGCTTTTCAGCACTTCGTCGGTAAGATCCGGGCAGCGTTCAGCCAGTATTTCTCTCATGTTCACGGCAGTTGTTTGCGCAGGAGGCTCATCAGCGCCTTCGCCTGCTGATACCGCATTATCATTTTCGTCTTCGACCGGCTGAGCCGTTTCCATCTGCACATTGCTGGTGGTTTCCCCGGAATTAGCTGGATGTAATTTTTCTTCTGCAGCGCGCTGGCGCGTCTGGTCCACGATAGAAAGTGCTGGTGCTGGTGCTGGTGCTGGTGATGCCTGGCTATCCATCAGACCATCAATCGAAAAAACACCATTGCCCATGTTTGAAACTTCAGGCTGTTTGGGCTTGGTCAGGTCTTCGGTTATCCACTTCGGATCCGTGGGGTCACTGATACCTTCGACATATTCGCCGCGTTCGGCGGCCAGAACCTGATTAGCGTCAGGGCGTTTCTTTTGAGCTTCTTTCACCAGTTCGGTGCCAATTACCTGAAAGTCAGTTGGGAGAGTTTCCAGGTCAGGCACGCCTTCATCTCCATCGATAGCCTTTTTTACAGCGTCCAGAGTGACAGCGGCAGATGAAACATGACCAGCTTTCTCAAGCGTCTCAGCAGAAGGGACGTCATGCTTATGCTCGGTCAGGTTCGCATTGATATAGGTCTGCAGACTTACCGGGAAATGATGAATATCGCTGGTGGCGCCACGGATAAGGGCAAAAATCGCTGCGCGGGAATAATCCAGGATGCCTGCGACCTTGCGCAGCGCTGCCGACCATTCTTTGAACGGACTTTCTTTCTTCTGGACGATCTCTTTGGCCCGGCGGTGAATAGATGCCGGGAAATTGTATATATCGAAATCCATCGGCATTGTGGCCAGGGCTATTTCAACATCGAGCGTATCGAGGGTATGGGTGTAGTCAGGATTGCGATCGGTTTTATTACCGCCGCCAGCATTCGTACCTGCATCAGTTTTCATAACTGAAGAAATGCAGTTACCGGCAGCCCATTCCCTGGTGAGAATGCCGCGGTCGATCGCGTTAGTGGCAAACCACAGCTTTGCAAACTGGATACGCTTGCCGAGCTCATGCCGCTTCCCTTCCGGGAAGACTTTTTTATTGGCACTGGTGAATTTCCAGAGCGCCGGCATATCGTATTTTTTGATTTCAGGGATATTCTCGGCGGCCAGAATCAGATCCTGGACGGCTGCGTTATCAGTGTCCATTTCAAGAACTGACAGCTCCTGCCGGTGAGGCATGCTGATATGATAAACGTGGCGTTCTTCTGCCATATACTGCGCCAGCAGCTGAGCGCGAAAGGGGAGTTCTGCCACGTTAAAAAGCGCGCTCGAATCGTCCTGGTATTCATCGCTACCGAAAGTTTCCACGGTCTCACCTTGTGCCGCGTCACCAGTAGTATTGGCATCAACCAGCTCGCCACTAACGGGCTCAGCAGATACTCCGGCATTATCGATGTGATGATCCGCAGGCGCCTGACCTGGCTTCAGAGCCCAGGTGCGGCCATCGTCGCCGAGCTGGTAGCGTTCGCACCATGAGTAATCGAGAAGACCTTCCGCCGGCAGGTCATTGAATACCGGGAAATCGGTACGAATTGGTTTTTGATAGTCTTTGCCGCGGCCTGTTTCGATCCCAGCGTCTTCCAGATCGACGTCGAGCTGCAGTAGGGCGCGAGCTTCTGATTTATTAGTGCGCCAGATTACGGCATCAGCTTTACCCGATTTTTGAGTCGCTTTTATCAGATAAAAATATTCCATGTGATAGCCTCTATTTTGGATGTAGAATCCCCCGGGCCATTGGTAGCGCCCATTTAGGGTGGTCATTGGTTTTGGTAATTTCCGGTGTAACTTTGGTCGGTGGCACCGGACGTACAGCCCGCTTCGGCGGGTTTACGTTAGCCCTCGTGCGCCATCTGGTCGTAAGAGGCGCAGCGTTCAGAGCAGTACTCTTTTTCTTTCCGTGCGAGCTGGTTCCCCTGGAGGTACAACAGGGTGCTCACCACTGGTTTTCCCTCGATTGCTTTACGGCAGTAACCGCATTTCTTCTGCATTCCTTCCCCCTTCATTTGCACCGTGAACCCGGCTGGATGCTCGTCCAGTACACCTTTCAGTGGATAACATTCAGCTTTAACGTGTTGCTCTTCTGCAGCTGCCTTGCAGTCATTCTCAGTGTCGTAAACCCCGAGCAGGACATCCTGATTACCGCCCGTCAGCATGCTGACGGTGAGAACCAGGGCAAACATCGTGCTCATGAAGGGTCTCCTTTTTGCGCGAGCATGTAGCACACCCGGCGGATGAAAGTTGACAGCGGACTTAAACGAACAGCTTGCTGACGAGCGGGTTTGCGTGCGAAATCATTCATAGAAACAATCCCCCCAGTGCGCTGAAAAGCGCGATCCAGATGATGAGCCCAATAACTGCCGAAATGACCAGGGCTTTGATGCCTTGCTTGCTCATTCCAATTCCTCATTTATGCCTGTCTTTTAACCACTTCAGGCTCGGTGGTATGCTGGTAGTTCTCACACAGCCAGCAAGGAAATAAAAATGTCAAAACTGACAACGATGAAAGTTGCTTGCCCTGATTGCGGAAGCGAGATGCTCAAGCGTCCCGATGATTTCGACTTTGATACAAATTTTGTTGGCGTCAGTTGTGCCAACTGTGGTCGAGAAATCACTAAGGACGATGTCGTTAAGCAAGGGACGGATGTTGTCAAAAAGCAGGTTGACGACATCCTCAGGGATGCCTTCAAGGGAACGGGCTGGAAGCTCAAGTAACCCCAGTAGTTCCTCGACCTGATTGATTACTTCCGTGGCGTTTATTTCGAGTTCAATAGGCGCCACCTTTACCTTACTCATCTCACCCTCATTGCCTTATCGCCGGCCAGCGGAACGTTTAAACCTACTGCGCGTTGATCTCTCCACCTCATCCGGTGTTTCGTATGCCGCCGGCAGCTACTTCGTGGGCTCCATGCCTGGGTGGTTTGTTGCTATGGGGTAAGTAAAACATTGCTTTACTATTAAGTCAAGTTAAGGTGATCTGATTTGTAAGGTAATGCTGTACCTATCGGCGATATTCATGGCCTTAGTCGGCATTTCATGCATGTGGCATGCTCAAAAAAACATCAAACAGGGTGACTGGTATGGACGACGAAGAAGCCGCACAACTGCGCTATCAGGAGATGTGCCGTATCGTTGGGGATGTTGTGTTTGCCATGATCGCCGAAGGTCACGAAGCCAGGCGGGTAGCCATAGCTGACGTGATAAGAACGGAGATTTCAAAGGGGATTGATAAGTGGGATTTAGATCAGATTCAGGTGATGGAACTGGCGGTGAAGTTGCTGGAAGAGTAGGACAATAAAAACCCGGCTCGGTGGCCGGGTTTTTTATAGATTAGCGTGGTTGGTAAACTTGTGCTGTTGGTCCATACGCTAAAGTAAATTTGGGTGCATTTAATAATCCTAAATCTTTAAGATTTTCAATCATTTGTTTCTGGTTGCGGCTAACAGAAACCTGCTTCAATTCCGCAACTTTTTCATGCATTGGTTTCGCCTGAACACGAGTCATCTGGCTTCCTCTGTTAAAATTCTTCGCTGACAAGATTAAAAAGGTACAGAACTTATAGCTACGATTTCTCTATTTGTCTTATACCTGAATTCATTCAACAGCTTATGCAACTCGTTTATTGCTAAACGCATATCATGCTGTTCGGTGTAATCTTCTATCTTTAGCCTTAGATCATAAACTATAGTATTGATTCCGATTGTTCTGCTGTGAGAGTGCCATTTTTTATTGTCTGAAAGTACAGTAGCAATCTCCCGGGCTCGTTCTATCTTTTCATCTTGTGTTACAGGCTGACCCAGTTTTGAAACACTAGTTTCATGAACCTGCCAGTCACGAAATTTATATTCAACAAGCCATTTTTTTAGCAGATCTTTAGACAGTTCTCGGGCTTCTTCGTAGCGTCTTAGCTCAGCCAAATCCAAATTATTGACCATCATTAATTCGGCCTGAGTTATGGAGCCTGAGGCTGACTTCTCGATTATTTCTTCAACTTTGTCAAGATAGCCTAAAGCAGGCACCCATTTACCATCTGATGATTGAACCTGTGGATCTATTGGGCCTAGTGAAGAAGCATAGTCCATGTAAATTTTATCACCAGACATGCACCAAATCGTTCCAGCCGACATAGCGCTATCGGGTACGATAAAATAAACCTCATGGTAAAAATGTCTAGTAATTTCGACCATTTTTTCTACAGACTCAACGCTTCCTCCATTGGTCTGCAAAAGAATAACTAAAAAGCGGTGTTCGCGCTGTAATGCTGAAGTGCCGATATCTTCTATAACTGGTTGATATATAAGCTTTGCCCAGTCAGTAATCCCGCCATAGTATGTGATGATGTCACATTCTTGGAAAAATTGTTCCCTGAATTCGCTGAGCTTGTATTTTATGTACCCTTCAAGTGTAGTCTCTAAGTTATCCATAATTTTTCCTGAACAACCCTGGTAAAATTTTAACCTTCTGTTCTTATGACAGATAAGTGCCTTATAAAATTAACCACTTGATTTTTTTTGATTTTGTACAACAAGCAGGCGTCAGGTGCGGGTCTAACATAAGAAATTAGCGACTGAAAGTTACTTTTCGTAAAACTCAATAGCTTAGTCGCTATCGCCCTTAATCCGCCGCCCCATGTACTTCGCGTACAGTTCGTCGAGCTCCTTCAGTCGCAGAGATACGATCCGCAACATGTTCTGCTGCTCTTCTTCCGGCAACTGACGATAAAGCTCAAGCAGGCGCTGTTCGTCAGGTTTAAGACCGTCTTTCTCACCAACATCTTCACCCAATAACCAAGGCACAGAAACGCCGACTGCATCGGCAATTGCTAGTGCAGACTCTTTGCTGATACGGCCTGTTTTGAACCAGCCTGAGACTGCCTGCTTACTGACACCAGCAATTCGGGACATCTCTGTTTTGGAGATTCCTTTAGCATTTAACGCTGTCAGCCTGGCTATCAGGCCTTCTGTCGGATTTTTTTCGCTCATGGCTTCATTGTAAATAATTGCTTTACTCCTAGATAGGCATGCATCTGTTGACTGGTTGGTAAATTGATGCTTTACTTTGCGCATCTAAGGAGGTCCTATGACTGGTATTGAAAACGCTATTCAACAATCTGGTTCTGCAAGTGCGCTAGGTTTGGCTATCGGAGTAACCAAAATGGCTGTGTCTTTGTGGCGAAAGAACGGCGTACCGTCCTCTCGTGTTATTCAAATTTACAAAGCAACCGGCGTCACGCCGCACGAACTGCGCCCAGATCTCTACCCAAACCCGACCGACGGTCTGCCAAAACAGGAAGGCTAACCATGCACACTCTTTCTTTTCAACAAAGTACCGGATTCAACGCCGGCGCTCTGATAAAGCGATATCAGCCGATAGTGGCAGAGCACGACAACATTCGCTCCGCCGTTCGCGCCTGGGCAGCGGCTGAAGGTCAGGATGTTGTATCTGCGTACATCGTCGATGAGTGGCGACAGCAGGGCGGCGAGGAGATCGCGTTTCCTGATGACATCAGCCGAGCCCGACAAAAGCTTTTTCGCTACCTGGACAACCCGGCCGAGTCTGAGCGCTATCGCGAGTACGTTCGCCTTCTTACACCGGCGATCATGGCCGTTCTTCCCCTGGAATACCGCCACCGTCTATTGCCCGTAGACAGTTTTATGTCCCGTCTGGCTCGTCTGGAAAAAGAAACCAGCGAAGCAAAGGTTGCCGTTGCTATGGGGGCACCACGCCATCAGAAGCTGAAAGAACTGAGCGAGGGAATAGTCGAGATGTTCCGCATAGACCCGGAGTTAACAGCGCCACTGATGGCCATTGTCACTTCAATGCTGGGAGCTCTGTAATGGGGAATATCAAAAAAGGTGAAAGCCGCGGTGCTGCAACACCAACGGCTTTCGTTGCGAATTAACTGGATCAATTCACAGGGGAAATTATGAACACTCACCAACTGAATATCAATAACGGGGGCGCCCATGGCTAAAAATTCGAAAGACGCTTACGGCGCCAGCGGCAAAAGCAATGTTCTTTTTTTCGAACCGGAAAGTTTGCATCTGGTTACCGATACAACACACCCGCTTTACGATGAACGAGTACACCTACCGCTTAATGAAGCTGTGATCCTCAACATCATGGAGCTTGGGGTACTCGAACCGATTATCGTGTGGAAGGACCCAGAGACAGGGAAAACCTGCGTGGTTGCAGGTCGGCAGCGCGTAAAGAACGCTATGGAAGCAAACGCCAGGAGAAAGCGGGCAGGGCTGGAACCCTGGCCGGTACCCGGTATAGCTAAGCGCGGCTCGGCAATTCAAATGGCCAAATACATGGTCAGCGAAAACGAGATCACGCAACCCGATACCCCACTGGGCCGGGCAAAAAAAATGGTTCAGCAGATGGAATATGGTCATGACGAAAATGACATTGCCCTGCTTTTTGGCTGCAGCGTAAAAACGGTCCAGGCAACCGTGGCTCTACTGGATGCTACGCAGGCTGTCCAGTCGGCGGTTGAGGCTGGAAAAGTCACTGTCACTCAAGCTCGTCAGCTGGTCGATATGCCACCGGAAAAGCAACGGGAAACGGTCAAACAGTTAGAGGCAGCTGCAGAGGGTGTAACTGGCCACGAGAAAGCTCGCCGCCAGCGCGCTGTCCTCGGAGACACAAAGCCGCGTCTCAAATCCCGTAAGGAAATCACCCAGCAACTTCAAACCGCCAGCGGCGAATACGCAGCGGCTTTGCTGTGGGTGCTTGGTGATGAAAACACACCAGTTTAAGCAACAACGGGGTCTCTATGCGTGATTACGGCAAGGTGCATACATCATTTTGGATAAGCGATGGAATGCGCCGGGTATCGGATGATGCCAGGTTGCTGGCGCTGTACCTGCTCACCGGGCAACACACGAACATGATTGGGTGTTTCCGGCTGCCTGATGGATATGTTTCGGAAGACTTAGCATGGACTCCTGAAAGGGTTTCGAAAGGGTTTGATGAGCTATCGGCTAACGGTTTCGCAACGCGCGATTCGTCATCGAAATGGGTGCTAATTCGTAACTTTCTGACTTGGAATTCAGTTGAAAACCCAAACCAGGGAATTGCAGCACTGCGTTTGTTTGATCAGGTCCCGGACACATCTACGGTTAAGCCAGAGCTGGCGCGGGTTTTAGCCTCGGCAATATCCCACATCGGCATCGCAAAACTAAAGGGTTCCGAAAGGGTTCTCGAACCGTTCCTTAACCAGGAACAGGATCAGGAGCAGGAACAGGATCAGGATCAGGAAGAAGATAGTTCGGGGCATGGCTTCGCCACACCCCCAGACGATCAGAACCAGGACGAAGGCGATAAACCTGATCCCCAAAAAATATACCCGAATGATTTCGAGCAGGTCTGGTCGGTTTATCCCAAGCGGGCAGGGGGAAACAGCAAGTCAGATGCTTTCAAAGCCTGGAATGCCCGAATCAGGGATGGAACCACTACGGCGGAAATCTTCGCAGGAGTGGTGCGTTACGCGGCTTTCGTTAAAGCCGAGGGAATCCTCGACACGCAGTACGTGAAACAGGCGAAAACGTTTTTTGGCCCTGGTATGCATTTCAGCGAACCGTGGGCGATTCAGCAGGCGCCACGCGCACGAGATCCCAATCAGATTTCGGAACCTGACAAAACCATCCCATCGGGATTCAGGGGGTAGCGATGAAAAACATGATTGGTACCGGGAATGCACTGGAGCGACTGAAAAAACTCATTCCCCCTGGCGTTCAGCCAAAATTCGGCAACGTTGATGAATGGCGTGCCTGGCAAGCCGAAGAAGGCCGTAAGCGCTGTGAGGAACTGGAAAAACAAAACCAGCGCGCACGTGCAGAGAAAATCTTTGGACGTGCAGGAATTCAGGATCTGCACCGCGGCTGCACATTCGCGAACTATCAGGTTGAGTCGAATGGCCAGCGTCGGGCGCTCTCGATGGCGAAAAGTTATGCGCAGCATTTCGGCTCTGGGTTTGCGAGTTTCGTATTCAGCGGAGCGCCGGGCACCGGGAAAAACCATCTGGCGGCAGCAATCGGAAATCACCTGCTGGCTGGTGGCCGCTCTGTGCTGGTGGTAACCATTCCGGATCTTATGCTGCGTGTTCGGGAATGTTATGACGGCGGGCAGTCAGAGGCGTCCTTACTGGACGATTTGTGTCATGTGGACCTGCTTATTCTGGATGAGGTGGGTATTCAGCGCGGAAGCAGCGGTGAAAAAGTCATCCTGAATCAGGTTATCGATCGCCGGCTGTCCTCCATGCGACCTGTCGGCATCCTAACCAACCTGAACTATGAATCGCTGAAGGAAACACTGGGTATGCGGATCCTTGACCGTCTCCAGATGGACGGCGGCATGTGGGTGAATTTTGAATGGGACAGCTATCGCAAAAACGTGCGCCATTTGCGCGTTGTTAAGTGAGGTATGTATGGCAAGAGCATTGTCAGCAGTTGAGCGCAGAGAGTACGTCTACGCAGTGATTCGGATCACCAGGCATCAGGGGCGCCTCACGACCGCCGAGGCAATGAACAAACTGGGCCTGAGCCGCGCTACTGTCCAACGGTATTTTTCCGAAGCAGAAGCGACCGGCGAGGTTGTCCGGCATGGTCGTTTGGGGCTTTTCCGCGATCAGCGGGCCGTCATCGACTTTGACATGAAGCGTTTTGGCCTGGTGCCGAAAGTTGCTGTTGGGATGAATTACAGCCTGCTTGGCAGCCCCGTTTTTCAGCGAGTGTTAGATGTTCAGGAGGCTATTCATGGCAACTCAATTTGAAAACGGATTAACACTGAGTCAGCTTGCAGAACGTAACGCTGAGTTGGTTACGGAAGTCGAAAAATTACGTGCCGAACGCGACGCGTCATTGAATGAAGAGCGCGTATGGGAAAAAACCATGATGGAAGTCTGCGGCGAGGATGGCCCGGCGTCGTTCGCGGCGGTGATTAAGGCGCTGGCTGTTGAGAATGTGGCGCTGAAGAATGTTTTTATCCAGAAGAAAATCCCATCCGAAGCAGTCGATGCATTCTTGGAAACCGCAGTAATGGATCATGACTGGAATGAAACCTCCGAGTGGTCATGGGTTGAAAACGAAACAGAGGTTATCCATGCCGTTCTGGATGCACTTAAGCCTGAAACCCCCGCCACCGATGCCTACCTGGCCGGGATTAAGGCTGATGCGATTACCGCTTCTTTGGATGCTTGCTCTGACTATCTTGAAACTGACTGTGTTATGGACAGGCTTGATATCAGCTACGAAGAAGCCGAAAAACGTACGTCAGGAGCAATTGAGTTTCATGATGCGATCGTCGCTTTTGTCAATCGGCTGCGCGAGGGTGCCAAATGACCGAGCAAACCATCCTCGACATGTGCTGTGGCTCCCGCATGTTCTGGTTCAACAAACGAGATACTCGCGCGGTATTCGCTGACATTCGAGCCGAAGAGCACAAGCTGTGCGACGGCCGCCGTCTGGTTATCAGTCCTGACCTCGTTGCTGACTTCCGTGCGCTGCCGTTCGCTGATGCCTCATTTCCGGTTGTTGTGTTTGACCCGCCACATCTTGAGCGCGTCGGCCAGACCGCGTGGATGGGCAAAAAGTACGGGCTCCTGAACAAAAAAACATGGCGTGCCGACATTCGCGCAGGATTCAAAGAGGCGTTTTGCGAACTGCGGCCACATGGTGTGCTCATATTCAAATGGAATGAAACCCAAATCCCCGTTAGCCAAATTATAGCTTTAACAGACGAGAAACCGGCGATCGGCCAGCGCACCGGGAAGAACGATAAAACCCACTGGATCATCTTCGTGAAGGGAGCTGCGGTATGAAAATTAAATGCATCAAAGACACAGAGGGATACTGGACTGAAGGTGAAATGTATCCGGCCCGTGTAGTTGCTGGCGGTTTTGTTCAAGTTGGCGACGATGACGATCCTAATGGCGAAGGTTGGAGCGCTGCACCAATGGAATATCGTGAAGATGGTTCGATCGTTTATCAGGTCGGTGGGATTGAGGGTGATGTGTTGTTCGAGGAGGCCAGCCATGACTGATATCACCGAGCTTACTAGCGTACAAAAAAACGCAAATATTCACCGTTTATCTAGGCTCATTGCCTATGCATCTAACGACGAATTGCGGCAAACGGCTGTTGAAGTTGAGCATTACACGGATCAGCTCATAGAGGCGCTGGAGAAGGCGCAGCAGCGTAACGCCAAGCTGGAGTCTTCTGGTACCGCTCCCGGCATATTGCGCTGCACTGAGTGCTCGTTCGTTCAGACGAAAAACATCATCAGCGTTACAGCAGACACAATTACAACTGTCGAAATCGAACCGGAGCCATGCCCAAATGGTTGTGGGCAGCTTCAGCCTGTCACCTGGAAAGCGCTGGCCATCCAACTCATGTTCACCACTAAACAGGGTCTTTCGGATTTGCTGGAAGCTAAGAAGCGCATAGCAGAGCTGGAGCGCGAACAGGAGCATCTTCGCCCGGTAGGTGTGATGAGCGAGAAGGCATTTCACCGTCTTGAAAACAGTGAATCTCGCTTTATTGCGTTGTGGCCGCGCCCCGGCATCTTTTTGCCACGCAAGCGCCCCGAGGATGGCGTGATCGTTTATGCGCGTATAGCTGCCGCCGCTGGCATCAAGGTGGAGGCTGAGTGATGGGCAAACCACTAAACAAACGCGAACGCGAGTTTTTAAAGCCAGCAATTGTCCAAGGCTGGGAAATCGAAATTAGCCCATTACGTAAAACGGCTTTATGGGATGGCGACTCTCTCCTTCCAGTTAGAGTCGGCACCATGGCTGAAAGCCTGATAAAGCGCGGCTATCTTGAGCGAATTTCTATGGGATTCGGCAGGGACATTATCCGAGCGACGGAAAAGGCTAAAAATTTACGTTGTTACCGTTGCTCGTATGGCAGGACTATCAAATACGGTCAGCAAGCGGGCCCATGCCCGCATTGTGACGGCGGAATCAAGCCAGAAGGAGCCAACCAATGACCAGCAAATTAACCAGAGATCAGCTTCGGGAGCGCGCCCAACTCAAAGCAAAAAATCTGACTTATGCAAATTCACAGAGTGCATTCGCCGGTGTTCGCAGCGAGTTGGAGGAAGAGCTTCAGTTCTTGCAATGTGCGTTAGCATGTCTGGAAGGAGTGAACAGCGAGCCGGCGCCGGTAGTGCCGGAGAAATGCCCAGCAGAAATTCGCTACCTGATAGCTTCGCATTCTGATGCGCTTTTCAACGACGATGATGCACAGGAAATCTGGAACGCCTGCCTCGCAGCCATGCACCAGGTTGGCAACTCTCCGGCGCAATCCGTTTGCTACTTGGCGCAAAACCACGTTTCTCCGGAGCAAAACGGCGACACTCCAGCGCAAAGCCAGGGATGGATTCCGTTAAGTGAGCAGATGCCGCCAAGTCGTCATGAGGTTTTGGTCGGGCGTTGGTGGGGAGAGAAGCCGCGGTGGTGTTGCAAATGGGCAACGTATATCCCTAGCCACCCCGATGCGCAGAGTAGCGGCTGGTTGATCCCCGGCGCGTCATGGACGCCAACTCACTGGATGCCGCTGCCGGCAGCGCCCCGCAGGAGGTGAGTCATGGCTGAGTTACGCGCGGGAGGTATGGCATTGATCATTGATAGCGCCACATCTGAGGAGATTGGCCGAGGTGTGCAAGCCGTGAGCCTCATACCTGTTCGCGGTTCATTCACATCACCGCACGGAAGGCCATCAAACAACGGTGGCGATATTCCGGCATGGCTGGTAACGGGAAACGTTGTTGCGAAATTAGGCAAAGAGTCACCGCAATGGGCCGGGAATGGCTGGGCGCTTTACCCGCCGCAGTACCTGATGCCAATCGATGGCGACGACTTCAGCAATGAGGGTGAACGACAGAAGGAGAGGAGCATGCCTAAATCCCCAGCAGAACGCAAAGCCACGCAACGGCAAAGTAAAAAACGCAAACACGCTATTTGCTATCAACAAATCTAAGATTTGTTATTTATGGAAATTTGGTGCAAAACGAGTGGATGTATGATATTACGTCAACTAAAATTAGCACATAAATAAACGGCATTTGGTTTATTAAGGAATATTGTATGAAATTCACTGGGTTACAGTCTTCTTCGCTGCCCGACACGTCTGACTCTGTCAAGGAGTGTGTGAATCTCGGGCAATGGATGCTTTTCAAGTCAGCTTCTTCTCAGGCTGGAGCTTGCTTCTTTCTGAAGACAGGAAAGGAGATTTTTGCTTTAAATGAAAGAGGCAAGATCCTTAATACAACACCTGTTTCAGAAACAGTTGAAATGAGTGAAGTTTTTTACTTCTGTGATTTACCTAAGCCTGAATCATTAAGTAATGCGGCTCTATCTGTTTGTCGATAATTTTTTTGTATGTTTGGGGCATTTTATGAGCTTAAGGTCAGAGCGCACAAAATGGGTTATGTTTCTGCCATGTTCGAATTCATCCGCTGAGCCCCGGCACGTCCTTGACCTGGTTTTTGGTGTTTTATGTCTGGAACGTGCAGGAATTCAGCCGCAAGATATTTTCATCTACATTGACAGTCCCACTCAGTGCATGGATAGTTTTTTTAATCTTGGATCAACGCATCAATACATATCACGGCCAACTACGGATTTTTTCAGTGATCTGCTTGATAACTCATATGATAATTTGGTGATGTTTATTAGTGGCCATGGAAGTCCATTTGGTTTAGATGCACCAAAACCAATAACACCAAATCAATTGATTACATCTCTAAAGTCAACGCCTGTTCTAAAAAATGCAGTCATCTATCTAGGCCAATGTTATGCTGGAACCTTTAATTTTGTTAATGCAGGGAAGGCTAAGGGTGAGATTCTTGATATTATCTTGGTAGGAGCCACCAACCTTCATCAGAGTTTAAGTACTGGTACATCTGAACAGTTTTCCGCTCCTGGAATTAAACTTCCCTGGATGGCAAATGTCTTTCTCCTGCATGTTTTTAAATGGATGTCTTCACCTCAGGACATTGATGGTGATGGAATTTATACGATTATGGACTCATATAAATATGCGGGCGTGTATACTAATGATGCAAATAAACAAGTCAAAACAAATGGCTTCATCAGTATAATTGATATGCTTAATGATTTTATTGGCGCTAGAGAGTTAGCAAAAGTTGAGTATGAAGATGAGCAGGTCAATATCGATAACAAAGTGGATTGCCAGGCAAAATATGAAATGTATATTAACCGGCTAGCACTTCATCATGTGCATCAGGAATGTTGGATATTAAACTCCAGGCCTGCGCAGTTGATTGAGTTCTGAGTTGTTCTTACTGGCCCGCTTCAGCGGGTTTTTTCTGGTCGCTCTCTATTGTTAAGGGGTAATGTGCAGGAATATGCCAAATGCGAAATGTGCATGATGGCTAAATCAGAAGCAGAGCGCCAAGCCGTCAAGTGTCCAAGCTTTGTTCGACCAATCCACTGGCGAAGAGACGAAAAATCTATTGCTTTAGCGACGACCCTTACTCAATTTATGTGTGCTTAGGGGAGCATATAAAGATATAATGGGTGTCATTTAGCACACAACTGGAGGCGTTAAAATGAATCCATGGGGTCCTATAATTGCGGCCATGATTGCGGGGTTTATAGCGTTCATTGGCATGATAATAACTAAGGAAAATAAAGTCTCAGAATTTAGGCAAGCATGGATAAATGATTTTAGGGAAGAAATTTCATATTTAATTGAAGCATATAAAAAATGGACCCTTAACAATAACCTCTACCAGTCTCATTTAGGTGTCTCTTATCTTCATGTGGTCGATGAGGTATTGGCTAAATCATATAGAGATAAATCGCAGTGGTATGAGCAAACATTGTCAGATGCAATTAATGAGATGGAAAGATATAAGGGTAGAATAAAGCTTAGGCTAAATTCAGATGTCAATCGAAGAAAAGAACCTGAAATCCGTCTAGACGCCTTACTTGATAAACTTAACTCTACAGAAGATTTGACTCTTGCCGATAAATTATCAAAAGATATTTATCTTAACTCTTCTTTAATTTTAAGCACAGAATGGGAAGTAGTTAAAAAAGGGGAGGAGTCATACGTCAAGTCAAAAAAGTTTCTTCTATATTTCGCGATTTTTGTTTGCCTCATCGGAGGCGTCGGTTTTTGTTTTCATCTTGAGGGTGCAATGAGGTGGATAATGAATAACCCACAGCCTTTAATAAAACATTAGCAATCCATTATAAACCTGCTGGAGCAGGTTTTTTCTTGTAAATAATGTTTTGTTGGATAAGTCATGTTTTGAATAAGTATCCTGCAATCGGTTGTTGCTATCATGCAATAACCATTATTCCTAGCATACCTGCCTTCATCATTTTATTAACCCATGGATTATAGGGGTTGCCTCTGCAGCCTGGTCACCGTAGTCACACTACATCAGTGAAACTTCGAACAAATATTCCACCCCGCACATCGCCGTTTCGGCAATCGAACTACTGTTATAATCGGTTGTCTATTTTCATTGGGCGTTGCTCCAGCTCGAACGCCGAGCTGGGACAGAACTTTTGCGGCCTTCATACTCTTCCTCCGAATGACCACTCCATTGAATAGACGTATCAGGGGGTTGTTCGGGCTTGATTACCAGGCTAACTTCTGCGTGAGCTGCGGAATCAGTCTGTGGAGATTCACAGCAAGGTCGAGCCAAAGGCACCTCAGTAAATTCTCTATGCAATACAACCCGCTACGGCGGGTTTTCTTTTTTGTCCTGGTAAATAGGGGGTTGCACATTACAAAAAATGTGCATCCTATGGCTAGATAGTTTTTTATGCCACACCAATACATCTGGAATTAACTAAATTCTGAAATTGGCCCTTTCCCTTTGCTTGAGTGAAATAGGGGCTTGTACGATACACAAAATATGCCGTCGACAACCGCGCAAAGCTTTTAACTCCGCTAGCCATGAAAGTTAAACAAAACTCCCAAACTTTCAATTTTGATAATCTCTTTTGAAAATAGGGGCTTGTAGGGCGATCTTCATCTGTCATCATATCCCTCGTACCGTGTAATTTTCACATGTAAGTGATTCAACATTAATTTATACTGTATAAAAACACAGTATATGGTTTTGCTTCCGGGAGGTAGGGATGCGCAGTGAGAGTGACGAGTATTACGATCTGGTTAAACGTTCTACAGGTGAAATTGTGGGCAGTATCAGGGCGGCTGGCCGAGCCCTGGTGTACACGGCTAGCGGGATTACTTCTATGCGACCGCTACTTGAGGACGAGGGAATATTTAATCTCAATACAATGACCAGTTTTCTGCATCGCCTCGGCTACCGAGTTATCCCACCTTCTGATAATATGTAATCAACGGCCTGAACAACCGTTAACCTACTGCGCCACGGAGATAAACCATGGCGCAATTGCACTTAGTTAAACAGTCCCAAGGAATCCTGATCCCTGCAACGCAGGAGACCAGCGATTTTCTACAATCAAAATGCAAGCTCGGCGCCGTTCTGGAAGCCGACTATAAGCTTGTCCGCAATCCGGCGTTTCATCGTCGCTACTTCGCTTTACTCAATCTTGGCTTCGAATACTGGGAACCTACCGGCGGGGCGATTTCGTCTAACGAACGTAGGCTTATCACCGGTTACGCCAGATACCTTGCAGCATATGGCGGGAGTGAATCGGCATTGCTTGATGCCGCTGAGCAATACCTCGACCGTATAGCCGAGAAGCGCGCTGGCAGCATCAGCATCTGCAAATCTTTCGACGCTTACCGGGCGTGGGTCATTGTTGAAGCTGGCCACTATGACGCCATACAGCTGCCGGACGGTACGCTGAAAAAACACCCTCGCAGCATTTCATTCGCCAGCATGGACGAATGCGAATTTCAGGAACTGTACAAAGCCTCGCTGGATGTTCTCTGGCGGTGGATCCTCTCTCGTTCGTTCAACAGCCCACTGGAAGTCGAGAACGCCGCAAACCAGCTTTTAAGCTTCGCGGGGTGATGACTATGAAACGCTCATGGTTTCACCATCAGGAATGCACAACGCACCAGGCCGACGAACTGATGGCGAGATATCGCCAGCGGGGCGTAAAGGTCGAACGAAGCTTAAACCCTGACTTTGTGACATGGACCGTCAGCGCGCAGCTGGTGGAGGACAAAAATCCGCCACGGCCAGACTCTCGCTGGCGCAACAGGATGTGGGGGTGAGTATGGCGAATCTACGCAAAGCGGCGCGTGGCCGCGAATGTACCGTGCGGATACCCGGGTACTGCAACGGCAACCCGGAAACCAGTGTACTGGCGCATTACCGGCTGGCGGGGACGTGCGGTACCGGATGTAAGCCGGACGACACCCAGGCAGCCATAGCATGCAATGGCTGCCATGACCTGATCGACGGCAGAAAGAAAACCAACGACTTTACCCATGAGGAACTGCGCCTGATGCATGCGGAAGGCGTGCTCAGAACATTGGCTATATGGAAAAAAGAGGGGTTACTGAAAGCATGAAACTCGAAGCATCCTTAAAACATTTCAGCCCTCAGGGTATGCACATCAGCGACGATGTTAAAAGCACATCACCTGACTGTCTCAACGGTACGGATGTTATGGCTGGTATTGGGGTGACAAGCAGCAGGGCAAGGTTCGGACTGGCAGCGTTCTTTGGAAAGACTGGCATCAGTAAGACAGATGAGCACTTGGCCGTTCAGGCGCTAGGGCGGTATGCCATTGAAACCGCACCGAAGAACGTACGCAAAACAGCGGGTAAAGAGCTGGGGCGCTGCTGCCTGATTTTAGCGCAGTTTGCTTTTGCGGAGTATTCCCGGTCCGCGCAAACAACGGGAGTCTGCAAGGTATGCAGTGGCACCGGAAAGATTGAAACCACTACCACGGAACGCAAAGTTTCTAATCCGTGGGGCAAAGCACCATATTGGGCTAAAAAATCCCGTGCTGTCCGTCCTTCCGACTGGGATAAGTGGACTGAAGTAACAGCCAGCATAAGCGCTAAATGTGAAGCCTGTGACGGTAAGGGGAAAATAAATGCTCGCTGCCGCTGTGGTGGTTCTGGCCGGGTTCTGGACCGCAAAGCGACAAAAGAGCAGGGAGCACCGGTATATAAAATCTGTGAACGCTGTTCGGGGAATGGCTTTTCAACGATGCCCTCTACGGCTGCTTATAAAGCGATTCTGACGCTTATCCCAGACCTGCACATCAGAACATGGACACGCAACTGGAAACCTTTCTGCGATGCGCTGGTGGACCTGTGCTGGAAGGAAGAGGAGAGGGCAGATAAAGAGTTTGAACGAGCAACAGCTGATTGAGTAAATGGGCGCATTATTTTGCATTTTAAGCGCACAATGCTTGATTTTGTCCGAAGTTGTCGTGTATATTTTAAATCGTGGAATAAAACGCCTGAACGAAAACATTCATATAAACCCTGCTACTGCAGGGTTTTATGTTTTTGAAAACAAATGCCTGAAATCGGCGATAAAGTGTGATCTGAATCAAAATGTCATGCGCCAAACTTAAGGAATATTAAGGAACTGTAAATATTCTTTATAAGTGATGGCTTTATGGCGTTAAAAGATATTTTTGTGCGAACCGAACCTCGCAGACGGCATTATGGTGTTGCATTGTTTATCGGGCTTATTTCTGGGGTGGTTTCAGCATTTGTAAAATGGGGTGCTGAAGTACCATTACCACCGCGTAGTCCTGTCGATATGTTTACCAGTGCCTGTGGACCAGAGTCATTAATTCGAGTTGCCGGGCAGATTGATTGCTCCAGAAACTTCCTTAACCCTCCTTATATTTTTCTGCGTGATTGGTTAGGGCTGGTCGATCCAAATGCGGCTGTCTATACCTTCGCCGGACATGTGTTTAACTGGGTAGGCGTAACACATATCATATTCTCCATCGTGTTCGCGGTTGGGTATTGTGTAGTTGCAGAGGTGTTTCCAAAAATCAAGCTGTGGCAGGGTTTGCTTGCAGGTGCACTCGCACAACTGTTTGTCCATATGATTTCGTTTCCGCTTATGGGCCTAACCCCTCCGTTGATTGAGCTTCCATGGTATGAAAACGTTTCTGAAATATTTGGTCACCTGGTGTGGTTCTGGTCAATTGAGATTATTCGCCGGGATCTGAGAAACAGAATTACGCACGAACCGGATGCTGAAGTTTCTCTGAATTCAGCATTCAGATAATCTAAGCTGCAAAGTCAGAAACCCGCATAAAATGCGGGTTTTTTATGCCTGTGATTAGTCGCTCTTCGATAGCAATGTATGCAGAGTGTATTGACGCTAGCTATGTTTACAGCATAACGTATTGATGTGGTGAATCCCCCTATGCGGAGGGGCGACCAGTCAGTTACAGAAACCTGTAAATGCAGCGCGGGCCATGCCGGCTGGGGCATGCTCACCGGGAGGCACCCGGCACCACACTGCCACATAACATATTTAAGATTTATGGAAGGTTTACTTCTGCGGTTGCCTGTCTATGTTTATAGAACGTAACGGCAAAAGTGAATGCTTCCTGGTAAATCGGTAGCTCGGACTATTAGGAGTGCCTTCGTTTCGTTACTACCTAGAATGCCTACTTTCTGCCCGTTCCTCTGAGCGGGCTTTTTTTCGCCATGAATAAGTCTCCTCGGAAAGCTGAGGTACAAATCATTTGAGGCTGCGCTTATGCGTGGCCTTTTCTTTTTCCCCTCAATTCTGAGAGGACTCACAGCAATAAGAGGGGGCTTAATGTCCGATCCTTTAACTGGTACCGGCCTGATTTTTGGCGGCGGTTTAATTGGTTCCGTCGTATATGGCGTTATCACCCACACCGATTTTGGTGTGGTATTTGGGGCTTTTGGCGGCGCGGTGTTTTATGTGGCAACGACCGCAAACCTGACACGTGGAAGGCAAATAGCTTACTTCATGACGTCGTTTATTGTCGGTGTTCTGGCTGCCGGATTATTAGGCTCAAAATTTACTACCTGGACAGGCTATACAGATCGTCCGCTTGATGCGCTCGGTGCGGTGGTGGCATCTGCTGTCACCATCAAGGTCCTGACTTTCATTAACAGCCAGGACTTGAGCAGCCTGTTCGGATTACTTTCCCGATTAAGGGGAGGAGGTTCGAATGGTAATAAATGACCCGGCAGCGCTGGCCAATGCGGTGATATGTGCCGTTATTGTCTGCGCTTTGATGTTTTATCAACGTCGCGGTGCCAGGCATCGCCCTGGTATCTCCATCATTGCTTACTTGCTTGTACTGATTTACGCGAGCATACCTTTCCAATTTATCTTCGGTCTTTACGTACAGTCCCACTGGCTGGTGGTATTGGCAAACGTGATGATATGCGCCGCCGTGCTATGGGCTCGGGGTAACGTGGCGCGTCTGGTCGATACACTGAGGCACTAATGAATCAAACACAATTCCAGAAGGCGGCTGGCATCAGCGCCGGGTTAGCTGCGCGCTGGTTTCCGCATATTACAGCCGCGATGAAAGAGTTTGGCATCACTTCCGCTATCGACCAGGCAATGTTCATTGCCCAGGTAGGGCATGAAAGCACGGGATTTACCCAGCTTGTTGAGAGCTTCAATTATAGCGTGGCTGGCTTGAATAGTTTTGTCCGCGCCGGGCGGCTGACGCAGGGTCAGGCTAATTCGCTCGGCCGCCGGCAGGGTGAACCATCGTTGCCACTGGAGAGGCAACGAGCGATCGCCAATCTGGTGTACAGCAAACGCATGGGGAATAACGGGGCAACAGACGGCTGGTTTTACCGCGGGCGCGGGCTCATCCAGACCACCGGCCTGAACAATTACCGCGAATGCGGGAATGCTTTGAAGATTGATCTGGTTAAACAGCCTGAATTGCTGGCACAGGATGAGTATGCGGCGCGCAGTGCTGCCTGGTTCTATACCTCACGCGGCTGTTTGCGTTATCCCGGTGACCTTACACGCGTCACTCAGATTATCAACGGCGGACAGAACGGCATTGATGAACGTAAAGCCCGCTATCTCCTGGCAAAAAGTATTCTTGTTTGAGGGAAATATGAACTATCTCATTAATCGACTGAAAGAGTCGTCAACCTGGCGCGGCATCATCCTGGTCATTGCCGGTGTCTTCGGCTATCAGATGCCTCCGGGCATTCAGGAAACCGTCATCGCTGGCGGCGTAGCGATGGCTGGCGTTGTTGGTGCGGTGATGCCGGACAGCGTTAAGAAGTAACCTGGCCAGAAACCAGCAGGCCTACAGAAAGCCGCTTTCCTTCAGTTTTTTAGCCAATAAGTAATTGGTGATTACTCCAAGAGAAACCCCAACAATCCACGGCACAGCTGAATTAAGCATTAGCGAGTTGTTCACATTAATGCTGGCGGTGATGCAGGCATAGGTATTTGTAAAAGCAAACCATGTAAATAGTATCTGTTTCATTTGGTTATCTCCATGCTTTCCTTCCCAACAGTATCCACCTACGAGCTAGTAAAAGCAAACCAGGTACAACCGAAAAGGCTATGAAATGAGTGAAGCAAAACCGCAGGACGGCAGCACCGTAAAGGGCTATCGCGCGCTGGGTCCGAAAGAAATCAGTGACATGAATGAGCTTAAGCAGGCTGCTCGTGAATTTAACGCGCTGCTTGAGAAGCAGAAGGCATGGGTTGCTGATGAGTTGGCGATGACAGCAAATCATTCTGATGAAGCGCATGAGGCTGGCCGCTGCCTGGCTATTGCTCGCACCAAAATGCAGGAAGCCTGTATGTGGGCATGCCGCGCAGTTGCCCGGCCAGATGCTGACTGCTGACCCCATCAGGGGTAAATAACGCACATTACCAGCCTCGCAATAGCGGGGCTTTTTACTAACCAAAGAGGCTCCACATGCAACCACATCAGCAGCGCCTTGTTCACGAGCAAACAGAACTTCAGGACAAATCCACTAAACTGGCAGAGTTCATCAAATCATCTCCGATCTTTGCAGGTCTTGATGGTAATCAGCAGGGTCTGCTGAAAGCCCAATTGGGTGCGATGCAAGCTTACGGCGAGATTCTTATCCTGCGCATCGCTGCGTTCTAAGCCATCACTTAATCTAAGGAGTCGCAATGAAATTTGGCGAAGCTCTTGAGGCAGTTAAATCTGGCGCGAAGATTTATCGCGAAGGCTGGAACGGGAAAGGTCAGTTTGTCATTAAGGCAGGTGGATACACCGTCAGCGAACCTCGCCCCGGCAGTGATTATGCAAAGGCGGGGATCACTGGTGAGTTTACCATTGCGCCACATCTCGACCTGAAGAACGCACAAGGCAGTATTCAGCCTGGCTGGGTTCCGTCGCAGGGCGATTTGTTCGCTGATGACTGGTTGGCTGAGCCAGTAGCGTAGGTATGACTGAAGCCCCTCAAAGAGGAGCTTCAATTGAGTTTAGAGATTACTTTTGGCAGTGCCAATTTCTTGGAGCAGATCATCAAAGCCAACCTCATTATCGAATTTTCCTGCCATGAGGCGAACGCCATCTTTGTTGGGTTCAATGACTAAGCTTAAATCGCTCTCGAACCCCTCTGCTGCAATGAAAAGTCCTCCTTTTCCAGATATATCGAAATATGCATCACCCCTTTGAAATAATGGTTGGTCTTTGTACAGAAGAGGTTTCCCGTGGTTAGCGGTGTCTGGAGCATATAACACGATCTTATAACCCTGACTTTCAATAATGGTCGCAAGATCTTTTGCAATAAACTCGGATCTTACTTTTATTGCATTGGTATAGGTATTACTCGGAACTTGCTGAACTCGCTGTTCAGCCAATGAATACTCACTTGCGCAGTAGGCTGCGGCTAAAAATTCAATTGCTCTATTCATAACAAACCATGGGTTCAGGTTAAAAATTGCACTCGCCGTCAGATTTTTTCGTGAGTGCTCGATGGGTTTAAGTCAATAATATCTACCCTCTAACTCTTAAAAACCAGAGGAATTTATGGCGAAACCGGACTGGGGCGAGCTTCAGCAACGGTTCCTGTCCGATCATGCCGCAACCGGCGTATCACCGAAGGATTGGTGTGAAGCGCAGGGACTGAACTACGCTACCGCCCGTCGATACATCAAAAAGCCTTCTGCGCAACCTGCGCAAAAACCTGCGCAGAAGAAATTGCGCACTGCGCAGAAAGAAAAGTGCGCAGAAGAGCTGGTGGAAGCCAAGCTTAGTCCAAAGGTAAAGCGCTTCATTGCTGAATATCTGAAGGACAACAACGCCACTGCTGCCGCTGAGCGTGCGGGCTATAGTGACCCAAATTACGGTCGCCAACTCCTAACGAATCCTAACGTTGCGCAGGCCATTGCGCAGCAGCAGAAAGCATCCATTGTGCGCACGCTCGGCAGCGCCGATGAAGTGCTTGAGCAGATGTGGCGCCTGGCCACCTTCGACGCCAACCAGCTATCACAGTATCGCCGCGGGAGCTGCCGTTACTGCTGGGGCTTCGGTCACCAGTATCAATGGCGTGACGCTGTTGAGTACGAAGAGAAGCGACTCGAAGCGCTTGAGCGAAAACGTCGCGAGCCTGTCGATGTTGGCGGCTACGGTTACGACCACACCAGCGCACCTAACTCTGAATGCCCTCGATGCAATGGTGATGGCATCGGCCAGCCTTTCTTCGCCGATACGCGCAAGCTGGCGCCTGATGCTGCGCTTGCCTATTCCGGCGTTAAACATGGGAAGAATGGCGTAGAGATTACCGCTATTAGCCGTGAGCGAATGTACGAGGCGGTGATGAAACGGCTCGGCCTGGCTGATAGCGAGTTCGCCCAGCGTCTGCAGCTGATTGAAATTGAGCGCCGGCAGCTGGAGGTCGAAAAATTACGCAAAGAGCTGGCTGCTGACCCGGAGGATGACGAACCAACGCCAGTTGCAATCAATATCAACGTAGTCGATGCACGAGTGAGGGAAGAGGATGGCGATAGCACCGACGCTTAACATCCCTCAGGCCAAATTCCTTGCGATGCAGTACAAGTTTAAGGCCTACGTCGCCGGCTTCGGTTCTGGCAAGACGTGGGTCGGCTGCGGTGGTATCTGCAAAGGGATGTGGGAACACCCCAAAATCAACCAGGGTTACTTTGCGCCAACGTATCCGCAGATCCGTGACATCTTTTATCCCACTGTTGAGGAGGTGGCCCACGACTGGGGGCTGAATGTCAAAATCAACGAGGGAAACAAAGAGGTTCACTTCTACGCTGGGCGCCAGTACCGAGGAACGACGATTTGCCGCTCGATGGAGAAACCGCAAACCATCGTTGGTTTTAAAATCGGTAATGCGCTGATTGATGAGCTGGACGTAATGCCCGCCAAAAAGGCGCAGTTAGCCTGGCGAAAAATCATTGCCCGTATGCGTTACAACGTGGCCGGTCTTCGTAACGGGATCGACGTCACCACGACGCCGGAAGGGTTTAAATTCGTTTATCAGCAGTTCGCAAAAGCAGTACGCGATAAGCCTTCGCTCTCAACGCTGTACGGCCTGGTGCAGGCCTCGACGTTCGACAATGAAAAGAATCTGCCGCCGGACTATATCCCGTCGCTGATGGAGTCATACCCGCCGGAGCTGATCAAGGCTTATCTGCGTGGCCAGTTCACCAACCTTACCAGCGGGACGATTTACCATCAGTTTGACCGTAAGCTGAATAACTGCAGGGAAGAAGAGCAACCCGGTGAGCCGCTGTATATCGGTATGGATTTCAACGTCGGGAAGATGGCCGGGGTTGTTCATGTGTTACGTCTGGGGCTTCCGTTTGCGGTGAATGAAATTGTGAAGGCTTACGACACCCCTGACATGATCCGCATCATCAAAGAACGGTTCTGGCTGTACGACGGCAACGATTATCGCAAGGTGCGGGAAATCTATATTTACCCGGACGCTTCCGGCGATTCCCGTAAATCCAGCAATGCCAGCGCCACGGATATCGCTCAGCTTAAGCAGGCCGGCTTCAATGTGGTTGTTAATGCATCAAACCCGCCAGTGAAAGACCGCATCAACGCGATGAATGCCATGTTCTGCAATGGTAACGGTGAACGTCGCTACAAAGTGAATGTAAAGCGGTGCCCGGTGTACACCGAATCGCTTGAGCAACAGGTTTGGGGCGAAAACGGTGAGCCGGATAAAACGGCGGATAACGATCACCCCAACGATGCCGGTGGGTATTTCATTGTGAAGCAATTCCCGATCATCAAACCGACTGGAAAAGTCACCCAACTGCGGATGTAAAACCATGCCTGATATTTCAACGCCCAACCTCGACTATAACGACATGGTTGAGGCATGGGATATTAATGATGCGCTGATGGGCGGTACGCTGGAAATGCGCCGGCAGGGCATGAAGTATCTCCCTAAATGGCCGAACGAAGATCCTGAAAGTTATAAGGAGCGTTTGGCTTCGGCAACGTTACTCCCTGCCTATGAAGAGGCCATTAAACAAAACATCGGGCGAGTGTTTGCTGAGCCGACGGTACTGAGTGAGGATTCTCCTGAACAAATACGGGAGCTGTCGCCAGATATTGATATGGAAGGAAACCGGCTCGATGTCTGGGCACAGCAATTTTTCAACATCGGATTCCAGTATGGTCTGGTACATGCGCTGGTGGATTTCCCTAAAATTGACCGGGAGGCAGTAAAAACTAAAGCCGACGAAAAAGCCGCGGGATCCCGCCCGTATGCCACGATGCTTAATCCTCGCCAGGTCATCGGCTGGAAATCGAAAGTGGTTAAAGGGAAAGTGGTGCTGACTGATCTGCGTATCAGAGAGGTTATCATTGTTGATGGCGATGATTATGGGCAAACGAAAGTTGAGCAAATACGCCATATCATGCCGGGCAAGGTTGAAATTTATCGCCGAAATAAAGGTGATAACGGCGAAAGCCAGTGGCAGATTCACGACGAGTGGGAAACCAGTCGCGATGATATTCCCCTGGTGACGCTTTATACGAAACGCACAGGCTTTATGCGCGGTTCACCGCCACTGCTTAATCTCGCCTTACTGAATATCAAGCACTGGCAGAGTCAGAGTGAACAGGACAACATCCTGCATGTCGCTCGCGTGCCGTTGCTGGTGGCTTACGGTCTGGCTGATGGCGAAACGTTGACGATAGGTTCTTCCTCTGCGACTCGTTTCGATGACCGCCAGCGGCAGGGACTGGAATATGTCGAGCATACCGGGGCTGCGATTGAAGCCGGTAAGATTTCCCTTGAAGATCTGGAAAACCAGATGCGTCAGGCCGGCGCAAAACTGCTGCGCGCGGAAAACACATCGACTAAATCCTTAGACCAGACTCACGAAGAGCGGATGCAGGAGAATTCACCTCTCTACACCATGGCAAGCTCGCTTGAGGATGCGCTCGATAATATCCTGCAGATTATGGCGGAATGGCTGGGCGAGAAAGAGGGTGGCAATGTCGATGTACGCACCGAACTGGATGTTTCAGCCCAGACGTTTGATGCCGCAGCTGCAACAGCTGTTCAGTCGCTACGTCAGGGGGGTGATATACGTCAGGTCGATGCTGTTCGCGTTTTGCAGGCCCTCAAATTTATCGATCCGGATGCGAAGCCCGAAGAGGTAATCGACGAGCTGCGAAATCAGCAGGTCACGCTGGCCGGCGGACTGAGTAACCCGGGTGGTGCAAATGGCAACGGCGAATGACAAGCTTCAGGATGAATCGATAGCGCATGCGATATGGATAGCGCGGTACAGCACCAGCGTTGCAAACAGGATGATAAAAATCCTGAATGACAGCGATGCGGAACTGACAGCCAGATTGCTGGTAGCGATGGATAGCCTGGATGCTGACAGCTTTACCGTGTCGCGACTGGAAGCGCTGCTCGTTAGTGTCAGAGCTCTCAATCGCGAGGCTGTGCAGTCAATGTACGCGGGACTATCTGATGAGCTGCTGCAATTCGCTCAGCACGAAACAGGCTTTCAGCTGAGCCTGTTCCAGTTTGCGATCCCCGATGATGTGCTATCGCTTCACCCGCTGGTGGGCATTTCACCGGATGCCGTTTACGCAACTGCGATGGCACAGCCATTTCAGGGGCGCCTGCTTTCGGAGTGGGCAGATAACCTTGAAGCTGACAGGATGGCAAGAATTTCCAATACAGTGCGGCAGGGTTTTCTCCTGGGCGATACGCATGAGCAAATCGCCAGAAAGGTCCGTGGTCATGCTAACCGTGGTTATCAGGATGGCGCACTGCAGATGAGCCGAACTAATGCCGGCAGTATTGCAAAAACGGCTGTGGGGCATCTTGCTTCTACGGCCAGGAAAAGCTTTGCAGATGCGAACGATGACATTTTGAAGGGTAAGCAGTGGTTATCCACTTTGGATAACCGTACATCAAAAGACTGTCGGATTCGCGACCGCCTCAAGTACACACTGGATAACAAGCCGATCGGCCATAAGGTGCCGTATCTGCAGGGACCCGGGAAAATCCATTTCTGCTGTCGCAGCGTCGAAACCTACATCCTGAAATCGGCTGATGAGCTGGGTATTGCTGTTGGGCAAATATCAGATAGCTCACGTGCCAGCATGGACGGGCAGGTGCCTTCGGATACCGATTATCAGGGCTGGTTCTCGCGCCAGTCGTTCACGCGACAGTCCCAGATCGTTGGCGTAACCCGGGCCCGGCTGATTCGTGACGGCGGCATGTCGCCCGATGATTTCTACAACGACAAGGGCGAATGGCTGACTCTGGAGCAACTTCGTAACCTGGATGCTCAGGCGTTCAGCAACGCCAGACTTTAATGCTTTTTAAGTCTTCAATCAGGCTGCCTCCGGGCGGCCTTTTTTATTGCCGTGATCCGGATGGTGAGCGGTGCAACGGTCGGATGACCACCGAAAAGGTAACCACATGAAACTGAAAACAGTCGAAGTTAACGGCAAGAGCTATGCAGAAGTCGATTCCAGCGGTTTACCCGTCTACGTCCACGATGACGGCCAGGAAGTTGGTTTTGATGCTGTGCAGGCCGTTGGGAAAATCTCCTCTCTGAATGGCGAGGCAAAATCTCATCGTGAAGCCAAAGAAGCCGCTGAAGCCGGTCTGGCTAAGTTTGCCAAAATCGGCGATCCGGCAAAGGCGCTCGAAGCGCTGGAGATGATGACTAAAATCGACCAGAAAAAACTGATCGACGCAGGCGCCGTTGATCAGGTTAAAGCGGATATCACCAAATCATTCCAGGCCCAGCTTGATGAAGCTACTCAGCGTGCGACGACCCTTGAAGGCCAGCTTTATCAGGAAATGATCGGCGGCCGGTTCTCTGGCTCGAAATTCATCGCAGATAAAGTAGCAATTCCGGCAGATATGCTTCAGGCGCGGTTCGGTCAGTCCTTCAAAGTCGAGGACGGCAAAGTCGTTGCCTATGACGGCTCCGGCAACAAAATTTATTCCCGCTCGAAGCCGGGCGAGCTGGCGGCCTTTGATGAGGCGCTGGAGTTCCTGGTGGAGCAGTACCCACAGAAAGACCACATTCTGAAGGCCAGCGGCAACCAGGGAGGCGGCTCTCGCCAGTCTCAGCATTCACTCGGGCAGAAAACGATGAAACGCGATGCGTTTACCAGTTTGAGCCCGACAGATCAGCAATCAACTCTCAAAGACGGTATCACCATCGTCGATTAATTCTTTGCCAGTCGCCGGATGGCAGCTGGTGCCGGAGCTGGATAGCTCAACCAACCCTATATTTTAATCTCCAAGGAATCCATACACATGGCTAATACGCTTACCGGGTTGATCCCGACTATCTTCACGGCTCTGGATACCGTATCTCGCGAACAGGTCGGTTTTATCCCGGCTGTATCGCGTAATGCTAAAGCTGATGCGGCGGCGAAGGACCAGACTGTTACTGCGCCGGTTGCGCCACCGGCAACCACTGTTGATATTACCCCGGGGGCTACTGCGCCAAATGACGGCGACCAGACGATCGGCACCGTTGATGTCAAAATCACCAAATCCAAAATGGCCCCGGTCAAATGGAACGGTGAGGAACAACTGGCGCTGGGGCCCGCAGGGACATACAACACCATTCTTGCTGATCAGTTTAAGCAGGCTTTTCGCGCGCTGGCTAATGAGATGGATGCAGATCTCGCGGCTCTGTATTTCGCATCCTCCCGTGCTGTTGGTACGGCCGGCACCGCTCCTTTCGGTATTGCAGGTGATTTGTCGGATGCGGCAAATGCGCGCCAGGTTCTCTCTGACAACGGTTCGCCGACAACTGATCTGCAGATGGTTCTCGGTTCTTCGGCTATCGCTAATCTCCGCGGTAAACAGTCTGTTCTGTTCAAAGTAAACGAGTCCGGTACTGATGCGCTTCTGCGCGAAGGTATCGTGGGGCGACTGGAAGGTTTCAATATCCACGAATCCGCGCATGTTAAGAAACGCGCTGCATCTCCGGCTGCGGGATACCTGGTGAATGGAGCAAAAGCTGAAGGCGATATTCTGATTGCGATTGATACCGGCACAGGTGCTTTTGCAGCGGGTGACATCGTGACGTTTGACGGGGACAGCAATAAATACCTTGTTGCTGCTGCGACGGCCACAGCAATCACCCTGGCTGCTCCTGGCTTACGTCAGGCACTGGCCGACAACACCGCTATTACCGCTGGTGGCGCCTACACCGCAAACATGGCGTTTGATCGCAATGCATTCCTGCTTGCATCCCGAACCCCGGCAATGCCTCAGGGCGGCGATACTGCGGATGATGTGATGAACGTTACTGACCCCGTATCTGGCATCACTTACCAGGTAGCACTGTACCGCCAGTATCGCCAGGTGCGTTACGAAGTCGGTTTGTCCTGGGGCGTAGCGGCAGTTAAGTCGGCGCACTCAGCGTTGTTGCTGGGCTGATAAACAGGGGCTTCGGCCCCTTTTTTTAGTGGAGGGCTAATGGCCGGATTAACAAAAGAGCAGCGCGCCCAACGAGCTGCTGAGCAAACTGCGTCTACGCAGGCGGATAACAACGAACCCGTATCGACCACATCGCAGCTGGTGGCGATGGTTACCGATTTCCCGGCATTCCCGGGTGCGCCCAATACCGCCAACGTTCACCCTGATGAAGTGGAGAACTGGAAGGCGCACGGCTGGAAAGAAATGGAGTGATGCATGATCACTTTCATCACCGTTGAAGACGTCAATTCGATTCTCGGCGCCACCTGGACAGATGAAAGCAAAAAAGCCAAATCTGTGCTGATGGCCAATACCTGGATGAATGGACTTAACCTGAAAATGCCGTGCGATAAGGCAACTCACGAAATCATCATTCCTGACGATGTGAAACAAGCTGGCGCCTATGCGGCGCTGTCGGCGGCAAATGGCGGGCTGTATCAGCAGAAAACTGATTCGGGGGTATTGCTGAGTAAGACGGTTGACGCTGATGACGTTTCTGTTTCAAAGACCTTTGCAGAACTCGCTACCAACAGCTCTGCATTGCTTGATTCTGACCTGCAGCTGGCGCTTGCAATGCTTAAGCCCTATGGCGTTAGTCAGTCACAGGTGCGGCTGGTGAGGGGGTAACATGCAAAATCCGGATGTGCATTATGCCGGTGACGGGCTCGGTCCTCGCGATGTGTTTGTGAATGGAAACCCGATCAGACATGTCGTTTACGCAAACCCGGCAAAGGGTGTTGTAGAGTTTGCTCCGCTCCCGCTGCGGGTTAAGCGCAATGGCGAAATCTATACCAGAAAACTGCGTGGTAACGTCCTGGTCCTTTTTACTGGCGGATATGTTTCTAACAATATACCGCTTCAGCGTTTTGGTGAAAAAGGCATAGAGGAGGTAGGCCGTGGGTATCCGCGACGAACTCCAAACTGAAGTCGCCGCAGCATTCGATACCGATCTGCAGGATGCCGTTAAGGATTTCACTGGGTCATACACCGTTCGAGGTGCCTGGGACCCGGTGACGGAAACCGGCACTGAAACGCAGGTGACTTACTCGGGGCGTGGAGTGCTGGCGCGTTATAAACTGCGCCGTATTGATGGCGTTAACATTCTGCATGGTGACGTGAAGCTAACCGCCCTGGTCAATGAGGTGACTGACAAGCCGGCAGTCGGGCATATCATCACCGCACCGGATCCGATTACGGGTGAGCTCCAGCGTTACGAGATCATCACCGCTTCTGCCGACTCTGCTGGCGCTGCGTACTCCATTCAACTGCGGAGGGTGTGATATGGCTAAGGGCTGGAACATTGACCCGGCGGCATTCGCCGGGCTGGTGGCCGAAGATGTCAAACTGCGCCAGCGGACAATCGCCATTCAACTGCTGAATGAAATTGTTCAACGGTCGCCGGTAGGAAACCCGGAGCTGTGGGCAATCAACGCGACCGCGGTTCAATACAACAAAGCGGTAGGTGAATGGAACGAATCTCTTTATGCCGACCCTGCTAACCTGACCAAAACCGGAAGGCTCAGGAAGAAAGTCCGTGTTAATGACAGCATGGATATCAGGCGGCCGGCTGAGTATCGCGCAGGAACCTTCAGGGCATCGCATTTTGTCAGCATCGGCGAACCCGATCACTCCGTCCCGACCGAGCCGGATCCGCGTGGGACAATGACGTTTCTAAATGGCAAAAATATCATTGACCAGGCGCCAGCCTACTCGGTGATTTACATCCAGTCGAACCTGCCTTACTCCGTGCCTCTGGAGAATGGTCACTCAACGCAGGCGCCAACAGGCGTCTATGCCGTCTCGTTTAATGGTGTGATTCAGGCCTACAAATGACCCTTACAGAAATCAGAAACGCTGTCATTTCCCGAATGGCGGCACAGACCGCTATTGCCTCTGATGCGGTGGATTACCCCAATGGTCCGGTATTTGACCCCAGCAACCGCGATATCTGGGCCCGCCTCACCAACATTGCAGGACAGGCTGGCGCAACCGAGATCGGGGATGGGCCAGTCGTCCACAGGACGGGCTTACTCATCATTCAGCTATTTGTTCCGGTTGGCTCCGGGACGTTGCTTATCTCCCGGACGGCTGATCAGCTAACGGAGCTATTCGAGTTCAAGGACGACGGAAAACTTAGTTATTTCGCTGTTTCTGCTGTGCCGGCGGGTGAGACCGATGGCTGGTTACAGCTCAATCTTCAAATTCCTTATCGCGCTCTGTAGCGCACAAAAAACAGGAGGCTCCTGTGAGCTCAGGTGCAAAAGTAGTAGCCGCGTTTATTCGCGAGACAACGCCAGGAATCACGCCAACAGCAGGGGCGTGGAACCTGCTGCGCCGTTCTTCATTTGGTCTGAAACCAACTCAGAACACCAACGACAATGACGAAATCGCTGGTGACCGTATGGCGCAGGGTGTTTCACGCGGCACAGTGGATGTCGGCGGCGATGTCGGCACACGGTTTCGCTGGAATCAGCATGACGATTTTCTTGCCAGCTGTTTCGGCGCCGAATGGGTAAATAACGTGCTGACGATGGGTAATGGTCGTATTACGTTCTCCGTGGCGACCTTTGCCAGTGATGTGGGGATCGCCCAGATTGCACGCGGTTGCCAGGTTGGTACCTTCCAGATGGAAATCCCGGCCGATGGTGATATCACTGCAACCATTACGTTTGCAGGGCTGGACTGGGAGACGAAGGGGGACGATACCAGCTTTTTCACCACGCCAGTGGATTTAGCGGGGGCGCTGCGTTACTCCTTCAAAGAGGTCACAAACATCCGGCTAAATGGTGTTGATGGCGGGACAGGCTTCTGCGTCGACACCTTTAACATTCAGTTCAACAACAATATGCAGACTCAGCGCTGCATCGGTACCGGTTCGGCGTTCGCCGGCGCAAACATTCCGACAACCTTTACCCCTTCAGGTCAAATCACGCTGTCATGGTCAAAGGCTGCCTGGGAGGTTTACAAAAAAACGTTCACCGGCGAAACGGTGCCGTTTAGCTTCACGCTGGAGAATGATGAAGGGGCCTATACCTTCGATTTCCCGGAAGTGCAGATCTCCGGCGACTGGCCGGATGCGGGGAGCACTGACATTGTTCAGGTTCAACTGGATATCACCGCGGCCAATACTCCGCCAACTATTACCCGCGTTCCTGCCACTAATGGCGGTGGTGATTAAAATTGGCCCTCTTTGGAGGGTTTTTTTATGGAGTTTTTTATGCTGATTGTTACCCCGAAAATTGATTTAAATGGCGAGCGCTGGTTTTATCCCTACAAAAAGCCAGAAGGCAGCAAAAAGGAATTCTCGCCGGAAGAAGAATCGCTGTTCAAACTTCGCCTGCTGGTGGCCAGCAGCGAGAATCCGCAATATCGCTCTCGTAACGCGCTGGTGCGTCGCCACATCGATAAGATGGACGCAGGTTATAAGGTGGGGACAACGGATTTTAATCTCGCCAGCGTGGACGATATCGACTCTGTTGATGACCTGCTGATCGATAACGCCGCTCGGTTCCTGCTGAAAGGCTGGGAGGGAGTAGGTCAGTTAGTCGACGGCATAGAGGTTGCTCTCGACTACACCCCAGAACTTGGGGCCGCCATGCTGAAACAGCACCCGGCGCTATACTGGCTGATACTGGCTGAGGCGGCAAACATTGCTCAGGGTAAGGAGCAGCAGACTCAGGAAACCGTAAAAAAGCTATAGACGCCCAAAAGTGGCTAAAGGAATTCGCCGGCGAACAGGGCGAGAAAGCAAAGTGGCGCAGGGAGAAGCTAAATCTCCCGCCCATTCCAGAGCCTGAAATCGATGCAGTCACTGGAGAGATCCTCAACGCTTACGCCATGATATCGCGCGGCAGAAAGTATGCCGGCATGGCCGGAGTGCCGCTCCCTCTATCCCTGAACGATATTGAGCTTTACCTGGCATCGCGCACCATCCTGATCGACCGCATTGAGTTTGATGCAGCAATACTAGCCCTTGATGATGTCTGGAGGGCTGAGTGGGCGGAAGAGCAAAAAAGGCGGGCGATAGTGAAATAGCCTTATCATTGTTTAGCTGTCTCTATATGTTAGGATGTTTCTGATTGTAATCACAGGAAACATAAAATGAAGAAATTATTGATAGTGGCACTGGGGGCAGTGCTTTTAACTGGGTGTACAACGCCGGCTCGTAACTATGTGCCTCAAACAAAGCAAATCAGTATTCCGCCGCTAAATACAGTAACAACAACCTACGTTGGCGAGGATATGGTTAGGCAGGGAATTGATGCTAGCATTGATGCCATTCATTTCAATCAGGCTGTGGTTATAGGCTCAATCGGTGTCTATACGATCCCGGCAGGAGACTACGTAAAAATTGGAGAGGATTCAAAATCAGAGTTTTACTCTAATGTAGAAAGAACATCAGGTGCAGTTGTTCCTAACCGCTTCATGGTTAATGATCCCACACAAAGCATACAGCTCATGAAGAACGGCGAAATTTGTATTGTCACGATTTATGGTGGAACCAAGTGTGATACAGGCAAGCCATTTACGAAAGTAAAATTCCAGACCGAGCAACAATCTTCCTTCCAGCAAACTCTTATCTACAATGGGAAGGTCGGCAACAAAATTAATATTGGTTATAGAGAATTTCAAGGAGGTATGGCTCGGGCCGCTTTTTCTAATGAGGTAGAGTACGACCTTTCTGAGTCCAAAACGATACGTTATAAAGGGGCTGTGCTGGATATCATGGATGCAAATAATCAGTCAATAACCTTTAAATTGACTAGGAATTTTAATACAAATTAATAACTCCGGCCCATAATTTGGGCTGTTTTTTCATGAGGTGGGAGTGTGAGGATTCTTGGTTATCTAGCCATCTTAATAGGTGTGATCTTCGCTGTTTTTGCGCTATTTATGGATGTAACAGTATCAACAGATGATGGCTACAGAGTTAACAACCTTGGTTTAATGTCTTCACGACAAAATTACATGATATTTGGCGGATTCGTAGCGATTGCAGGAATCATCATCGTTTTGGTCGGTGAGAAGTTCAAACCATCCGCAAACTCAGTCAAATGTCCATACTGCGCAGAATTAATAAGCGCTGAAGCGGTGAAGTGCAAACATTGCGGGAGCGACGTCACCCCTTCGAAGACAATAGTTAGCGCTGACGATGCTGAGGCCAGTGATAGGTTGGCTGACGTCAATGTAAAGTTGATCGCAGGGGTTGTGCTGGCGGTCTTTGCGGCGATTATCGGCGCAATAATTTTTCACCGTCAATGAATTAAAAGCGTAACAGTTTCAAAAGCTCTAACCTCGCTTCGGCGGGGTTTTTTATTGCCCGGAGAAAGGTAAATGACTGAACAAACATCCCGCCTTGCGATCGTTCTTGATAGCTCCGGGGCAGAGAAGCAGGCTGACAGCCTTACCGTTGCGCTTGATAAGATGACTCAGTCTGGTGATAAGGCTGTAACCAGCATATTCAAAGTGACAAAAGCGACTGACGAGGAAAAAGATGCTCTCAATAAATTGCGAGCAGCTATTGATCCGGTTGGTGCAGCAATTGATACAGTCGGTCGCCGCTATAGTGAGCTAAAAAAATACTTCGATAAGGGTCTAATTGACGAGGAAGAGTTTCGTTCGCTGTCTAAGATGCTGAATGACACCACTGAGGAACTAAGTGGTGTTGCACAAGCTCAACGAGAAGCAGAGAAGGCCAGCAAACTGGCTGCTGTGCAGCAGGAGGCGCAGGCTGATGCATTCCAGAGAATGCTCGATAAAATCGACCCTCTGGCAGCTGCTCTTCGCAATCTTGAACAACAACAAAGTGAACTGAATACTGCCTTTAAATCGGGCGCAATTAATACTTCCCAATATGATGCATACAGCAAAAAACTTCAGGAGACTCGTCGGGAAGTCACTGGCGAAGCACAAGCCGAGCGCGAGGCTGTAAAAGCACATGATGAGCAGGTAAATGCACTGCGTCGTCTTGAGGCCCAAATAGATCCCGTAGGTGAAGCATTCCGTCGCCTTAACGAGCAGCAGCGCCAGCTGGATACAGCTAAAACATCCGGGATGCTGTCGCCCCTGGCTTACGATCGCCTCAACAGTAAACTTGCAGAATCCCGCGATGCTCTGGAGAAAACCCAGGCGCAATTGGGTAAAACAAGCCAATCTGCAGCTCAGACTGCCAACGCTATGCGCATGATCCCTGCTCAGATGACCGATATCGTTGTCGGTCTTTCTACCGGGCAGTCACCGTTTATGGTTCTTATGCAGCAGGGCGGTCAGCTCAAAGATATGTTTGGCGGCATTGGGCCAGCGATTAAGGGCGTTGGCACATATGTCATGGGTCTTGTTAATCCCTATAGCGTAGCAGCTGCTTCAGTTGGGTTGCTAACTTATGCCGTCTATCAGAACCGACAGGAAATTGATGCTGCGACAAAAATAGCCACAACGTCTCTTGGCGCTAACGGAGATGCTGCAGAACGGCTGGCGCTTAATATGGTTGCCATATCTGACAAGACTGGTCAGGCGATTGATGAAGTCAGTAGTATGTTTATAACGACTAATGACGGTGCGAGCGAAGCAATAAATAAGCTTATCGACGTTGGTTTTAGTTATGACGAGGCAAGGACAAAGGTAGCCCAATACAAGGACTCTGCTAATTTCACCGCCTTGAATGCTGATATTGATAAGCATCGACGGGAGATCCTGAAAATAGGTGATTCGTGGACAGCTGCAGCTATTGAGGTCAAAAATTATTACACAGCAGCGGATAAGGGTAGGCAAAACGTAGCGCTTGGTGGCGCAATTGACCCTACGATGAGGTTTATCGGCCAGGCATTAGATCTGCAAACCACGATGAACACACTTAGCATTGAAGGTAATAAGGCGGTAAAAAATTCCGTTGACTGGATTAATAAGGAGTATCTGGCGGCAGACAGGGTTGCCGGTGCAGAAGCTCGGTTAAAGGAGGCAAGAGCACAGTCCAGAAAAATTGCTTTCTCAGGAAATAAAGAAGCAATCGAACAGGCCAATGCGCTAATTGCTGTAAGAGAAAAGGAACTTGAGCAGGCCAAAAAAGCTGGGCAGCCTAAGACCCACAAAGAAAAAGCCTATACAGAGGACGCAGCAACCCGGCTGATTGATCAGATAAAACAGCAGACTGCTGCCATGCAGTCCCAGCTGGATGCCAGTGACAAGCTTAATAGCGCGACACAGGCTCGGATCAAGTTCGAGCAGCAGATTGCTGACCTCAAATCTAAAACGCAGCTCACCGCTGACCAGAAGTCGATCCTTTCCCGTTCAGATGAAATCCTCCAGGCGTATAAGCAGCAGGAGGCACTGCAAAATTCCGTAAAAACCCTGGACGATTATCGGAAGATGCAGGAACAGGTAAAGACGAAGGATGAGCGGACCAACGATCTGCTTAAAACCCGTCTTGAACTGCTGGAGAAGGCCAAAGCAACCGGGCAACTAAAACCCGGTGAATATGAAAAAACGCGGGCAGATATTTATCAAAACACCGATATGCAACTGCCCTCGACGGTTCGTAATGTTGTAGGAAACCTTACACCCACAGGAGGGCGACTCTCAGGAACTTTTGAGGGGATGCAGGGGCAAATCAACGAATATGGACAGGCTCAGCAAGAGCTCCAGCGCTGGCTGGCAGCTCAGGAGGAAGCTTATGCGAAGGCCGGTGAAATAACTGCCGAGGGTGAGGCCAGAATGACCTCTATTCGTCAGCGTGCAGCGGATGCAAATCAGGTCATAGAGGCTCACAAAAACACCATCATATCTGCGGCCACGCAGTCCTTGTTTGATAGCACCGCTGAAATCATGCGAACGGGGTTTGGTGAGCAATCGGCAATCTACAAGGTCGCTTTTGCTGCGAGCAAGGCATTCGCTATCGCGGACTCAATGGTGAAAATCCAGCAGGCTATAGCAAGCGGTGCAGTTAGCGCGCCTTATCCGGCCAACATCATCGCTATGGCCTCAATCGCTGCGCAGACCGCCAGTATCGTCTCAAATATCCAGGCTGTTTCAGGAGTTGGCTTCGCCTCCGGCGGTTACACAGGCCCCGGTGGTAAGTTTCAGCCAGCGGGTATTGTTCACAAAGGTGAGTACGTCTTCGACCAGGCTTCAACGAACCGGATCGGCGTGTCTCAGCTTGAGGCACTTCGAAATGGCCAACCGCTTGATGCAACTCTGGGGCGCACAGGGTTTGGTACTGGTGTTCAGAACGTTAACAGCGATAACCGTAGGCAAACAACTGTACACGCGCCGATTAATCAGGAGTTTCATCTCCAGGGTATTACTCCGGAGCAGTTGAGCGCTACACTCAATCAGAATAATCGACAGCTTTCCAGGCAGTTAAAAGGTGAACTCACAAAGGAGGTTACCATGCCACAAGGGGCTTTTGGCAACGCTCTAAAAGGAAACTATACACGACACGGCCCTAGGTAAGCTAAACTGCATTAGCTGAGACTTGATTAGGTAGGTAAGTCTAACAATCTGAGTAGGTACAAGAAAACACAAGGATCTTATTAATGGAAGCGTTGTTAACATTTACATTTAAAGACTTCATAGCTTTTATGATTCCTCTTTTTATTGGCGGACTAATCTTCAATAGGAGACGTAAACGTAAGGAGGTCCGAGTGAAGTTTTCATTTCTTTGGCTTGTTTTGATTGTCGGTGGAATTCTTGAAATATGCGATGACATCTACACAACTTATTCCTATAGGCATAATCACTTATATAATAATGATACGCTTACAACCGTGTTTAACTATGATTTTGCAAAAATTGTTTTTTGTGGGGTTTTGATCTTTGTTTCTATTGCGCTTCTTCTTCAGGAGTTGCTTTTAAACAAGCAGTCACATTGACGTATATTTCCTGTCGGCGCATCGCCATTTTTTTATTTTGATATGGGGCTGTGCCGAAACAATGTAAGTTCACATTAAATCCAATAAAATTAATATATTGATAATGCTGTTTTTTTTGATTTCTTTTAGCTCTTGAGGTGAGTTGATAAATATATCGCCTTGTGTGTTTGTTTCGATTTAATAAGATTTTTATCTTCATTAATCTGAACCAAAAAATCAGAGATTTCTTCGATTCCATCGTGCTTTATTCTGAAATGAAAACCCTCCTGAGGTTAATGGTGAAATTTTATTCGAGATACTTTACCGGGAGCCTGCATGACTGATATCTACTACCCACATGACTATCTTCCAATGCCACTGCAGGAAGGATACGGATTTCAGCCTGTAAGCCCGTTAAAACGAACCCAGTTAACCACCGGTCGCGCGAGGCAAAGGCGAGCTTTTACGTCCACGCCGACGCAGGCCAGCATCACTTGGTTTATGGAAACCGATGCGCAGGGCTTGGCGTTTGAGTCCTGGTTCCGTGATGCGTTATCTGACGGGGCTGCATGGTTCATGATGAAGTTGCAGACGCCGGCAGGCATTAAGTTTTACAAATGCCGCTTCACAGATATTTATCAGGGACCGGTGCTAGTGGCCCCGATTTACTGGAAGTACACGGCGACGCTTGAATTATGGGAACGCCCCCTTGCTCCTGCCCCATGGGGTAATTACCCGGAATGGATAGTCGGAAGTTCGTTGCTTGATATTGCCCTGAATAAGGAGTGGCCAAAGCATGGAGATACTTGAGCGTTTATACGCGAGCAGTGGTTCGGAGGTAATACATGACACGCTGGAAATTACCGCAGGGCAGGAAACATACCGGCTGACTCAGGGGTACGACGATATAATTGTGATGCTTGAAGATGGTCAGTTAGCGACGTTCGAAGCTTGCGCGATTGATATCGCACTTCCTGCACGTAATACCGATGGTACACAGGATTTGAAATTTGCCATCAGCAATATTGACGGCGTGGTATCTGGGGCGATCGATAAAGTTCTGGATAAACAGAAATCAGCAAAGCTCACTTTCAGGCGTTATATCTCCAGGGATTTATCAGCGCTGGCCACAGCGCCCTACACGCTTGATATTAAAAACGGCTCATGGACTCCGGCAGCGGTTCAGATCACTGCCGGGTACATGAACATTCTGGATACGGCGTGGCCCCGTAATCGTTACAACCTCGTTGATCATCCTGGTCTGCGCTACCTGTACTGAGGTTCCTCTATGTTTCAACCTGACAAATATCTTTCAGTCAAATGGCTGAAAGGAGGCCGAGCTTACCCTGAGCTTGACTGTTTCGGCATTGTGAATGAAATCCGCGCAGACCTTGGGTTGCCCCTCTGGCCTGATTTCGCAGGGGTGACAAAAGACTGCGGCGGCCTGGACCGCGAGGCAAGAAAGCTGATGCGCTCCCTTGAGCGCTGCGAACCCTGCGAGGGGGCAGGAGTGGCCTGTTACTCCGGCTCTGTCGTGACACACGTTGGTATTGTTGTTTTGTTGGATAACCAGCTACAGGTTGCAGAGTGCAATCCGGCTACGAACGTCACATTTCTGCCACTTAACCGATTTGTTACCCGGTTTTACCGCGTGGAGTTCTGGCGATGACTATACGATTTTATCCTTCGCGTCTTCCTGGCGAACCGCTGGAGCAGCGTGAACATGGTGAAATGACCCTGCATGACTGGCTGAGAAAAAACGTTCCCAGCTACACGCCTGACAGAACGCATCCAATTGCGATTGAAGTTAACGGACGGCCCGTGCCCGCTCCTGATTGGTCGTTATGTTTTTTACGCCCAGATAGTGATGTTCGCATTTACCCGGTGCCGTATGGTTCCGGGCTTGAAATTGCTGCCTGGGCAGCGGTGGCTGTCGCTGTAGCATCTGCTGCATACAGCATCATCATGATGTCCCAGTTGGGGAAAATTGGTGCATCGACCGCCAACGGCGATCAACTTGACCTCTCTCCGGCAAAAGCAAACACCGCAAAACTCGGTAGCCCGATTCGGGAGGTATTTGGCCGTTGTAGGGTGTTCCCTGATTACCTGGTCCAGCCCGTCAGCCGGTTTGACCCGGCTGATCCGCAGATTTACCGCACTGAAATGTTTTTATCCGTGGCATATGGTGTCTACGCTGATTTCCGCAACACAGTGAAAATCGGTAACACGCCGCTTTCCTCATTCGGGGATGATGCCAGCATAACGATTTATCCTCCTGGGGCGGATGTGAGCGGTGACCGCAGGGCGGACAACTGGTTTAACTCGACAGAAGTCGGTGGCACCAACTCCGGTACCGCCGGTCTCGACCTTGCCTCAACGGGGCCGGGGAGGGTGAGTATCAGCGCTGCGGCGGTTGCCGTTTCTGGTGATGCCGTTACGTTGATTGGACAGATGGCAGACGACGATTCAGGAAACGACACGTCCGTCCCTGAGTCGTGGAAACCGGGTACAGTAATTACCATCGTGGCACCTGACACCTTCACTGTCAGCAATGACGGAGGACGAACGGCTATCCACGGTGATTTCTCGGAGCTGAACCCGGTTGTAGGTCAGCCTGTGAGCCTGCACTGGACGAACTACGATTACGATCTGTTTGTATCGTCGTTCACGCCTGGCTCTCCGGCAGTTCCCGGCGTCGGCGGTTCTGCGGCGTCACTTACCGCTTCGGCAGCGCCGACCACGTATGATTTCAGCGCATCCCCTGTTTCGTTCACTCTGACCTGGTCCGGGCATAGCTATGTGATTTCACTGTCGGCGAATTATCTCACGATGGCTGCGTTGCTCGATACCATCTCCGACCAGCTTACCGGGTCGGGACTTATCGCGCAGGATGACGGTGGGCGCGTACAGATTATTGAGAAAACCAGCCCGTGGATCGGGCACAGCATCGGCTATACAGTGCTACCCTCGGCAGTATTCGGGGATGCTCCTGTAACCGTTGCGGGTGTGGCATCGACCGGCGGGAGCCCGGAAATATTACCCACTATCACGCTGGCATGGGGGAGCGCTTCTGGAACCGCGTTTTCAGGTATTCCCGACGGTACCCAGCGTATTGCGTTGAGTGCGAAAGGGGACCAGTACACGATAACTGACATTGACGGCCTGACGATTACCGTCAGCAGGATGAAGGAGGATGTTTCCGGCAATCTGGTGATTGATGCCGGCTGGCCGGGATTCACCTCCCGAACGCTGCTGGACGCCAGTGTTACAGGTTTAAATGACTCATCGGACTGGATGGGGCCATTTTTGTGCTGCCCGGAGGGAGAGGTTACGACTGAAGTCGAACTGAACTTTACATACCCGAATGGCCTGGTAGATATCGGGAGTAAAGACGGGAAAATTCACTGGCACGATGTCTGGATAACTATTCAGTATCGTCTTACCGGGACCAGCACATGGCAATCTGTTTTCATCAGACACGGCAATAACACAGTCAACATGATCGGCTACACCGAAAGGATTGTATTCCCGGTGCCGGGCAACTATGAGATTCGTGTCAAACGTGATACGCCGGTATGGGGCGGAACGACGCGGGACTCCGTGCAGTGGCAATCTCTGAAAGCCAAATTGCCTGCACGACCAACCCGTTACCAGAACATCACCACTATGGCGATTACCTTGCGAACGGGGCCCCGGCTGGCTTCACAGTCCGATCGCCGCGTCAGTGCGGTTATCAACAGGCTCTATGACGGCAGTCCGTCACGCAGTATTTCCGGCGGGTTTTACTATCTCGCCCGCAGTCTGGGGTATTCCGACAGCCAGATCGATATCGCGACCATTAACCAACTGGAGGCAACATACTGGACGCCACGCGGTGAGTATTTTGATTATGTGGCCGACAGCGACAGCACGTCGGCAAAGGACATTTTCGACCGTATCACCGAAGCGGGTATGGGTTACTTCCTTCTTTCAGACGGTAAGATTTCTGCTGGCCGGGAAGGGATTAAGAGCTGGGCCGGGATGATCACCCCACAGGAAATGACTGAGGAAATGCAGACCACTTTCCGCGCGTTGACAGATGATGATTTTGACGGCGTAGACGTTAAATATATTAATCCGCTGACCTGGGCAGAGGAAACTGTGCAGTGCCGGACGACGGATAATCCGGTACCGCGAAAAATTGAGTCGTATAGCGTAGACATGGTGATGAGCGCAGACAGGGCATACCGCATTGGTATGCGCCGCCTGATGAAACATCTCCACCAACGCAGAACCTACTCGACGTCCACGGAGATGGACGCGTGGTGTTATCAGTTTGGTGATCGTCTTGTGCTGGCCGATGATATTCCGACTTCAGGGACTATCAGTTGTCTGGTTGAACAAATGGAATATGATTCAGAGAAAATCACTCTGTTTGTGACTGAGCCTCTCAACCACAGCTATGAGAACCCACGATGTTGGATTCGTTTTCAGGACGGCAGGGCGTCGCGACTGCTGGTACCGACGTTAATCGACGATTACACGCTCACCGTACCCTACAACGCCGATCTTGAGCCTGAATCGTGGATTTTTGACGATCCGAGCGTTGAGCCGCCGAGACTGCTGTTTTGTGAAAGTGAGCAGCGCGCGCGACATGGTTTAGTTGCTGAAATCGCGCCCTCGGATAATGGCACTTTTCAGGTCACTGCCCCGGAATATAAAGACATTTTCTATATCTACGACGACGCCACATACCCCGGCGACGTCGCTTAATACCAAAAAAATCCCTTTCAACTTTTCTTTCGCTCAAACCCTCGTTTGCGCGAAGCCTCTTTTTGGAGCAAAAAACATGGCCGAACTTAACCCGCCTTTGGGAACGACGACGCCTGAAATATTCCTGGATAACGTCAAGCGCGCTGACGAGCTGGTTAACGGTCCGTCCGGAACGGTTAACGACCGCGGTGGTGAACCGCTGGATACGTGGCGCCAGATGATGGCGAAAAACGATGAGATCAGGCAGAACCTGATCCCACTCAGTAAGCAGTACATGACGCTTGAGGCTGCTCAGGCGGATATCATGAATATCCCAGATGGCAGCACTACCTACGTGCGCAGCGCAGACGGTAGTTCACTGGCTGATGAGTATATCAACAACGGCGGGATGCTGGAGGCTACAGGGCGGAGGATGCCATCTCAGGCCGCGGTTGACGATGCACTCGCGGGCGTCGCGGCACTGAATCTGCTCATTGCTGACAGCTATCTACCTCAGGGATACTCTGGCGCTATTACTGACCAGGAGGGAAACGCGGCAGCGCTGATTAACGACGAAGGGGGATTTGAAATACCTGAGTTAATCGTCGGTGATTCTTCATCTGCAGGTGAGGATATGCCCGGGTATGTAGAGGCTCACACCGACGAGGAGGGCAATCTGGTGCTGGGTATTCGCGATTCTGGTGTGGTTGAGACTCCGGATTTGCTGGCCGGCAGTATCAATATCTCGAAAGATGATCTCCCTGACTGGAGCGTGGCATTCACCGACGATAGAAATAACGTCGCGTTGGGTGTCAGAACGGGAGGTGAGGTAGAAGCGCCGGAATTGCTGACTGCCGAGGTCAACTTAAAAAAAACAGAGACACCGGGCTGGGAGATTGCCTGGACAGATGAAAACGGCAATATAGCGATGGGTATCAGGGATGATGGCTCCGTTTATCCAGAACCTGAGAATAATGGCATTGTAGAGTTTACCGCTGCCGACACAGATGTTATTGCCATCCTCGGTGACAGCTATACAGATAGCCTGTTTACGCTGAAGGACAAGAGCTATATCAGCAAACTGTCCTCATTGCTGGATTACCGGTTCAAGAATTTTGGTGTTTCAGGAAATACCGCCCCGGCCATAAACCAGCGTCTGGTCAATCATTCTGTTTATTTTGATGGTAAGACATTCGCGCAAATGAATGCTAAATACGCCATCATCATGACCTATGCAAATGATGCCG